>Ga0256405_10008940_pt1 | contig 13993 bp, 8 predicted proteins | sample RumenRJG_02DNA_FD_189096 | JGI IMG/M metagenome (GOLD analysis project Ga0256405, IMG submission 189096) | Bovine rumen microbial communities from Lethbridge, Alberta, Canada - RJG_02 | ecosystem: Host-associated > Mammals > Digestive system > Stomach > Rumen | place: Canada: Alberta | collected...
TCCGTAAACCTTGTACCCGTAGAGCGTGACACATTCTACAACGAACTCAAAGTTTGGTAACTTTTTTTCGATAGTAAGTAACTAAAATAATAAGAAAAAAATATACATTTGCATCATCAATCAACAACTTAGTTTTTATGTCATTAACAAACACACTTTTATCCGTGTTCTTAAAACGGAACTACAACCGCGTAAATCTTTACTTGAAATACCCGGACGAAACACAGTTTCAAGTATTCAACAATTTATTGAAAAAAGCGCACAAAACCGAATTTGGAAAGCAATACGGATTTGACGAAATACTAAAAATCGGTCCGTCAGAATTTGCCAAACGTGTACCTGTAGCACCATACGAATTGTTGAAACCGTATATCGAACGGGTAGCCAAGGGCGAAAAAAATATACTTTGGCCCAAAGAAACCAAGTGGTTTGCAATGAGTTCCGGCACAACAGATGACAGATCCAAATACATTCCAATTACCGGTGACAGTCTAAAAAGATGTCATTTCGACGGTGGTCAGGATGTACTTTCTATATATTTGAAACAATTTCCGGATACAACAGTTTTTACCGGCAAAGCACTCGCCATTGGAGGCAGCCGTCAAGTTAACCGTTTGGCTGACAATTTGTTTTGCGGCGACCTTTCAGCTGTATTGATTTCCAACCTTCCGTCATGGGTTCGCAAACGCAGAACTCCCGATATTGAAATCGCATTGATGGAAAATTGGGATCAAAAAATAGAAGCTATGGCAAAAGCTGTTTGCAAAGAAGATGTTACAAGTATATCAGGCGTACCAAGTTGGACATTGGTATTGATGCGAAAGATATTGGAAATTACAGGCAAAAGCAATATATCGGAAGTATGGCCGAATTTACAACTCTTTATGCACGGCGGCGTAAGTTTCAAACCGTATAGAAGTCAATACGAAAAACTGATTCCGTCCGACAAGATGACATATTTGGAAACATACAACGCTTCGGAGGGATTTTTCGCATTTCAAAACGAACAAGATAAAGACGACATGTTGTTGATGCTCGACAACGGTATTTATTACGAATTTATACCGATGAGCGAATTCAACAACGAAAACCGTCAGGCAATACCGCTCTGTGAAGTAAAAACCGGTATCAATTACGCTATTGTAATTACAACAAATGGCGGATTATGGCGCTATATAATCGGTGATACTGTAGAATTTACATCAGTAAGACCCTACAAAATACGAATTACCGGTCGTACAAAACATTTTATCAATGCTTTCGGGGAAGAGCTCATAGAAGACAACGCTTCAAGAGCAATCCGCTCGGCATGTATGGCTACAGGTGCTGACATCAAAGATTATACAGCAGCTCCGGTCTATATGGAAACTGATAAACGCGGTCGTCACCAATGGTTGATAGAATTCAATATCCAACCCAACAATATGGAAAATTTTGCTAAAACATTGGATTTTGAACTCAGACGACTAAATTCGGATTACGATGCTAAACGATACAAAGACCTCTCGCTGACTGCTCCGGAAATTACAATCGCAAGAGAAAATCTTTTTGAAGATTGGTTGAGATCCAAAGGCAGAATCGGCGGTCAAAACAAAATTCCAAGATTGGAAAACAACAGAGATATTATAAATCAAATGCTTGAAATGAATAAATAGTTTTTTTCAATCTAAAAAAAATTCCAAGAATAAAAATTAAATTAATAAAAAATATGACCTTTTTTAATTCAGTAATTATTTCGGCTACGGTCGGAATGCTATTCGCAAATAACAACAATGCAAACTCAACGGAAAATGTGAATCTCAATTTCAACGAGAATGGAACAACAAATGTCATTGCCATGACAAATGATGAAAACTTCGATTTGAAGTTATCGAATGTTTCAGATCCGGAATTTCCGCCTAACTGCATTCATGGTGTTTTTTCAGTTTCTGCGACCAAAAAAGTTTATTTCAGTTGCGGCAACTTACAATACAACACCGAAACTCAGAAATATCAATTTGCAGAACATCAATATGATGTAATCGGTGATGGTGGAGCAAACACGGGAGAAAACGGCATCCGCGACTTATTCGGTTGGGGAACATGGCAAGAAGGCAAAGACCCGATGCTGTCGGAAACTGATGACTCCAAATATTTTTATGACCAGAGCAAACTTTCCACAATCGGAGCAGAATGGACTATTTTAAACAAAGAAGAGTGGTCGTATTTAAAAGATCGTAACGGCGGAACTAAAATAGGCTCAGCAAGAATAAACGATATGAACGGTCTTGTAATTTTGCCGGATACTTGGAAACAGCCTGAGGGCGTAACTTTCAAAAGCGGTTTTTTAGAAGAAGATGATGAAGAAGCTTACCCAAAAAACAATAAGTATACGCCGGAAGAATGGGAAAAAATGGAAAAAGCCGGAGCAGTATTTTTGCCCGCAACAGGTTGGCGTTTCGGAACAGGATTGCTTAAATACAATCGCTACGGTGTCTACTGGTCGTCTACAACGATTGACGAACAAGGCGCATATTTCATATATGTATTTTCGGGAGGTTTTGGCTGGTATTACGGTAATCGTTACTACGGCGAACCGGTTAGATTAGTACAAGTAATAAAATAAATCTCTATAAAGCGAAACCAATTATTGGAAATTGAAAGTTGGAAATTGAATAAAATAAAAATGGGCTGTAATTTTTTTTACAACCCATTTTTCTCAATATCCACTAAACTAAAAACCTTTTCTCTGAAAAAATCAATAAATCTTCGTAGTAATTTTTATAATTTTCTACAATAACAGATTATTTTTGGACTTTAATTCCATAATTTTTTCACAATAAAAAAAAATTTTAATTCAAGATACGATAATTAAGACGTGAAAACTGTGTCTCAACATCCGAGCATGTCACCATTTACTTCTTGGAATATATTTCATTCAAAATATACTGTGATTTCGATTTGTTTTTTATTACCCACATCACGTACTGGATGTTAACGCAGATATTTCGTGCTTGTACATTATTGCTTCGGTAAATTGATGACAAACCGGACATCTCACGGTCGAAATTCAATCCTACAAGTTCGCCTTTGGCATTCAAAACCGGACTGCCTGAATTACCCGAACATGTTTGGGCATTGGCTGTAAAACAACATGATACAGGAACGTCCTTTTTTTGTGTCTTGTCAAAAACTTTTCCCGGCGACAATCGTAACGTATGATTTGCATCATAATCACATTGTTTGCCTTCGTTAAACTCAGTGTAAGCACGCATATAAGTTTTGAAATCGTCAAGCAAAATACGACGGCATTTTGTAGCTGCTCGTGTTACTTTCTGAACTCTTGTTACATAAAACGCGATACACATCTTGTAAAGCAAATCGTTGTCCAACAAATCGGTACCTTGCTCTACTGCATTATCTAAAAAATTTGTAACCCTCTGTTTATCTGTAATTACTGAATGTTTATATAAACTATCAATATCATAATTGTCTAAAAATATTGAATCCAAATACTCCGGCTGCATTTCTTTCAGATAATACGGCAACAAGAGTTTGAACATCCCGCAATCCTCCTCAATATTTACCGAAGAGAAAAAATCTTCAACAGTGCGACGGATTCCATGAATTTCGTCTTCCATATCTTCTTTACGGTTTTTGCGGTTCGCGATGTCGATATTTCTGAGTTTCTCAAACTTGCCGGCAAACGGAATAATTGACGCTCCCGAAGCAACTACACAATCAAAAACTTCGTCCATGTGATTGAATTTCGTAACATTGTTGAGATAATTTGCTTTCATGTCCTCAATCAAAGTTTCGCCGTAACGTTTTTTACGTTCAGGATTTTGATTTATCCATTGTTGCAAAGCGTTGTCGTCCTGCTCTCTAAATGTTACAACATGAGTTTTTCCCGCACAAGAAATTTCACCTTTGGAACGCAAATAAACATTGTTTACTTTGCTGATTCTTTCGGCGTAACCTGATTTAAGATGCTCAGGCGCTTTATCCATGCAACTATGCAGATAATCAAGTTTTGCTTTACAAATATCCATTCTCAGACGGGTATCGCTGAAAATGATTTTGTCCATCGCAAAATACGGAATATGTTTCTGAGTTTTGGAAGGGAAACCGGCAACCATTACAAAATCACCCGAATTTACTTCATTTCCCGCAATTTTCAAATAATCAGTAGGATGATACGGAACATTTGAAGTATTGTATGCAACAGGTTCGTTGTCGGAATTGGCATAAACCCTAAGGAAAGCAAAATCACATGAATATCTCGGCCACTGCCAATTCACATCATCACCGCCTTCCATCGCCAAATCCATCGGAGGACTTGCCACGATTCTTACATCTTTCAAAATTCTGTAAATCGCCAAGATGTATTGCTGTCCGCCCATAAGAGAATAAACGCGGCTGACTTCATTTTTTTTAACTTCAACTCTTTTGGCAACTGCTTCGGCATTCTTCAGCATCGCAGAGGCTCTTGCTTTTTCGTCCAACGTATCAAGACCTTTGGAAACGATATCGGTAATATCTTCACATCCAAGAAATTGATTGAGTTGAAGATTAAACAGCGGAGCCTCCTCAGAGCGAGAAGTTGCCCAACAACCGTATTTCAAATAATCGTTTTCCTCGTTGCTAATCTCTTTGATATAGCGGCTTACGCAATGAAAATTTGTTATAACCAAACCGTCTGCCGATACAAAAGAGGCTGTAGCATAAGGCATTGCAAATCCGCCGTCGTTACTCATTGACAAAACGGCTTTGCTGACACAATTTTTGTTGATATCGTAAATGTCTTTTTTACTGAGCTTAATTCCGTCTTGTTTGAGTTTTGAAAAAACTTCATTGGAAACCGCTTGATAAGGAAGCCACATCCCTGTTGAGACTTGTGCCTTGCAAATACCAGTAAAACAAGCAAATACAAGTAACGACAATTCAAACTTTATTTTAATGTTCATTTTCTAATTCAATTTTGTTTGAATTAATTTTTTCTAACATATTTTTTCTCTTCTCCAAAAGATTGGAATTATCACCGCCCTTGGTCATAAAAAAATGAAAACCGGAAGTTAATTCCTGCAACAAAAATTCTCTCTTTTTTTCGTTTTTAATATCCGGCAAAAGATGACCGAGCAGCTCAAAATAATAATTCACAACGTCGTCTTTTCCCGCCGGCATTCCTTCGTAAGGATTTTCTTTTCCCGGATTCCATTTTCGGATATTCAACAAAATGATTTTCAAATTTTTGATACCGTATTTTGTTGACGCCAAAGCATCGTTGCCGAGGTCTGAAGTTTGAACTTCATAATCGGTATTTTGTGCCGTAGTCGCTGCTTTTTTGTACAAACAGGTTTCAATATTTTGATGATTGTCAATAAATTGCGTATAACTTAAAGAATCGTTGTTACCGTAACCAGCCTCTATTGCATAAATATCGTAAGGACCTAACAATGGCGGATATACGGATTTTACTTTGTCACCGCGCTGAGCTACGTAATTGAAACGTGCATAATCCATTATGCTTGCCGTTGTACCGAATTGTTTACAAAATTTCTCTTTCCTTAAATCCTCGGTTTTGTAAGCAAACGAGGCTCTGAAATTATGGTCAAGACCCAAACAATGTCCTATTTCGTGCGCTGCGGCATAACGTATCAGTCTGAAAACTATTAAATCGCTGTATTCCGAGCATCTTACTTGCGGATTGTAAGCAGCAGTTTGCAGAAACAACCAACGTTTTAAGAGCGAAAGTACTTTCATGTAATACAAAACATCGGCTTGAATTATTTCTCCACTACGGGGATCTGTCCAATGTTTGCCTTCAGCGTTAGCAAATTCGCTGTCAACTCTGAAAAATGTATTTGAAGTGATGTCAAACGGATCAAAACCTTCGCCGAAAACACGCGCCTCCATCAGATTTGGTCTGCCGATAGTTGCAAAGGCGATATTCCAATCTTCAATTCCTTGTTTTATAGCATCTTGCCACAATTTCGGAAATGTACTGTCAACATTAAAAACAAGATGTTCTCGATGCGAGATGTCAAAACGGTTGATAAATTTCTTGTTGTTGGAACGGTAACTTATTCTGGAATCAAAAGGCAATTTTGGTGCTTGAATTTCCGGTAACAACAAAACTGATTTTCGCACCGAAATTTCGTAAGGCACTGAATCTGTTTGATATGTGTAATCAATTCTTGTTTCAAGATGCGAAATCGATCCTTTTGAAAATCCGATTTGAGATTTTACAAGTTTTCCCGGCTGGAATTTACCTGAAATAATATCCACACCGCGTTGAATTTCAAGTAAATACTGCGAAATATCAAATATTAAAACTCCGTCTTGATATTTTTCTACTAAGATTTTTTTGTCTTTCGGACCTTTTTTGCCGTCAGCAGAAATTATACAAATGCTGTCGTTTTGTAAATTAAATTTTACCAATTGCGGGTCGTACACTCTCAATCCCGGACAAACTCGCATTTTGCCTTGATTCCACTGATGACTTACTTTTTCTACACGTGCCGCAATTACGAAATCCCTGTTCAAAAGGCTGTCCGGAATTTGTACTAAAACTTGCGATTCTGCACGGTAAACTGTTAAAAGTAAAAATGTTAAAACAAAAAATATTTTCATTAGTAATATACTCCGATACTTAAACCGGCACTATAAGCGTCGGTGCTTTTGTTTGAGGAAAGATAACTGCCTTCCGTTTTAACGAACCAAAGCAATTTGCTGCCTTTTATCGAAACAGGAAACTGATATGTAATGCTCAAATTGCCTTTGACAAACGATGCGCCGTAATATTCCATATTGGGTATCAATACTTCTACGGCGTAATCTGTTGAAAAGTCGTCGAGAAACAGCACGGATTTCAATTTTGAATAATATCCGCCTTTGGTATCAATAAAAAGAGAATGTCCGTTTTTCTGAAAAACTGAAATTCCGAATTCTGCTCCGGCGTAAAATCCGCCTTCTTCAAGATACGATTCCGGCAAATGGTATTCGTCTTTGTTGTAACTGTAATTGAAGATTGCGCCCAAATACGCTTTGCTACACAAATCGTTGTACCAAAGAGCTTTGTAATGCAATCCGGCAACAATTTCAGAAGTTTCGTAACGTTTTCCGTAAGTGATGAGTTTTTCGTAATATTTTGATTCAATGCCGGTTTCCGGGTCTTTGGAAGTTTTCAACTGCGATTTGTATTGATCGGCAAACGCGGGCTTAAAATTCACGTTGAAGTCAAAAACATGATACAATTTCTCGGTTTTAATTCTGTTGAACGATGCGAGTTTGTATTCTTTCCAAAAATATGTGCCGGGTTCGTATTTATAGTTTTCGTACACGTTTTCTTCGGCAGTGGCAACCGAAATTTCGTTAAGAGTTTCAAAATTTTCGGTTTTGTAGCCGTAACTCATTTGTGCAGAAAACTCATTATCAACAAATTCACGACCGAAACCTTTGTGTCCGCCTTGAATTGCGTTGGTATGTTCGAGTCCCGTCATTTGATAATACATAAACGACGCATCGGCATCTACGGTTGACAATCCTAACAAACGTTCTTTCCTGCGGCGGTATTTTCCGCTGACTCCCAACGTGTTGTTACCGAAAGAATATGTAACACCCGGCGTGATAAAATAATCGGCAAGGCTCACTCTCGAACGCGGATCTTTCAATCGTGACAAATCTCCGACATTGTAATCAACACGGATTCCGTAAGTGAAATTTTTAAGTTTAATTGTAGCAAGGTCAGCAGTCAAGCTAATATCTTGCGAAGCGTATTCGCCTGAAACTGAACTTCCTGCAATATACGGGTCGGAATGTTCTGAACGGTAAAAATCGTTCCAAGCCTTGTTGTAAATTCTACCTTGATTAAAATTAAAATTTCCACGAGCGGCAATATAATTTCCGGCTTTTTTGATACCTTGCGATGATACCGAAATGGATTTGGTTTTGTCTCCGTCCTGAACCAAATGGTACGAACCGTCTTTTTGTAAAAGGCTGAATGTACTTGAACCTCTGTCAATTAACGAATCCAACTGCAAAAATGCCGGATTTTCGGACTTCAGATTAATCTGTTTTGTGTCCAACAAATCGGTATAGGCTCTCGAATTGCTAAATTCCTGAGCCTGAGTATAAAAACTGACAAAAGTAAACGCCAAAGTAAGTTTGTACCATTTGTTCATTTTACGGAGTTTTTATGTTTTAACTATAATTTTTTATCTGTACTGACCGATAATGATTTGATTATCAACAGTTGAAACGTCCCAATCCTCAGACGAATTGTTGGAATCTTTCAAAACAGCACGACCGTCTTCTAATTTTTCAAGTTTTCTGTAATTAACCTGAGAATCATTGCCGCCAACAGATTTTATATTGGTGAAACCGGCGTCAATAAAATCCCAAAGACGTTTGTAATCAGCGTTTACAGTTCCGTCGTTTTTATATTTCAAGATGTCAACACCGTCAATGATATATTTTGAAGGCATTTTTTTCTGCAATGTACCAGAAGTTTTTCCGTCGGCATAAACTTCTTCCCATGCAGTAACGTCCTCATCAGTTTTGAAAATTACAACACTTGCAGGTCCGCCTTTTGTCAAATTCATATTTGAAATTGCAGGAAAAGCTGTGTACAACAATTCCAAAGCCGGAACATCGCTGTTGTTTGTTAATTTACCTTTTTCATCTTTTGCCTCAAAATCAGCTGCACTCAAATCGAAATCGTTAGCAGCTGATGTTTGGTGATTGATTGCGCTGTTTGCAATTACGATATGTTCACCGGGTTGCAATTCGTGATGTCCTTCGTTCGGAAATCTGAAAATCTGTTTTACGTAAACAAAATCTTGTGTTGCATTTTCGCTTGCATTCTCACCTTTAAGAATATAAGCCGGAGTAGCATTTGATTCCGACAATGCGAGATAATAACCTGCAATATCAACCGATTCATCACCGTTGTTGTAAAGTTCGATAAAACTGCCGGCGATATAATTTTTATTGTTGTTGTCCTTGCTGCCGGCGTGATAAACTTTGCTGATAAGAAGTGATTGTTTTAAAGCCCAAGTTGTCGGAACTTCTACAATTTCTTCTGATGTGATTGTAGCGTTAAGTACCGAACCCGAAATCAAATAGTTGCCTGACTGAACAATTGTATCTTTTTCATAAGCTGCAAACAATTTTTCAGACGAGATTTTCCAAGAAGTACTGATTGAATACACATTTGGAATCATGTCAGAAAATGTTGCAACACCGTTTTCGTCGGTAATAGCTACGTATGTTTTGTTGTCTTCGGTATTTGTTAAAAAAACTGACTGTCCCGAAGTTAAACCCGTGAATCCTTTCGGGTTTTCTACTTGGACATTGATTGTAATGCCGACTGTTGCCGGAATTTCTGTTTCGTCATCAGAGCATGCTGAAAAACCAAAAAATGCAGCAATGCTCAATGCTGCGCCGAATGCGAATAGTTTATTCATCGTTTTTACAATTATTTATGTTAAAAAAAAATATTTTTCATCTACAAATTGAAATAAAGCTCTACTCCGAAACCGAACTTTCCGGAATTTCTCTGAGTTAAAGTATTGGAAGTAGAAGACGCTTTAAAAGGTTCATAATAAAGTAAATTGTTAACATAAAACGAAATACCAGCAGACTTACCGAGATCTTTGGTCAACCTGCCGCAAATAAGCCATGTTACAGGATTTTTTACAGGTACGGCATCGGTTGATGTTTTAATTTGTTTTATCAATGAAACGCCTTTTATTGTATATGATTCATCTGCAAGCATTTCGGGTGTTATCTCGTGATATGTCATATCAGTATCAATCCAACCCAAAGGCGATCTTTCGGGCGTGATGTTATGACTGTAACTGTACCAAATGGCTTCGGCGGAATACGATGCTACCATTTTCAAAGACGGAATATGTGTTACAAATCGCAATGTTGTGGAAGCCTTGCGGTAAACATTTTTAAGTTTTTCCGATGGGTAAACAAGTTTGAAAGGCGTTGTACCGTACTGAGTGTACGACACGGGAATTGATACGGGCGACGAACATTCGTTGTCCTTGCTCCATGTTTGCGACTCTTGATAAGCTCCCGTTAAAAATACGCTTGTTCTAATTAACGGAATTTCACCCAAATCGCAATCAAGCTCAATACCACGGTTTAATGATACACTGATATTTCCGATTGTACCTTTTGTTGAGAAAAATGTATCAACTCTTGCCGGATTGTTCCAATCTACGGTTGTAACATCGCCCGACGAAGTTATTAAACCTTGCTCTGTATTGTAATAATTAACAGTATAAGTATAATAATCGATCAACGAACCGAAACCGTTGTCAGTCTTGTCGTTGTAAGCCGTTACACCGATTTTGCGATTGCCGGGAAGTTTGATATCAAAACCGGCTTCGGTCTTGGTGTTTGTTGCGTTTTTCAGTCCTAATGTGCGCTGTACGTCATAAACTTCGGTGTAATACATCACGTATTGAGCAACGGGATCGCTCTGTGGTAAATACATGGCTGACTGATGGTCGGAATATTTTTTGTCGGGATAGAGATAAGCCAAACTCGGTGTTTTGGAGTTCATACCGTAACCGGCATGAATATCAAGCCATTTGGCAACCGTAAACGAGGCATTGATTCGCGGCGAAAAACTGTAACAACTTTCGTCTTTGAAAAGTTGTATTCCCGTAAACCTGATGCCGGCTTGCAATTTAAATATGTTTACTTCATTAAATTTCCAACTGAAATTATCTTCTGCAAATGCCGAAACCTGATGCAATCCGGGAATATCACTGAAAGCTCTCGGACGTCCGTTTTCGTTCGGAACAAGCGGCAATTCGTCGTTGTCGTTGTAATAACCTTTGGCATTGTTCCAATCGTAATGATAATCAGCACCGATTTTGAATGTCTGTTTTATATCGCCGGATTTTACATAAAAACTGTTGTTGATTTTGGCGTAAACATTTCCCGGTTTGCTGATTGTACCGCCCGAAGCAAGATAAGACGAAGTTTGCCAAGATACAGTATGATAACCGGTTTCGCGTGCGGTAAGTATCGGTAAAAATCCGTTGGAATTAGGAATAATTTTGGTGGAATAACTGTCAGAATTTTTCAAACTCGCGCCTATTGTGTAACTCAATGTTCTGGAAAACAATTTATTGAGAGAGATTTTACCGTTGTGAGTTACAACAATATTTTGGTTAACATCTTTTGTTTCAATACCTGAAGATTTAGCGTCGGGGTCGTCACCGTTCCAATCTTTGGAATATACATATCTAAGTTTTGTAGTAGTAGACCAATGGTTTGAAATATCGTAACTCCAACCCGCAGAAACTGTATAACGGTCGTATGATTTGGTTTTGTTTCTCGGGTCACCCCATGCTTTTACATAATCGCCGTTGATATTAATAGTTCCGGTTTTCTTGGATTTGATACCTTTACCGAACGAAAAGTTTTGAGCAGAAGGATTAATTTTGGCTTTGATACTCAACGGAGTATAACCGATTTTGGAATTTACAACTACCAAACCGCTTGTAAGGTCACCGTATTCTGCCGAAGGAATACCTCTGATAACCTCCACCGATTCCACATCGTCGGCACTTACTTGTCTTAAATCGGTTCCGACAAAAGATGTACTGCTAAATCCGCCTTGAGAAACTTCACCGTTGTTGCTCATCGGCATACCGTCCACCACGATTTGAGCTCCGAAAGCATTATTGTTGTCGTTAACAAGTCCGCGCAACTGCAAATTGGATTTTTGTGTGAGATCGGTAGAGGTCATTGTTTGACCCGGAATAAGTTGCATAACGTCGCTCAAACTGAAAGCTTGAACATGGTCGATGGCTTGACGTCCGATATGAGATGCGGTTGCCTCGCCCGAAATATTGGATTTGGCTGTTACAACTACTTGATCTATTGCGAGAGTGGATTCTTCTACTTTGAATTCTTTTTCTACATCGTTTCCGTTAACAACAATTTTTTGTTTCAACGGCTCAAAACCCACATAAGTACATTCAAAGAAATATTCACCGTCAGGAACATTTTTAAAAACTGCGTAACCGTTCATATCCGAAGCAGAAAACGCGCCGAGCGGTGAGAGCATACAATGCGCCATTATCAGCGGTAAATTGTCTGTTGCGCTCAATACCAAAACTTTTACCGTATAACCGCCTTGAGTGCGTTTGGAGTTTTCTGCGTTGTGTAACACTTGCTGCGCCTTGGAATACGAAGGAAACAACAATATCAACAAACAAAAAATAAACAGAACAATACTTTCAAGCTTCTTATTAAAAGTGTTCATTATAAAAGATTTATTATTAAAACAGTAAAAATGTCAAATACAATCTTTGATTTTGACGATACAAAGTTAAAATATAAATCAAAAAAAATAAAATCACTAAAAACCAATTAAAAAGTTTCACAAAACATAAATATAAACTTTTCAAAAAGGACGGTTTACTTTAGGAAACTATTAATTAGAAAAATTATTACATCGTTATATGTAATTTTTTTAAATAAATTCTTACTGCGATTTCATTTAACACAGAATTTAACAAACAAAACAAATTTTTGTGCATTCGTAAAATTCGCCGCCGCTTGTCTAAAAAGTTGGATTGGAACTTGAGACGGCTCGTCTGCGGTTATACTAAAAAAAAACCGGACGAAATGTTCCTCGCCCGGTTTTATGATAATTATAACATCTAATAATATTTAATGAAAAAAAATATAAATTTTTAATCATTAGCCATTATTATCTGTTACAGGATTTTCTACTTCATTAGGTTCGTTGGAAACTACCTCTTGATTAGAAGAATCCTCTTTGATTAGGTACTTAGACTGTTTGTAGATGTCGTTTACCTTATCGATAAACTCATCATATTTACCTTTTTCTACAAAATTGTAGGCATTAAGGTATTCAAATAAATTACAAACAGATTCCAAAGCGTTTTTCAACTTTTCGTCTTTCAACTTTTGGATTCTAAGACGCTCGTTGGTACGATTGTCATAGATTTTTATAAGTTGAACATCATAAGTATCCAAATCCGCAACGAATTGCTTGATACCTACCAGATCCAAAGCTTTGTTGCCAAGTGCCTTGAGTTCTTTGTTAAGATTCTCAATGCTACTAATCATAGTGTAAGTAGTTTTCGCCTTTCTTAAAGGATACTTCTCTACGATTTCTTTCACTTTCAATGCAGTTTGATAAACTTCGTCCTCGCTTTTTAACATACAAGTGCTGTATGCATAGCGAATACCCATTCTGCATGTTCGCAAAAGTTTACAATAGCTGTAAATCTGTTGAGTTATAGACTTTGTTGAATAATTTGCAATTGCATCGAGCAATTCAGCTCGTTTTAATTTCAAATCGTCAACCAAAAATTTGTTGTTTTCGTTTTCCATAGAAGTTGTTGCTTCTATTAGCAAGGCAAGAAAACTAACGAAATCTCCTTGCTTGAATCTGCGCATAGCAGATTTACTAAGTGTAATTCTTTTCATAAATATAAAAAATAAAATGTTAATAATTAAAAAAATACATTCTTCAATCAATTCTATTTTCAGTGCAAATGAGCTCATAAAAGTTTGCACGTCTTATAGACTTGAAATCTGAATTCGCTGCAAAGATACGAAAATAATTTGATTAATGCAAATGTAGATAAATCAAATACAAAAAAACAGCACGTTTTTAGCGTATAATTTGTATTTTTACTATCCAAATATATACGTTACAGAGCGTATAATACGGTTTTTTGTAGCAAAAGTTAAATGATGTTAAATCTTATTTTTACTCTATTTTCATTTGATTTTTTATTGAAAAATAGCATGTTAACAGTATTGATATTATGAACTTTTTTTTGTTGACAACACATCTTTTTCATTATAAATAGTATACGGTATTTGAGGTATGATGATGACAATTTCTTAAAAAAAATAATGCTTTTTTACCATATAAAATAACTTTTTGCGAACGTTACAATTTAATTGTGAACACGTACAAAATTAAATTGCGAACATCACAATT
>Ga0256405_10008942_pt1 | contig 13986 bp, 9 predicted proteins | sample RumenRJG_02DNA_FD_189096 | JGI IMG/M metagenome (GOLD analysis project Ga0256405, IMG submission 189096) | Bovine rumen microbial communities from Lethbridge, Alberta, Canada - RJG_02 | ecosystem: Host-associated > Mammals > Digestive system > Stomach > Rumen | place: Canada: Alberta | collected...
AAAATTGATTGCTTCTGGGCGTCGTTGCAGGCAATGGCTGCTGCATGATATAATGGAGAAAATTTTGCGAGAAAGATGAGGCATCGGTGATATGGAGCTACAGGGACAGGGATGGCAGGAAGTCATGCAGGAGCGGGCGGCTGGCAAGAAGCTTGTCGTCTTTTTGCCGTACAAGGCATCGATGTGGGACAGCCTTGAGAGCATCTGGATGGCTGCTGCAAAGGATTGCGAGCACTGCTGCACGATGGTCGTGCCCATCCCGTATGCGGATCTCAACGGGGAGGGAAAGCCCATCCGGTGGCATGATGAAATCGATGCGTTCCCTTCGTATGTCCATGCGGTGCCGCATGGCGATGTCAATCTCGCATCTCTTCATCCCGATGCCATCTTCGTGCACAATCCCTATGATGGGACGAATCTCGTGACGCGCATCGATGCGGCGTATGATTCGGACAAGCTCCGTGCGTATACGGACTGCCTCGTCTATGTGCCGTATTATGTGACGTCGGGCGGCATGGGCGAGTTTCAGCGGGACATTCCGTCGTATGACCAGTTCCATTACATTATCGCACAGGGAAAGAGCTCGATTCCTTATTTTGCACAGCGGGTGCAGTCGAAGCTCCTGCCACTCGGTTCGCCGAAGCTCGATAAGGTCGTGCGCCTCGCAGAGAATCCGCCGGAGCCTCCGGAAAGCTGGAAGGCGAAGCTTGTGGGGCGCACGGTGTATTTTTATAATACGAGCCTCAGCGGCTTCCTGGCGGATACCGGCCGGTTCTTGCAGAAGATGCGCTATGTGTTTGAAACGTTTCGCGGCCGCCAGGATGCCTGTCTGATCTGGCGTCCGCATCCGCTCTTGGAATCGACGATCCAGCGCATGCGCCCGGATGTTGTTCCCACTTATGAAGCGTTGCGGGACATGTTCGTGCGCGAGGACATCGGCATCTATGACACGACGCCGGAAATCGAGCCGACCATCGCAATCTCGGATGTCTATCTCGGTGATTCCGGTACGAGCGTGACGGCATTGTTCGGCGCAGCGGGCAAGCCTCTCTTTCTCTTCAATAATCGGCTGCACGAGCCGCCGACGCCCGGTGACTGGCGGAGCATGCTCCCCGTTCTGTTCCCGACGGGGGAAGCGGCGGACTGGATCGTGATGCCGACGAACCAGCTCTGGAAGCGGGATGCAGATGGCGCCTGCCATTTCGCTGCGCAGCTTTCGCGGTATACGTCGGGCGGTTACTTCCTCGGTGCGTACGAACGCTATGGGAAGGTTTTTGTCTGCCCGGGGAACGCGGAGGAGGTCGTCGTCTTCGACCATGGCACGTTGCGGCATATTGCCCTGCCGAAGGCCGATATGCCATATTCCACCCGCTTCGCCGGCGCGCTTGCCGATGACCGCTATCTCTTCCTGCTGCCTCTGCGGTATCCGTATCTCATCCGCATCGATCTTCAAACGGAGGCTGTCGTGCAGGTTCAGGGCGTCCAGCAGAGGTTCGCCGCGCATCTTTCGGATGTGGACTGGTTCTTCGGCGGCTCGCTGCTGAAGGACGGCCTGCTCTATCTCGCTTCGCCTCTCCGCCCCGAGGTCCTCGTGCTTGCGGAGGACACGCTCGACCACCAGATCGTGCGGCTCGGCCAGGGGAAGGAAGGCATCAATGCCATCGCGGCGGATGGCGATGAGCTCTATCTCCTGCCGCTCGCGGGGACGGAGGTGCTCCGCTGGAATCCGCAGAAGGGGAGCTTGCGGACGTATGATGCATCCATCGAAGGATTCTCGTGCTTCCATCCTGTCTTCCAGGCGCCATGCAACGGGCAGGCGTTCAGCAGTGCGGCTTTCACGGAGAAGGAAGTCGTCCTTGCACCGAACTGGGGCAGTCATTTCGTCGTCATTGACAAGGAGACAGGAAAGGCTGCGGATTGGCAGCCGCCGGAGGAGCTCCTCGCGGATGCAGGAGATTATTTTTACACGGGTTCCCACGGCGTCTTCACGCGCCGGGTCAGCGGAACGATGTATGACTATATGAACTGGAATACGCGGCGTCTCTATCGTGTCGATGTCGCGACGAAAGCGTGCCAGGAGGTTCCGCTTCACTTCGATCTGGAAGAGGTCCGTGCACATGATGCCGGCTTCGACCGCCTCACGGAGTGGCTTCAGTATGGCTGCGAGGAGAATGCGCTCCATACGCTGCCGGAACTCCTTGACGGCCGCCTCCCGGGCAAACCCTATGATGCGGATGCGGAGCGCGCGGCCTATGGCGAAAGTGCGGCGAATGTCGGAACCTGTGGCGAGAAGATTTACGCATGGCTCCGGCAGCATCTCGCACAGACGGACGGCAGAAGAACAGAAGAAATGAAGTGATCGATTTGACGAAAGTAATTACATATGGAACGTTCGACCTCTTTCACGAGGGGCATTACCGCCTTTTGCAGCGTGCGAAGGAGCTCGGCGACTATCTGATCGTCGGCGTCACGACGGAGAGCTTCGACAAGGCGCGCGGCAAGCTCAATGTCGTCGATCCGCTCATGACGCGCATCGAGAATGTGCGCAAGACGGGCTTTGCTGACAAGATCATCATCGAGGAAGTCCAGGGACAGAAGTTTTCGGACATCAAGAAGTACGGCATCGACATCTTCGCCATCGGCTCGGACTGGCGCGGCAAGTTCGACTATCTGAAGGAGTATTGCAAGGTCGTCTACCTCGAGCGCACGAAGGATGTCTCGAGCACGATGCTGCGCGAGAAGATGCGCCACATCCAGCGCATCGGCGTCATCGGGACGGGCCGCATCACGAACCGCTTCATGCCGGAGGCGACGCGCGTGAGCGGCGTGAATCATCAGGGCGTTTACAACCCGCATAAGGCGAGTGCGGAGCGCCTCGCGAAGGACTGGGGCATCCAGGCGTACGATACGGTCGAAGAACTCTTCGATGATGTGGACCTCGTTTATGTCGCTGCACCGCACCAGTATCACTATGATTATGCGAAGGCGGCGCTCGAGCATGGAAAGCACGTCCTCTGCGAGAAGCCGATGGTGCTCGAAAAGGCGCAGGCGGAAGAACTTTACGCGCTCGCGGCGAAAAAGAATCTCGTGCTCATGGAGGGCATCAAGACATGCTACTGCCCATGCTTCCACAAGCTGCTCGGCATCGTGATGAGCGGCCGCATCGGCACGGTGCGGAACATCGAGGCGTGCTTCACGAAGCTCGAGAATCCCGAGAGCCGCGAACTGACGGACCGGCGCTTCGGCGGCAGTTTCCGCGAGCTCGGCAGCTATGTCCTCATGCCGATTCTCAAGATCTTCGGGCTCGACTATGAAGACATCCGCTTCGAGAGCATCGATGACGAGAATGGCATCGACCAGTTCACGAAGGTCAGCCTGCGCTACAAGAACGGGTTCGCGACGGCAACGTGCGGCCTCGGCGTGAAGTCGGACGGCCGCCTGCTGATCAGCGGCACGACGGGCTACATCGTCGTGCCCGCGCCGTGGTGGCTCATGAGTTATTTCGAGATTCATCGCGAGGATCCGAACGACATCGAGCGATTCTCGGAGCCATATCTGGACTCCGGCCTCCGCTACGAGATCAGCGAGTTCCTCCACCGACTCGACGATCATCCTGAGTCGCAGGAGAAGAGCTTGTCGGATCAGGAGTCCATCGCTCTGGCAGGCCTCATGGAAAAGTTCAATGAAGTGCATCCGCCGAAAGCCGATGCGGCGGAAGAAGAGAAGGGAACAAAGGAATGAAATACTGGGCGCATCGCGGTTGCAGCCAGCGCTATCCGGAAAATACGCAGACATCGTTCGAGAAGGCCATGAGCCTCAGGAGCCTCACGGGCATCGAGACGGACGTGCAGCGCACGCGGGACGGCGTGCACGTCATCATCCACGATGAGCGCGTCGACCGTACGACGGATGGTACGGGCTGGGTCAAGGACTACAGCCTGAAGGAGCTCAGGCAGCTTTCCATTGATGCCGGAAACGGGCGCAGGGAGCACATCCTGACGGCAGAAGAGCTCATCGACCTGCTTCTGCCGCGCCTGCGCACGGGGATGCTGCTGAACCTCGAGCTCAAGAACAGCAGCATCCCGTACGAGGGCATGGAGCAGGAGCTCCTGGATCTCGTGCACAAAAAAGGCGTTGCCGATCAGGTCATTTATTCTACGTTCTACCCGAAGTCGCTCGCGCGGCTTCGGGCGCTTGACTTGTCGGCTCGTCTGGCCGTCCTCGCGACGCATGCGTCGGACTGCCTCTATTACATCGCGGGCGGGTGCGGCGCGACGGACATCCATCCCTACTGGCAGTCCGTCGACGAGACGCCGGCGCGGCTCCAGGGCATCGCAGTCCGCGCCTGGATGGGCGGCCATCTCTATCCCGAGCGGCCGACGGGGAAGCGGCTCGATGTTGCGCCGCTTGAGGCGCAGGGCATCACGGACATCATGATGAATGAGCCGGAGATGTATATCGGGTAAGCATGCGTACGGAGGAATCTATGAAGCTGAGCAAGGATGAACAGGAATTCTTGGAGCGCATGGCGCAGGGGCTGGCGGCGTGGGAAGCGTTTCCAGCGGGCGGCCGCGCGCTCGTCGTCGGGGAGGCGCCAGGGATGGCGCAGATGCTCCGCGAGCGCTCGCTTTCGGTCGTGGAGGCGACGAGCAGCGAGGTGTTCTCGGGCGCTGGGAACGTGGCGGGCGGCGCATTTGATGTGGTCTTGATGGTGGCGGAGCCCGAGCGGGTGGAGGAGCCGGTCGGGCTCCTTTCTGCATGCCATGCGCTGCTCGCACCGCACGGGCGGCTGCTGCTCGGCATGAACAACCGCCTCGGGCTCCGCTATTTCTGCGGCGACGCGGATATTTATACGGATCGCTCGTTTGACGGCATCGACGATTACCAGCAGGTCTACAAGATTGGCGCCGACAAGTTCCGCGGGCGGATGTACAGCCGGGCGGAGATCCGGCAGATGCTTTCCGCCGCTGGCTTTCCGGCGCAGAAGTTCTTTGCCGTGGTGTCGGATCTCGCGCATCCGATGCTGCTCTATGCCGAGGGTTATCTGCCGCATGAATCGCTCGTGGATCGCGTGTTCCCGACGTATCATCGGCCGGAACATGTGTTCCTGCTCGAGGAGCGGCTGTACCGGCCGCTCGTGGAGGAGGGCATGTTCCATGCGATGGCGAATGCGTATTTCATCGAGTGCCCGCTGGACGGCGCATCGTCCGATGTGCTGCATGTGACGTCGTCGCTCGACCGCCGGAAAGAGGATGCGCTTTTCACCATCGTCCATGGCACGGAGGGACGGGCGGAGCGCGTCGAGAAGCGGGCCGCCTTTCCCGAGGGGCAGGCGCGGCTCGAGGAAATCGCGGCGCATCATGCGGCACTCCGCGCGCATGGCATCCGGACGGTCGAAGACCGTCTCGCGGATGGCGTATATGAAATGCCGTACGTCACGGCGCCGACGGCACAGGTATATTTCCAGTCGCTCCTGAAGAAGGGCGACCGCACGGCGTTCCTCGCGGCGCTCGATGCGTTCCGCGACGCTGTTCTCGCGTCGTCGGAGCATGAGGCGGAGGATGCAGGCGATGGCACGGGCGTCGTGCTCGCGCACGGCTATCTCGACATGGTTCCCATCAATGCGTTCTATCAGGATGGGGCGTTCGTGTTCTTCGATCAGGAGTTCGTAATGGAGCACTGCCCGGTGAACGTCATCCTGATGCGCGTCGTCGGATTCCTCTGTTCCGATCCGGCCATGCAGCGGTTCCTGCCGCGCGATGTGCTGATGGAGCGGTACGGCCTCGCGCAGAAGGAAAAGCAGTGGAACGAGACGATTCAGGCGTATTTCACGAACCTGCGGCAGGTCTCGGACATGATGGCCGTGCGCAGCCCGCATGAGCGCGATGGCGCCATCGTCGATGCGAACCGGCTCCGCTGCTCGTATCCGGCGAAGCGCTATCAGGAACTCTTCGTCGATATTTTTTCGGGGCTCGAGGAGCGGCAGCTCGTCGTGTTCGGCACGGGGCATTGGGCTGAGCGCTTCCTCGACGGGTATGGCAGCCGCTATCCGGTCGCGCATCTTGTGGACAATCAGGCGTCGCGGCAGGGACAGGAGCTCCGCGGCCACGTCATCGAATCGCCGGACGTGCTACGCACGCTGCCGAAGGATTCTTTCAAGGTGCTGATCTGCGTGAAGGGGTATCTTTCCATCGCGCGGCAGCTCGAAGAGATGGGCATCACGTCGTATGCGTGCTTCGATCCGCTGCGCGACTATCCTTCGGCAAAATCCGTGCTGGACAGGAAGGCCGTGGAGGCGGCAGCATCGGACGAAGCAGGCGGGGAGGCGGCACCTGCCAAGAAGTACCATGTCGGCTATATCGCGGGCGTCTTCGACCTCTTCCACAAAGGTCATCTGAATCTCCTGCGGCGGGCAAAGGAGCAGTGCGACTTTCTGATCGTCGGCGTGGTGTCGGATGAGGGCGTGCGGAAGTTCAAGCAGGTGGAGCCTTTCATCCCCGAGGAGGAGCGCGTGGAAATCGTGCGCGCCTGCCGCTATGTCGATCAGGCGGAGATCCTGCCGCTGAGCTTCGCAGGGACGCGGGATGCCTGGCATCTCTTCCATTTCGACGTGCAGTTTTCGGGCAGTGATTATCAGGAGAACGCCGCGTGGCTCTCGGAGCGGGAGTTCCTGAAGCGGCAGGGGGCAGACCTCGTCTTCTTCCCCTATACGCAGTCGACGTCGTCGACGCGCATCAAGTCGCTGATCCGGAAGAAATTGTTGTGAGGTGGCATTCATGGATTTCGTGTGTGCGCCCGCGGGCATCGTGGATGCGCGGTGGCCGAAGCAGGGCATGAAGGACATGCAGGCGGCTGGATTTTCGGCTGTGATGCTGGATGCGTCGCTCGGCCATCCCGCGCGCCTGCTGGAAAAGGGAAAGCCGGAGCCGGGCATGAAAGCGTTCCTCGCGGCGGCGAAGGACAGCGGCTGCTGTCTGCCGCTGGCGATGGCGCCGCGCCTGCTGCCGGAAACGAAGCGGGAGGACCTCGCCGGCCGCATCGAAGCGCTCGCGAAAGAGACGCTTGCCGACTGTGCGGCGGCGGGCTGCCGGAAGCTCGTGCTTCATCCGATGTTTGCAGGCATCGCGCGTGGTGCGCTCTGGGATGAAAACCGCGCGTATTTTCTGCGCCTCGCGGAAGCGGCGCGGGCGCAGGGCGTCCAGCTGCTGCTCGCGAACGACGTGCGGAGCGTGAACGGCCACTACGTGCGCGGCCTGCTCGCGAGCGGCCGCGCGATGCGGGACATGGTGGATGCGCTGAACGAGGCGGCTGGGGAAGACGCATTTGGCTGCTGTCTCGACATGCAGGCGGCCGGGGCCTGCGGGCAGGATCTCTACGATTTCATCCATGAGGTCGGGCCGCGCCTGCAGGCCGTGCTGCTGACGGATACGGATGGCGACGGGCGGAAGCAGCTGCTGCCGTATACGCTGGCGGAGCGCGGCCAGAGCGAGGCGGACTGGCTCGGCGTGATCCGCGGCCTGCGGGCCATCGGCTTTGACGGTCTGCTCGTGCTCGCGCTGCGCGATACGGCGGCGGCCTGTCCGCCGCTCCTGCGGCCGGCGCTGCTCGCGTTTGCGAAGAAGACGGGCGAATACCTCGCATGGCAGATCGGCATGGAGCGGGAAATCGCGAAGTACCCGCAGCGCGTGCTCTTCGGCGCGGGCCGCATGTGCCGGAACTATCTCCTGAACTATGGCAAGGCGTATCCGCCGCTCTTCACCTGCGACAACAATCCTGCGACCTGGGGCACGGAGGTCGACGGCCTGCCCGTGAAGCCGCCGGAGGCATTGCGGGAGCTGCCCGAGGACTGCGCCATCTTCATCTGTAATATCTACTACCGCGACATCGAGGCACAGCTTCGCGAGATGGGGCTCCGGAACCCCGTCGCGTATTTCAATGACGAATGTCCGCCGCGCGTCGTGCTCGAAAAAATGGAAAAGAGGGGGTGAGCGCATGGAATTGAGCGTCCAGACGAAGAACATCGTGGAAGATGCGCATCCGGAAGCAGGCTTTCAGGCGATGCGCGCGGCCGGCTTTTCGTGTGCGGACTTCTCGCTGAACCAGTACCTCCTGAATCTCGACATCTATCAGGAGCGGCTCAACGGCTTCTTCAGCCAGAGCATGGAGGAGCTCGAAGCGTTCCTTCGGCCGCAGAAGCGGGCGGCGGAAGCGGCCGGCGTGCGCATCCACCAGATGCACATGCCGTATCCCATCTATGTGCCGCAGGCCTCGGAGCGCGTGAACCGCTACCTCTGGGAGGAAGTCGCGCCAAAGAGCCTGCGCGTAGCGAAGTTCTTCGGCTGCCACAACATCGTCGTGCATGGCTTCAAGCTCCGGGAATATCTCGGCTCGGAGGAAGCGGAGTGGGCGCAGACGGAAGCGTTCCTCGATGCGATGGCGCCGCTCGCTGTGGAATGCGGCGTGACGATGTGCATCGAGAATCTCTATGGCGGCCTCGGCGGCCATCTCGTCGAGGGGCCGTGCTGTGATGCGCACAAGGCGGCCGAGCGCATTGACCGCATGAACGAGAAGTATGGGGCCGAGGTGCTCGGCTTCTGCTTTGACTCGGGCCATGCGAACCTCGTCGGCCTGGATTTCGAGATGTTCCTCGAGGCGCTCGGCCCGCGCCTCAAAGTGCTGCATCTGCATGACAACGACGGCCTCCACGACCTGCATCAGATTCCATATACGTTCGCGAAGACGCGCGAGAACCGGGCATCGACGGACTGGGACGGCCTGCTGCGCGGCCTGCGCGCCATCCATTTCGCGGGGACGCTGAATTTCGAGACGGCTCCCGTGCTGACGGCGTTCCCCGATGCCTTGAAGATGGACGCGCTGCAGATGCTCGCGAAGATCGGGCGGTACTGGGCGGCGGAAATCGAGAAGGATGCAATGGGATGAAGCGTAACGCATATCAGAAAGCCTATACGTACTGGAAGCAGGGGCAGCTCGAAAAGAGCCGGAAGCTCCTGCTGTCGTCGTGGAAGCAAGCGGGCGGGCGGTCCATCTACGGCATGCTGCTGATGGCCTATATCCTGCGCGATGAAAAAAAGCCCGTGTCAGAAGTGCGTCAGCTGCGGGAGCTTCTGGCCGCTTTTCCGAATGCGCCAGAGCGGAATCTGCTCGCGGATGCCTGGAGCCTGCTGGGCTCGGCGCTCCGCCTGCTCGGGGAGAATGAAGCAGCGGTCCGGGCGCTCCTGCAGTCGGTGCGGTTGGAGCCCAGCCCTGCGCAGAAGCTCGTGGAGTGCAGCAATGCGATTTTTGCGGCAAACTCCGTGGAAGCGTTCGGGGCGGAGGATTTCCAGCAGCTCTACGCGCAGTACCGGAAGCTCCTCGCCGGACTGCATCCTGCGGCGTATCCGAGGCCTGCGTGGCATCATGAAAAGCTCCGCATCGGGTATCTCTCGCCGGATTTCCGCGACCATGCCATCGCTCAGTTCGTGCGGCCGCTGCTCCGGGAGTATGACCACGAGGCATTCGCGGTCTATGCCTACTCTCTTGCAGAGCGCGAAGACGCCGTGACGGCGTCACTCCGCGATGATGATGCCGTCTGGCGGCGCATGGCAGGACAGCCGTCTGCGGCCATTGCCGAGCGGGTTCGCGCCGACGAGATCGACGTGCTGTTCGACCTCACGGGCCATTCGGCCGGGACGGCGCTGCCGGTCTTTGCCTGGCGGCCTGCGCGCGTGCAGATTTCGGGCATCGGGTATTTCAACAGTACGGGACTCGAGACTTGCGACGGCTTTCTCTCGGACGTGCACTGCGCGCCTGAGGCGCAGTCGCCGTATTTCACGGAGCCTTTGCTGCGCCTGCCGCGATCGCATTTCTGCTATGCGCCGTTTACGCGGTTCCCTGAGGTGGCACCGCCGCCGTGTCTTGCAAAGGGCTTTGTGACGTTCGGCTGCTTCAACAATTTCTCAAAGGTCACGGACGGGATGCTGGCGCTCTGGCGGCAGATCCTCATGGCCGTGCCGGGAGCGCATCTGCTGCTCAAGCATGCGATCTTTGGCAGCGAGGAAGGGCGGACGTATACGCGGAAGCGTCTGCAGAGGCTCGGCTTTTCGGATGAACTTTGCGGGCGCGTCGAGATGCGCGGCCTTTCGCGCGAGTATCTGCGCGAATATGGCGACATGGACATCGCACTCGATACGTTCCCATACCCCGGCGGCCTCACGACATGCGAAGCGCTCATGATGGGCGTGCCGGTCGTATCGCTCGTGGGCGAACGTCATGGGGCGCGGTTCGGCCGGAGCTTCCTCGAGAACCTCGGCCTCGGCGAGCTCGCCGTCGATACGAGAGAGCGCTATGCCGAGCTTGCAGCCGGTCTCGCGCAGGACGCGCAGACGCTCGCGGCGCTGCGGCAGGTTCTGCGGCCGAAGATGCTGCAGTCGCCCATCATGGACGGTGCAAGCTATGTGCGTGATGTCGAGGCGCTGTTTCGTCAGCTCGTCACGGAGAAATCGCGCTGAAAAACAAGACAATCTTATGAGACTCGTGCTATACTGTAAAGGATAGCACGAGTCTTTTTTTGATGCGTGCAGATGGAGAAGAAGAGAGGGAACTGCCTTGGCCGAGAAGATTCGTCCCGAATTGCTGTCGTTCCTGACAGCGTCGGAGCTGCCGCTCCGCATCCTCGTCGTGGAGAGCCTCGGGTATCTGCCGGAGCTCCGCGCGATGTTCCCGGAGGCGTCGCTCTATGCAGCTGCGGCGGATGCAGACCGGTTCGAGCGGCCGGAGTTTTCGGGACTCGGCGTGCAGTTTCTGGAACTCAACTACCTCGCGGAGCCGCTGCCTTTTGGGCCGGAGTTCTTTGACTACATCATCTCGGATCTCACGCTCGAGCAGGCGGGCAATCCGCAGGACATCGCGGCGGGGTTCTCGCATTTCCTCAAGCAGACGGGCGCGTTCCTCACGAGCTTCCGCAACATCCGCCACTGGTCGGTCGTGCAGGAGCTCATGGATGGCCATTATTATCAGGTCGTCGCGCGGCTCTTTGCAAAGCCGGAATTCGAGAAGCTGCTCTATGCGTCGTATTACAAGGACGTGCGCGTGCGGCCGCAGCGGCGGGCGGCGCCCGAGGGCGTCGTCGATCATCTCGTGGCGGCCGGCTTCGACAACCTGCATGACGATCTCGAAACGGAATACTGGCTCGTCTTTGCGGCGCGGTCGATGCCGGAGCTCTCGCTTTTGAAATCGTTTTATACAGCGGAGCAGCGGAAAGAGCTCGCGCGGCTGCTGCACCGCATCGAGTACGATGTCGATCTCACGGCGCAGACGGCCGCGTTCTGGGCATTCTATGCCCGGGTCGGGCTGTTTCCCGATTATGCCGCGAATTTCGTGAAGGAAGCGTGCTTCCATCCCGAGCGGTTCTACCGTCACCTGTTCGCGTCCTCGGATGCAGCGCAGCGCGGGACGGTGCGCGCGATGCTCGATGCGGCGCGCGAGGCCGCGACGACGGAAGAAGAAGCGCGCATGCTCGCGCGGCTCGTGGAAGAATTTTCGGAAAAGGGGGCAGAGGCATGAAGACGGAAGCCATCGAACGGACGCTCGACCCGCAGAAAATTGCGTTCATCACCTGCGTGAACAGCGAGGACTGGTACAGCGAGTGCCGCCTCTACCTCGAAAGCCTCGAACTGCCGGACGGCATGACGGCCGAATACCTGCCGGTTCGCGGTGCGGCGTCGATGTGCGCGGGCTACAATCAGGGCATGATGGCGTCCGATGCGAAGTACAAAGTCTATCTGCATCAGGATACGCTCGTCGTCAACAAGCATCTTGCGGCCGACCTGCTGTCCCTGTTTTCCGATGAAAGCATCGGCCTTGTCGGTGTCATCGGCTGCCGCAGCCTGCCGCGCTCGGGCGTCTGGTGGGACGGCATGCGGACGTATGGGCGCGTGCTGCATGCCTGCGAGCCTGAGAGCGTCGTCGACTCGCACTGCATGGAGCCCGCGGGTGCGTATCAGGCTGTCGAGGCCGTCGACGGGCTCTTTCTCGCGACGCAGTACGACCTGCGCTGGCGAGAAGACCTTTTCACGGGCTGGCATCTCTACGACACGTCGGAGTGCATGGAGATGCGGCGCCATGGAAAACAGGTCGTCATCCCGAACCAGAGCGCGGATTTCTGGTGCATCCACTGCCCGAAAGAGAAGCCGCTCGCCGCGTCGTACAAGAAATATCAGAAGGCCTTCCTGCGCGAATACGGAAGCGAGCTTCATCCGGAGGTGTAAAGGGTGAATGATGAATGAGGAATTCTTCAACTGGCAGATGACGTGCGACCGCTTCGCGCAGGAAGGCGACGTGCGCGGCATGCGGGCGTGTGCGGCCGAGGTGCGCTCGCTTCAGGTGCCAGGTGCGGCGGCCGAAGCGGATGCCATGGAGGCCGAAGCGGCGCTCTATGGCGGCGATGCGGAAACAGCGGAGCACCTTGCGCGGTCGGCCGTTGAAAAGGACGCACATCACTTCCGCGGCTGCTTTGCGCTCGCAGGGGCACTCGGCGCGCAGTTCAAGCTCGCAAGCGAACTGCCGCTTCTCGCGACGCTCACGCATGAGCTCGAGGCCGCTCTCTTGCCGGGGCGGGCGAAGGAAGCCGGCATCATGGGCGAGAAGGCGCAGGAATCATGGGCGCGCCATCTGCGTCATTTCCTGTTCCGCGCGCGCGGCTTCGAGGCGGATGCAGCCTATCTTGCGGCCGACCCTGAGCGGGCGGCCGAGGCGCTCCGCCATGCATCGGCGCTCGCGCCGAACATCGGCACGGCAGCGAACCTCTACAGCAAGTACCTTTTCATGGAGAACTACCGCACGCAGGCAGCGGCGCAGAAGCGGATGGATGCCGAGATGTTCGGCGAGTTCTTCCAGGGCGTCCAGCCGTATCGCCATGACCGTGTCCAGCGTCTGCCGGAAAAGCGCCTGCGCATCGGCTATCTTTCGCGCGACTTCCGCCTGCATGCCATGGCATATTTCATGATGCCGTTCCTGCGCGATTTCGACCCCGAGCATTTCTCTGTCTACGTCTATGCCTCGGGCGCCGTCGATGACGTCACGCGGCGCTTCCAGCGATGCCATGTGCAGTGGAGGGACTTCCGCGGGCGCTCGGCGCATACGGCTGCGCGCATCATCGGCGAAGACCAGATCGACATCCTCGTCGACCTCTCGGGTCATTCGCAGGACAATGCGCTGCCTGTCATGGCGTTCCACCCTGCGCCCATCACGCTGACGGGGCTCGGCTATGTCGCGACGACGGGACTCCATGCCATCGACGGCATCTTCGTCGATGATGTCACGATGCCGCCCGGTGCTGACGAGGACGCCTTTGTCGAGCGGCCCGTGCATCTGCCGAGCCTGTTCTGCTACCAGCCGGGCGCCGTGCGCGAGATGCCGCCGGTCTCTGGATGGTCGCCCTATGCGCGCAACAACTATGTGACGTTCGGCAGCTTCAACAACCTCGCGAAGCTCACGGACGAGACGTTGCTCTGCTGGCGTGCCATCCTCGACCGGGTGCCGCGCTCGCGCCTTGTCTTCAAAGGCAAGATGCTCAGCGTGCCCGATGGGCGGCAGCTTTTCACGGAACGCCTGCAGGGATTGCAGTTCCCCGTCGAACGCGTCGAGCTGCGCCCGTTCAGCGAGCAGTATCTCGAAGAGTATGCCGACGTCGACATTGCGCTCGACCCCTCGCCCTATACGGGCGGCCTCACGACATGCGAAGCGCTCTACATGGGCGTGCCCGTCGTGACGCTGCGGGGCCGCACGCATGGCAGCCGGTTTGGTGCGAGCATCCTGACGGCGGCCGGTCTCCCTGAGCTCATCGCGGAAAACGAGATGGAGTATGTCAAGATCGCCGTTGCGCTCGCCCGCCGTCCCGAACAGCTCGCACTGAACCGCCAGCGCCTGCGCACGCATCTTGAGTCCTCGCGCCTCATGGATGCGAAAGGCTATATGAAAGGCGTCGAA
>Ga0256405_10008944_pt1 | contig 13984 bp, 9 predicted proteins | sample RumenRJG_02DNA_FD_189096 | JGI IMG/M metagenome (GOLD analysis project Ga0256405, IMG submission 189096) | Bovine rumen microbial communities from Lethbridge, Alberta, Canada - RJG_02 | ecosystem: Host-associated > Mammals > Digestive system > Stomach > Rumen | place: Canada: Alberta | collected...
CTAAGGGTCAGACCGGTCAGCAGCTGCTGCTGGGTGCCTATAGCTCACTGAGCTGCCAGATAAATGCCGGTAAGGTAAAGCTCTACACCCGTTATGAGATGGAAGACGTGGTTATCGTTGATGGTCGCGCTCGTGGCATCATCGCCAAGAACCTGGTTACTGGTAAGCTGGAGCGTTTCTCGGCTAATGCCGTAGTTATCGCTACTGGTGGATATGGTAACACCTACTTCCTTTCTACTAACGCTATGGGATGTAACTGTACAGCCGCTGTACAGTGCTATCGTAAGGGTGCTTATTTTGCAAACCCATCATACGTTCAGATTCACCCAACATGTATCCCTGTACATGGCGACAAGCAGTCAAAGCTTACTCTGATGTCTGAGTCACTGCGTAACGACGGTCGTATCTGGGTACCAAAGAAGCTCGAGGATGCTAAGGCTCTGCAGGCTGGTACCAAGCAGGGTTGGGAGATTCCTGAGGAGGATCGTGACTACTATCTGGAGCGCCGTTATCCTGCATTCGGTAACCTCGTTCCACGTGACGTTGCTTCTCGTGCTGCAAAGGAGCGTTGCGACAAGGGCTTCGGTGTTAACAACACTGGTCTGGCTGTGTTCCTCGACTTCTCTGAGTCTATCAACCGTCTGGGTCTTGATGTTATCATGCAGCGTTATGGAAACCTCTTCGAGATGTACGAGGAGATTACTGACGTATTCCCTGGCGATGTAGCTAACGAGATTAACGGTGTTAAGTACTATAAGCCAATGATGATCTATCCTGCTATCCACTACACTATGGGTGGTATCTGGGTTGACTACGAGCTGCAGACTACTATTCCTGGTCTGTTCGCTATTGGTGAGTGTAACTTCTCTGACCACGGTGCTAACCGTCTGGGTGCTTCTGCTCTGATGCAGGGTCTGGCCGATGGTTACTTCGTACTGCCTTACACCATCCAGAACTATCTGGCTGACCAGGCTGTATGGCCAAAGGTTTCTACCGATCTGCCTGAGTTCGAGGAGGCTGAGAAGGCTGTAAATGCCGAGATCGACCGTCTGATGAACATCAAGGGTAAGCGTTCTGTTGACTCTATCCACAAGGAGCTGGGTCACATCATGTGGGAGTATGTAGGTATGGGTCGTACAGCCGAGGGCCTGAAGGAAGGTCTGAAGAAGATGCACGAGCTCGAGAAGGAGTTCGATACCAACCTCTTTGTTCCTGGTACTAAGGAGGGTCTCAATGTGGAGCTCGATAAGGCTATCCACCTCCGTGACTTCTTCACAATGGGTCAGCTTGTAGCATTCGACGCTCTTTCTCGTAATGAGTCTTGCGGTGGTCACTTCCGTGAGGAGTATCAGACCGAGGAAGGCGAGGCTAAGCGCGACGACGAGAACTACTTCTACGTAGGCTGCTGGGAGTACAAAGGCAAGGGCAACGAGCCTGAGCTCATCAAGGAGCCACTGGAGTACGAGGCAATCAAGGTACAGACACGTAACTATAAAAACTAAGGAATTATGGCAAAAAATATAAGTTTCACTATAAAGTTCTGGCGCCAGAATGGCCCCAAGGACCAGGGACATTTCGACACCCACGAAATGCACGATATTCCCGACGACACCTCGTTCCTCGAGATGCTTGACATCCTGAACGAGGAGCTTATCAACGAAGGCAAGGAGCCATTCGTATTCGATCACGACTGCCGCGAGGGTATCTGCGGTATGTGCTCACTCTACATCAATGGTACACCTCACGGTCTTACAGAGCGTGGTGCTACCACATGTCAGCTCTACATGCGCCGTTTCAACGATGGTGATGTTATCACCGTTGAGCCTTGGCGCTCAGCTGCCTTCCCTGTAATCAAGGACTGTATGGTTGACCGCAACGCCTTCGATAAGATTATCCAGGCTGGTGGTTACACTACTATCCGCACAGGTCAGGCTCAGGATGCTAACGCTATTCTGATTCCTAAGGAGGATGCCGACGAGGCTATGGACTGCGCATCTTGCATCGGTTGCGGTGCTTGTGTAGCAGCTTGTAAGAATGGTTCTGCCATGCTGTTCGTATCATCTAAGGTATCTCAGCTTGCTCTGCTTCCACAGGGTCGCGTAGAGGCTGCACGTCGTGTTAAGAACATGATTGCCAAGATGGACGAGCTCGGCTTCGGTAACTGCACCAACACTCGCGCTTGCGAGGCAGTATGTCCTAAGAACGAGACCATCGCTAACATCGCTCGCCTGAACCGCGAGATGATTAAGGCAAAGCTCGCAGACTAAAGGTTTACACCTTATTTATAATAGGCGCGCTGCAGTTTTTTCTGCGGCGCGCTTTTATTTTCTTTAATTATTTCTTACCTTTGCAGTAAGCACAAAAATTAAATTTTCTTAATAAAAGTTTGATGTGTAAGTATTATTTATTATATTTGCAATCTGAAGGCTTATTTTAACAAGTAACGATATCTATAACTAAAAACAAATATAAGTATTATGAATAGAAACGAGAAATTTGTTATCACAATTAACCGCGAGTTGGGTAGTGGTGGTCGTACCGTAGGTCGTTTGTTGGCCGAAAAGCTTGATGTTCCATTCTACGACAAGGCGCTTATCAAGGCTTTGGAGGATAAGTATAAGCTTTCTGTCGAGGAGATTGAGCGTCTGAAAGGTCAAAGCAACAGTTGGTGGGCAAACTTCAAGCGTGTTGTAGGTTTAGGCCATAGTGTTAATCCAAATAACTTTGTAAATCAGGACGACGATGAGCCCGAAACGCTTACTACCGACATGATATTCAAGGCAGAGAAGGAAATCCTGCTTGGTATGGCCCACGATGAATCATGTGTCATCGCAGGCCGTTCAGGTTTCTTCGTACTGAAGTCACATCCTAATCATGTCAGTATTCTTATCCAGGCTCCGATGGAATCTCGTATAAAGCGTGTGATGAGACGTCAGAATAAGACTGAAGAGGAAGCCAAGAAATCTATCAAAGAGGTCGACAAGATGCGTGAGGAGTATGTGAAGAACTATGCCCATACCTCGCGTTACGATACTCGTAACTACGATCTTGTTATCAATATGGATGGCAAGACCGAGGAAGAGGCTGTAGACTTGATTCTGAAATACATAGGATAATCCTATTCCCAGCATTCCAACTCGTCTTCTATTTCAGGTAATTTACTGCGATGGAAGACGGGTTCTTTTATGCCCTGACGCTTCTGCTGGCGATAATCATCGAGTAGGCGGAAGGTGTAGCGGCCAAGTAGTACTATAGCTACAAGGTTGCAAGCAGTGAGTAATGCCATAAAGAGGTCGACAATGTTCCACACCAGTTCAAAGCTGGCTAGTGCGCCGAACATAACCATTAAGCCTGCCGATGCTATGCGATAGGCAGTCATTACCTTGTTATTCTGTGTAATGAAGCGGATATTTGCCTCACCATAATAATAGTTTCCAATGATACTTGAGAATGCAAAAAGGAAGATAGCTACAGCAATGAACATCGGACCGATACTTCCAATCTCGCTCTGCAAAGCTGACTGTGTCAGCGCAATGCCATTTAGCTCAGGCACCTGATACAGACCACTGATAAGTATTATGAAGGCTGTGCATGAACAAACCATCAAAGTATCGGTAAATACGCCCAATGCTTGGATAAGTCCTTGTTTCACCGGGTGTGTTGTGCTTGCTGTTGCAGCCGCATTTGGAGCACTTCCTTCACCTGCCTCGTTCGAGAACAGACCGCGCTTTATTCCGTTCATCATCGCTGCACCTATGCTACCGCCGGCTATCTGACTAAAGCCAAAGGCATCGAGTATAATCACTTTGAATACGTGAGGAATAAGGTGTATATTCATAATGATTATAACCAAAGCCAGGATTATGTAGCCCACTGCCATCAAAGGAACTATCACAGAACTAACCTTAGCAATGCGCTGGATACCGCCAAAGACGATGAACAGAGCCATAGCTGCCAAGGCTACGCCAACCCATATTGGCGACCAGCCAAAGGCTTCCTGCATGGCCCCGCAAATAGTATTTGCCTGAATAGAGTTGTTTGATAGTCCGAACTGTAGGGTGATGAGGATGGCAAATAATACCGCCATCCAGCGGCACTTTAATCCCTTCTGTATGTAGTATGCAGGACCGCCGATAAACGAGTCTTTGTGTTTCTGCTTATAAAGCTGTGCCAATGTAGATTCTACAAATGCTGTAGCTGATCCTATAAGTGCTATCAGCCACATCCAGAACACTGCTCCTGGTCCGCCGATAACTATTGCTGTTGCTACACCCGCCAGGTTGCCTGTTCCTACCCTGGTGGCCACACTTACGGCAAAGGCTTGGAACGATGAAATGTGGCGTTTTTCTTTTCCTTTTACTTGATCTCCTACACTATCTACTGCCGACTCTGTAAGCAAGCGTAACATCTCGCCCACCATACGGAACTGCACAAACTTTGTGCGCCAAGTAAACCAAAGTCCACACCCCACCAGAGCTACTATAAGTATGTAGCTCCATATTACATCGTTTACAGCTGTTATCAGTTCATTCATGGTGCAAAGGTAGTGCTTTTATGTTAAACCGCCAAAGTTTCATTCTCTTTTGGTCGCAATTTAAGAATTCTTTCGTATCTTTGCAGCCGGAATGAGAAGACAACAGAGAAGAAGAGCAATGTCATGGGCATTGTTATCGATAACAGAAAACAGAATGAAGAAGATATATATCATCCTGCCATTGCTGGGCTTTACGCTCTTGGCATCGGCACAGGACAAGGATAACCATCAGCATCAGAATGATTCTACTGATGTATTTTATAAACACCTTAAACTTAACGATTTGATTGTTACCGGTGTTACTGGCGACACAAAGTTAAAGCATGCCACAGCACCTGTCAGTATTGTAACCCCACAGATCTTGCATTCAACGGCATCCACTAATATTATAGATGCCATCGCTAAACAGCCGGGAGTAAGTCAGATTACAACTGGTAGTGGTATTTCCAAGCCAATCATCCGTGGATTGGGATACAACCGTGTTGTGGTTATGAGCGAAGGAGTAAGACAAGAAGGACAGCAGTGGGGCGATGAGCACGGCGTTGAGGTAGACGGAAACTCGGTGAATTCGGTAGAAATACTAAAGGGCCCGGCCTCACTTATGTATGGCTCTGATGCTATGGCTGGAGTAGTTATACTTCACTCAGAACCAACACTTGCTGAGGGAGACATGAAAGCAAACATAGGAACTGAGTATCAGACGAATAACGGACTCTTTGCCTATAATCTTGCTTTTGCTGGTAATAAGAACGGATTTGTGTGGAATGCCCGATACAGCGATAAAATGGCCCACGCCTATAAGAATAAGTACGATGGCTATGTTCCCGGCTCACAGTTCCGCGAACGTGCTGGCAGACTGATGCTTGGACTTAACAAGCAGTGGGGACATTCACGTCTCACATGGACGGCCTATCACCTTACTCCGAGCATAATCGAGGGTGAACGAGATGAAGAAACGGGCGATTTAATCGCAAATTATTCTCCCATTAAGTCATATAGTAAAGCACTCCCGTTCCAACAGGTAAAGCACTATAAATTGGTGTGGGACAACTCGCTTAATCTTTCTTCTGGTTACCTTAAGACCATTATTGGCTATCAGCAGAACCAGCGACAGGAATTTGAAGAAAGTGCCGATGAATTCGAACTTTATTTCAAGATGCATACCCTTACCTACGATGTCCGTTACATCACCAACGAGTGGAACGGCTGGAAACTATCAACAGGTGTTGGCGGTATGTATCAGAACTCTCTCAATAAGGGCGAGGAGTATCTTATACCCGATTACAAACTGTTTGATTTCGGCATTTACGCCACAGTTTCAAAAAGCTTAGGCGATAAATGGACTCTTAACGGCGGCGTACGCTATGACTATCGACGACTTCATGGTTATGGACTGATAGAAGACGGTGAGGTACGTTTCAACGATTTTTGTCGCCATTTCAACGGTCTTACCGGTAGTGTAGGTGCGGTGTATAACATCAACGATCAGTGGAACCTTCGCCTTAATGTAGCTCGTGGTTTCCGCACGCCAAACATGAGCGAACTTGCCTCAAATGGTGTTCACGAGGGCTCTATCCGTTATGAGTTGGGCAGTGAGCAGCTAAAGGCCGAATACAGCCTTCAGGCCGACTTGGGCATCGACTTTACATCGCCATACGTTTCTGCACAGCTTGCTCTGTTTTCAAATCGTATAGATAATTACATTTTCACCCACCGCCTGCCTATAGTTATTGAGGATGGTTATCTTACCTATGCCTATACGCAGGGTGATGCACGTCTTTTAGGTTTCGAGGCTGGCATCGACTTCCATCCTATCCACTCTGTTCACTTCGGCAATACGTTCTCGTATGTCGACGCTCAGCTTATGAATCAGTCAGATGATACAAAGTATCTGCCATTTACTCCAGCCCCTCGATGGACATCGGAGTTGAAATGGGAGTTGATTCACCACTCACATACTACTGTTGGTCATCATCAGCATCATGATGTTCCTGCCCGTCGATTCAGACTTAACAACCTTTTCGTGTCGGCTGGCATCGAGTGCTATCTCAAGCAGAATCACATCTATCGTGCCGATGAAACCGAGACTGAGACACCAAGCTACACTCTGTTGAACCTTCAGGCTGGTACCGATATCCAGATTGGCAGCAAGAAGTTGGCCGAGTTCTACATCATCGCTGACAATCTGCTTGACAAAGCCTATCAGAACCACCTGAGTCGATTGAAATATGCCGATTTCAACGTGGTAACCGGTCGCCAGGGAGTGTTCAATATGGGTAGGAATATTACGATGAAATTGATAGTTCCTATAGATATATAAAATCAACAACTTATGGATATAGCAATCTACACACTCACATCCGAGCTGCACGACGAGAATGCAGTTAGCGCAGTTACCCAAGAGTTTTTGGGCAGTCTTGGCATCAGTTATACCTTTAAGGGTAGCGACTATGCCGACTATGGTAGTCATACTCTGTCGGTCATTTATGTCCGTACAGGTGGTACTGAAGGTATATTCAAGCGCCTGCTACCACAACTCCGCCAGCAGACCCAGGCTCCGTTCTATCTGCTAACATCAGGTAAGAGTAACTCGCTGGCAGCATCAATGGAAATCCTTTCATACCTGCAGCAGAACTACATGCAGGGTGAGATTATCCACGGCAGTACGGATTATATCGCCCGTCGATTGGCTACACTAACCAAGGTCAGCGAGGCTAAGAATAAGCTCAGCGGTACTCGATACGGCATCATCGGTCAACCATCCGACTGGCTTATCTCAAGCGCTGCCGATCCTAAAGCCGTTAAGACAAAGCTTGGCATCGATCTGGTAGAAGTTCCTATCGAAGAGCTTATTGAGGGTGTTGGAAAGATTGCGGAGGGTGAAATGCCCGATCGTATCTATGAGGGTTTGAAGATGATTGTAGATAAATACCAGCTGCAAGGTTTCACACTTAGATGTTTCGATCTGCTTACGGCAGTTCACAATACTGGCTGCCTTGCTCTGGCTCGTCTTAATGCCGAGGGTATAGTGGCAGGATGCGAGGGCGATGTGCCTGCAATGCTGTCGATGGCTATTACCAATGCACTGCTTGGCGTTTCTGGATTCCAGGCCAATCCATCGCAGATAAACCCCGAAACAGGCGAGATGCTGTTTGCCCACTGCACCATTCCACTTAATATGGTTGAGCGCTACGAACTCGATACACATTTCGAATCGGGCATTGGCGTTGGAATCAGGGGTTTCATGAAGGAAGGTCCTGTAACCGTTTTCAAGGTGTCGGGCGACCTAAAGCGTTGCTTTATGGCCGAAGGTGAGCTTGTAAGGAATCAGGCAAAACCTGATTTGTGCCGCACTCAGCAGGTCATCCAGCTTGCTGATAGCCGTCAGACAAGCTATTTCCTTACTCAACCCATCGGCAATCACCACATCATTACTCCAGGCAAAAACCGCAAACTGTTTGAGGACTTTATAGCATCACTTTAAGATATGAACGAGGCAACACTCGAGTTTATCCGTATCCATGCTGACGAAGACGTACGCCAGTTGGCCTTTTTAGGGAAGAAAAACCCTGAGGTCGACATGGCGTATGCCCTCGATCAGATAGCAGGCCGCCAGAAGGCACGTGTTAAGATACCATCGTGGGCTTCTATCGATGGAATCGTGTATCCACCCCATATATCTATGGAGCAGTGCTCGAGCGAACAAACTGCCAGATATAAAGCAAGGATAGCCGGAAATGGAGAAAAGATAGTTGATCTTACTGCCGGTTTCGGAGTCGATATGGCTTTCATGTCTGCTGGTTTCAAACAGGCTGTTCATGTTGAGATGCAGCCGCAATTATGCGCCATTTCATCGGAGAATTATAAACATTTAGGGTTGAATCATGTTCAGGTTGTCTGCAACGATGGAGTAGGGTATCTTCATCAGATGGAGCATGCCGACCTGATATTCATCGACCCTGCCCGAAGAGACCAGCATGGAGCTAGAACCTATGGCATTGCCGATTGCACCCCGAATGTATTGGAAATCATCGATGAAATGCTGCAAAAAGCCGATCGGGTAATGATAAAACTATCACCAATGCTCGACTGGCAGAAAACTGTGGCCGATGTTGGTAATGTAAGTCAGGTTCATATTGTGTCAGTTGGCAACGAATGCAAGGAGCTTCTGTTAGAGGTGAAAAAAGGAAAAGATGAAAAGGTGAAGGTGTTCTGTGTGAACGACGACCAAGTGTTCAGCTATGAAATCGGCGAAACTCACCCCTTCACCCCTTCACCCCTTCACTCTTTCACCCCTTCACCTCTTCACTCTTTCACCTTCCTCTATGAGCCTAATGCTTCTGTAATGAAGGCCGGTTGTTTCAACCTTATTTCTCATCGTTTCGGCATTACTCAGCCCGATGCTAACAGTCATCTGTTCCTGTCTGATAAGTTAGTCGAAGGTTTTCCTGGCCGTGGGTTTGTTATCGAGCGTGTAAGCACTATGAACAAACGTGAGCTTAAAGAAGCCCTTGCTGGTATCGATAAAGCCAATGTAGCCGTAAGGAACTTCCCCTTGTCAGTGGCCGACCTTAGGAAGAGGCTTAAGCTGAAGGATGGCGGCGATGTATATATTTTCGCCACTACCGATGCCAAGAAGGGTCATTTGGTAATGGTTTGCCGAAAAATATCTTAATATTTTTTGTTATTTACCGCTTTTTCTTTATCTTTGCATCGTTTTTAAGCTTAACGAACAAAGAGAGAATATGTCAGCAGTAGAAATTAGAAAAGTCACTGACAAGAAAAGTCTTGAGGCTTTTATCGATTTTCATTACGATTTGTATAAGGGTAATCAGTACGATGCGCCCAATCTTTTCACCGACGATCTTCACACCTTGAGCAAAGATAAGAATGCTGCCTTCGAGTTTTGCGAGGCTGAGTATTTCCTGGCTTACAAGGATGGCAAGGTGGCTGGACGCATAGCCGCCATCATCAATCATCGTGCCAACGAGAAGTGGGAGCGTAAGAGTCTTCGCTTCGGTTGGGTAGATTTCATCGATGATATCGAGGTGAGCCGCGCGCTGTTTAATGCCGCCGAGGAGTGGGGCCGCCAGAAAGGTATGACAGAAATCATCGGTCCATTGGGCTTCACCGATATGGACCCAGAGGGAATGCTCATAGAGGGATACGACCAGATGGGCACCATGGCCACCATCTATAACTATCCTTACTATCCCAAGCACTTGGAGCAGTTAGGTGGTTGGGAAAAGGACAACGACTATGTAGAGTTCAAGTTGATAGTGCCTCAAGGCGATATGCCCGAGAAGTACAAGAAGATAGCCGAGATGGTTATGAAGCGCTACAACCTGCACCCAATGCACCCCAAGCGCAGTCAGGTGTTTGGCAAGGAGCAGATCGGTCGTAAGGTGCTTGATGTGGTCAACAAATCGTTTGGTCACCTCTATGGTTACTCTCAAATGACTGAGGCCCAGATTGATGAATACTTAAAAATGTACTTCCCCATGCTCGATATGGATCTGCTCTGTCTTATTGAAGACTGGAACACTCCAAACCATGACATCATCGGTGTGGGCATATCTATCACATCAATGACACGCGCGCTGCAGAAGTGCCGCCGTGGTCGCCTATGGCCATTTGGCTGGTGGCACTGCCTCAAGGCGCTCAAATTCCACAAGGCTGAGTGTGTAGACCTTATGCTGGTGGGCATATTGCCAGAGTATCAGCAGAAGGGAGCTAATGCCCTGCTGTTCTACGATCTCATCCCACGCTACCAGAAGTATGGCTTTAAGTGGGGCGAGACTAATGTAGAGATGGAGACCAACGAGAAAGTGCAGAGCCAGTGGCAGTATCTGGAGCACACTCAACATAAACGCAGAAGATGTTTCAAAAAGAATCTATGAACGACGATAACAACCTGATTAATCCAGAAACCGTCAATTACGACGAAGGCAATATTCAAACCTTAACCGGTTTGGAGCACATTCGTCTTCGCCCCGGTATGTATATCGGTAGATTGGGCGATGGCTCATCAGCCGAAGACGGTATTTACGTGCTGTTAAAAGAAGTGTTTGATAACTCTATCGACGAGTTCAAGATGAAGGCCGGCGATAGAATCGAGGTAAACGTAGAGGATAATCTGCGTATATCTGTTCGCGACTATGGTCGAGGCATTCCTCAGGGAAAGCTGATCGAGTCGGTGAGCATACTTAACACCAGTGGTAAGTTCGATTCTAAGGCCTTTAAGAAGTCTATCGGACTTAACGGTGTGGGTGTTAAGGCCGTCAACGCATTGAGTAGCCGTTTCGAGGTACACAGCTATCGCGACGGTAAGGTGCGTAAGGCCGTCTTCGAGTGCGGTAAGCTGATAAGCGATGTCACCGAACCATCGCAGGACGAGAATGGAACCTACATCTATTTCGAGCCCGATGCAACAAAGTTTGTGAACTATCAGTTCCACGATGAAATCGTAGAAAACATGCTTCGCAACTATACCTACCTTAACATCGGACTGACAATCATGTATAACGGTCGCCGCATTCTTTCACGTCATGGACTTGAAGACTTGCTTAAAGACCGCATGACCAGCGATGCACTTTATCCTATTGTGCATCTTCAGGGCGACGACATCGAGATTGCTTTTACCCATGCCAATCAGTATGGCGAGGAGTACTACTCGTTTGTTAACGGCCAGCACACCACTCAGGGCGGTACCCACCAGAGTGCGTTTAAAGAGCATATTGCCCGTACCATCAAGGAGTTCTACGGCAAATATGAGTATGGCGACATCCGTACAGGTATCGTGGCAGCCATTGCCATCAATGTTGAGGAGCCTATGTTCGAGAGTCAGACCAAGATCAAGCTCGGTTCGCTGACTATGGCCCCCGATGGCGGTGTGAGCATCAATAAATATATAGGCGACTTCATCAAGCAGGAGGTTGATAACTATCTGCACATCCATCAGGATGTGGCCGAGGTGCTTGAGAATAAGATTAAGGAGAGCGAGCGCGACCGTAAGGCGATGGCTGGTGTCACCAAATTGGCTCGTGAGCGCGCCAAGAAGGCCAACCTGCACAACCGCAAACTGCGCGACTGCCGTATCCACTTCAGCGATGTGAAGAACGACCGCAAGGAAGAGTCGTGCATCTTCATCACCGAGGGTGACTCTGCCAGTGGAAGCATCACCAAGAGCCGCGATGTTAACACCCAGGCTGTGTTCTCGTTGCGAGGCAAACCGCTCAACTGTTTCGGACTCACCAAGAAGGTTGTCTACGAGAACGAGGAGTTCAATCTGCTTCAGGCCGCCCTCGACATCGAAGATGGCTTAGACACCCTGCGATACAATAAGGTCATTGTGGCTACCGATGCCGATGTTGACGGTATGCACATCCGCCTGCTCATCATCACCTTCTTCCTCCAGTTCTTCCCCGAGCTCATTAAGAAAGGACATGTATATGTTCTTCAGACGCCGCTTTTCCGTGTGCGCAATCGTCGTACAAAGATAAAGAACAAGAAGACTATTGCTGAAGCTGATGCCAAGTCTGACAAGAAGGGCGATTTCATCACCCGTTATTGCTATAGCGACGAAGAGCGCCAGAAGGCCATCGAAGAGCTTGGTCCCGATCCAGAGATTACCCGATTCAAAGGTCTTGGAGAGATTTCGCCCGATGAATTCGCTGGTTTTATCGGTCCTGACATCCGCTTGGAGCAGGTAACACTGCATAAGACCGACCAAGTACAGAAGCTTCTTGAGTACTACATGGGTAAGAACACCATGGAGCGCCAGAACTTCATTATCGATAACCTGGTGGTAGAAGAAGACCGCCCCGAAGAAGACATCTATGAATAAGATATTTGCATCATGCATATTGTGCCTTGCAGCAGTTAGTGCTCATGGCCAGTTTCGCATAAATAGCGGCGATGATTCGCCTATAAGAAAGCTTCAGTTTGCTGAGATTGCTATCAGTAATCTGTATGTAGACAGCGTTGACGAGAAGAAACTTGTGGAGGATGCCATTCGCGGTATGCTCGACAAGCTCGATCCCCACTCATCATATATGACTCCCAAGGAGGTTAAGGACGCCAATGAGCCCCTTAACGGCAATTTTGAGGGCATCGGCGTGCAGTTCAATATGATTGAGGACACACTGCTCGTCATACAGCCCGTTACCAATGGCCCCTCAGAAAAGGTAGGCATCATTGCAGGCGATAGAATCGTCTCTGTCAATGATTCTGCCATAGCAGGTGTAAAGATGTCCAAGGAGGAGATTATGAAGCGTCTACGCGGCCCTAAAGGCACAAAAGTAAAGCTTGGCGTTATCCGTCAGGGTATCAAAGACCGCCTCACCTTTACTGTTGTACGCGATAAGATTCCTGTAAAGTCGGTTGATGCAGTCTATATGATCCGTCCTCAGATAGGATATATTCGTATCGGCAACTTCGGTGCTACTACCCATCAGGAGTTCCTTGAGGGACTGAAAACCCTGCGCGATCAGGGCATGCAGCACCTGATTCTCGACCTTCAGGAGAATGGTGGCGGCTATCTCAAGGCCGCTGTAGATATTGCCAACGAGTTTTTGCAGCGCAACGACCTTATTGTGTATACCGTGGGCCGCAAGGTGCCTCGCACTGAATATAAGGCCGATGGTGGCGGTGTGATGCGTGATGGTAAGGTGGTAGTGCTTGTTGACAGTTACACAGCCTCTGCGGCCGAAATTGTTACCGGCGCCATCCAGGATCAGGACCGTGGCATCGTGGTTGGTCGCCGCACCTTCGGCAAGGGCCTTGTTCAGCGCCCGCTCGATATGCCCGACGGCTCTATGATACGCCTTACCATAGCTCATTACTATACTCCATCTGGCCGATGCATCCAGAAGCCTTATACCAAGGGCGAAAATCGCGATTATGCTATGGATGTCATCAACCGTCTTAAGAGTGGTGAGCTTACCAATGCCGACAGCATCCACTTTGCCGACTCGCTGAAGTTTGAGACGCTGAAAGAACATCGCACCGTTTACGGTGGTGGCGGCATTATGCCCGATGAGTATATCCCGCTCGATACCACCATTTATACCCGATTCCATCGCGAACTTACTGCCAAGAGCATTGTCCTGCAGCATAACCTGCGCTATGTGGACAATCATCGCAAGCAGCTGAAGAAGGCCTGGACCTCGTTCGATGCGTTCAAACAGAACTTCCAGGTTCCACAGAGTCTGGTAGATGCAATCCTAAAGGATGGCGAGAAGCAGAATATTAAGCCAAAGGATCAGGCTGAGCTCGAAAAGACCCTGCCTCACCTTCGCCTGCAGCTCAAGGCCCTCATAGCCCGCGACATCTGGGATATGAGCGAGTATTACTCTATTTTCAACGAAGAGAATGAGATGGTGAAGCGAGCCCTCGAGGTGATGGCTCGCCAATAAGTTAAATCAAGCCGAAGTGGCTTAAAGCATATCG
>Ga0256405_10008945_pt1 | contig 13982 bp, 11 predicted proteins | sample RumenRJG_02DNA_FD_189096 | JGI IMG/M metagenome (GOLD analysis project Ga0256405, IMG submission 189096) | Bovine rumen microbial communities from Lethbridge, Alberta, Canada - RJG_02 | ecosystem: Host-associated > Mammals > Digestive system > Stomach > Rumen | place: Canada: Alberta...
GCCAGTTTCGTCAAGTCCGCCTACAGGAATGGCGTTGTCTATCCGCCGCCGGGGAAGATATTCAACGCGTTCAACCGCACGCCTTTCGACAAGGTCAAGGTCGTAATCCTCGGGCAGGATCCCTATCATGAGCCGGGGCAGGCGCAGGGGCTCGCGTTCTACGTCCCGCCCGAAGTCACACCGCCGCCGTCTCTCGTCAACATAGCGAAGGAGCTCGGCCACATGCCTGATCTTCTCAAGTGGACAGACCAGGGCGTTCTTCTTCTCAATGCGACGCTGACTGTTGCGGCGCATCGCGCGGGAAGCCACCAGAACAAGGGCTGGGAAGTGTTCACCGATGCAGTCGTCCGCGCGCTTGCCGAGCGCCGCGAGCATCTTGTCTTCGTTCTCTGGGGCTCGTATGCACAGAGGAAGGGCGCGTTTATCGACCGTAACCGCCACTGCGTGATTGCCTCGCCCCACCCCTCGCCGCTTTCCGCGCACCGCGGGTTTTTCGGCTCGAAGCCGTTTTCACGCGCGAACGAATATCTCGAGTCTGTAGGGCTCGCTCCTGTCGCATGGTGAACTCTGGTAGTCGCGGGAAGGGAATCGCCTGCATCGTCGCAAGCGCATTTGGCTTTGCGCTGATGGCGTTCTTCGTCCGGCTTTGCGACGACTACGGCGGGGAGATTACGTGCTTCCAGAAGAGCTTTTTCAGGAATGTCCTCGCTCTCGTGATCGCGCTTGCGGTGTTTTGCCGCGACAGGCGGCGTGGGTCGGCGGACGGCGAGTTGCAGGCGTCAATGGTGCCGTCGGGGAAGGCGTGGTTTCTTCTTGTCCTACGCGCGATCTTCGGCACGGTTGGCATCTTCGCGAATTTCTACGCGCTATCGAAAATACCGATCGGCGAAGGCATGACGCTAAACAAGACGGCGCCATTCTTTACAGTCCTCTTTTCATGGATTCTCCTCGGCGAGCGCGTCTCATGGCGGCAGTTCGGGCACCTTCTCCTCGCGTTCGCGGGCGCGGCGCTCGTGATGAAGCCGGGGTTCCGCGGCGGCGGCACATTTGCCGCGGCGATGGCGCTTACGGGGGGCTTGGGCGCGGGACTTGCATACGTGTGCGTCCACCAGCTCGGGCGCATGAAGGTGAACGGCGCTTTCATCGTCCTTTTCTTCAGCGCGTTTTCGTGTCTAGCGTCGTTGCCTTTCACGGCGGTCGACTTTAGGCCAATGACGTTTGCTCAGGTCCTCATACTCGTAGGCGCGGGTGCGGGCGCGGCGCTCGGGCAGTTTGGCGTCACCGCGGCCTATCGCTACGCCGAGCCGCGTTCGATAGCCGTCTACGACTACACCAATGTCATCTTCACCGCGCTCTTCGGTTTCGTGTTCTTTTCGCAGGTTCCCGACGCTCTTTCCGTCATCGGCTTTGCGGTGATCCTACTCGCCGCCTTCGGCATGCGGCGTTGACCGACTGCGATGCCTGCGTGAAGGGGGCGGGAGATTTGGTATAATATTAACCTATATGGGCGGATTCACACATCTCCACCTTCACACCACTTATTCGCTGCTCGACGGGCAGTGCGGCATCGTGCCGCTTGTTGCCAAGGCGAAGTCGCTCGGCATGACCTCGCTTGCCGTTACCGACCACGGCAACATGTATGCGATCAAGGCGTTCTACGACGAGGCGAGGAAGCAGGGCATAAAGCCGATCCTCGGCGTCGAGGCGTACATCGTCGACCACGACCACCGCGAGCGTCACGAGTTCTTCCGCCAGCACAAGGAGCTAAAGGAGAAGCGCTTCCACCTGTGCCTTCATGCGAAGAATCTCGTCGGCTACCACAATCTCGTGCGGCTCGTCTCCGAGGCGCACATCAACGGCTACTACTACAACCCGCGAATCGACCACGAACTTCTCGAGAAATACCACGAGGGGCTTCATTGCTCGTCCGCCTGCATCGCTGGCGAGATCGCCTACTACCTCGACACTTCGCTCAAGGGCGGCAACAATCCGAAGAAGGCCGAGGAAATCGCGCTCTGGTACAAGAAGCTCTTCGGCGACGACTACTCGCTCGAGGTGATGCTGCATCCGTCCGGGAAGGGCGAGGGCGACGGCAAGCAGATTCCCCCTGCGGCTGTCGACGAATTCCATGAACTCTACGCCCGGCAGCGCGACGTAGCAAACGCCGTAATCGCGCTCGGGAAGAAACTCGGCATTCGCGTCATAGCGACGAACGACGTCCACTTCCTCGAGAAGGAGGACGACGACTCGCACGATGTCCTTCTCGCGCTCTCGACGGGCACGAAGCTCTCCGACCCGAACCGTATGATTTACACGGGTCAGGAGTACTTCAAGACCGAAGAGGAGATGCGAGAGCTTTTCCACGACCATCCAGAGGTCATTGACGCGACCCAGGAGGTCGCGGGGCTTATTGAAGAATATGAGCTTAACTCCGACCCGATCATGCCCAAGTTTCCAATTCCCGCCGAGTTCGGCAGTGAAGAGGAATATGCAAAGAAATTTGACGAGGCGGCGCTAAGGTCCGAGTTCAATACCGAGGACAAGCCGAAGAACTTTGAACGCCTCGGTGGGTACGAGAAGGTCCTCAGGATCAAGTTCGAGGCCGATTATCTCCAGTCGCTCGTCTACGAGGGCATGAAGCGGCGTTGGGGCGACCCGACGCCCGCCGAGATCGTGGAGCGCGTCGATTTCGAGCTTGGCGTCATAAAGACGATGGGCTTCCCTGGTTACTTCCTCATTGTAAACGACTATATCGCGAATGCGCGAAAGATGGGCGTGTGGGTAGGTCCAGGGCGCGGCTCAGCGGCGGGCGCGGCCGTTGCCTATGCGCTTGGCATCACAAACGTCGACCCGATAAAGTACGACTTGCTGTTCGAGAGATTCCTGAACCCCGACCGAATCTCGATGCCCGATATCGACGTGGACTTCGATGACGCGGGGCGCGGCAAGGTGCTCGAGTTCGTTACGAAGAAGTACGGCGCGGACCACGTGGCGCACATCGTGACTTTCGGGCAGATGGCGGCGAAGAGTGTCATCAAGGACGTCGGCCGCGTGATGGACTATCCGCTCGCCGACACCAACAAGCTCGCGGGACTCGTTCCAGAGACGCCGAAGATCACCTTCAAGAAGGCGACGAGTACTAAGGACAAGAACGGCAACCCGAACGGCGACTACTCGCAGGGACTAGTCGACGCCTTCAACTCGGAGGACGAGACGGTGCATCTTCTTATGGAGCGCGCAAGGCGGCTCGAGGGCGGCATGCGCCAGCCGGGCGTCCATGCATGCGGCGTCATCATATCGCGCGATCCGCTGACCGAGACGCTACCGGTGATGCCGACCGAGGGCGAGTCGCTTCTTACGACGCAGTACGACGGGCATTTTGTCGAGCCGGTCGGTCTTCTCAAGATGGACTTCCTCGGGCTAAAGACGCTGACGGTGGAAAAGGAGTGTGTCGCGATCTTGGGGCCAAACAATCCGCGCGTCCCCGAGGCGCTGCGGGGTCCCGACGGGCTTCTCGATCCCGACAAGATTCCCGACGACGACAAGGAGACATACGAGCTTTTCGGACGCGGCGAGACGACAGGGCTTTTCCAGTTCGAATCGGACGGCATGAAGAAGTGGCTGATGGCGCTTCAGCCGGAGCGACTTACAGACCTCGTCGCAATGAACGCGCTCTACCGCCCGGGGCCGATGGAGTACATCCCGACTTTCGTCCGCCGCAAGAAGGGCGAGGAGGAGATAGTCTACGACCATCCGCTGATGGAGAAGTACCTGAAGGACACGTACGGCGTTTGCGTCTACCAGGAACAGGTGATGCTTCTCTCGCGACTGCTCGGCGGCTTCACGCGCGGCATGTCCGACAAGCTCCGCAAGGCGATGGGCAAGAAGCAGCTTGCCGTGATGGAGGAGCTTAAGGTCAAGTTCGTCGAGGGCTGTCTTGCTAACCCGGAGTTCCGCATCGGCAAGTGGGCGGACGAGACAGAGGCGCGGACTCTCATCGACAAGATATGGGACGACTGGCGCGCATTCGCGTCGTACGCGTTCAACAAGTCTCACGCGGTCTGCTATGCGTGGGTTGCCTATCAGACGGGCTACTTGAAGGCGCACTATCCAGCCGAATTCATGTGCGCCCAGATTTCCTCGGAAATCGGAAACTTCGCGAAGCTCCCCGGCTTTGTCGCCGAGGCGCAGGAAATGGATCTCGAGTTGCGGCTCCCCGATGTCAACGAGTCAGGTGCGCGCTTCGTGCCGACCCCTGATGCGCGTGGAATCCGCTATGGGCTTGCGGGCATCAAGGGCGTTGGCGCCTCTGGCGACGCGATTGTCGAAGAGCGGGAGAAAAACGGCCCGTATACCGGCTTCCTCGACTTCTGCATGCGCCATGCCGGAACAGGAGTGTGCAACAAGCGTGTCCTTGAAAACCTTGCGAAGACCGGTGCGTTTTCGACGCTCGAGCCGAACCGCGCGAAACTCTTCAACAACATAGAGTTTGCAATCAAGAAGTGCCAGCAGAAGGCGAAGGAACAGGCAAGCGCGCAGGCGAACTTCTTCGACATGATGGCCGAGGGAGGCGAGGAGAAGGTGTCTGACGCCGAACTCGCGGATTCGCCGCCGTTTTCGCCCGCGGAGGATCTCAAGAACGAGCGTGATCTCCTCGGCGTCTATGTTTCCGGGCATCCGCTCCAGTCATGCCGCCGCGTCATATCGGAGGTTGCCACATTCAAGACGGCGCAGCTCGCAGATCCCGAGGCGGTGGAAGAGCTTTTGAAGGCGCAGCCCGTCGACAAGTGGAAGAAGAAGTCGAACCCGCACCTCAAGGAAGAGCGTGCGCTGAAGCACCTCGACGTGCGCGTCGTAGGTATACTCGCCGCCTGCACTATTAAGCTCGGCAAACCTCGCCCCGACGGAACGCCCGGGCAGAAGTGGGCGATTCTCCAGATTGACGACGGCTCGGGCGGATTCCTCGACGCGTTCTGCTTTGCGAAGGCGTGGGAGAAGCATTCGTCCGTTGAGTCGTGCGTAGACCAGCTTGTCATGCTTTCCGGCGAAGTCGCCTACCGCGTCAACTACGGGAAGGACGACAAGTTCGACAAGAAGCATCCAGAAGTCGGCGACTTGAATTTCACTGTTCGCGAGGCACGGCCGCTCTCCGAAGCACTTGCGGAGCTTTCGACTGGGCTCAGGATTCGTCTCAAGTACGACGACCCCGGGCTTGCCGACAAGGCGGTGCGCATCCGCCAGGCCGTGGTAAAGAGCCCCGGTCGGCTTCCGGTCTTCCTCGAGATTGTCAATCCGGACGGCACGCAGGTCGAGGTTGATCTCGGTCCAGCCGCCCGCGTAGCGGTCTCCGTCGGCTTCCTTTCGGAACTCGCCAAGATCGTTCCGCAGGCCGACACGTCCTTCCGCCCGAGCGACAAGGTCTATCTCGACCCGCCCGAGCGCAAGCCGTGGGAGCAGTAGGCAGGAGCGCGGACGCGGTGGGGCGCGTTTCGGCTTAATTCTATCCGATGCTACGCCGACGCTACTCTGTCCCTAACCGACTCTGGCTGCCCCTAATCCGACCCTGCCATCTCCCCGCGGCAAATCCGCCGCGTGGAGCCCACAGTAAATTACCACAGGTACGCCAAGCAAAGCTCGGCAGAACTAATAGCGGAAGGAGCTATATCGTAAAGAAATCGACATACGATTAGGACGGCAAGCCGTGCAAAGGGCGACCGATGTGCGGGAGTCTTGCCCGACAAAGGGATGGGCCGCAACGCAAGTGAACTTCCTACGTAAAGCCTCGTTAAATGTTTTCGCGTGGTCAGCGTCTCTGTGGACGTGAAGCCAACATCGCCTTGCTGACTCGATTCGGGCAAGGTGGACGCGGCGGGGCAAAGGGGGCGGCACTTCCCGAAAGTTCTGCAAGGGAACTTGGGAGGACTGCAATTAGCGAAAGCGAATGCAGTAGTCGGATGAGGTCGTAGTAGCGGGGAAGCGGGGCAATGCCCGTGGAGCGAAGGATCTCTGCATGCAAAAGGAAACGTTTCAAACGGAAGAGCGAGAGCCGAATTGATTGAAAAATCCTATACGGAAGAGGAAATTGCGGAGATCGTGCGCAAGCATGGACTGCCGCGATATCCGAAACTCGCGCTCTACAGGGAGAAACTGTTACGGAAAGCGAAGGCCGAACCGAACTTCCGGTTCTATTGCCTTTATGGACAACTGCTGCGCATGGACGTGCTCAGGTGCGCGTACGAGCAAGTGCGCGCGAACAAGGGCGCCCCAGGCGTGGACGGAATGACGTTCGGGGACATCGAGCGAGACAAGGGCGGAGTGGACGGGTTTCTAGCCAGCATCCAGCAGGAGCTCAAGGCGAAGACCTACCGCGCAAGTCCGGTCAGGCGGGTCTACATCGAAAAGGCGAACGGCAAGCTCAGACCACTTGGAATCCCGACTGTCAAGGACAGGACGATCCAAGCGGCGGTCAAGCTCGTCATCGAGCCGATATTCGAGGCGGACTTCCACGACTGCTCGTTCGGCTTCAGGCCGAATCGGAATGCGCAACAGGCGGTCGAGCGAATCGCCAAGCGGGTGAAAGGCGGCGAGACGCAAGTCTACGACGCCGACCTGTCGAGCTACTTCGACACGATCCCGCACGACAAGCTCTTCCTCGCCCTGCGCAGGCGGGTCACGGACGGAAGCGTCTTGGCGCTTATCCGCCAATGGCTGAAGGCCACGGTTGTCGAGCCGAACGGGGTGAAGAAGAACCCGAGGGGAAAGGGGACGCCGCAGGGAGGCGTGATATCACCGCTTCTGTCGAACGTCTATCTGCATTGGTTCGAGACATGCGCCATGCTGACCGCCAAGGCAACCGGTCAGGTCATGTCGATCGTGCGCTACGCGGACGACTTCGTGATTCTCGCAAGAAAGCTCAAGGATGACTTCGTGCGGAAGGTCGAAAGCGAACTGGAAGGACGATTCGGGCTGACCATCAACAGGGACAAGACGAAGGTCTTGGACATGCGAGCGGAGGGCGCTTCATTGGAGTTCCTCGGCTACGAGTTCAGGTACGTTCGGGGTATCCACACCACATGGTACGGCACGGAGGACAAGTGGCTCTGGTTTGGACCATCCATGAAGTCGGTCAAGAAGGTCTGCGCCAAGATCAAGGGACTGACGTTGGGAAGGATGAACAAAATCCCGATAAAGGATACGATTCAGAAACTCAACCTCATACTCAAAGGATGGTCCAACTACTTCAGCGGCGGCTATCCCAATCCCCGCTATTCACGAGTGAACGGCTACGTGAGAAAGCGGCTCATCATCCTTGCGAAGCACACAAGCCAGCGGGGGTACAAGCTCAAGTATGCGCAGACGTACTACTATGAATGGAAGGCGATGGGGCTGTACGAAATGAGGAAGAGGCGACCGTGACAACGCCAGTTTCACATGGAAAGCCGTATGCGGGAAAACTGCACGTACGGTTCGATGAGGGGTAGCCGCCGAAAAACGGCGAAGCACGTTTTGAGGGTAGCCGAAGGCCGAGCGGGCGTACCCGACGAGGGGCGCTCCGCTCTACTCTACTAACGGGAGATTGTGATATCCTGTTAGGCATGAGACATTGCAGGATAAAGCTTCCAAATCGGTGCTGTCGCCTGATCTGTCGCGGTGCTCACCGCGCGGTTGAAGGTGGCAAACGGCGAATCGGAAACGTCGCGCCGAGCCGATGGTCGCGGACGCGGAGGGTGTGTTTCGGCGGCATGCGCGTACCCGCCGCTTGTCGGTGGCTCGTGCGGTGCACGAGCCAACCCGAAGCGAAAGCGAGGGCGAGCGACGGTGAAAAAGACGGAAGCGACCCGATTTTGACGCACCGCCATTTTGCCGAGAGGCTCGACGGCACGGGCAAAATGTAAAAGGTCGCAAAATCGATGTCGCCACCGGCTTTTTCGCCGGAGGTTTGACGCGTATTCGCGGCAAAGCTAGCGAGCCCTAAGCCGAAACACAGCCCAAAGCGGACTCGACATAAAGCCATCGGGCGGCGCGGCTCAGCGAGCAGGTTGGGCTTAGGCCTCGCTCTCACCACAAAAGTAAACCCGCGCTTCGGAGGCAAAAACGACGGCAAATGTGGTATAATATTCGCTGTCGTCATGCGTGACGGCAAATTCCATGATAAACTCTACGGAAGAAGGAAAAAATGAAATACAAGTACAACTGCCTCAATCCGATCGCGGATTGCGGGCTTAAAAACCTGGGCGAAGACTACGCCCGCACCGAAAAGTTCGAAGAGGCCGACGCCGTCTTCGTGAGAAGCGCCAAGATGGACGAGCTCGTCCCGGGCCCTAATCTCCTCGCCGTCGCGCGCGCAGGCGCGGGCGTCAACAACATCCCGCACGCCGAGTACGCCAAGAAGGGCATCGTCGTGTTCAACACGCCGGGCGCGAACGCCAACGGCGTCAAGGAGCTCGTGATTGCCGCGATGCTCCTCGCGAGCCGCGACATCGTGGGCGGCATCGAGTGGGTCAAGGAGAATGCGTCCGACCCTGCGATCGGCAAGGCCGCGGAGAAGGCCAAGAAGGCGTTCGCCGGCACAGAGATCCAGGGCAAGAAGCTCGGAGTCATCGGGCTTGGCGCAATCGGCCAGAAGGTCGCGAACGCCGCCGTCGAGCTCGGCATGGAGGTCTTCGGCTACGACCCCTACCTTTCGGTCGACGCCGCGTGGCAGCTCGACCACGCCGTCAAGCACTGCAAGAACGTCGAGGCGATCTACCGCGCCTGCGACTTCATCACCATCCACGTCCCCGCGCTTGATTCCACCAAGGGCATGATCAACGCCGACGCGCTCGCCATGATGAAGCGCGGCGTCATAATCATCAACGCCGCGCGCGACGCGCTCGTCAACGAGAAGGACCTGCTCGCCGCGATCGAGGCCGGGAAGGTGCGCAAGTACGTCTCCGACTTCCCGAACGCGACGACCGCCGGCCAGAAGGGATGCATCGTGATCCCCCACCTCGGCGCATCCACCGAGGAGTCCGAGGACAACTGCGCGGTCATGGCCGTCAAGGAGATGCGCGACTACCTCGAGAACGGGAACATCGTCAACTCCGTTAACTATCCGGCGTGCTCGCTTGGTGTCCCCAACAGGGCCGGACGCGTCGCGATCTGCCACAAGAACGAGGCGAACATGATCGGCACGTTCACGTCGATCCTCGGCAACGCCAAGGTCAACATCGACGCAATCGCCAACAAGAGCCGCGGCGACTTCGCCTACACGCTCATCGACACCGACTCGCCGATCCCGGCCGATGTCGTGAAGGCGCTCGAGGCGAGCGACGCGGTAATACGCGTCAGGGTCATAAAATAGCTGAAGCACAATGGGCTACGCGAAGAGGAAGACGGCGTTGACGGCCGGCGCGGGCAGCGCGCCGGAGGCGGCGTCTCCCTCTCGCGCGGTCCAGTCCTCCGGAGAGTCGTCCGGGTCCGTCTGGAGCCTGCAGTTCGGAGGGGCGAAGCAGAAGACGACGATGAAATCCGTCGAGGTCCTGCTCTTCACCTCCGAGCTCGCCGACCTCATCGAGGCGGGCATGACGCTCGGGCAGGCGCTGAAGGCGCTGGCTAACCAGGGCGAGGACAATTCCGCGCAGCGCTTCGTCTGCCAGGATCTCTGCGACCGCATCGTCCGAGGCGAGACGTTCTCCGACGCGTGCGCGCACCACCCGAAGACCTTCCCCCCGCTCTACTCCAACATGATCCGCGCGGGAGAGGCGTCTGGCGCGCTTGTCGAGGTCCTGCGCCGCCTCACGGACCACTACGAGCGCTACGACAACATGCGCGGCAAGATCAAGAGCGCGATGTCGTATCCTGTGATCGTGCTCTGCTTCGGCGTCCTCGCGGTGGTAGGCGCGCTCGTCTGGATCATCCCGAAGTTCAAGAAGGTGTTTGACTCGATGGGCGCGTCGCTGCCTCTTCCGACGCGCATCCTGATCGGCATGTCCGAGTTCCTTATCCACTACGGCTGGACGCTCGCGATCGCAGCGGTCCTGTTCTTCCTGTGGTTCAGGAAATGGAAGGACACTCCGGCCGGCCGCTCGCGGATCGACGGCTGGAAGCTGAAGGCCCCCTTGATCAAGGGCATAGTCGCCGCCGGCGCGTATTCGTCGCTCGCCTATACCCTGAAGACGCTTCTCTCCAACGGCGTGAACGTCCTGCAGGCGCTGAAGATCTCCGAGGAGACGTGCAACAACGCGGTGATCGCCGAGGCGCTTGCGACGGCGCGGCGCCGCGTCACCGACGGAACCTCGATCTCGGGGCCGCTCGCCTCGTCGGGCGTGTTCCCTCGCATGATGACGGACATGCTCGCCGTCGGAGAGCAGGCCGGCGACATGGCCTCTTCCCTCGAGCACATCGGCAAGCGCTACCAGAAGGACATGGACCGCAACATAACGGCCTTCACCAACGCGCTTGAGCCGATGCTCATCGTCCTCATAGCAGGCGCCGTCGGCTTCGTCGCGATAGCGATCCTGACCGCGGTGTTCCAGGTGTCCTCGTCGCTCGGGTGAAACGCATGGAGCGCACCATCGAGGAGATCGGCACGAAGATGGACGCCCTCGGCGCGTGGGAGACCGTCGCTCCGTACAACTGGGCCGTATGCCCCAGGGGGACGGTGTTCCCCTACTTCTGCTCGGTGATGAAGGGCGACGGGCGTCCCGTGAAGGTGCGCTTCATGATGGTCGAGGGATGGCAGAGCTTCCATGATTTCGTGAGGACGCGCATCGACACGAACTTCGGCTTCTACTCGAGCCCGATGGAACTTCCGCATTTCGAGCTTGTCTTCGTTGACGGCGGCGAGATGCGCCTTTTCAGGCACGATCCCTGCTACCTGCCGCGGCTTGCTGGCGACGCGGAGCGCGCTCTCTGCGCGAAGATACTCTGGGAGTCGTACGGCGTCATGATGCGCGTCGAGACCGACGCCGAGCTGCCGCTCAGGTTCGCCGCCGAGAAGGCGATGTTCGCGCGCGTCGAAGGCGAAGGCGGCGAATGGTCAGACAGGGCGCTGCCGATCCCCGATCCCCGTCCGCACGTCGAGAGCGTCACTTTCGCGAAGGCCGACCTTGCGAAGGCGAAGGACCTGCCGTTCGCCGCCGAGGAGAAGATCGCCGTCGACTTCGCCCTTGTCGTCGGCCTTTCCACAAAGGAGCCGCGGCCGCGCTGCGTCTACCGCCTTTCGGCGCACGACGCCGCGACTGGCGAGAAGTTCATCTCCGACACCGTCTCGCCCGTGAGCGACGGCGGTCTCCGCGCCATGTGGGAGGGCGTCGCGCCGCGCCTTTTGAGGCACCTTCTTGCGCGGGGGCGCATACCGGGCGAGATAATGGTCTGTTCGCAGCGGCTTTTCAGGATGCTGCGCCCGCTTTGCCTCGACATTCCGCTGAAGCTGTCGCTTCACGACAAGTTGCCAGGAGTGAACGCCAATGCTTGAGACTATCGCATCGCACCTTGATTCAATCGCCGCCCTCGCGCCGACATGGGGGCTCGTGTTCGTGTTCGTCTTCATGGCGATTGAGTCGAGCTTCATTCCGTTCCCGAGCGAAGTCGTGATGGTTCCCGCTGGCTTTCTCGCGGCGCGTGGCGAGCTCGGGCTTCCTCCGGTGGTCGCGCTTGCCGCCGCAGTCGCGGTAGGCGTCGTCGGTTCGCTTGCTGGCGCGTTCGCAAACTACTATCTCGCGCACTGGCTCGGAAGGCCGTTCCTCGAGAAGTACGGAAAATACTTCTTCGTAAAGCCCGAACCTCTCGCGCGCGCCTGCGAGGTGTTCAACAAATACGGCGCGGCGACGACGTTTGTGTGCCGCCTTGTTCCAGTCATACGCCAGCTGATCTCTATCCCGGCCGGTATATCGCGTATGCCCATTTTCTCTTTCGCGTTCTTCACTGGGCTTGGCGCCGGGATATGGACGGCGATTCTCGCGGCAATCGGCTTTGGCATCGGTCGCTCTACGGCCGACATCACGTATTTTGAGCTCTGCGAGAAGGGCAAGGACATGGCCTCCGCGCATCTCCCGCTCGTGATAGGCGGGGCGGTTTTGCTTGTTGCGCTCTACTTCATCGCCTCAAAGCTCGTAATGGGAAAGGGGGCTCGCAAATGACAGGACGACGTCTCAAATCGGTTCTCCTTCGTGCCGTAGTCTTTTCGGTGTTGGCGCTGATTGCCGTTGCCTCGACGGTGGTGGTGATCGTCCGGCGCAACGCGGCGACGCCGGCGGAGACAGGCCAGATCGTGTCCATCACGCGCCACGGGCGTACCGTGACCTTTGTGGAGTGCCCGGAATGCGAGAAGAGCATGCGCATCGCCTCTGACGGGATGTCCGCGACGATCAACCTCTGCCGCCTCAGGGACGGCAACCCGGACGCAAAGGAGTTTGCGCGCCGCCGCGATGCGCTGGTCGAACAGGCCTTCTCGCTTATGGCCGAAAAGGCAAAGGAGTCCGCCCGGTCGAGCGAGCCGGACAATGTAAAGGAGAAATGACATGCTGCTTGAAGTGGAACATCTGCGCGTCGCATTTCGCATGGAGGGGAAGCTCTCGGTCCCGGTGCGCGACGTATCGTTTAGCGTTCCGGAAAACGGGCGTGTCGCGCTCGTCGGCGAATCTGGCTGCGGCAAGTCGCTTACCTCGCTCGCCGTCGGCGGGCTTGTCGATCGCGCAGAGATAACGGGGAAGATCTCTGGCTCGCCGCATATCGCCTACATCTTCCAGAATCCGATGCAGTCGCTCAATCCCGTGATGCGCGTCGGCAAGCAGATCGCCGAGGGTCTTCACGCGTCGAAAAAGGCGGCTCCGCCGAGAGGCAGGGCCGAAGAGGAGCGCTTCGCTTCGCTTCTCGAATCCGTCGGGCTTCCGCGCGCGACGATCCGCAAGTTCCCGTGCGAACTCTCCGGCGGGCAGCAGCAGCGCGTGATGATCGCGATGGCGCTTGCGCAGGACCCCGACCTTCTCATCGCCGACGAGCCGACGACTGCGCTCGACGTGACGACGCAGAAGGAAGTGCTCGATCTCGTGAACCGCGTCGCCGACGAACACAAGACTGCCGTCCTTCTCATCACGCACAACCTCGGCCTCGTAGCGCAGTATTCGAAGTACGTCAACGTCATGTACGCTGGCGAGATCATCGAGAGGGGAACTGTTCCTGAAGTCCTCGGAAGCCCGATACATCCATATACGCAGGGGCTTCTCGCCGCAGTGCCGCGCCTCGATCTTCCGAAGGACTCTCCGCTCGTGGGAATCCCCGGAACGGTTCCCCCGCCTACCGACTGGCCGAGCGGATGCGCGTTTCATCCGCGATGCCCGAAGGCGACGGACGAATGTTCGCGCGTCGTCGCTAAATCTTGTATGGCGGCGCTCAGGTGACATCAACTGGCGGTGGAGGCCTTTGGCGGTTTTCGCAGAAGGCGCCACAACCTGTTGTGTAGGAAAAAATAAAAAAATACAATTTCCCCCTTGCGCACTACAACAAATATTGGTATATTATGAGCCAAAGCACAAGGGATAGTATCTCGAGTGCATCACTAGTGAAAAACCAAAAGGATCAAAAAAATGGCTAAGAAAGTTCCCGCTACCAAGTCCGAGATCATGGCTGCCATCGCTGAGGCCGCTGGCATCAGCAAGAAGCAGGCCGTCGCCGCGTACGACGAGCTCCTCAAGATCGCCTACGCCGGTGCGAAGGGCCCGAAGGGCATCATGCTCCCCGGCCTCGGCAAGATGCTCAAGGCGAAGAGCAAGGCCCGCCTCGGCCGCAATCCCGCGACTGGCGAGACCATCAAGATCCCCGCCCGCACGAAGGCGAAGTTCCGCCTCTGCAAGGCCGCGAAGGACGCCGTCCTCGCCTAAGGCTGGGAGCATCACCGAATGATGCATCGGACGCGGGTTCCACGGAGCCCGCGTTTGTTTTTGGAATCATGGTGAAGTCAGGCATAACGCAGGAAGAGGTGATCGCGTGGGGAGGCGAAG
>Ga0256405_10008947_pt1 | contig 13978 bp, 8 predicted proteins | sample RumenRJG_02DNA_FD_189096 | JGI IMG/M metagenome (GOLD analysis project Ga0256405, IMG submission 189096) | Bovine rumen microbial communities from Lethbridge, Alberta, Canada - RJG_02 | ecosystem: Host-associated > Mammals > Digestive system > Stomach > Rumen | place: Canada: Alberta | collected...
GCGATTTGTTCAATGAGAAAATTTCTTTTAATTTCATTGACAAGGTGTTTAACGTTATTAAAGATACTCCTCAACATACATATCAAATACTAACGAAAAGAGCGAAGCGGATGGCGGAGTATTTTGAGGGCAGAGTTATTCCACCTAACGCATGGATCGGTGTTACGGTAGAAAATAGGAATGCTATTGACCGGATAGATTCAATTAGACATCTTGATGCGAAAGTGAAATTTTTATCATGTGAGCCCCTTCTTGAAGATTTAGGGGAATTGGAACTAGATGGAATAAATTGGATTATTGTTGGTGGTGAAAGTGGTGTTTCTGCTAGACCCATGAATGAAAAATGGGTCGTAAACATAATGAACCAAGCTCATCAACTAAACATACCATTCTTTTTTAAACAATGGGGAACATGGGGATGTGATGGAATTAAACGTAATAAAAGAAAAAATGGCAAACTTATAAATGGAAAAATAGTTCAAGAATTCCCAATAGTTTATTAATGCTTATGATGACCATACAAGAAATATCAACCCGTAAAGAAGATCAAACATTTGACTGCAAAAGCATTCAAATAGAGCCGAAGGCTTTGGCTGTGCCCATTGTGGCATTTGCCAATGCTGATGGTGGTGTGATTGCTATTGGGGTATCGGATAAGACCCGGAAAATTGAGGGGGTTGACCAGCATACGGAGAAGTTGAACGAACTGCTGCGTGTGCCGTTTGATTTCTGCAATCCATCGGTTCCTGTTACTTGTTCTTATCTGCCTTGCACAGATAAGGATGGGAATGAGAACCGTATTTTGTTGATGGATGTTCCTGCCAGCTCGAGTCTGCATACCAACTAGGCTGATGAAGCATTTATGCGAGTTGGCGATAAGAGCCGGAAACTGCCCTTTGATGAGCGTGTGCAGTTGATGTACGACAAAGGGGAACGCTACTACGAAGATACGGCAGTGTATAACGCAACCATCGATGACATAGACATGGATGCTGTTGCCGACTATGCCAAATTGGTCGGCTATGGGAAAAGTCCCTTGCAATACTTGCGAGAGAACAATGGTTTTGTGAGGACCAACAAGAAGGCTGCGATGAAGCGAGAGCAGAGCGATGCTCGCATCAGCTCTGCCGAGCGTGAGCAGGCTCGACCGGAGGTCAATGCTGAAGAAGAGGTGAGCACCGCTTGCATTCTTCTCTTTGGCAAGTATCCTCAGAAGTTCTTTCCTCGCGCCCGTACTCGCTTTATTAGATATGAAGGTGTTGACGAAAAGGTGGGCGCAGAGATGAACGTCATCAAGGATGTTACATTTGAGGGAACCATCTTGAACCAGGTCAAGAAGACGATTGAGTTTATCGAGACTCAGGTTCGCGAACATACGTTCCTGGGACAGCATGCCCAGTTCGTAACAAAACGCGACTACCCTGAGTTCGTCATTCAAGAGATGACAGTCAACGCTTGCTGCCACAGAGCCTACAATATCAAAGGCACCGAGATACAAATCAAAATGTTTGATGACCGGTTGGTGTTTGAGTCCCCAGGTAAACTCCCTGGACAGGTGAAGCCCAATAATATCCGGCACACCCATTTCTCTCGTAATCCCAAGATAGCAGCCTTCCTCAAAGCATATCACTTTGTGAAGGAGTTCGGCGAGGGCTTTGATCGTATCTGTCGTGAACAAGAGGCTAATGGTGCCAATGTCCCATCCTTCAGAACCGACGAGTTCATTTTGAAGATTACAGTACCAAAGGTGACTGAAAAGGTGAATGTAAACGTCACAAAAAACAATAATGCCACTGAAAACGTCACAGATGCGTCACAGAAAACGTCACAGAAAATTATCGACTTGATAAAGGAGGATCCTTATATTACAACCTCTAAAATGGCTGAAATAATAGGTGTTGACAGGAGAAACATTGCAAGAAACATCAAGAAGCTACAAGAGCAAGGTATTGTTCGTCGTGTTGGTCCAGATAAAGGCGGTTTCTGGGAAATTATAGTTTAAGCCTTGGCGTTCAAGCAAAATAATAAAAAGCCCAACTGATTCACTTGGTCAGCTGCCCTTTCATTGTTAATGTGTCACCGTATGGCGGAGAACAGAGAGTTACCACCGAAGTAGATGGCAAGGCGTCTCTTTGCACGAAACCTTGCAGATGTGGGGAAAATGCGGGGAAAATTGAGAAAAGAAAAATCGCTAAACCTCTTGTTTTAAGAGTTTAGCGATTATTGTCGAGTCGTGACTCGTACCCAGAGCCGGGGTCGAACCGGCACGGGTTGCCCCACTGGTGTTTGAGACCAGCGCGTCTACCGATTCCGCCATCTGGGCATTCAAAGCGGGTGCAAAGGTAAGCAAATTTTTTGAAACAAGCAAGCGTTTCTACTAAAAATCTTAAAAATACTTGGTTTTGTCAATTTTAATACGTATCTTAGCAGCCAGAATAATAACAATAATCTATACGTATGGAACTATCAACCAAAAACTATTGTGTTATACTGGCCGGCGGACGCGGCAAGAGACTATGGCCATCAAGCCGCCGCGAGCGTCCGAAACAATTCATCGACTTTTTCGGCACTGGACGCACCCAGTTGCAATCTACCTACGACCGCATGAGCGGTATACTTCCCAAAGAGAATATCTATGTATGCACGAGCAGCGAACTGGAGCACCTGGTGCGCCAGCAGTTGCCTGAGTTGGTGGGCGACAACCTGCTGGTGGAGCCCGTAAACCGCAACACGGCGCCCTCGGTGGCATGGGCTGGCATGAAGATACACCTCAGGTGCGACGACGCACGGGTGATGGTGGTGCCCTCAGACCAGTTCATCGTAGACGAAGCGAAGTTTGCCGAGAACACACTGCGCGGCATGAACTTCGTGGCAGAGAACGACATCATGCTGACGTTGGGCATACGTCCGTCGAGGCCGGAGCCGGGCTACGGCTACATCCAGATAGGCGAGCCGTCGCTCTACAAGGGCATACACAAAGTGAAGTCGTTCAGCGAGAAGCCTGAGCGCGAATTTGCCCGGATGTTTTTAGACAGCGACGAGTTTCTGTGGAACACGGGCATGTTTATGGCCAACGTCAACTATCTGCGCCGCTTCTTCCTGGACACCATCCACGACATGCCCTACCGTCTGGCCGACCTGAAAGACAACTACACGCCGGAGCGCGAGCTGGAGTATATGCGGCAGCACTTCTCGTCGTATCCTAACCTGTCGATGGACAAGGCTGCGCTGGAACTGTCGGACAACGTCTACGTGATGCGGTGCGACTTTGGCTGGGCCGATTTGGGCACATGGCACTCCATCTACGAGTGCATGCAGAAGGAAGAGGGCGACAACGTGGTGATCGACTCGGAGGTGATGCTCGAAGACTGCCGCAACAACATCATCAAGCTGCCCAGCGGCCACATCGGCGTGATAAACGGTCTGGACGGCTACATCGTGGCCGAAGAGGGCGACGTGCTGCTCATCTGCAAGAAGAGCGACTCGTCGGCGCTGATACGCAAGTATGTCAACGAGGTGGCCATCCGCTACGGCGAGAAATACGTTTGAAGAATAAAAGAACAAAAAATAAAAAAAGGCTGCGCGTTGTTTCCGGACATACAGGAACGCGCAGCCTTTTTTTATTCTTTTTCTATTTCACAACCACATTGGCGGCGGTGCTGCCGGCTACTACTACATACTGGCCTGCGGCGACAGGCACAACAGCATCGCCCTGACCCTGGAAGACTGTGCGGCCGTCGAGGGTGTAGACGGCAACCTTCAGTCCTTTCGCCTCATTGACCACTATGCAGCCTGGCTGCGTCGTGATGCTGAGCCGGCGACCGTCGGCGGTCGTGATGCCGCTGACCACTGCCACGGGAGCAGCATTGCTCAGGGCCGACTCACCCTCGGCGTAGAGAGCCGTCACGTGGTAGGTGTGCAGACCTGCGGCAAGGGCTGTTGTAGAGTGGAGGAACGAGTGAGCGCTGGCATCGGCCGTGCCCACAAGCTCACCATCGCAATAGACGTTGTAGCCTTTCAGGGTGAGCTGGCGCCCCTCGAAGCTGATGTCGTCGACCATGAAGATGCCGCCGTTAGACGAGATGCAGTGTACGGCGAAATACTTGGCACCGGCGGGCAGGTTCACACGGAAGCGTCCGAAGTAGCTCTTCGGTGCATCGTAGGTGTCTATGAGGTTGTCGGCCTTGAAGTCGCTCACCTTATTGCCTGTGGTGCTGTAGAGCACCTCGAACCTCTCGTTGACATAACCGGCCAGACTCTGTGCATGGATGGTGACGGTCTGTTCCTCGCCCGAGAGCTCGGGTGACACAAGCCAGTCGTTGTTCTTGTTGCCCGGCGCATTGTTGGCCTTGAAGCAGGCAACAAACTGGGTGCCTGTATTAGCCTCAAACTCGGGATGCTCCTTCATAAGCGCCTCGCTGACGCCCGCCTCGCGGAAGTTGAAGGTGAGGAAGGCCTGCGGCTGGTTGGCGCCGGGCCACCAGAGCCCGTTGATGCCAGCCGTCAGGCAGCGGTCCTGGTCGTGGTTGCCCCACTGTCCGAACTGCTTCTGGAACGACTCGTAGCCCTCAAAGCTCTCAGTGACGCTGTTCTGTCCGCTCACGGGTGTCCACTGCAGTGTGGCCGTACCGTCGTCGTTGGCCACGGCAGTCAGGTCGGCCACAGCCTCCATCTGCGACTGCACGATACGCAGGTCGTGCTGCACCGTAGTGTTGTCGGCGACAGCCTGGTCGGCAGCATAGTCGACGACGGCCCACACCTTGCTCTTCTCGGGGTCGGTGGGCAGCGTCAGGTAGTCGGTCTCGTAAAGTGCGCGGCCGAAGGGCGCCACGCGCTGCACCTCGTCGAAGGTCTTCACGGCGCGCCCGTTGACGTAGATGCTCACCGTGTAGTCCTTGGCCTCCTGCTCGCCCACGTTATGTACGGTGACCCCGATGTGGGCCTTCTGCCCGGCGGTGGTACGGCTCTGCACGTCGGCATAGGCAGCCACATCACATGGGTTGACCTGGCGGAAGTTGACGTCGTCTACGACAATCATGCGCAGCTGCGGGTCGTTGAGTTCGGCGATGAAGGCGGCAGTGATATACTTGCTGTCCTTATAGGCCGACAAGTCGACGGCATAGGTGATAAAGTCTTCAGCGGTCTGGCTGGCATAGTCAACGGCCAGCACGGTGTCGGCCTTGGCCTCGCCGTTCTTCTGTATGGCCACCTTCAGGATGTTGGCAGTGCCGGGGTCGCCATAGGCCGAGAAAACGAGCTTCGGCGTGGTGGCGCCGGCAAGCGATATCTTGCCCGAGGTGAGCACGGCCACGGTGCCAGGCTGCTCACTCTCAACGGCCGTCACGCAGTCGTCGCCGTCGCTCGACATGCCCGAATACATCTTCCAAGCCACGCCCGACTGGTTAGCGCGTGTGGCCCAGATGCCCTTCAGACCGCTGGTGAGGAATCCTTCCACAAAGGGCAGCGTGTAGGGTGCGCCCACGATGAGGGGTGCAGCCACGGCCACGCCCGACTCGCCCAACTCGTTGACGGCGCTGACGCCATAGATGACCTGCCCCTGGGCTCCCGTCTGCGGTATGTTCTCCACGACGTACGACGTGCCGCCTACCTCTTCTTTCACCTTCTGCAGCTGGTTGTTCACCACGCCATATACGTTATAGGTAAGCTCGTCGGGGTCTACGTAGCCGCCGTGCTGGCCGGTCAGCGGCGCCTGCCACATGAGCGTAGCCGACCCGTTGAGATTGTCGGCCAGCGCCACAGCCACGGGCACGTGGGGGGCATCGGTGCCCACATATACCGTCTGGCGGGCCGTCAGTCCGGCGCCGGCCTCATTATAGGCCGTCACGTCATAGACCACGCTGCCGTTGACGGCATCCTCGTCTACGTAGGTGCAGTGCTGCCCGGGGGCCACGTCAGTCAGCGTGGCCACAGCATCCTTCTGCTCGCCCCGTGTGATGACGATGCGGCTGAGGCTCTGCAGGTCGGTGCCGTCGTTGGCCTTGAGGGGCGCATCGAAGTCGATGGTCACCACCAGGTCGCCATCGTCGGCAGCCGTCAGCCTGAGGTTCTTCACGCTGTCGGGGGTGGTGAGCAACTGACCGGCCGTCACCTGCAGATTGTCTATGAAGAGTGCGTTCTGGAACACATCGCTCAGGGCGTGGAAGCCGAAGCGGTAGTCGCCCGTCTGCTTCACCTTGATTTCGCCGGAGAGAGGCAGTGCGGTCTGGATATTCGTCGTCGACACCACGGTAGGCTCAATGATGACTTCATAAGCAGCAGGGTCCTGGCCCATGCCGCAGGCCACGGCGATGCGCTCCTTATAGTAGGGCGACACGCTGAAGGCATCGAAGCTTATCTCATAGGCCACGCCCTCCATGAGGTGTATGGGCGGTGTGAGGCACCAGTCGTCGGCGGCGTGGTGCTTGTCGTAGCTATAGCGCATGCGTCCGGTGGTGGAGCCGAAGTTGATGAAGTCCCACGTGGTGCCGTCGGCATTGCTGTCGATGACGGCGTATTTGCCGCCGCAGTCAGCGTCCTCGAAGTCGTCGGTGAAGGGCACCTCGTAGGGCAGACCCACGTGGCACACGTTCGACACCTCGCTGAGGCCCTCGGTCTCACCCCGCTTCGCCACCACCTTGTAGTAGTAGCCGTTGTAGCTCATGCCGCTGAGCGACTCGCTGAAACTGGTCTGGCTGATGCCGGCGGCCACCTTCGTGCCGCCCGGATAACGATAGACGTCGAAGGTAAGGTCTTTCGGGTCGGTATAGCCATCGTTGACGCCCCTTTCGGCCTGCCATTCCACGGAGGTCTGCATGGTGGCCTCATCGACGGTCATGACAACGTTGTGGGGCTTCGGCGTGTCTTCTCCTATCCACGTCTTCACCCAGTTGCGGTGACCGGTCAGACCGTCGGCGCTGGTCAGCTCCACCACCACCTTCTGCCGTCCCTCGCCCTTCGGGGTGAGCACGGCAGCCTTCCACGTGCCTGGAGCGGCCTCGCCGGTAGTGGCCGTGGCTTCATCGTCGTTGAGCGTGATGCGGTAGCTGACGTTGCCCGTCAGCTCACGGCCGTCGATGGTTGTGGTGGGCAGGGTGAAATTCACGATGCCGGCAGTACCCTCTGAGGCGAAGTTGGCATTCAGATCGTTGAGGTCGGCGGGTGCGCCGCCGTCGGGCTCATAAAGCACGTGCAGACAGGTGTACTCCTCGGCTTCAGGCAGATAGGCAATAAGGGAGGTACGGCCTGTGGCGACATCTACCTCACAGAGGCGGCCGAACATCTCCTCGGTCTCCTCGTCGACCTCGCTGGCCACCATGTAGAGTCGGTCAGTGCGGCGGTCGAAGGTCATGCTCTCAAGCACCGGGTAGAAGGTGAAGTCGAGCGACCCGATGTAGGTAAGGCGCCCGCTCTCCTTGTCGATGGAGCAGAAGCTGCCATTCTCGGTGACGCCGTACATCTGCCCCTGACTGTTGACGGCCAGCATCACCACCAGCGAGTCGCTGGCGGTAATAATCTCGCGGCTCTGGTTCTCGTAGTCCACCTTCACGAAAGCCGCGCTGCCGCCGCTCTCCTGTTTCCATCCGTAGCAGATGCCGGTGGTGGGGTCCCAGTCGGCAGCCTTCATGATGAGGTTGGCCACGTTGAGTCGCGAGCCGTGGTTGCCGGTAGGCTCCCAGGTGTCGGTGTCCCATTCGCAGTAGGTCCAGTCGCCTTTGCCTGTGAAAGGCAGGTCGACGGAGCCCGTGCCGTGCAGCTTGTGGTTATAGTAGGCGCCGCGACCGTTCAGACAGAAGTCTACGTCGGCCATTTTCTCGCGCACGAAGCCGTTGGTCTCGCTGAACTTATAGAAGCCATACTCGAGCAACATGCGGCCCTCATACTCGTTATACTGCAGCATGCCGCTGAAGCTCAGCGGCTTCTCGCCCGGGGCCAGCTGCCTCACGTAGTTGCGGTGGCCGGGCTTCAGGCGCAGCATCTTCTCCTCTGGCAGGGGCAGCCGGCGCCCTTCCTCCTTCAGCCGCTGCACCAGGCGCTGGCCGAAGGTGGGCTGCTGCATGCTCAGCGGATTGACTACGGCAGCATCTTCCATCAGGCTGACGATGCTGTTGCTCACAGCCGGCCGCAGTTGTTGTCGGGCCGTCTGGGCTGTCGACGGCGCCACAGCCATGGCCACAGCTACCGTCAGAATCAAGTTTGTCAAGGTTCTTCTTTTCATATTGGAAATGGTTTGTGATAGTGTTATATGTTGCAAAATTAATAAAACTATGGCAGAAAAAGAAAAAAAACGAATTAAAAAAAAGAAAAAACATCAGTCTTCCTTTTGATTTTACGCTCGGTTTTTCGTCATTCTACCACCATAAAGCAGTGCGGTTCTGCTTACGCTTCTGCTGCTCCTCCCGGCCTGACACGACGCCATCGACCGAGCCGGCACCACCATGCTAAAAAATTTTGTAGGCTACTCGTATCTGCAGGTTGGGCCAGGCTTTCAGCCACGACAGCGTGCTGCTGATACCAGAATTCTTCCCCGACGACTTTATCTCCTTTTCGTTATTCAGCACGAATTTCGGTGTGCCCCAGAACATGAGGCCAGCATCAACGGCCAGGCTGACACGATGGGTCTTAGCCAGGTGCTGTCCAAAGCCGATGCCGAGATAGGGTTTCACGGCATTGGTCTTCATGCGCACGTCGATGTTGCCATTCTCATCGGCCGTAAACACGTAGTCGCCGAACTTCAGTCCGATGGGCGGATAGTTAGTACGGTAGGCGCGGTTATAGTCTTCCACTTTCTGATTGGCATCGTAGAGGAAGCCCAGGGCACCTTCGTTGGTGTTGCGGAAGTGGACGAAGTTTTGGCTGCCTGCAAACAGGCCTGCAGAGAAGTAGAAAGGCTGCTTATTGAAGGGATGTACCTCGGCCAGGAGGAAGAAGTTCCAGAAATTAGGCATGACGGCCAGTTCCACCTTATCTACCATCTGCGAACGTTTCACGGCATCCTCTTCCACCATCTGCATCTGGGTGATTTCCGTGGCAGTGTTGATGGCCTTAAACTTGACGTCGCCTATATCCCATCCGGATAAGCCGGCCCTTACCGTCACCAACTTGTGGACAGGCATGACCACATCGACACCGGCACCTGCCAATCCTGTAGACAGGCCCACAGAGAGATGGTTGAACAGACCGTCCTCAGCATGTATCTTGTCGGCATTTTGAGCCTTAGCCCCTGCTGCCGTAAACATCATCGTGAAGAGAATGATGAGTCTCGGAATATTGTGTTTCATAATTTTAGAATATTATTGAGTTTACTTCTTATTAAGCGGGCTCAGACATTATTTGAAGTATGGCTTGTTCGACTTGATAAGCAGGTTGGTGAGCGACTGGCTCATCGGGTGAAAACCGTATAGGTAGTCGCTGGTGTAGGGCGTTCCGCCGTTGATGATACAGTGAACGTAGTCGTGGCAGGCCATGTCCATCGGCATGATGCCCACGGTGCCCTCATACTTCTGCAGGTCTGCAATGACCAGCGGGTGCAGGTTGGTGGCATTGGTAATGTATCCGCGCGGCGACACCTCGGTATAGGCCGAACAGTGGTTCACAATCCAGATGTTATCGTCTTTAGCCGTAGCCTCACGTGCACTGTGCATCATGTCGATGACGGTCAGCTGCTTGTTCTTCATCCGCAGCTCGGTGGTGGTCTTGTAGTAGTCCTGCTTGTAGAGCGTAGCCATCACCGCAGAGTCTTCCATGCTATACATGGCACAGTTGCGCTGGGCCTCGGGATTGAGATTCTCCTCTATGTCGGGATCTTCGTCGGGCCAGTCGCAGTACACTATGGGGTAGTGGAAGGTGGCATTCAGCGGACGTAGGTCGAAGCGGCTCAGCCACAGAATCTTGCCGCGCATTTCGCCCACGGTGATGTCCGGGTGCCAGTTCTCGACGAACAGTCCTTGGTACTTCTGCTTGCTCAGCACCTTGCTGAGCAGCACCGTCCAGTTGTTCTGGCTCTCCATACCGTTGTCAGCCTGAAGCTTGGCAATGAAGAACTCCGACGGGTGGGCTTTCAGGTAGCTTTGCAGCTGGTCGATGGCCTCCTCGAAAGTCACGTCGATCTCGCTGATGCCGTGCGCCAGTCGTAATATCTGCTTTTCTTTCGGGTCAGTGGCCAATGTGTCGATGCTCACCACAGGACGTATGTCGAAGAAGCGCATGCCGCAGGCCATCTGCTCCTCAAGTGTCGATACCTGGCTGATGGCCGTCATGTTGAACACATACTTCAGCAAGGGCTGATAGAATCCCATGCCAGTCATGGTGTCGTGGGTGCCGGGGATGCTCAGCTTGCACACCTTCGTGTCGTCCTTCACCATGCCCAGCCAGTCGGTGATGGGTGTGGGCAGGTCGTAGGCAATGGCGATAGTGTCCTGATAGTCCTCAGAGAAGAGGAACGGTGAGTCGAGTGAGGTCTCTTCATCATAGACTTTCTCCAAGTCCTCCTCCTCGCAACTGCTCAGCGCCGCCATGGCCATCATGGCCATGATGGCGTACATTAGTTTTCTGTTCGTCGGTTTTCTATTCATTGCATTTCAATCGTTAAAATCATTATTTGGCAAAGTGATGTTACCATTCTCTTTCTTAAAATCGCAGGCCAAAGAAGGCGCGGAGTCGCCATTTGGTGTTAACCGCTGCAAAGCTATCTTCATCGCCGATGTTGGTATAGTTGTACACCATCGAAAGCCCCATGAACTTGTGGCTCCATTGGTACACCGCGGCCCATCGGCCCGTAATGATGAATTCAGGAAAGTGGTAGTGCAGGGACATGCGGTTGTCGCCAACGGTCAGGGAAGCCTTGCTGTATAAGATGAAGGTTGGCAGCGACGAGATGTGGAGCAGCCAGCCCCGCGCCGGCACGAAGTTGTAGCCATAGCCCGCACCTATTCCGATGTTCGTCATCTTCAGCTGCATCTCCTGCTCTCCGTCAAGGGTGGCGTGCTGCCCCATACCCGAAGCGGCCAGTAGGAAACTGCCGGCGGAGCGACGCTGGATGTAGCTTTGCGAGAAGGCGGCAGGATAGGAGAAGCGCCGGCTGTTGAAGGCATAGTAGGCATTCAGGTTCAGCATGCTCACCTTCAGCATGCCGTCGGGCAGCTCCAAGCGCTCCATGCCTTCCTGGTCGTAGTGGCCCGTGAAGTTCTTGGCATCCTGATAGATGACATCGAAGCCAAGACGCCGACCATAACAATTGAGGTTCAGCTCATAGTCGCGGAACTTGCCAGCCTGCTTCGAGGGGTTCAGCGACGCATTAAGTGAGATGCCGAGGTAGCTGACGCCAAAGCTGAGCGTAGTCTTCCTGTTGGCCTCCATCTCAGATTTGAAGTGCCGGCCGCTCTCTGACGGACCAAGCGGCAAAGCCGAGCGGTCGACACCTTCGGTCCCAATCTCAGCTCCCGACACATTCAACCGTGCTCTGACTGTCCAGTTGGTCTGAGGCCGCATCACGTAAGCTGTGTCAATACCGCCTTTGCGATATCTCACGGTCAGCAGACTGTCAAAACGCTGAAGCAGGCCCTGCGCAGATAGGGATATACTCATGCCGCACATCACAACGAGCAGCATTGCGCCCAAACGCCCATTGCACATCAGCAGCCCTGCTGCCTGCTTCAATATGGATGTCGATATAGTGATTTTTGTCACAATTGTTTTTTTACTAAAGTTTCCCCACCCTCAAGAAATCAGGCAAAGATAGTAGTTTCTCATATAATAATATTGCATATCCGTAGTTGCAAAACTATCAAATACCAACCGAATTAAGTGTTATGTTTGCAAAATTAGTGAATTTTTACGAATTTCCCAAGCTTCTGAGTGAAAAAGTGAGGTCATGCTGCAACAATAGTAAAACGATGGCAGAAAAAGAAAAAATGAAAAAACATCAGTCTTCCTTTGTATTATGCCCAACTTTTCGTAATTTTGCAGCCATGAAAGCACACCCTGCAGTTCTGCTTACGATTCTCCTGCTCCTCACGGCCTGCTACGGCGACAGGCGGCAGCAGATGCTCGGCATCCTCGACGAGGCCGACAGCCTGAACCGCAACTATATCCCTTTCGCCACCGACAGCCAGCTGCTGGCCGCCACCCGCTTCTTCGACGCTCACGGCACCTCCCTCGAGCAGCTGCGAGCCCACTATCTCCTCGGCTGCGCCTACCGAGACCTCGGCCAGGCCCCCGAGGCCCTCCAGGCATGGCACGACGCCATCGACCGAGCCGACACCACCAGCCGCGACAGTGTTCCTAATGCTCTTCTTTGCCGTGTATATTCGCAAATGGCAGATGTTTTTTATCAGCAGAATTTAATTGATTATCAGTTGGAGTTTATTGACAAATCTGTTTCCCGCGCCTTTCTATGTCGTGATTCTTTAACTGCGCTAAACCAACTGATATTAAAAATGGGGGCATACTCTAAGTTGAACTTGCCTGATTCAATGGTCAAAGTCTATCTGCATTCTTGTTTCCTTGCTGATAATATTGGGGATATTAAGCTGATTTCTCAGAATTCCATGATTATGGTGCCTGCGTTTCTGACAACGGGCAATATAGATATGGCGAGTAAGTGCATTTCTCTTTATGAGAAGTATTCTGGCTATGTTGATTCTCTTGGCTTCGTGAATAAGGGAAGAGAAGTATATTACTATTTGAAGGGTCTGTATCTGCTTCAAGTTGGCAATAGAGATTCTGCGGAGATGTATTTCCGTCGGGAACTATCCCTTGCTAATGACTTCAATAACCAAAACGGTGCTTCTTGCGGCCTTGCGCAGCTTTATGAAAAGGCTGGTATATCCGATTCGGTGGCTAAGTATATGAAGTATGCATACGAGCAGAACGATTCCGTATATTCGCATTTGTCAACTTTTGAGGTGGCAAAGATTAGAAGACTATACAACTATTCTTTGCATCAAAGACGTTCACAAGATGCCATGACAAAAGTTCACAGGGAGCATGAACGCGTGTCGCAGCTCACATCTCTTCTTTTGGGGACTGTAATCGTGACGATTATCCTCGTCAGCCATTGGCGTAGAAAACGGAGGATTGCCAAAGCACAATATGAGCAGGTTTTATCCCGGTTGAACGAGACGCAGCAGGCCTGGCTTCAGCTGCGCTCAGATGACATCAATCTCCAGAAACTAATAGCTGAAAAAGAAAACCGGGTGCAGTCTCTTTCCAAAGAAATAGAAGCGCTGAGAAACACTCACAGGCAAAATAACGCCCTGTCTTTAGAAACGTCGCCGCTATATGCTCTGCTGCGGAAAAAATCGATTCGCGGACAAGCTATCACAAACGACGAATGGGATGCTCTCAATAAGCTTGCAATAGACTTTATGCCTTCTTTCTGCCAGAGAATATCTGACAGTCGTTATGGACTGACTTTAAGAGAATACCAGCTTTGTGTATTGCTACGCATTCATTTCAAGCCTGCTGAGATTAGCAGGTTGCTGGATTTGAATATTTCGATTGTAACAAGAATGGGAAAGAGCGCATTACACAAACTTTTTAATGCCAATGGTGTAAATAAGGACTTAATCAGGCTATTACTCACTTTGTGATTTTGCATCAACTTTTGTCAACTTTCTGCTGATAACCTTCATAACTGACTGATTATCAGTAGTCAATTTTTTGTCAATTCTCAGTCCTCGTTTTCTTTTGGAAAACAAATGTTTTGTTTTACCTTTGTAGCCGATATAATCTCACTAATGTAACCCAAAATTAACATCATGTCACACCAAAGAAAAAAACTAATTAAGAATTTACTTGTGTTTTTCTCAATCTTTCTGTTGGGAGGGATAAAAATGCACGCCCTAGAGAAAGTCTGTTTTGCAGTTGGAGCTTCCTATGTTGATCCCATGCCGTCAGGGTCAGGATCCTCAAGGACCCCCGTAACAACACCTAACGTATCCCTTGACGGCCACACCCTTTATTTTAATAATGTAGGCTA
>Ga0256405_10008949_pt1 | contig 13977 bp, 11 predicted proteins | sample RumenRJG_02DNA_FD_189096 | JGI IMG/M metagenome (GOLD analysis project Ga0256405, IMG submission 189096) | Bovine rumen microbial communities from Lethbridge, Alberta, Canada - RJG_02 | ecosystem: Host-associated > Mammals > Digestive system > Stomach > Rumen | place: Canada: Alberta...
GTTGTAGGAATCGTATTGTCAGTAGCAGTGCTCGTGCTTACCGTGCGTTCGATTCGCAGATGGCGGCGCAGATAAGCAGTTATGGGTACGGGAGGTGTCCAGCTTGAGTTTGTCGAGGCTCCGTATTTATGCTAAAATAAAGGAGACTTTATTTTAGCATAAATACGGAGGCAATTATGTCATATATTCCTAGAGCGGCGGAACGTAAATTTTTGCGTATGAGCGGCTTTTTCAAGGCTGTGCTGGTGACGGGCGCCAGGCAGGTGGGGAAGACGACGATGCTGCGGCACCTTGCGGCGGGGAGCAGCAGAAGTTACGTGTCCATGGATGACGCGGACGAACGCGAGTTGGCTAGGAGCGATCCGAAGTTATTTTTTCAGGTACATAAACCGCCTTTGCTGATCGATGAGGTGCAGCGTGCGCCGGAGCTTTTTGAGCCCATCAAGGTTATCTGCGACCAATCTGAGGAAACAGGGCTGTTCTGGCTCACGGGCTCAGAGCATTATGAAATGATGCGTAATGTGCGCGAGAGCCTGGCCGGGCGTGTGGGCATCATGCATTTGTACGGGCTATCCGCGCGGGAAAAGCGCGGCGATACCTCGACACCGCCTTTTGCCTGCGATTATGCTTCCTTAGTAGAGGCAGCTGGGCACAGCACGCCAATGGATATTCATGCGGTATTTGCGGATATCTGGCAAGGCGGCATGCCGGCCGTACAGCATGCGGATCAGGATATGCGGCGCGCGTATTTGTCTTCCTATGCCGATACCTATCTCCTGCGCGATGCGGTTCGCGAGGGCGGCATCAAGGACGAGGGCAAATTTCTGCGTTTTCTCAAGGCCTGTGCGGCCCTGACGGGGGAGATGGTTTCCTATACGACCCTGGCTGAGGCGGCGGGTATCACCGCGCCGACGGCGAAGGAGTGGCTGTATTTGCTGGCAGGGATGGGGATTATTTACCTGCTGCCGCCGTTTGCCAACAATGCCATGAAAAGACTGGTGCGCATGCCCAAGCTTTATTTTTGCGATACGGGTCTGTGTGCCAACTTATCCATGTGGCTGACGGAGGAGACGCTGCAGGTGGGCGCGGCCAGCGGCCATTACTTCGAGAATTACGTCGTGATGGAACTGGTCAAGCGTTTTTCCTATGCCAGCAGCAATGCCCGCCTGTCCTACTATCGCGACAGCAACAAGAAAGAGATTGATCTCGTCGTGGAGGAAGATGGCCTGCTGCATCCGTTGGAAATTAAGAAGGGCGCTTCGCCCAGCAAGCAGGAGGTCAACAAATTCTCCGTGCTGGATAAAGCCACGCTTCAGCGCAGCAGCGGCGGCATTGTCTGCCTGGCGGACAAGCCCTTGCCTATCGATAAGCAGAATAGCTATATTCCCTGCTGGCTGCTGTAATGTGGGATTTGAGGTGAAGTGGATATGACGGAAAAGGAATTTGTGCAGCAGGTACGCGCGCTTGGCGGGCGGGCTTTTATTGTCGGCGGCTGGGTGCGGGACAAGCTGCGCGGTGTGGTGCCGCACGATAAGGACTATATGGTTAGCGGCCTGCGCGAGGCGGATTTCCAGCGCGTGTTCCCGCAGGCGGCGAAGGTGGGCAAGTCTTTCCCGGTTTATCTGCTGGATGTTGACGGCAAGCAGACGGAGGTGGCCTTCGCACGCAAGGAGCGCAAGACGGGCAGCGGCTATAAGGGCTTTGCTGTGACCTACGACCCGGCGGTGACGGTGGAGGAAGACCTCTGGCGCCGCGATACGACGATGAATGCCATGGCGATGGAGCTGACGGCGGAGCCGCCACAGCTTTTAGACCCGTTCCATGGCCGGGAAGCGGTAGAGCGGCGGGAAATCTGCGCCGTTTCCGGGCATTTCATGGAGGACCCGGTGCGGGCACTGCGGGCGGCGCGGCAGGCGGCGGCCTTTGGCTTCAGCATCAGCGAGCAGACATATGCCTATATGCGGGCCTGCGCGGCGGAACTGGCCCAGGAGCCGACGGAGCGGCTGGTGGGCGAGCTCACGCGGGCGCTGCAGACGCCGCGTCCCTCGGTCTTTTTCCGTGCGCTGGCCCGCGCGGATATCCTGCAGGTGACGTTCCCCGAGCTCGCGGCGCTTATCGGCAAGACGCAGCCTGCGGCCTTCCATCCTGAGGGCGATGCCTTCGAGCATACCATGATGGTCGTGGATGAGGTCGCGGCGGCGACGGAACATGTCGTGGCGCGCTTTGCGGCACTGGCGCACGATCTCGGCAAGGGCGTGACGCCGCCTGAGATGCTGCCTCATCATTACGGCCATGAGGTGAAGGGGCTGGATGTGCTGGCGGGCTGGAATGCGCGTATGCAGCTGCCGACGCCGTGGCTGCGGGCTGCACGTTTCGTCATCCGCGAGCACATGCGCGCGCCGCGCCTCACGAAACCCGGCAAGATCACGGCTCTGCTGCTGGCCGCGGATAAGCTGCACCAGACTTTGCCTGTGGCGGATTTCCTCGCAATTATCCGCGCTGATCACCACGGCCTGCCGAATTACCTCGCGGCGGCGCCGGAGATACTGCAGCGTCTGCATACGGTCTCGGGGCGCGACTGCCCGCCGGAACTCAGGGGGCCGGCCATCGGTATGTGGCTGCTGGGTGAGCAGACGAGGATTTTTCGTCAGTGGAAGCAGGAAAAACTCGGATAAAGAGCGAAACAAGTAGATAAGAAGTACAAACAACGTACGACGTATAGGATTCGTTTCTTTTGCTTTTATCTGAGGGAGGTTTTTCCTATGGCATGCATTCTGCCCTTTGAAGGCAAATCACCTAAAATCGCCGCTGATGTATTCGTGGCTCCTACGGCGGCGGTCGTCGGCGATGTGGAAATCGGCGAGGGCTCCAGCATTTGGTTCGGCGCGTCGGTGCGCGGCGATTTCCAGCCCATCCGCATCGGCAAATATTCGAACATCCAGGACAACACCACGATTCATGTGATGGGCGACCACGGCCTGACCATCGGCGATGAGGTCATCATCGGCCATAACTGTGTGATTCACAGCAACAAGATTGGCAGCCATTCCCTGATTATGATGGGCACGATTTTGCTGGGCTATACAGAAATCGGAGAAAATGTTATCATAGGACCAGGCAGTCTGATTCCTCAGGGACGCAAGATTCCGTCGAATTCGCTGGTGCTGGGCGAGCCGGCACAGCTCATCCGCTCCCTGCGCGATGATGAAATCGAGGCGTTGCATGCCTCGGCCCTGAACTATCACGAGATTGCCCAAAAATATCAGGCTGAGTTCGATAAATTGGCTCAGCAGAAGTAAGGAGTATCACGTTATAATGGAAAAAACACTTGTACTCATCAAACCGGACGCGGTGGCAAAACATCACATCGGCGACATCACGAAACGCTACGAAGAGGAGGGCCTGCGCCCCGTCGCGATGAAAATGCTCAAAATGGACGAGCGCCTGGCTTCGATTCATTACGCTGAGCATATCGGCCGCCCGTACTATCCGGATCTGACTGGCTTCATGACCTCCGGCCCGATCATCGCTATGGTACTGGAGGGCGAGGACGCCATCAAGAAGGTGCGTGCACTGAACGGCAAAACGAATCCGGCCGAGGCCGCAGAGGGCACGATTCGCAAGCAGTTCGCGACGGCTTCGAACCGCAACGCCGTGCATGCTTCCGACAGCCCGGATAGCGCACAGCGTGAGATTCACATCTTCTTCAATGAGACTGAGATCTACGACGGTGAGTATAAGATTCCCGATTGATTATTCCCACTCCATAGCATTAGGGAGAGCCTGCAGCTGCAGGCTCTTTTATTATGCGGTAATGAGGGATAGGGACTGGACAGGGCGGCTCGCTTGCGGTAGAATTGTAAGGTACTAATGTGGACAAAATATAAATAGAAGAAAGAAAAGAGATAATTCACATGATGAGCAGCAAAAAGAAAATTTTGGCCGGGGCCATTGCACTGGCTTTATCCTTTGGTGGTTACCTGCCGGCAGCGGGTACGGCGGAGCAGGGCGTGAGCCTTGGCAGCCTGTCTGTGGCCTCGGCAGCGGAGCAGAAAGATGAGCAGATGAAGATCTCCATCAACCTCGCGGCGCGTTCGCTGGCACTCTATCGCGGCAACACGCGTGTGGCGCTCTATCCGATTGGTCCGGGCAAAGCTTATACGCCGACCCCGACGGGCTATTATAAGATTCAAGATAAGGAGGTCAACCCGACCTGGACTTCGCCCGAGGATCCGAGCGTCTCCATTTCCTCGGGACCGGACTGCCCGATTGGCTATCGCTGGATGACGATCCAGGGCAACTACGGCATCCATGGTACGAACCATCCGGAGTCCATCGGCCACTATGTCTCCAATGGCTGCATCCGCATGTATAATGAGGACGTGGAGAAGCTCTTCGACAACGTGTCTGTGGGCACGCCGGTCGAGATTACCTACAACCGCGTCGTCGTCGAGAAGGCACCGGATGATCAGATCGTTTACTATATCTATCCGGATGGCTACGGCCGTCAGGACCTCGATGTGGATTCCGTGCGCACGTGGCTCAAGGGCTATGGCGTGCAGAACTTCGTGAGCGACGAGGCCATCACGCAGAAGATCGAGGCTTCGGATGGCGAGCCGACCTATATCGCCAAGGTCTATCCGCTCTTCGTCAATGGTCAGAAGCTCCAGAGCAAAGCCGTCGTACAGGAGGGCAAGACCTATCTGCCGGCCATCGAGCTCGCCAAGGAGGTCAAGGTCAACCTCGGCTGGGATGCCAAGAAAGAGCAGCTGATTTCGGACTATGGCTCGGCCCACGGCTACCTCAAGCAGGATACCTATTACTGCGAGCCGAAGGAGGCTGAGACGCTGTTCCATTTACAGGGAACACTGGCTCAGGACGGCACGTTTACGATGACGAATGGCGCACCGGTGGCACAGGCCACGGCAGAGCCGGAAGTGAAACCGCTGGTCGAGCAGCCGTCTGCGAATACGGCAGCGCAGACGCAGTCTGCGGCAGGTGAAGCAGCACAGCAGCCGACAGCGGCCGCCCAGTCCACCAAGACGGATGCGGCAGCAGGCCAGACGCAGGTAAAGCATGAGAAGACTCTGCAGGAGATCGAGGCAGAGGCAACGAAGAAAGGCTGAGGTAAATGGCAAAGCAGCAGCGGTTCGTTATCCTGGATGGCAGCAGCCTCTTTTTCCGGGCATTCTTTGCCATGCCACCGCTGACGGACAAGCAGGGGGCTCCCGTGGGTGCCATCGTGGGCTTTGCCAATATGCTGACGAAGCTTTTAGGCGACCTGCAGCCAGACCTCCTGCTCATTGCCTTCGATAAGAGCCGCCATACCTTCCGCACCGAGAAGTACGCCGCCTATAAGGGCACGCGCGACAAGGTGCCGGAGGAGCTCATCCGGCAGATTCCGCTGTTGCAGGAGCTGGCGGCGGGCTTTGGCATCCGCTTTCTGGAAAAGGATAACTACGAGGCGGACGACATCATCGGCACGCTGGCCACGCAGGCCGCGGCCCAGGGGCTCGATACGCTGGTCGTGACCGGCGATCGCGATGCTCTGCAGCTCGTGCGCGACAACTTGCGCGTGCTGCTCACGAAAAAGGGCATTTCGGAGCTTAAGGAGTACGATACGGCGGCTTTTCAGGAGGAGTACAGCCTGAATCCGCTGCAGCTCATTGACCTCAAAGGGCTCATGGGCGATACCTCCGACAACATCCCCGGCGTGCCGGGAGTTGGGCCCAAGACGGCCAGCAAGCTTATCATTGCCTACGGCAGTGTGGAGAACGTGCTGGAGCATATTCCTGAAATCAAGGGCAAGAAGCTGCAGGAACGCCTGACGGACAACAAGGCGCAGGCCCTGCTCTCGAAGGACCTTGCGACCATTGAGCTCGCGGTGCCCGGCCTCACCTTTGCGGCGGCAGATTATACCATGCAGCCCGATCATGCGCGCATGCAGGAATTCTGCACAGCGCATGCGCTGCAGGCTGTCTGGCGCAATTTCACCCGCCTGTACGGTGAGGAAGACGAAGCGCAGCAGCTCGCTTTGGTATCGGAGGAAGCTGAGTCGCTCGACCTCACTTTCACGGAACTCAGCCAGGCAAAGGATGTACCGTCGAAGTTCACGCAGGTGGCTGTGGCGGGTGCCTTTATGGGCAGCCATCCTTTTGAGCGGTTGACGGCGCTGGCTATTGCGGCGGATGACAAGCTCTACTATGTCGAGGTGGCGAGTCCCGCCATGGCGGTGGTGCAGCAGCGCCTCGCTACGGCGGAGCAGGTGACGATTTTTGGCCTGAAGCCTTACTATCATGCGGGCTGGCATCCAGGTGCAGCGTATTTCGACGTGCAGCTGGCTGCCTACCTGCTGCAGCCGGAGCTCAGCAAGTACGAGATCGATGCGCTGGTCAGCCAGTATCTGCCCAAGGTGCAGAGGCCCGCGGAGGCGGAGCCGCGCGAGACGCTGCTTTGGCAGGCACGCGTGCTCGCCCTGCTGCAGCCAAAGCTGGCGGCGGCATTATCGGAACAGGGGCTGGATCAGCTCTATGCGACGATGGAACTGCCGCTGGCGGCGGTGTTGGCCGGCATGGAGCAGTACGGCGTCTACGTCAATAAGGAACACCTGCAGCGGGAATCCGAGGCTGTGGCGGCGCGTCTGCAGCAGCTGGCGGAGGATGTCTACACGCTGGCGGGGCATGAATTCAACCTGAATTCGCCAAAGCAGCTGGCAACCGTGCTTTTCGAGGAAATGGGCCTGCCGCCGGTCAAGAAGACCAAGACAGGCTATTCCACGAATGCCGAGGTGCTGGAGACGCTGCGTCACGACCATCCCATCGTGGAGCAGATCCTGCAGTATCGTCTCTGGCAAAAGTTGAAGTCGACGTATCTGGACGGCATCGCGGGCCTGATCCATCCCGATACGGGACGCGTCTATACGAATTTCAATCAGACCGTCACGGCTACGGGGCGTCTCTCCAGCTCGGATCCGAACTTGCAGAATATCCCCGTGCGCACGGAGGAGGGCAAGACCATCCGTGCGCTCTTCGAGCCGGGAGAGGGCTATGACTACCTGCTTTCGGCGGATTACTCGCAGATTGAGCTGCGCCTGCTCGCCCACATGTCGGGCGACGCCAGCTTTATTGATGCGTTCCGCCAGGGGCAGGATATCCATGCCCGCACGGCGGCCGAGGTATTCGGCGTACCGCTGGAGCTCGTGACGCCTGAGATGCGGCGCAAGGCCAAGGCCGTAAACTTTGGTATCGTCTACGGTATCAGCGATTTCGGCCTTGCGCGCAACCTGCACATTCCGCGCAAAGAGGCGGCGCATTATATCGCCACTTACTTCGCGCGTTATCCGGGCGTCAGGAATTTCATGGATGATATGGTGACCTCCGCGCATGAGAAGGGCTATGTGGAGACGATGTATGGCAGGCGCCGCAGCCTGCCGGCCATCAACAGCCGCAACTTCAACCAGCGCAGCATGGCCGAGCGCATGGCGATGAATACGCCGATTCAGGGCAGTGCGGCCGATATCATCAAGCTTGCGATGATCCGCGCCTGGCGTGGCGTGCAGCAGGCGGGACTGAGAAGCCGTATCCTGCTACAGGTTCACGATGAGCTGGTGCTGGAAGTTGTGAATGAGGAGCGTCAGCAGGTCGAAGCCATCCTGCACGAGGCAATGGAGCAGGTGGCGGAGCTCTCCGTGCCGCTCGTCATTGATATCAACGTCGGGACCGACTGGGCCGCGGCGAAGTAAAGAAATTGCACCGGTAAAATACCGGTGCAGCGGAAAGGGATGATAACGTGCTGATTTTGGGACTTACAGGCGGTATAGCCTGCGGCAAGAGCCTTGTCTCGACCTGGTTGCAACAGCAGGGGGCGGCCATTATCGATGCCGACGCCGTAGCACACACGCTGATGCGGCCGGGCGGCAGTCTCTATATGGCTTATCTGGAGCATTTCGGCAGTGTTATCCTGTTGCCGGATGGCACGTTGGACCGCCAGCAGATCGGTCGCATGACTTTCGGTAAGCCGGAGGTCGAGCACTGGTTGAATGCGACGGCGCATCCCGTCATCCGCGCGGCCATTCAGAAGAGAATGCACGCATTTGCCAAGGCCGGTCACAAGGTCTGCGTCCTCGATGTGCCGCTGCTCTATGAGGCGGGCTGGGATCGGCTCTGTGATTATGTGTGCGTGGTCTGGACGCGCCAGGACGTACAGCTGCAGCGGCTCATGGCGCGCAACAGCTATACCCGGGAAGAAGCACTGGCGCGCGTGGCGGCCCAGATGCCGCAGGATAGCAAGAAACTGCGCGCTAACTATTGCCTCGATAATAACGGCAGCCGTGAGGCCACGCTGGAGCAGGCGGCCGCTATGTGGGAAGAAATTAAGCATGTCCGCAAGTGAGGTGCCGCGTACGACGCGGCGTATATCAAGGCGACGGCAGCGGCAGGAAAACCGGCGCATGGGATGTGCTTTCCTGGCTGGCGTGGCGGCGCTTCTGCTGTTGCTCTCCATCTGGGCGGCTTTGCAGTTCGAGCCGGTGCAGCGCAAATACGTCTATCCCTTTCCCTATCGCACGACCGTGGAGCAGTATGCAGATACCTATGGCGTCGACGTACATCTCGCGGCGGCCGTGATCAAGGTTGAAAGCAAGTTTCGCGATGACGTTCATTCCCATCGCGGCGCGGTGGGGCTCATGCAGCTCATGCCGGAGACGGCCAAATGGATTGCCGGCCAGCTCGACGATCCGGGCTACAGCGAGCAGTCTCTGCACGAGCCCGCGCGCAATATCCGCTACGGTATCTGGTATCTTGCTTCGCTGCAGCAGGAATTTTACGGCAACGACATCCTCGCGCTGGCGGCCTACAATGCAGGCCGCGGCAACGTCCGTGAATGGATGCAGCAATACGGATGGACCAGCGATTTCCACGACGTATCCGCCATTCCCTACGGCGAGACGCGCGAGTACGTGCAGCAAGTTCTCCACGATGCCGCCGCCTACAAGAAGCTCTATCCCTGAGATAGGGCTTTTTTTATACCTGTGATATTCCTGGGAAATGTGGCTTGTTTGGTGGAGAAATTTGCTTCAATTTTTTGGCAGGAAATATTGGAAGGCACTGGGGATGCTGTAGCGCTGGTGAATGTCGGTGAGGGGGACCCAGCGGAGATCGGTGGGGGATTCGGCTATTTGGGGCATGTCGTCAGCGAGCCAGACTTCGTAGGCGCGCATGTGCCATTCGATGTGGGAGAAGATGTGCCTGGCGGCGGGGAGACTTTGCAGGCGTGCGATGGGTAGGCCGTGTGTCTCCAGAAACTGACGGGCAGCAGCCTGCGAGAGGTGGCCTGTGGTGTGGGGAAATTCCCAGAGCCCTGCGAGCAGGCCGGTATCCGGACGGCGGTGCAGGGCGATGGCATTGCCCTGATGCAGGATGAAGACGGTAAGCTTTTCCTGGCGACGCGCCTTTTTCGCCTTTTTATGCGGGAAGGCCAGTTCGCAGCTTTCGGCGTGGGCAAGGCAGAGACGGGCGAGCGGACAGTGGGCGCAGTGCGGCGTGCCGTGGGGCAGACAGACGGTGGCGCCGAGGTCCATGAATGCCTGATTGAGGGCACCGGCCTCGTGGCCTGCAGGATAATGCGGCGCGAGCAGCTCGAATGTGGCGCGTTTCGTGGAGGCGGCGAGCACGTCAGCAGGCCAGGCGAGCAGGCGCGTCACGGTGCGCAGCACATTGCCATCGACGGCCGGCGTGGGCAGGCCGAAGGCGATGGAGGCGATGGCACCAGCCGTGTAATCCCCAATGCCGGGTAACGCGCGCAGGGCTTTGTAGTCGGCGGGCAGTTCGCCACCGTAATCCGTGACGATGACCTGCGCGGCTTTCTTGAGATTGCGTGCGCGGCTGTAGTAGCCGAGGCCCTGCCAGAGCTTCATCAGGCGGTCGTCGTCACAGTGGGCGAGGTCATGCACTGTCGGCAGCTCATGGAGAAAATTCTCGTAGTAGGGAATCACGGCCGCGGCGCGCGTCTGCTGCAGCATGATTTCCGAGAGCCAGACATGGTAGGGTGAGGGATCTTCGCGCCAAGGAAGCTGCCGTTCGGTCTCCTGTGCGTGGTACCAGCGCAGGAGCGGTGTAGCGACATCCTTTAGGATAGAGGTATGGTCTGGCAGGCTGATTTTTGCTGGCATGAGATTCTCCATTTCCGTAACATGTGGCAGGGATCGTAAAAGGTGCCTGCCTTTTGGTATATGCGTATGATCAGGCTTATGTGAGCTGCTGTTACGCATCGGTGATGTGTTCGAAATGCTCGTGGTACTGCTGTTGCAGGATGGGGACGATGAAGCTGAGGTCGCTCTTCTTTGCGAGGGTGGCGAGAGCGGCCTCGCGGGCCTGCAGCAGGATGTCCATGTCGCTGAGAACGTCGGCGATTTTTAGATCGGGCAGGCCGTGCTGCATGGCACCGAAGAACTGGCCTGGGCCGCGCAGGCGCAGGTCTTCCTCCGCGAGCTTGAAGCCGTCGTTGGTGTTTACCATGATGCCGAGGCGCTCGCGGGCGTTCTCGCTCTTGCCCTCAGAGACGAGGATGCAGAAGGACTGCCAGGGGCCGCGGCCGATGCGTCCACGCAGCTGGTGGAGCTGCGCGAGACCGAAGCGGTCGGCGTGCTCGATGACCATGAGGCTCGCGTTCGGGACATTGACGCCGACCTCGATGACGGTGGTGGAGACGAGCAGCTTGATGTCACCTTTGTAGAAATCCTGCATGATGGCTTCTTTGTCCGCTGCCTTCATGCGGCCGTGCACGAGGCCAACGCGCATATCGTGGAATATACCGTAGCGCAGCTCGTCATAGACTTCCTCGGCGGAGGGCAGGTCGCTGTCCTCGCTGCCCTCGATGAGCGGGCAGACGACGTAGGCCTGGCGCCCCTTGGCCAGCTGCTCGTGGACGTATTTATAGATGAGCGGTCGGCGGTCAGGCAGGCGCAGGAAGGTGCGGATGGGCTGGCGTCCGGGCGGTAGATGGCGGATCTGCGAGACATCGAGGTCTCCATAGACCGTGAGCGTCATCGTGCGCGGAATCGGCGTGGCGGTCATGACGAGTACGTCCGGCGTGAGCGCGCCCTTTTTCTCCAAGGCCGCACGCTGGGCGATGCCGAAGCGGTGCTGCTCATCCGTGATGACGAGGCCGAGTTTCGCGAACTGCACGCCTTCCTGAATGAGCGCATGGGTGCCGATGACGATATCGAGCTCATGATTGGCGAGCTGGGTGTAAATCGCTTCACGTTGTTTTTTCGTGAGGCGGCCGGAGAGAAAACCCACGCGGATGCCGAGGGGCGTGAGCAAGGTGTGGAATTTTTCGTAATGCTGGGCCGCGAGGATTTCCGTCGGTGCCATGAGCGCGCCCTGGTAGCCGTTTTCCACGGTTTTGACTAGGGCGAGCAGTGCGATGACGGTCTTGCCGGAGCCGACGTCGCCCTGCACGAGGCGTCGCATGGGCTCCGGTGACTGCATGTCGTGCACGATGTCCTGCCAGACCTGCTGCTGGTCATCCGTGAGGGCAAAGGGCAGCTGTGCCATGACCTGCTTTACGAGCGTGCTGTTCTCCAGATGGCGGATGCCGTGCTGTCCTTCGCGGGCCTGTTTTTTGAGCAGCAGAAGGCCGCACTGGATGAGGTAGAGTTCCTCGAAGGCCAGTGTGCGGCGGGCGGTCTTCAGTGCCGTGAGCGTGGGGGGATTATGGAGTTCGCGGAAAGCTTCCCTGCGGGGCAGCAGCTGGTACCTTTGTGCGATGGCCTGTGGCACGACCTCCGGCAGCTCGGGCAGATTGCCCAGCAGGATTTGCATTTCCTTGCGGAAAAAATTCTGGTTCAGCTGCTCGGTGGCGGAGTAGACGGGCAGGATGCCAGTCTGAGCTTCGGGAGAGTCGCCAGCTTTCAGGATCTGGAACGAGCTTAGCTGTGACATCGCGTACTGTCCGCGCCCGCCATAGGCGTATTCCACCTTGCCCGTGAGGAAGATGCGCGCACCCGGCACCAGTTTTTTCTTGAGAAATTTCTGGTTGAACCATGTGACCTGCAGGTATCCCGTACCATCGCCGAGCATGGCCGTGAGGATGCTGAGGCGCCCATTACGCCCGCCCTGACGCTCCTGCACGTTCATGACGGTGCCGCTGGTCGTGGCCGTGGTGCCCGGCTGCAGCTCTGCCAGCGACGTGAGCGTGCTCTGATCTTCGTAGGCGCGGGGAAACCAGGTGAGCAGGTCGTAGCAGGTTCTGATGCCCAATTTTTGCAGCAGTGCTGCTTTTTTCGGGCCGATGCCCTTGAGGTACTTGATGTCGTCGGTGATGTTCATGATGCACTCCCGTTTGCGTAGATTTCCCTACTATTATATCATGCCAGGCCAGTGGGATGAGGGAGAAATCATTCTGCAACCCGTATTTCACAGGGAAACTACTTGACATATTACGTGGACTTACTGTACAATATACCACAGTTATCTATACGGTAAAACGGTATTTTTGGTGGAGGCGTAACATTACATGACGACGGTTTTAGTAAATGGTGCCTGCGGCCGCATGGGGCGGACTGTGGTGAAGGCAGTGCTGGATGATAAGGAGCTCCAGCTTGTGGGAGCTGTGGACGTCAGGGGCGGCGCAGATACGGGCGCGCTTGCAGGCTATGCGGAGAACGGCATCCTCGTGGAGACGGACCTTGCGGCGGCGCTGGAGCGGCTGAAGCCGGAGGTCATGATCGATTTCACGCGTCCGGATGTCGTGTTCGGCAATGTCAGGACGGCACTTGGGCATCATGTGAGCCCGGTGGTCGGCACGACGGGCCTTACGCAGGCGCAGAAGGACGAAATCAAGGCGCTGGCCGAGAAAGAAGATACACCAGCCTTTATCGCGCCGAACTTCGCCATCGGTGCGGTGCTCCTGATGCTGCTTTCGAAACAGGCGGCAAAGTATATGCCGGAAGTCGAGATCATCGAAATGCATCATGACAAGAAGCTCGATGCCCCTTCCGGTACGGCGGCGCAGACGGCGGCCATGATCGCCGAGGTGCGCGCGGAGCACCAGCAGGGCAATCCTGACGAAAAGGAGAAAGCGGGCTGGGACGGTGCGCGCGGCGCGAACTATGAGGGCATGCACGTGCACAGCGTGCGTCTGCCGGGCTTCATTGCGAGCCAGGAGGTCATCTTTGGCGGCCTCGGCCAGACGCTGAGCCTGCGTCACGACACGACGAGCCGCGAGTCCTTCATGCCGGGCGTCGTGCTGGCCGCAAAGAAGGTGCGCAGCCTCAAGGGACTCACGGTGGGTCTCGACAAGCTGCTGGATTGATTTCGTCATTCATTTTATTTCAATATACGGTGTAATTGGGCAAGCCCCATGCCACAGGAAAGGAAAGAATCCCTATGCGTAAGTACAATGTAGCCATCCTCGGCGCCACGGGTGCCGTCGGTACGGAGTTCCTCAAGCTCATCGAGGAGCGTCAGTTCCCCTTTGCCAACCTGAAGCTGCTGGCCTCAAAGCGTTCCGCAGGTAAGGTCATCCCTTTCATGGGCAAGGATTACACCGTTGAAGAGACGACGGACGACTCCTTCAAGGACGTCGAAATCGCCCTGTTCGCGGGCGGCGCGGCCAGCAAGCAGTTCGCTCCGGCGGCCGTAAAGGCCGGTGCCGTCGTCATCGACAACTCCAGCGCTTTCCGCATGGACCCTGAGGTGCCGCTGGTCGTGCCGGAGGTCAACCCGCAGGCCATCGCGCGCCACAAGGGCATCATCGCGAACCCGAACTGCTCGACGATTATCATGCTCATGGCGCTGAAGCCGCTCTATGACCTCTCGCGCATCAAGCGCATTGTCGTCTCTACGTATCAGGCCGTGTCCGGCGCGGGCAAGGACGGCATGCAGGAGCTCGAGGACCAGATGGCGGAGATCGCTGCAGGCAAGCCCGTCGAGGCCAAAGTACTGCCAGTGGGCAAGCTGCCGAAGCATTTCCAGA
>Ga0256405_10008950_pt1 | contig 13977 bp, 7 predicted proteins | sample RumenRJG_02DNA_FD_189096 | JGI IMG/M metagenome (GOLD analysis project Ga0256405, IMG submission 189096) | Bovine rumen microbial communities from Lethbridge, Alberta, Canada - RJG_02 | ecosystem: Host-associated > Mammals > Digestive system > Stomach > Rumen | place: Canada: Alberta | collected...
GATTCGGTGTATATCTTGTTGCCGAATCCTCCTGTCATAGATGAATAAACGACAGCGACGAGTCCCGATACGGTAGTGACTACATAGTAATAATTGCCGTATGCCGCAACTGCGACAAGACCAAGATAGGCAGATATGACAATGTTGTCCGTAGAGTTCGTGATCACCCCGCCGACTTTGTGCATGAAGATCGACTTCACATCCGAAACAACTCTTCTCCGTATACCCATCGGCAGAGTCCCGCGCGGTTCGATGTCCGGGAAGTATTTTCTGGACGCCGACACGAGCAGGATGTTCTGCATCACAGTGAAAACGACCGTCGCCAGAATATAATGGTAATAGTTGCGAGTGACAAGGAGTATCAGGAACACGACTATGTACTGAGCGATGGAAATGCCGGTCCGGATGTTCGTGATGACGTCGTTTCGGTGATGCGCGCCCAGCACAACACCTCGATAAGCAAAGAGGAAGTAGCTCGCGGCCGTGTTCACCAAGTGAATCACATAGAGCACATGCAGATTGATGTCGGGCGGCACCGAGCCGTGGACCAGCCTGTCGAGGAAGGGAAGCAGCGCAAGGCCACCGAAGAATATTACGGCGCCGACACAGCGGTAGACATTCCGGTAGAATTTCAGATACGCGCATAGAAGTTCCCGGTCATCATCGGCGACCGGCTTGTACATCGAGCAGACGACCGCCTTCCCGAAGCCAAGTTCGGCCAGCATGAGGACGCCGAGGATTGACCCGAAGAGGCCGTTGAGGCCCAAGTACGCAGGACCGAGCAGCCAGAGGAACAACGTGCGGTTCAGGAACGGAAACAGCAACCGTATGCCGCTTGCAGCGGCATTCGCGACCATGTTGCGCTTTACGTTCTTCTTGAAGTCGAGTTTCATGTCATTTCTTGAACAACTTGCGCTTCAGCTTGATGGCGCGCCAGACCCACGGCGCCAGCGGCGCAGCGGCGCGGCAAAGCGGCCACCATCCCTTCCGCAGCGGCACTGGCAGCTCGCCGGGCTTCGCTATCCCGTTTTCGACGATCCAGGCGACCGTCGGGAAAACCACGTCGCGCCATTTCAGAGAATATGCGTTCCACATTTGCCAGGGCTTCGGGTTGTATGCAAAGTGCGCGAAGTACCGGCTTTTGTCAGCGCTGCCGTTGGCCTTGTAGGACCCCGCGACCTCCGGCGCGTCCGGGTCGAAGCACAGCAGACTTCCCAGCACGCTCTCGTCGGTCTGGAAATACGGCGAGCCGTGTTTCATGATGATCGCGACATCCGGCGGAAGAACTTTTTCGATTTGCCTCTGCCAGCGAGCCAGGAACGGCCGCCATTTGCGGTGCAGCACTATGAACGGCGCGTTCATGCGCGTCGGATAGCGACTCTCCTCCAGCGCGACGCCGCAGTGCTTCTCCACGTCGCGCCGCCACGTCTCCAGCGTCGCGCCCGTGAAGTCGTCCGGCGGCGGGTCGTATTTCCGTATCACAATCTCGTCTGGATCGTCGCCGACGAGCCATTCGGAGCAGTCGCCCACGAACGCGCCGTCAGAGTCGGCCCAGCAGACCCATTCCGTCCCGATCTCGTCAAGGTTCATGAGCAGCGGCTTCTGGCATGTGACGCACTGCCGCGACGGCGGCAGCTCCTTGAGCGTCACCCCGCCGAGCGACAGGACTTTTGCCTTCATGTCGTCCGTCCATCCAGTCATGCCGACGACCGCCGGATGCTTCATGCCGTTGCGACGCATGCTGGCGACGAGGATGAGCGCACCCCAGGCGAACGCCCGGTCGCCCGCAGTAACCACTGTTGTATTCGTCTTGTCCATGTCTCCTCCTCGCCAGTGTTTTGTCCTATGGCATCGTCCAGTATCCTGGAAGCTTCCTCACGTCGTCCGCCGGCGCGGGACGCACGGGCGGCGGCGTCCCGGTGGCGGAAAGCAGGTAGCCGCACACCGACGCGGCCGGCGCGATCGTCTCCCAGACGGTATACTCGCTCGCGGCGACCGTCTGGTTCTCGAGATTGCCCCAGCGGCGCCAGATCGGACACTTCGTCGCCAGCGCCTTGTCACCGCCGTACACCATTTCCACCGCCTTCGCCGGCATGCCGTAGTTCCAGCGGTACGGCGTTATCCCCGGCACGTACTCGGCGATTCCGTCGACGTACGACGGCAGGTCGAGGAACGAAACGGGATAGACGCGGCCGAGTCCGCTCGTCAGCGTCGTCCCCTGCGGATTGCATCCGTTGTGGAAGTCGAGCGCGGCGTAGGCGGCGTCGAGGAACTTCGCCTTCCCCGTAAGCGCATGCGCGGCGATCAGCGTCTGCGCGCGGCGGAGCGGATGGCTCTGTCCCCAGCTCATCGCGTGGCACCAGCCCTTGCCGGGAAAATACCACGGGCACCGGTAGGCGTAGGCGCCCTCCACTTCCTTCACCATGTCGTTGGCGCGGTTCTCGACCTTGCGCCGCCACTCCTTCTCCAGCCACTTCGCCTCGGACGGCAAACCCAACGCGATCTCGCCGGAGAAGGAAAGCGCCCCCCACCTCCATTCGTTCTTTTTGAAATCCGCCAACGCCTCCTGCTGCCTCCGCGCGAGCTCGTCGAGATACGACTTCTCGCCGGTGAGCGCGGCAAGATTCACCGCCGCCTTGACGAGCATGTTCGCAGGCAGCGTCTTCGGCTCCTCCCATTCGACGGTGCGGTTTTCCTTGGAGAACAGGCCCTTCTTCCTCGTCAGGTAGAACGTCTCGTTCGACGGCGGTGTGCGCATGACGTAGTCCCACGCGCGCTTTGCGGATTCGAGGTACTTCTCCTTAAACGACTCGTGGCAGCGCGCCAGCAGCGCGGCATGCGCGGCGTAGGCGAGGGAGCCCGAGCGCGTCGCGCACGAGACGGCATACTGGAGCGCATCGTCCTCGGCGGACTCGCCGGGGCGCGGATGGCGCGTCGTCTCGATCCAGGTGCCGACGCGGCCGTCCTTCCACTGGACGGCGAGGAGGTGCCTAAGCCCCCACTCCGCCTCGTCGAGAATGTCGGGGATGCCGTTCGCGTTCTCAGGGATCGCGAGCTGTCCGTCGCGGAAATTGTCCGGCTTCATCAGATAGACGGCGCATAGGTCGTTCACGATCGCGAGGTGCGCAGGGCGACGGTCGAAGTCTGCCGCGTCGTGCCATCCGCCGGAGACCGCGATGCGCTCGCCATGGGCCCAGTCCGTGTTCTGCGCGATGATGTCGAACCAGCGGACGTCCTTGGGGAGCTTTCCCTCCTCCGGCGCAAAATAGCCGCGCACGACGCTAGTGTGGCACGCGCCGGAGGTCCAGTGGGTGTACGGCTCGGTCTTCGCGATGCCGCAGCGCTTCTGGTAGAGGCCGCCCATGTGGACGCGGAAAGCGTCCTCGACCGCGCCGCTTGAGATGCGGAAATTCTCGCTCCTGCCGACGCCGTCGACGCGGATGTAGTAAGTCCCCTCGTTCGTGACCGAGGAAAAGTCCATCTCGTAGGTAAACTCGCCGGTGAACGGCGTTCCCTCCTTGGTCACGGCGTCGCGCACGCGCAGGACGGGCGGGGCTGGCGAGACGAGCGAGACATCGCCCGTCTTCGCGTCGACGACCTTCCACCCGCCGTTCACCGTTCCCGGCTCCCCGTTCCCCCATCTCGGCTTCCATGCACCCAGTTTCGGACCGAGCCATGCGCCCATGTAGGCGAACTTCGGCTGGTCCGGGGCGTAGCCGACCTGGTTCAGCTTGAACAGCGGGCTCGGCTTCGCGGGGTCGTATTCCGGAAACGGCTTTTCGCTCGCGCGGAAAACGCTGTACATTATCCGCGCCTCGGGATTTTTCGCGAGCGGGTCCTTCTGTCCGTTCGCGGACTTCCAGAACCCCGGCTCCGCGGCAAGCGCGCGCCCCTCGCGGTCGTCGTCGGTCTGGTAGAGCGACGTATACGGGTCGAGGAAGCGCAGCATCGACGCGGCGACGAGGACTGCGAGGCTATGCATGGCCGCCTCCCCGCGCTTCGGCCGCGATTCGCGCAGCGTTCTTGTTCAGGTGGTCGAGAACGGCGAAGAAGATCATGAGGAGGATGAGGTTCATCTGCTGCCTGAGCACCCATTCGAGGCAGCTTTGCAGATAGCAGGCGACAAGGCCGCCCGCAAGCCCCGCCGGTATCGCGGCGTATGGCGTGCCCTTCAGCTTCTTCACCAGCCGACACGCGACGAGAAGGTAGTAGAAGAACCACACGAGCATCGCCGCGAGCGCGGGGATGCCGCACTCCGCGCCGACGAGCAGGTAGACGGTCTCGACGATGCCGTCGCGGAATTCCTCGTCGCGGTTGGTGTTGCGGCCGGCGCGCTCGGCGTATTCGTAGGGCGGGTTGATCTTGATGCCCCAGTTGTTGATGCCCACTCCGCGCCACGGCTCGTCGTCGATCATCTCCTTGGCGCAGAGGGCCAGTTCGATTCGCGTGTTCTTTGACGCCTCCGGCGCGCTTTCGAAGCGCTCGATGATGCGCGGCAGCATGGCGGCGAGCCCGAGGAGGCCGACGGCGGCGATCGGCAGTATGCGCATGAAGACGCGGCGCTTCGGGACGTCGTGCCCGGCGAAGAACATGAGCGCGAAGGTGACCGCGAACGACGGGGGGATCATCGCGAGCGCGCCGCGGGAATACGTCCTCACGATGCAGGCGGACGCCGCTATGAACGCGAAAGTGTTCAGCACCGGCCCGCGCCAGCCCCGGGCGAGGAAGCAGGCGAAGAAGAGGTTGGCGAAGAGGTGCATCCCCATCGCCAGGCCGTTCTGGTGGGGAAAGACGCCGTGCGGCTGGTAGACGCCGGAGAAATGGTCCTTGACGATCAGCAGGAAGTTGAAGACCGCGAACACGGCAAGGCCCTTCATCAGCGCCTTGACGTCGTCCGTGAGGCCGAGATACGCCCGGACGGAAAGATAGGTCATGTAGAGCATGATCATCTTCCAGATCTCCATCCACGCGAAGAGCTTGCTCTCGGCGGTCGACCAGGACGGCAGGCAGAGGAGGAAGTAGACGACGAAAAGCGCCGCGCCGACGGAGGGGACGAGCTTCGGCAGCCGATGCTTGATCGCGGCCGTCATCAGCATCGCGGCGGCGAAAAGGTAGATTACGCTCACCTCCATGCCGCGCGAAGTGCCGCGGTACTCTTCGTGCGAGAAGAAGTTTATCGACGTCGCCTGGTAGACCGCGAGCGCGGCGATCATCGCCCAGACCGCGTACTTCATCCACGAGCGGTTAAGCGAGATGATGAAGGCGAGCGGCGGCACGCCCATCATGGCTATGGCGAAAACCGCGTACTTCATGCCCTAGTCAAGCTTGTTGAGCGTAGAGAACGGCTGCGCGATGAGCCCGACCAGCTGCGCCGTCGGCAGCAGCTTCCTCACGAACACGTTGTATTCGGAGAGGTTGTCCCTCGGCACGTAGACGATGTCCCCCGCCTTCAGCTTCACATTGTGGCACCTGCCGGACATGATGCCGTCGATGTTGACCTTGTAGTAATGCGGGTTCGCAAGGCCGCCGCGGATGATGATGACGTGGCTCCAGTGCGTCTCGGTGACCCAGCCTGCGGCGGTGAGCGTCTCGACAAGGCCCATGCCGGGCTCGTACAGGCGCTTGTGGGGGTTCTTCACCTCTCCGCAGACGATGACGGAGGCCGCCATGCGCTGGGCGATGAAGACGTAGTCGCCCTTGCGGATGCGCACGTTGTTGAGGATGTCGCCCGAGTCGATCGCCTTGCGGAAGTCGACCGGCAGGATCTCCCCGTGCCGGACGAGGATCGAGTGCTCGAGGTCGGCTACGTCGACGTTGACGCCGTTGAAGAGGCGGTTCGCGCTCGAGCCGGCCATCGCGTAGAAGTCGGCGAGGCGCGTCGAGTTGGAGATGCCGTAGACGCCGGGCTTCGCGCACGAGCCGGCGATCGTCGCCGTCTCGCTCTGCACCTCGAGGATGGTGATGCTGACGACCGGGTTCTTGACGTAGGGGACGAGGCCCTCGCGGATGCACTCCGCGCCCTGCGCGATGGTCTGCCCGCTCAGCTTCACCTGGCCGATGAACGCGAAGCCGATCATGCCGTCCGGCCCGATGCGGGTCGTCATGCCGAGGTCGGGGTGGTCGTAGACGCGGATCTCGATCTGGTCGCCGGCGTTCATGCGGTAGGAGGGGTCCTCCTCCATCTCCAGCTCCATCAGGCGCATGCGGATGCGGGCGGCGTCCGCGTCGTTCGTGGTCGCCTCGGCGATGACCGCGTCGTCCTCGATGTTGCCCAGTTCCGGCATGTCGCCGAACTTCGAGGTCAGCCGGTCGAAGTAGCATCCCGCCAGCAGCGCGGCGGCGAGGATCGCGGCGATGCGCCTCACAGTCTGGCCTCCATTTCCCTTCTGACGGTCTTGACGTCGCCGCCGGAGACCATCGCCATGATCGCCTTGCCCGACTTGGTGACGTGCCGGCGCACGTAGCCGAACGCCGAGCGCGGCGTCTTGCCGGCGCCGACGTGGAGGATGACGGCGTCGCAGAGCCCGAGCAGCTGGTCGAAGAAGGTTCCGCCGATGCGGACGCCGCCTTCCATCCTGACGAAGATGTTGCCGTAGGAGTTCTTCAGCTCCGCGAGGTCCGCCTGCAGGATCTGCAGCTCCGTCGGCGCCATCGCAAACCGGTTGGTCGTCGGGAACCAGCCGTGCGCGCCGCTGCGCATGACGCCGATCATCTGCTCGGCGTCCTTGGGCGGGTCGAAGTTAGCACTGGAGACGACGTCGAGCAGGAAGGAGTTCACGCCCGACATCAGCGCGGTGGAGTCCACGGTGTGCGAGAAGTCCTCGCGGATTTCCACGCCGGGCAGCCGGCACACGAGCACGACGGGCGTCTTTTCGGCGGAAAGGAGCATCTTCAGCGCCACCACGCCCATCACCTCGCGGTCCTCGTCCTCCGGCAGGCTGCCGGGGATCGGCAGCGAACCGAGGAACGAAATGGCGGGATACGCCTCGATCTCCCGGCCGCCGCGCACCTTGCCGAACACGAGCTCCAGCGCGACGATCCACAGCATGGCGACGAACAGGCACACCCCGGCGGCGCCGAGGGACAGAACGAGCTGCTTCGTGCCGAACGGCCCCCTGTCGCTCGACCCGCCCGCGTGCTCGATCTGCCTGAGGTCGTTCTTCAGCGCGCCGGAGAGGTAGGTGATGTTGCTGAGCTTCTCCTCCAGCTCGCGGATCGACGCCGAGACGTCCGACCGGTGCGTCTGAAGCCGCTCGTACTCGGGGATCATCGCCGCCAGCTCCGACGCGCGCTTGTCGTTGTCGGAAAGCTCCTGCTCCACCGCGCGGCGCCTTTCTCCGAGCGCCGACATGCGCGTGAGGCATTCGGCGAGCTCGCCGGCCGACTTCTCCAGCTGGTCGAGGTCGTCGAGGTTCATGTCCTCCACGCCCTTGGACTTCAGGAACTCCTGCATCTCCCTGACGTACTGCTCGCGCTCCTCCAGCTTGCCCGTCACCTTCGGGTTGATGTCGGTGTACTTCTCGCGCAGCGCCGCCAGCTCCTTGTCGATGGCCGCGATCGTCTCCGCGCGCTTGCGGATCGCCTGCGCGTTCTCGGTGATCACGATTCCGGCCGTGCCGACAATCTGCTCCAGACGCTTCTTCTTCAGCTCCTCGTTGGCCAGCTCCACGCCGATGGCCGACGCGTTCTTGCGCTGGTCGGAAATGAGCGCGTTGACGGCGACAAGGGCGTCCTGCGGGGCCATGACGTTCGTCTTCGCCTTGAGCCCGACCTCGGCGGCCTCGATCTCGGAAAGCTCCTTCAGGAGCTTAGCCTTGCGGTCCTGGATCGACGCCCCCCACGCCTTGAGGTCCTTCGCGCGGTACGCCGCGTATTCGTCGATCAGCGTCTCGGCGTAGGCATTCACCTTCTTGACCGCGCCCTTCCACGACTGCGACGCGGCCGTCAGGGTGAAGAGATTGGTCGGCCTTTTCTCCTGCTTGATCGTGATGTCAAAGGCAAGGCACTCCTTCTCCGCCAGCGGCATTTCGACCTTGTTGGCGATGCCGCGCTTGAGCGACGCGCGGTCGAGGATCGACATAATCTGCTTGTCATTGATGGTGTCAATGTCCGCCACTTTCCGTGGATTGTAGAGCAGCCGCGTGGTCGCCGTGAAGCGGCCTACGCTTTTCGCCCCCCTGAAGGTCAGATATGCGGCGAAAACGCAGAAAAGCACGACGAAAAGCAGCGCAAACAGCCATGCCCACTTGAGCACAATGACAAACACCACCTTTTGCAGCGTCAGAAGCCGCTGCATCTGTTCGCGTTCATTCTCTGTCAGTTCTTCGCTCAAGGGCGTGTCATGTGCTTATGATTTGGTGCATTTTAGCATATATCGGCGTAGAAATCAACCAGCCGGGCAGCGAGGACCGCCCAGTCGTACTCATGCGCGGCGGCAACCCCGGCAGCGGACATCTCCGCGCGCTCCGCGAAAGCCTTGTCGACCGCCGCGTCCAGCGCCGCCGCATCGCCGGGTGCGAACACCGCCGCCGCGCGCGGATGCGCCGCGCAGAGCCGCCCCAGCCCGCCGATGTCGCTCGCGGCGACCGGCAGCCCCGCCGCCCACGCCTCCAGGACGACAATGCCGAATGGCTCGTGACGGCTCGGCAGCACGAAAATGTCGGCGTTGCGGTATTCTGCGAGCAGCTCGGGGCTGCCCGGCTTCAGCGCGCCGACGAACGCAACGCGGTCGACAACGCCCAGCTCGGCGGCGCGGCGCTCGAGCTCCTCGCGGTAGTCGGGCTGGGTGACTGGACCGACCAGGCGGAGCTTTCGCCCGGGATGGCGCGCCAGATGCTCGACGAGCGCCAGCTGGTTTTTCTGGCGGTCGATCCGCGCGACGCAGAGGATGGTTAGGTGGTTGGGCTTGTCCGCCGTAGCCACTTGTCCTCCGAACAGCGACGTGTCCACGCCGTTGGGCAGATACATCACGTGTGGATGCTTCGCGCGATAACGCTCGTACTCGTCTTCGCCAACACAGACGATGCCGCCGAAATCCTCGGGGACGCGGCGCGTCCATCCAAACGCATAGTCGAGCAGCTTTCCCCACGGAAGACGTCCGCGCGTCGGCGCCTTGAGGCTCTTCGCCTCGACCATCGGCACATTCGCGCCGCCGCCGTGGAGGGAGATGACGGTTTTGGGTTCGGTAGTTTGGTAGTTGGGTGGTTGGGTGGTTGAGTGGGCAACCCTAAGGCACAGTTCCGCTATGCGCGCCATCGCGTGGCAGTGGATTACGTCGGGCCGCCATTCACGGAGCGCCCTTCCGAGCCCGGGCACGAAGGGATTGCCGCCCTTGCGGTCCAGTTCGGCGACGAGCGACTTCGGCATCGGCCACCACGGATAGATGGGCCTGAACCGAAGGATTTCAATGCCTTCTACGGTTTCGGTGCGTGGCTCGTTTTTTTGCCACAAAGAACACAAAGGACACAAAGACTTTGTGCTCTCTGTGTTCTTTGTGGCTGAAAATCTCCACAGCGCGGTTGTTGCGAAGAGCCGCACTTCGTGCCCTGCGGCCTTCTGCGCCTTCGCGAGGTTCCACACCACCTGCTCGGTTCCGCCCCAGTCGTCGAACGAAAGGCGCCTCAGGACATGGGCAATCCTCATTTGCGGTATCCTCCGAGGACGTGCAGCAGCGAAAGCCACGAGAACTTGACGAGCCCGTAGGCGTAGCGACGCCACAGACGGCCAGGCTCCTGGACGATGCGGTACACCCACTCGAGGCCCGACTTCTGCATCCATCTCGGCGCGCGCTTCACGCGGCCGGCGAGAAAGTTGAACGTGCCGCCGACGCCGATCATCGCGCCGACGTCGAGCTTCGCCGCGTTGCGCCCCATCCAGAGCTCCTGCTTCGGGTTGCCGAGCGCGACGAAGAGAATGTCGGGCTTCGCGGCGTTGATGCGCTCGACGATCTCGGGCTGATCCACGTCAAGCTTCACGAAGGCCGGGTCGATGCCGGCGATGCGGAGCGGCTGTTTCTGACTTGAGACGTCAGACGCGGGACGCGAGGATTCTTCACGTCTCCCATCTGACATCTCGCGTCCAAGGCATCCCGACTTCTCAAACGCCTCTTCGACCGCGTCCCTGTCGCCACCCAGCACGTATACCGAAAGCCCCTCCTCCGCGCAGCGGCGCAAAATCGCCGGCACCATGTCCGCCCCGGTTACGCGCTCCGGCAGCGGCTGACGCAGAAGCCGCGAGAGCGCGACAATCGGCATGCCGTCGGCGGTGACGAGGTCTGCGTCCTTCAGGTAGCCCCACAGCTCGTCGTTGCCGCCGAACGGCCAGCCGCTCACCGCGTTCGCGACGAAGTCCACGTTCAATGTCGCGATGAATTTGGCAATGTGCCGCGAGCTTGCATTCTCCGGATGTCGTTCGTCGTCCGTCGAATGTCCAGTTCCGCTCCCGCGTTCCTTCGCCATCCCCACGATCCGCTCGACGGCTTCAGTCTCGGTGACGCGAGCAACGGGTATGCCGAAGAGACGCGAGACACCTTTTTGCCCCAGCAGCTTCGCAATTCCCCTCGCGTGGTCCTCCCATGAGAAGCGCTTTATCCATTCACGGCCTCTCGCCACCCGCGCCACCCGCGCCTCCTGAGACTCGTCCAGAAGATTCTTAAGCGCCTCTGCGATGGAATCCACGTCGTACGGATCAAAGGTGAGCGCGACGTCCCCCGCGATCTCGCCCAGGGAGCCGTTGTTCGAGCAGGCGCAGGGAATTCCCTGCGCCATTGCCTCAATGAGCGAAAGCCCGAAGCCCTCGAAGAGGCTGGGGAAGACATAAAACCCCGCCTCGGCCCAGACCTCGGCGAGTTTCTCGCCGGTGACGAAACCGGTGAAGCGGATGAACGCGGCGTTCGGCGACCTCTTCGCCGCCTCGTGCACGACCTCTGCGTCCTTCCAGTCCGCTCCCGCGATCACGAGCGGATGCGCCGCGGCGGTTTCGCGCGGCAGGCGCGAATACGCCTCGATGAGCCGCACGTGGTTCTTGCCCGGATGCTCGATGCGGGAGATGTAGAGGATGGCGGAGTTCGTGGTTCGTGATTCGTGGCTCGTGGTTCGTGGCTCGTGGTTCGTGGTTCGTGGCTCGTGGTTCGTGGTTCGTGGCGAATCACGAGCCACGAGTCCATTGTACAGCACCGTCACCTGGTCCGCGCGGCAGTGCCAGAACTTCACCATGTCGGCCTTGGTGGCGCCGCTCACCGCGACGAGGTGCTGCGCCTTCTTCGCGTAGTGGGGGAGGACATGCGCGAGGTAGAACATCCTGAGGCGCGAATACTTGCCGGGGATGTGGAAATTCGCGAGGTCATGCACCGTCGCCGCCGTCGGCAGCGGGTAGAACGCGCAGACGCGGCGGTTGGCGGCGCAGATGAAGAAGCCGTCGAATTCGCCGCGGTGCCGGCGGATCCAGAACGGCAGCACGAAGAGGTGCCAGAGCATCGACAGCGCCGGACGCCGCGTCCAGCGCGGGGCGGAAATCAATGGTATCTGACATGGGACATCAGACGCGAGACGAGAGGTTTTCCCGCGTCTATCGTCTAACGTCTCACGCCCAAGACGGAGTTCTTCTCCCGGTTCGCAAAGGAGCGTCAGTTCGTGGCCCTGCGCCGCGAGCTTGCGCACGACCTCGCGCACGTAGACCGAAATGCCGCTCTTGCCGCCGTCGTAGGGGACGCATGAGACGAGCAGTCTCACGATGCCGCCACCTCCCCGAAGAGGGCGCGCAGCTTGTCGCCCGTCACCGGCTTCGAGATCACCTTCGCGAACAGGCTCATGTCGTAGGTGGAGCCGACGTCGACGTCGGCGGTCACGGCGACAACCGGGATCTCGGCGAGCCTGCGGTCCTTGCGCATCGCCTCGGCGAGCTGGGTGCCGTCCATCTTCGGCATCCACATATCGGTCAGCACGAGGTCGGGTGTCCACTCGCTCATCACCTCGAGGGCGCGCTCGCCGTTCTCGGCGTAGCGGATGTCCTTGATCTTCAGGTTGCCGAGGTGGATGCCGAGGATCTTGCGGTTCATCGTCATGTCGTCGACGACCAGCACCCGGTCGGGCATGACGGCGCGGATCGTATGCTCGGCGGCGCGCGGTGTCATGGAGATGTTCTGGACGAGCACGAGGTCGGGGATGTCGATAACGAAGGTCGTGCCCTTGCCGAGCTCGCTTCTCGCCGTGATCGTGCCGCCGGCGTTGTCGACCATGCGCTTGACGATCGGCAGCCCGAGCCCGGTGCCCTTGATCTCGCCGGCGCTCGACTGCATGCGGCTGCGGATGTCCTGGATGAACGGGTCGAAGAGCCGGTCCATCTTGTCCCGCGAGATGCCGCAGCCGGTGTCGCTGACCTCGAGGTGGAGGTTGCACCTCGCGCCGTCCCACGCCGCCCGGACAACGATCTCGCCGTGCTCGGTGAACTTCGCGGCGTTGCCGACGAGGTTGATGAGGATCTGGCGGACGCCCTGCTGCGCCAGTTCGACGATCGGCAGCTGGTCGGCCGGCGGGGCCTCGATGCGCAGCTTCACGCCGTGGCGGCGGACGCGGTAGCCGAATATCGCCGGCAGCTCCCTGAGGAGCTGGCCGATGTCGCAGACGCCGGAGCGCATCTGCATCGCGCCGGCCTCGAGCTTGGAGAGGTCGAGGATGTCGTTGATGAGGTCAAGGAGCGCGTTGGAGCTGAGGAGGATGCCATCGATGTAATCCTTGCGCCTGGCTTCGTCGAGATCGGGAGCGGACATGAACTCGGCGAAGCCGATGACCGCGTTGAGCGGGGTCCTGAGCTCGTGAGACATCATCGCGAGGAACCTGGTCTTGGCCTGCGCATGGTCCTCGGCGATCGCGGCCGCCCTGTTCGCGCGCTTCGTCTGCTTGACGAGAAGCGCTATCATGACGGCGCCGAATATGACGGCAACCAGCAGGATCACGAACACCGTGGCGGCGATCCTGCGGATCAGCTCCTCCCGCGTCAGCCCGAACACGCGGTGGACGACCTGACGTTCGGCGGCGTCGGCCATGAACATCTCCTGGAGCTGGGTCTGGTCGATGCCGGTCATCACCTTGTTGAGGATCGAGACGAGCTCCTTGGGGACGTTCGGGCGCGCGAACATCTCGAACTCCTGGTAGAGGTCTTCGGCACCGATCTCCTGCGCGACGCTCTGCGGGACGGGGATCGCAAACACGGACTTCGCGCCGTAGGTCGCGGCGGACGCCTTCACCGGATAGGGTATCCACAGGTCGGTGTCGCCGCGCAGGAACTTGGCCTCGGCGGTGTTGATGTCGGTCTGCGGCTGGACGGAAAGCGTGAGCCCCGTGCGCTCGTGGATCTCCCGCAGCAGGTCGGCGGCGAACCCGGTCGGCTTGCCGTCGGCGTCAAAGAGCGGGAACGGCCACGGCGAAAAGTCGACCATCACCGGGCTGTCGTTTTTCAGGCGGCGGTTGAGCCAGCGCGACTCCTCCAGCGAGAGCGCGGCCATGTCGCTGCGCCTGCCGTAGTGGTGCTCGCTGATCATGCGGAGGTACTTCGGGAAGTCGTCGCAGATCTCGTCCATCGCCTGCTCCAGCTCCTCGAAGAGGTCCGTGCGCCCGAGCGCGGCGCAGATGTACATCGGGTGCGAGGCGTAGAGGTGGAGCGCCTTCTCGTCCTTGAGTTCAGGCATTTCGACGTCCACGCAGGCGTCGACGTCGCCGCGGAAATAGGCAGAGAGCATGTCGCGGTCGGACGAGAACTCGACGCACGAGATGGACTCGTCGCCCGCGAACTGTCGGCGGGCGCGCTGCGAGCTGATGGTGCTGGCGAGAAGACCCACCTTCATGCCGTGCCAGGTCTCGGGCTCGCCGGGCATGTAGGGGCTGTTGGGACGCGCCCAGAGGTACACGCGCAGCATGCCCATCGGCGTGTGCGGGTAGAGGAACTTGTCGCGCCGCTGCGCGGTGAAGCCGATGCCGCCCA
>Ga0256405_10008951_pt1 | contig 13970 bp, 15 predicted proteins | sample RumenRJG_02DNA_FD_189096 | JGI IMG/M metagenome (GOLD analysis project Ga0256405, IMG submission 189096) | Bovine rumen microbial communities from Lethbridge, Alberta, Canada - RJG_02 | ecosystem: Host-associated > Mammals > Digestive system > Stomach > Rumen | place: Canada: Alberta...
GCCGTTCTCGACGACCGGATAGTTGCGGTAATTCGTCTCCTCCATCGTTCCCTTGATGTCCGAAAGGAGATCGAGCGGCTTGAAGCAAACGGGATCCTGATGCATGATGCGGCGCACCGGCACGCACTGGTTGATGAGGCGCGCGGCCGTGTACGTATCATACGGCGTGGAAAGCACGAAGATGCCGCGCTTTTCCGCTTCTTCGATGACGTCGGCCGAGACGCGGCCGTCGCCCGTGACGATGAGGACGGAGATGCCCTGCTTGACGCAGTCGATGATTGTCTCGTCGTGGCGGTCGCCAATCAAGACGATGTCGTTCTCCTTGATGTGCGCCTGGATGGTCTTGAGCGAGCCCGCCGCGATGCGGACTTCGCCTTTGATGAAGTCGCTCTCAACGCCGCCGACGAGGACCTTCGCGTCGATGGCCGCGATGATGTCACGATAGCGCACGCGCATGTCGGCGAGGTTCGCCATGCCGAGTTCCTGGAAATAGCGCTTGGCGAGGTCGGAAACCGTCACGATGCCCACGAGGATGCCCTTGCTGTCCGTGACCGGCACGGAACGCAGGTCATGGTCGCGCATGATCTCGCCGAGCTGGCGCAGCGTGTCATGCTGCTTCACGACGATCTTGCAATCGAGCAGCACATCCTTGACGCGCGGGTAGAGATCCGTGAGGAGCAGCGGCTGCTCGACATGGAAATGCTCGAGCGCGAACTTCGTCTCGGCATTGACCTTGCCTGCGCGCGCCGGAACGACGTTCTCGCCGAGTGCCTGCTTCAGATGCGCATAGCCGATGGCGGAGCAGATGGAGTCCGTGTCCGGATTGCGATGACCAATCGTGTAAATGGGTTTCGTGTTTTTCATGCTAGAAAAATCCTCCCTCGTCAAAACACTCATTGCTCCTTATTATATATAAAATCCGCGCGACCGTCTACCCTTTCGCGCGGATTTCAACTATAATGAGGCTGTTTCTTTTTTATGAAAGAGGGGGTCCCTTTTGAAAATCAATCTGCCACAGAGCTATTTTTCCAAACTCATGCGCGCCGTTGTCGAATTCGAGATGATTGATGACGGCGACCGCATCCTCATCGGCGTCTCGGGCGGCAAGGACAGCATCTTCCTCGCCTACGCGCTCGCCATCCTGCGCGAGCGGCTGCACAAAGACTTCACGCTCGGCGCGCTGACCATCAACCCGATGTTCCCTGACACGCCGTTCGACACGGCGCGCATCGGCACATTCCTCGCGGGGCTCGGCATCCCCTACGACACCGTCGATGTCGATATTGCGGGTGCCATCGAGGCGCAGAGCGGCAAGGCGCCATGCTACACCTGCGCGTTCTTCCGCCGCGGCGCGATGAACCGCTACGCGACGGAGCACGGCTGCAACAAAATCGCCTACGCCCATCACAACGACGACGCCGTCGAGACCTTCCTCATGAGCCTTCTCTGGTCGGGCCAGCTCACGACGTTCACGCCCGTCACATATCTCGACCGCACGAACCTCACCGTCATCCGCCCGCTCATCTACTTCCGCGAGGAAGAGACGCGCGCGGCCGTGAAGTACCACGGTTTCGAGCCCGTGAAATCCCCATGCCCGCACGACGGCCACACCGTCCGTCAGGACGCAAAAGAACTCATCGCCCGCCTCGCGCCGGACATCCCCGACCTCTACGACCACCTCGCCGCCGCCATGCGCAAAGGCGCCCTCGGCGAACTCTGGCCGGCAGCAAAGACGCGCCGCGAAATGAAGAAGACGTATTTCCGCTACATGGGGAAATGACACAGGACTGTCCGCTTTACTCCAGTTCCTCGCGATACGGTTCGATTTCCTTGCTGCAAGCCTGATACATCGCCCGGATAGCATCGCCGTTTTTCAAGATGTCGCGGATCTTTTCGATATGCTGCGAGCCGTCTGGGACATCCAGGGCTTCTATCACGCCGTTGGCAACCGCGAATTTCAAACCGATTTCTTTCTCGCCCACGCCTGGAAAATCCACGACGACCCCCGTTCTGCTTTCGCTTTTGATGATGCCCTTTCCATATTTCTTATGCTGGATTTTCACGCCGGGGTGCATGATTTCGGCTACATACGCTTCCGCTTCCTGCCGCTCCTTCTCCTTCTGCGCTGCTTTCTGGAATTTTTCTTTCAGTGCAGCAAGATCAACTACCGGCTTGCCGGAATGACTCTTTGACAGACGCGGCCGGATGGCAATGCCGTCATAAAGTCCATACGCCGCACAGCAATAGATGATGTCAAAGGCCAGGATATGCTTTTCTGTATCCGGATGCAGCTCCTCTGACTGGATGTTCAAACGTTCGACGAGCTTTTGACGTTCTGCAAGGAACGATGCATTTTCTTTGAGTGCTTCCACCAGCTCGTCGCACATCCGATAATAGGTAGCAAGATTCGTTGCTCCTCCCCGGCCCCAGTCCTCATAGAACTCGATGCAGTCCGCAAACTTCCGTGCATGCGAGTATTTGTAGATGTAATTGTGGTCTGGATCATACAGGAACAGGAAGCCTGTCACTGCATGAAGGTCGGTCTTATAAAGGAAGCTCTCTGGAGAATATGTATCGCGCAGTCTCAGGCTCCGCTCCATGAAGGTTTCCACCTTCTCCAATTTCGCGGCCATGTCATTGCCGTCTCCCGCATAAAGGTCGCGGAACATGGAACGGACTTCCTCGGGTTCCTGCTTTGCAAACTGGCACAGCCCGTAAAATGGTTGCGTGAAATTATCAATCAGGTTTTCCGTCAATTTCTGGGCATCCAGCAATGCCGCAGGAAACGCATGCACCGGTGCTGCCAGCGCCCGATCCATCGCGGCCGGAAATTCTTTTGCAATCTTCCACTTATACCATTCTGTACTGGGATGGACATTCATGTAATCGAACTTTCCAAGATAGTGCTGAAAAATCTGTTCCAAATGTTCCTTGTTCATAGATGCTTTTCCCCTTTCCTACGAGAACCCAAAACAGAATTTCATGATTTCTTTCAGAATCCCAGTTTCTCGTGCATTTCCAGCAGCCATGCCTTCCCCTGTTCAATCCTGTCTACGGTGTCAATCCCCTCTTCCTGTGGAATCGGAAGACGCTCCACTGGAGCAAGGTCTTTCTCACGGACGTCCTTGATGTTTTCGCATTCGTAGATGGAGAAACCGTCATTTTCACACGCCACGGCATGCATACCGTAACGCAGAACCCGGTTGTATTCGTCCTTGGCTTCTTCATTCTTCGGATCGATGGCGAACAAGAACGGCTGACACATCCGGCTTGACGCATATGACTCTGACCAGTACGCAAGGCATTCATAGGGCTCTTCTGCATCGTCCCATTCATATGTGCCATACCGGCCACGCCGGAACGACGGATACTTGATGTAGTAGTACCGCCAATCATAGCGCTGCTCTGCTGCGCAGTCTCTCAAATAGCGGTCAGCAACCTCATGCAGAGTTTCGTCTGTCAGCGGTTCCACACGCGAAAGCAACGTCCTGAGGACCTTGCCCGTATGCTCGAACGAATTTTCATTTCTCTTCGTCCGATGAAAGAGTTTTTGCCAAGCAACGGAAATCCGCCTGCCACTGCCACCATTTGCGCCGCTGCTGCCGAGCTGCCATTTGTTCCGATCCTGCTGGCGATAGTCCCCAGTGGCCACGAGCGCACAGTCCACCGCATCCCAATCACAAGCAAAGAGTTCTGCAAAACGCGGGAAAAGTTCTGGCTGCTCGAGGCCGATGATGCCCATCTGCCCATACAGCAGGGAATGGTCTTCGAGCGCATGCAATGCCTCCGCATCTTCCGGATGCTCTGCCGTCCATGCCTGCTTTTCTGCTTCTTCCTGCAGCTGTGCAACATTGAAATTGGGATCGAGCCCCAGTTGCAAAATCTCGCCCTGCCCAATGATGCTGTCCACCTGCTGCAGGATGGCCGGCATGCGGTTGCCGCCCGTACGACTCTCACTGTCGCTGATCTCGTCCTGCGAATTGCTGCAGAGATGTACTACGATGCGCAGACGGTCGGTGAATGTTTCCGGCGTAATCTTGTCCCGATGCAGCAGATAGACATGAAATGCATAGAACAGCACGGTCTTATTGAGAGGAAACAGGCGGTTCCTGGCATCGCGCATTTCGCCATACGTTGCGAGGCATTCCTGGAAGAGATCTGTTTTGTCATCCCAGAGCTTCACCGCGTCTGGCTGGTGCTCTGCGGACAAAAATCTCGTCACAAACGCCGAAGGGCCGCCTTCCTTTTTTAGCGCACACCAAGCATCGAAGCATTGCTCCAGCATGTCCGCATGCGCTTTCGATGTTTCCTGCACGGGATCGAAATATCTTGCCAGCAGGTCAAAACTTCCATTCAACTTGCCCCGCGGCGTATCGCCTTCCTGATAGCACAGGATGTCGCAGAAGAAACGGAAATAGCGCAGGAACTCATCATCAATGATGTTATTGTCACCCCGATATGGCCACAAAAGATCTGTCCAGCTCGTATCGATCTTGCGGATGATGCGTTGAGCTGCGTCCTTGTCGATCTGACGCAGACGGCGTTCCAGTTCCGCCTTGAAATGCTCAAAATCCGTCAGCGGCTTGCCACGCGAGTTCATCTTGATGTAGAGCTCGTCCGTCAGCCCCATCTCCTGGATCGGCAGGAAGTAGAACGTGATGGCATCCCCCTGCAGCTGCGCCCAAAGATCTGGCACGTCCGCAAAGCGTTGCTGGATCGCATCGAGCATGACCAGCATCGAGGCGACCGTCGCGTCCTTCTTCCAGGACAGTGGGAACCAAGACTGGTCGATAATGTCTTTTGAAATCGCATGCTCTGACGTTTGGTCTGGAACAAAGTCAATGAGCTTCTCGCAAAACATCCGCGCGCTCGCCCGCGTCTCATAGCTGAAATTCTTCAGGAACGCATACTCACTTTCTGGCACGCCCGCGCGTTTCGCCGCATACCAATGCAACAGGAACAGCGTCGTCAGGCGCTGCTGGCCGTCGAGTGGCGTCATGATGCCGTCCGGACTGATATCTCCATAGATGAAGTCCAGCGTGATGGGCTTTCCCGTAACTGCCTCGTGCAGTGCATCGAGAAAGCGCTTCCGCACCTCGCGCGTACGTGCATCCTCTCGTCCCTGCGCGTAATCCCGCTGGATCATGGGAATGACGATGCGATCCAGCGCATGCGATGTTCCTTGGCTGTCCTGATACGTATACTGGAACATCTGGATGAAATTCTGCGCTTTTGTTGCCATGTCACGCCATCTCCTTTCCTGCATCTGCCGCATCCGCTTCCTTCCGCAGATATGGTTTCAACACCTTCTTCATTTCCGCGACATAGGCCTTGCGATCGTCCTCGCCCCAGAAGTGCAGGTCTGTCTTGTCCGATGGAGTATAGTATTTCAGAAAAACCATCTTCGTGCAGAAAGGAATGAAGCGTCCTTCTTTGTCCATTTCCACGATCTTGTTGCGCTTTACATCGAAAGCGGAATTACTCAGCGCGGCATTGTACGATGCATCCAGCAACGCCAGATTGGCGATGGAGTGAACATATTCCGTGCTGCCGGCACTCGAGAGCAGGTCGATGGCCTGCTGGTGCAGCCCTTCAAATTCTTCGCGCGACAGCTTATTCTTTTTGCTGGCTTTTTCCATCGCCTCCACAAGTTCCGATGGACCGCCAACGGCTTTGATAGATTCTTGATGAAGCTCCAGCCACTTCTTCCATGTTTCCTGCTTCGTCATGCCTTCTGACTGTTGCGCATGGATATGCTCGAGACTCCAGCCACTCCTACCGTCCTTCTGCTTGAATCTTTCGAACGGAAAACGCCCTGCCTCGATCTGCCGGACAGACTCGACATTGAAAAGCAACAGCAAACGGCTGATAAGAGCATAATCGTCGCGCCGTTCATAGCTGAGGTCTCCATATTCCCTGTCGTCGCTCAGTTCAATGCTTTTCCGGATCATCGCATCCAGCGCTTTCTGAAAAGCCTGCTTGCCCTTTCCTTCCCAGGCAGCGTAGATGCTCCCGAGTGTCTCTGCTTCCGAAGCAATCAGGTAGCCGATCTTGTGATACAGATCATGGTCTTCATACCAATCCAGCAAGAGCAGGAACGTCCGATAGATTTCTTCCCAGATCTTATCAAGCGGCCGGGTACCTTCTTCTCGCCACTTGGCAAACGTGAAGAACGTCTGATACTTCTCTCTGGAATCCGCATCTTTTTTCGCAATCAGATCCAGCACAAGGTCGATACGCGTGCCGTAGCCGCCGCCCTCGTCATTGCTCAGGAATGACCAGAACGCCGGACGGTGAAGCTCCCGCTCCATATCATCCCACAGCAAGGCGATCTCCTCCTGCCGACTCGTCGCAAGGCTCCCTTTGGCCGCTCCACTCAGGAACATCGCTTTTACAAGTTCTGCGCTCGTCAGCGGAATCCGGCCGATGTTCAGGCGCTCAAACATACGGATGGAATCCTCTTTGTCAGATCCGCCAGCCTCATACCAGATGACGGAAACATGCTCTGAAAATGCCTTGTTGAGATCCGTCATGATCACAGACTTCGGTGCTGTTTTCGATTTTTCAGCAAACCATGCCCCAATGGTCTCATAGGCACCGCACATGAAATAAAAATCGATATTTTCTTCCCGTCGTCCCATGTCGATGTCTTGGAGAAACGCCTCGGACTCTGTACGGGTTTCATAACAGATGGAAAACCCTGGCGCTTCGATAAAACCATTGCTGTCGTCATGCATATACTGCTGGATCAGATAAATCGTCGTCAAACGCTGCTGGCCATCAATCAGTTCATAACTTCCATCCTCACGATGCACTACGACGACCGGCTGCAGGCAATAATTCTTTCCAGGGTTCCCATAGATATCATCGAGCAGACGCGTCACCTCGTCCCTGCCCCAGCGATACCCGCGCTGATAGGACGGCACGACGAACTTCCCCTTGATATCCTTGACTAGCCGTGTTTCCAGTGTAATGACTGCCATGATATATCATCGCCTCAACTTTCATCGGCACTTCAAACGTTCTATCTTATTCTATTCTTGCTGCATTGGGAATTGCCTGCCATTTGTCGGCAAATTCATACACATCGACACGCCCTCCCAGTGATGCCGCTTCAGATCCACATGCATGTCATCTTTCAGCTTGACACCTTCGGCCAGGAGCCTGTCTTTCTGCTGCGCAAAGCCCGGTGCCAGCCTGCCCGCATGGTTCACCACGCGATGACAGGGATATGCTCCATAGCGTTCTGCCTGGTTCAAGATTTTTCCTACCAGCCGTGCATTCTTCGGCCTGCCGATCCATCGCGCAATCTGTCCGTATGTCGCGACCTTGCCTTTTGGAATTTTTGCTACGGCTGACAGCACGACCTCCGCAAGGCTGTCCTGCACCCCTTTGCCGTCCGTTTGCGCACGCGTCGTTCTGCCTTTTGCAGCGAATGCATAACTTCCTCTGAGCATGTCCCAGATGGCTGCATCTGTCATCGTTTCATCCAGCGAAACCGACACCCAGTATTTCTTGTTCATATGGTAGGCGGGATAACAGCCTGCATAGGATGTGACCTTAGCCGCTGCATCGGCGACCTTGACATTCAGGAGCTCGACATCGCCTTCGCGCCCCGGTACGACTTTGTCCCAGGAAACCGGCAGGATGGCGGCATACCATTTGCGCGTCTCCGGATGACGGAACACGCCGCTCGTCGCATAGGCTTTCTGCTTCCAAGGGAACTCGGGAGCATCGCCCCAAGTCTCTTGGATCCGCTGGCAGAGACGATTTGCCTGCGGTGAAGCAAACGGCAGACGGACAAAGCAGGTATCCGCAATCCTGCGCAAGAGTTCTTCATACGCATGACGGACGCCATAGACATAGCTTCCCGCAGGATTTGTCAGGCGCAGCGGCAGATATTCCTCTTCCGTCATCGTATCAATCACTTTGCCCGCGACTCGCCCTGCCGCATCGATCGTCAGGACGGCATGGAAAGCTCCGTCAAGAAATGCTTGTTCGTATTGCCAAACATCGTTGACTTTCCGGAATCCCTGTGCCTGACAACGCTCCAGATCAGGCCGGCATCGCTGGAACACATCGCTTTCAATACTCACGCAAACCACACGACTTTCCCCGTCTCGATATCGTAGACAGCGCCGCAAACGCGATGCGCTTCGCCGCCTTGCAGATTCTCTTGGATGCGCCGCACGGAATTTTCTGCATTGCGTTTCGTTGCCTTCAGCGGATCCGTTTCCTCCCCGATCGCTTCGCGGATGGCCTGCGTGATCACGCCGATATTTCCCTCCGTCTCTCCAGCGATCGCGGCACCGACCGCTCCGCAATGCGTATGCCCGAGCACAACGGTGAGCGGCACGTGGAGATGGTGCGCTGCATACTCGATGCTCGCGAGCTCATGTGCGCCGATGACGCTGCCCGCCGTGCGGATGACGAAGATGTCGCCGATGCCGCAAGAAAAGATGGCTTCTGGAATCACGCGTGAATCCGAGCACGTCACGACCGTCGCAAATGGATGCTGGCCATCTGCCGTGCGCTCCCGCACATCTCCCGACACGTCGCCGGAATATGCGCTCTCTGCCTCATAGCGCTTCGCTCCCTCGCGAAGACGTTTCATGCTTTCCTCTGCTGTCATGTGGATTCCCCCGTTTCCTAAAAATCCCTTGCTACAATGATTCTGTCATAATTGGAAGGTGTATCGGAGGTACCTTATGGATTTTTCAAACATCGCAGCTGCGCTCAAGAAACGCGAATACGACGTGTCCTGCTTTAAGACCGCAAAAGAAGCGGCCGCCTATCTCGACCATGCCATCGACGGGCAGACCGTCGGCTTTGGCGATTCAATGACGCTTTTATCGCTCGGACTGTGATCCGAAAATCCGCAATGCTTTTCCATTGCTTTACACATCTCCATCCCTCATGTTCGTCTGGTTTCACTCGCTCAAGCCGAGCTTCCGCCGCCAGTAGCCTGCATAGATGGCCGCCATCGGGTGATTGCCGAGGACGCGGTCTTTGACGGCGAATGTCGTGACCGGTGCCTCGCAGGCGCGCGCGAAGAGTGCATCATGGCCGACGCAGAGACCGGCAGAGATGACGAGATCGACGTGCTGGTCGTTCAGGAATCTCGCCTGCCCTTTCGGGTTGCACATCGTTTCGAACGGCTTCTCGGGGCGCACGCGCGTGAGGCCGAGGTCGTCCTTGTTGATGCCGCAGTTCTTGCAGCAGACCGAGATGACCTCGAAGCCTTCGTTCGTGAAATATTTTGCGATGAGCGCCGCCTCGTCCCGGATGCCGATGCAGAAGCCGAGCCCGAGCCGGCGATACCCCATCCGCTTGGCAAAATCCGCCGTTTCCTGCAGGCGCGTATGCTTCATATAGAACGTGCCTTCGACATACGCAGCCGCCTGCATGATCTTGCGTTCTTCTTCATCATAGAGTGCAAGCATCGCTTCCTGGTCGACGGGCACGCAGCTTTTCCCCTTCTTGTAACACATGCGGTTGGCATTGCAATTGGCGCAATCTCCTAACATCCGATTTTCCTCCTCTATATGTCCATTTTTCATTCTGCGGATTTGAGATTGTCGTGAGCTCCTACTCTTCTTTCATTTGAGCAGTGACACTGTCCGCTCATCCATCTTGCCAGCAAAGAACTTATCCAGCACCTTCTGGAATGTTTTGCAATCTGGTTCTGTCCGTGCGAAAAGCGTCATCGACGAGCGCAGCTTCAAGTTGTCGGGAAATCCCATGACATCATTTGCATCCTTTGACGGCCTGACAATGCATCCATCTCCATTCCCATGCCAGTCAGAACAGCGAAAGTTCTTCGAACGGCGCATCCCCTCCCGTCCTTCTGTCTTTATCATTCACGAAACGCCACGTTTTTCCTTCTTGAGAAGCTGCTGATCTTATCTGCAAATTCCACGGTTACGATTCCACTCGCTGGGACAGCAGGAGAATTACCTTCTGGCAGATGATGCTCGAAAACTTCCATCTGCCAGCATCGACCATGTTTCCTCTGCGGCAACGGATTCCTTCAAGACACGCTCGACATTCGGCCCGTCGCTGGCATCATAAAATGCGGCAGCGGCTCCTTTTGTTGCGCCGCCTTTCATCTTGCGGGCAATCAGGCGGTCTTTGAGATTTTCAGCATCGGCGCGCAGGAAAAGCGTTGCATCCGCGAGCGTTTGCGCCTCATTCCATAGGGCATCTGGAAGCAGCAGCCAGTTTCCCTCGATGAGGATGATGTCTGTCGCCCGTCACGCGCATCAAACGTCTCCGGACAGCCCTTGACGCGCTGGATCGGTGAATCCGTTGATGGTGAGCTCCACGGTCTTCCAATGCTTTTCTGCAGAACACAGCGCCCCAGCAAACGACGCGCAGAGCTTCTGGATTTCGTCCCGTTTGAGCAGCGCGTCCTGCCATTCCTTTGGTATCGCATCGAGGCCATAGGCGATCCCTGCGAGACCGCCTGCGATGGCACCGATGGTGTCGGTATCTTCGCCGAGGTTGACAGATTTGAGGACGCAGTCCGCATAGCTTTTCGTTGTCAACAGGCAGTAAATCACAGCTTCGAGCGTATCGACGACATAGCCGCTGCTGCGGATGCGATCGAGCAGGCGCACGGCGATCAATACGTAGATGCCGCAGGTGCGCCCCATATCGAACACGTCGCCTGTCGGCGTGAAGGCCGCTTCGTCCATCCACTTTCGAAAATTCTCCATGACATCCGCAAGATCAAGATGGCCGAGACGACCGATGCTTTCTGCGAGCGCGAGCGTCATGCTCGTATCATCCGACCAAGCGCCGATCGGCACCGGATGCGTTCCGAATCCGCGCATCTCGTGGACAGGATTCGCTAAAAGTTCCTCGCGGCCACGAAACTCCACGGGCACGCCGAGCGCATCCCCAATGGCATGGCCCAAGATCAAGGCTTCGATCTGCTTTTCTTCCATTCATTTCGCTCCCTTATTCGACGCCTGGGAATGACTCGACGTACTGGATCTTGATGTCCGGGAAGCTCTCGACAAACTGCACGGTGAAATCTTCCCCGTAGTCAACAAACTGCCACTCGCCGACGTCATCGGGAAACGAGCTCACGACTTTGACGCGCAAGTCAGGAAAGGAATCTACGACCTGCACCTTGACATCCGCAAACGATTCGACGATGCGGATCCTGCCCGCGAGGCGGATGCCTTTGTAATATCCGTCTTCATCGATCTTCGAAGCAGCGCCTGCCGTGGCGGCGAAAGCAACAAGCAGAACAAAGGTCAGGACGAGCGCCAGAGATTTTTGTACCATATGCATAAGTCATGCCCCTTCCTGTATCACAGATGACGCAACGCTCAGAGTCTCTTTTCGACGTCCCGCTTCCATGTCTCGCGATCCAAAAAGCTCCCGGCTGCGTTTTCTTCCATCTGTTGATACATCGCATAAAGCATAGTGAATGACAGCATGTTCGCATCGATCAGATGGCGGCAGGAGATGTCCGTCATGCCGACAACGGCGCGCGGATGCTCCTGCTCAGCCTCGCGCCACGGGAACAGGCAGAGCGTCTGGCATCCCGCTCCCTGCGGGATCACAACGCCATCGGCGTTCGAACGGTCGTAGTTGGCGAGGACGACGAGCGCGGAGAGCTGGTCCGGCGTCACATAGAGCACGACGAGCTCCGGTTGTGCGCCCGCAGGAACATTTGCGAGCGGTTCGAACACGACATACTTCTCCGCAATCTTCCGTGTCGGTACGCCTTGAAGCCATGCATCGACAGCGGCCGGTGATTTCTTGTAGCCCTCCGGCTCGCGATGCCATGCACATTTTCCGTTTTCATCTCCGCAGGAAAGGAACTCTTGGAAACCTGGGGCATACGTGTCCGTGAACCCGAGTCCGATGCGGCCACCAGCGCATGAGCACGTCTCATCGCTGAAGACTGCCGTCTTCCCCTTTTTCACGACCGCCCCCATCATCGCCACGACGCAGCCCCATTTGCCAGGGGCAAATTCCATCGCGCCGTCCGGCTTCACATCCGTCCGCCGGATCGATGCCGGTGCGTATTTCAATTTCAACCGTTCGGAAAGTGTCATCATGATGCATCTCCTCTCTGATCTGAAAAGCGCGAACTATCATGACCGCTGCAAAAGCTGCCTCGTCCACGTACGTACATAGATGCCCGCTGCGGTCAGACTGCTTTTTGCCGCAAGAAAATCTGCTTCACTTTTCGTTTCGTAAATCTTTTTCTCTCTCATGAAATCCAGCATCATCATCACCTCGCACTTCAAAATTCCGACGCACGAAAAATCAGGCTGCGCAGCAAATGCTCCTCTCAACCGTTTTCTTCGTACCACACGCGGAAGCTCTTCTTCTTGAGCTTTGCGAATTTCTCCGGCGTAACATCAATCCGACGCATCAAATGGACCATCTCCCATTCCGTCCATTTCCAAGGCTTTAGCTTTCCTGACAGCCACTCCAGCCTGGAAGATGCAGAGTCGAAAAAAATCCCCTGAGCAGCCAGAATCTTCATGCCAACCTTTTTCTTCGACAGCGCCATGACGCGCGTGATTTCCTTTTCCATCCACTCGATGGTCGGACGGCCTTCTTCCGGCACAAACGCTTCATCTGGATGCGGCGCGTATATCTGGCGCTTGCGCTTCGAAGGTTTTTTCTTCGCCTTCGGCTTCGAAATGCTTGCTCCCCTGTCCTTTGCATGCTGATAAGAAGCAATATCTGACAGAAAATGCCATCTCTTCGGGATGAAGCGAAAATCCAGCACCTCATCTTCTGGAATCTTCGAGAAGACTTCCAGAGGGCCGTTGTACCATCCGGATGGAAAGATCGGCTCGATCCATTCTCGGAGTTTCGATGTCAGATCCAAGCCGCCTCTCTTCTCCTCGTACAGGTACGGCTTCACGCATAAGACGAATTCCCTGCCCTTCATGTCGATGGTGAACCGGTCATACCAGCGCTCCGCAAGCTTCCTCGTGATGTGGATATGCGAGCACAATACTTTGCCGGTAGCGCCGAAAACATACGGCTTGATGTTCAGGAAGCGGCAGAAATGCGTGTCGCCGATATCAATCGGGGGATCGTATGTTCCCGTCACCAAGAACGGCTTCTTGAGTGGTATCAGTTCCTTGATGTACTCTCGATAATAGTCGCGCCTCTTGCTAGGATAATCCGTGCCACCCATAGGGAACCGTTCCTCCCATCACTGTCAATTCCATTGCCCGACGTACGAGGACACGAAGGTGCCGCCGGCATGGCTGTCAACCCTCTGCCCCTGCAGCTTCTTTCTCGGCTACGTATTTCAAGAGGATGTGCGCGCTCTTGCGGTTCGTCGCGAGCGGGATGTTGTGGACGTCGCAGAGGCGCAGGAGCGCATTGATGTCCGGCTCGTGCGGCTGGCTCGTGAGCGGGTCGCGCAAGAAGATGACGCAATGGACTTGTTCGGTCGCAACGAGCGCGCCGATCTGCTGGTCGCCGCCGAGCGGGCCGGACATCATGGTCTCAACGTCGAGCCCGAACGTCTCATTGATGAGCGTCCCCGTCGTGCGCGTCGCAACGAGATGGAATTTCGCGAGCAGTTCCCTATGATGCCCGACAAATTCGAGCATCTCGTTTTTCTTTTTGTCATGCGCAATCAAAGCAATGGTTTTCATAGCGGATTCTCCTTTCTTTGTACCTGTTCCCATAGTTCGACACATCTTCCAGTTTTCCTGTTTCCAAGAGCGTGCAGCATGATATGTGGGTCTCCTGTAAGAAAGAACAAAATCAGCAGGGGCCAGCATCCACAATTTGGAGGCTGACCCCTGCTTGTTGTCTAATGACGTGATTTCTCACTTGTGGAGGAAATGTTCATACGTCCGCCGCAGGCCTTCTTCGAGGCTCGTCTGCGGCGCCCAGCCGAGCGAGCGGCGCGCGCGGCCATTCGCGAGGAGCGATTGGTAGATGTCGCCCTTGCGTGCCTCGGCGAAGTCCGGCGT
>Ga0256405_10008952_pt1 | contig 13968 bp, 9 predicted proteins | sample RumenRJG_02DNA_FD_189096 | JGI IMG/M metagenome (GOLD analysis project Ga0256405, IMG submission 189096) | Bovine rumen microbial communities from Lethbridge, Alberta, Canada - RJG_02 | ecosystem: Host-associated > Mammals > Digestive system > Stomach > Rumen | place: Canada: Alberta | collected...
AAAGCATTGTCGCAGATGTCTTTCAGCGTCAGCAGGTCCGCTTTTTTCGCCTTTTGGAAAGTCTTTTTCATGACGATCTTCATACGCTCATTGCGGCGGTAATCTCCAGTGGCCGCGTCCTTTCGGATACGGGCATATGTCACTGCCTGAGCGCCGTTCAGCGTCTGCTTGCCCGGCTTCTCGATCAGTTTCTTTTCGCTGCCGGTAGCCTTCGCTGTGCCCGGGATGTATTTGTTCATCTCTTCGATCTCGGATTCCTGAACGTCGATCTTGATGCCTCCCAGTGTATCGATGATCTCCGCGACAGTCTTCCAGTTGATCACTACGACCTTCTCTATGTTCAGATCCATGTTCTTGTTCAGCGCCTTCAGAGTGTTCTCCGCGCCGCCGTAGAAATAGGCGTGGGTCACCTTGTCCAGACCTACGTCACCGCCCAGATCCAGCAGGGTATCTCTGAATACAGAGAACATTTTGACCTCATTGGTGTCCTCATTGATGCTGACGACGACGATCGCGTCGCTCCGGCTGTCGCTGTCATCATTCATGTCTCTGGCATCCACGCCGAGAACGGCGATGTTCGTATACTGCTTCAGGTTGGATGCGGCCGTCGGAGAGATCTCCAATGCGTTCCGATCGATATCCAGTCTGCCGATCTTATTCAGCGTCGATGCCGCCATCCCGTAAGCTCCTACAGCGATCCCGCCCAGCGCCAGCACCAGGATGATGAGCACGACCAGAGCAATACGAAGCCCGCGTCCCTTCTTTGACACCTGTTTTCTGGGACGCCTTTCTTTGGGTCTGCGATCAGCGTTGCGGAACAAAGGCTCTTTCTTTTTTGATCTGGCGGATCGTTCTCTTTCCTCCAGATACGCCTGCCTCTGACGCTCTGCCTCCTGCTCCTTGGCCTTCCTTCGGAGTTCTGAAGCGCCATAGGGTGTCGATGTTACCGAAGGAGCCTTGCGAGCTCCCTGGCGCAGCCTCAGATATTCCTCATATGCTTCTTCTTTTGTCATATGTTCCTTTGTGTTGAATCTGTCGTCGCTCATAGGATCATCCTTTGCCTTTTATTGCGGATAAGTGGTCACTTTCTTCAGATAGGTTTTCCCATCCTCCGCTGAAAGGGACCAGTAGTTGTTTCCGACCCCGCTTCCGGCCTGATACCAGCCAGAGGATGTGCGGATCGCGTCAAACGTGTAGCCCTTTGAATACTTACCCTTGGTCTTGTACTTGGAGCTGGTCGATGGACCGGTGCGGTATGCCAGTCCGTCACTTACGTTGACGACCTTGACCGTGTACAGGACCGAGCAGCCGTTGGCTGCGAATTTATAAGTCTTCCCACCGATCTTAGCTGTCGTGCTCTTGTACATGACGCCGCTGCTGTTGAATCCATACGAATAGCTGCCGATCTTATGGTATCCGGTCAGACGGTATCCATCCGAATCCAGATAGTATCTCTTGCCGCTGAGGGTCAGCCACTGGGACTTCAGATACTCCTTTCCGACTTTGTATCTGTATTTCCCGTTGCTTGCTTTGACCCACTTCCCCGACAGTCTGACAAACATATAGTTGATGTCGACGTTCGTCGTATTCGTGAGGGACTTGCCGAACTGCGCTGTGGAAGAATACTGCCACATGTACATCGGTCTGGAATAATCTGTCGCTTTGCCGCCGGTATAATGAGCTACCCAGATCTTGTATTGATTATGCAGGGTATCTCTGTTCAGATAGTTGATCAGCACAGAGGAACTGGCGTAGATCATCGGCGTATAGCCGGCAGCCTTGATCTTCTTGCAGAAAGCCTGGCAGATCTTCGTATTGCGGGTCTTGCCGTTCTTCTTTGCCCACTTTGCGTTCAGCCGGCCGCCCCATTCCCAGTCAAACGCGACCGGGAGGGTGATCTTTGATTTATACTTTTTGAGAAGCTTGATCGTTTTCTTCGCTTCTTTCGCAGCTTCCTTCTGAGTCTTCGCCTGAGAATAGTAGTAAGCTCCTACTTTCAGACCTGCCGCGTAAGCGTTCTCGATGTTCTTTTTGTAGCTGGCATCAGAAAAACGAAGGAAAGACGCCCACTTCGTGTATCCTACCCGAACGATCACGCGGCTTACGCCCTTTGCCTTCAGCTTTTGGAACTGACTCTTGGAGATCACGCCCTGCCAGTTGGAAATATCGATGCACTTGTAGATCTGGTATCCCGACTGATAGGTCTTAGGAATATTAGCGTTGTTCACAGCTGCATGGGTTGTATTCACAGGCAGGAATCCTGTGGTCAGGGTCATCACAACAGCTATGAGGATCGGTACCACTCGCTTCTTCATTCTGTACTCCTCTCTCTTATCTCAATACCTTCATCATTACCTCAGGATGGCAGCTTACGCCATACTGATCACAGGTAAGACATTCAAAAAAGTTCGGTGCGGCTTCCCTGCCGACTGTTTCGAAACCGGACCGGCGAAAGAAGCCCGGCGCTCTCGCCACCAGGTACATCCGGTCGCCTCCCCGCTTCAGCGTCTCTTCGATACCGATCTGCAGCAGCTCTTTTCCCAGCTGCCGGTCACGGTATTCCGGGTCGACAGCAATGCCGTCGCAGATGAATTCTCCGTCTCTTTTGGCCAGAACGAACCCGCCGATCAGTTTTCCTTCGTCGACTGCGTCCCAGCAACGGACAAGATCCGTCGGCGTAGGATCCTCCTCAGAAAATTCCAGCCCATTCTCGATGAAGAACGGGACCAGACGATCATAGTCCTCTGTCGCTCTGATCTCAATCATCGTAGTGCCACCTTTCTTCTGAGACATAAACATCGAGTCTCCTCCGCAGCATAGTGAAGTGCAGCGGCAGCTCTTCTCCGTGTTCTCCGTCGATATCTGTATCTAACTGCTCATTCGATTCGATCGTCAGCTCCGGCGTCTGAAAATAAAGCACGTTCTTATTTTCCGGATGTCTCCCGTTGACCACTTCAAAGAGCAGCGGCCCGAATTCCATGATCGGCATTTTGCGGAAGGCGATCACATCCAGCTTACCGTCATCCATGGATGACTGTGGGGAGAGCTTGCGGAACCCTCCCGCGGATTCTCCGTTCATTACGACCATGAAATAGATCTCTTCTTTGTATTCCCGCTCCGGCGTCGTAAGCTTCACCGCGATCGGATGCACCTGAGGCAGCTCCGTCAGCGCCTTCAGGTAATAGGCCAGAGATCCCAGCGCATTCTTGAGATTCGGATCAGTCTTCTGGCTGACATCCACCAGCGCCCCCATAGCGCAAACATTGATAAAGCATTTGCTGTTGACTTTGCCTACATCCGCCTTAGTGGTCTTCTCACCGAGAGCCACATCCAGCTGCAGGTCCAGATCGGAAGGCAGCTCAAAATAATAAGCGAAGTCATTGGCTGTTCCCGCGGGGAGCAGTCCGATGGGCAGGTGGATATCGTGGCGTACCATGGCGTTGACGCATGTATTCATCGTGCCGTCGCCGCCGGCGACCAGAATACGGCTGTACTCCTCCTGCCGGAGAGTCTCGAAGACACGGTTGATCACGATACCGTGGTCGGCTCTTGCCGGGACCACCTGGTACCCCAGCCTCTGACAGCGATCGATGATGTGGTCCAGATTGTTCCGGAACACCCCGCTGCCGGAGAAGGCGTTATAGTACAGTAATATTTTCTTTCTTCTCTGCAGTTTTGTTTCCTTCTGCTCCATTCCTGATCAACCTCCTGACCGCCCCTATCAAATACAGCGATCCGGCAAAAAGAACAGCTTCGTATTCATTCCAAACACTTTTTGCAGCTTCCAGTCCAGCCTCTGCAGTCTCTGTGACCGCGACCGGATGGATCCCCCGCCTCTTCAGTTTATCTGCCATCTGATCCGCAGAGAGTTTTCTGGGACTCTCCGGTTCTGTAACGATAATGTGATCCGTGATCCTGACAAAGTGATCCAGGATCACGTCGACTTCCTTGTCGGCGAGAATGCCGGTCACAAGGAGGATCTTTCGTCCTTCAAACAGCCGGTCCATGGTTTCCCGAAGAGCTTCTGCGCCCGCTTCATTGTGAGCGCCATCCAGTATCACCATCGGAGCAAAGCGCCCTTCATTTTCCCATTCCTCCCGGCCCAGGACGACTTCGAACCGGCCCGGCTGGATCGCTTTCTTCAGACCTTCGTACAGCTTGCTGCGCTCTACCCGGATCTGTCTGTTTCTGCGAAGGACCTCGATGCAGGCCAAAGCTGTCTTCAGGTTTTCAGCCTGATGCTTTCCTGTCATCGAGATCTCGATCTCGCTGTAGTCCGTCTCCATCAGCTGTGTGCTGATCTGCTGGCAGACCGGGCTTTCCCAGTCGACCGAGACGCGGATCTTCGAGACGTCGTAAAGTCTGGAGCCCTTTTGATACGCCGTTCGCGCGATCACCGCTGCCGGTCCGTGGTCTTTTACATTCGAAATGACCGGAGCTCCATCCTTGATGATGCCTGCTTTGGTCGCGGCGATCTTTTCCAGCGTGTCCCCCAGCACCTGCATGTGGTCATAGGAAACTGTGGTAAAGACGCAGGCCAGCGGATCCCGGATGATGTTCGTCGCGTCTCCTTCTCCGCCCATGCCGCATTCCAATATGACGATATCCGGCTTCACGTCCCTGTAGAACAGGAATGTGATCGCCATCACAACTTCAAATTCCGTCGGCGAGACAAGTCCGTCCGCGACCATGTCTTCAGCCGCCCGGACTGCCTGCCATCCATACCGGTCCAGTTCTTTATCGGTGATGTACCTGCCGTCATACTGGATCCGTTCATTGAACACTTCGATATACGGCGAGATATACAGACCGACCTTGTATCCGCAGGCGGCCAGTCCCGATTCCAGAAACTTGCACACAGACCCTTTGCCGTTGGTGCCGGCAACGTGGATGTACCGCATGCCCTTCTGAGGATCACCCAGACGGCGCAGCAGTTCCTCCAGCCTCTCCATGCCGAGGATGCTTCCGAACCGGTCGAAACCATGGATCCTTTCGATGATATTCTTACCCAAGTTTTCTCTCCACCATTGCCAGCCGGTCGGTCACCTTCGCCAGCATCTCTTCGTATTTGTCTTTCTTGGCCCGTTCCTCAGCAACCACTTTCTCCGGAGCTTTGCTGACAAAGCCCTGGTTGCTCAGCTTGCCGACGACACGCTTCACTTCTCCTTCGAGGCGCTTTTTCTCTTTCTGAAGTCTGGCCAGTTCGGCTTTATAATCCATCAGATCATCCAGGGGCACAAAGATCTCGGCGCCGTCTACGACGGCCGACATGACTTCCTCCGGGACCTGGGACTTATCCCCGATATACTGCAGATCGCTCAAATTGGCCAGGTTGCTGATATACGGACCTGCCGCGCGGCAGATCTCTTCCTTGCCCTCTCCCGGCAGGATCAGCCCATGGAGCTTCTTGCCCGGCGCAGCCTCCGCTTCAGCGCGGATGTTACGGATGCTCCGTATGATCTCCATCGCCATCTGCAGGATCTGTGCCTCCTGCGGGAAGGTCCGGGCTTCGTCGTATTCAGGCCACTTTCCATGGATCAGGAAGTCGTCCGGATCCATGCTCTCCGGATCTCCTCCCGGAAGGTATCCCCAGATCTCTTCTGTGATGAACGGCATGAATGGGTGCAGCAGTGTCAGCATTTCCTTGAGAACACTGACCAGAACGTATCTTGCTACCTGCTTGTCCGCCTCATCCTCTCCGTAGAGACGTTTTTTGACCAGCTCGATGTACCAGTCGCAGTACTCGTTCCAGATCAGATCATAGACTCTCTGTCCTGCCAGTGCCAGATCGTACTTCTCCATGGTCTCGGTCACGTACTTCACTGCGTCGTTGAGCCGGGACAGCATCCATTTATCTTCATTTCTGAGTGCCGCCGGATCCGGCTCTGTCAGCTCGCCGGCATCCTCCAGATTCATGATGACGAATCTGGACGCGTTCCAGAGTTTGTTGGCAAAATTCCTTGCCGCTTCCAGACGGTCGGTCTTGAATCTCATATCGTTGCCTGGTGTGATGCCTGTGGTCAGCATGAACCGCAGCGCGTCAGCACCGTACTGGTCGATGATCTCCAGCGGATCGATGCCGTTGCCCAGGGATTTGCTCATCTTGCGTCCCTGCGCGTCTCTGACCAGTCCGTGGACATAGACATCGTGGAACGGCACTTCACCGGTAGTCTCCAGCGCGGAGAACACCATCCGGACGACCCAGAAAAAGATGATGTCGTACCCGGTGACCAGCACATCCGTCGGATAGAAGTATTTCAGATCCTCCGTCTCCTCCGGCCAGCCCAGGGTCGAGAACGGCCACAGAGCCGAGGAGAACCAGGTATCCAGCACATCTTCATCCTGTCGCAGATGTGTTTCACCGCACTTCGGGCACTTCTCCGGAGCAGTCTCACTGACTATGAGCTCTCCGCAGGTGTCGCAGTACCATGCCGGGATCCGGTGGCCCCACCACAGCTGTCTGGAAATGCACCAGTCTCTGATCTCTTCCAGCCAGCGCAGATATGTCTTTTCGAACCGCTCCGGCACATGAGTCAGCCGGCCTTCTTTTGCTGCCGCGATCGCCGGTTTCGCCAGACTTTCCATCTTGACGAACCACTGATCGGAGAGCATCGGCTCAACAACAGTATGACAGCGGTAACATTCGCCGGTCGGGATGACCATCTCCTCGATCTTCACCAGATATCCGGCCTCCTCCAGATCCCTCACCCATGCATTACGGCATTCGTAGCGGTCCATTCCCGCGTATTTGCCTGCCAGATCGTTCATGGTCGCATCTTCATTGATGCAGCAAAGGTTCTCCAGACCGTGTCTCTGACCGACCTGGAAGTCATTCTCATCATGGGCCGGGGTGATCTTGACCGCGCCGGTTCCTTTTTCCGGATCCGGATAGGGGTCTGCCACGACCGGGATCTCTCTGCCTACCAAAGGCAGGATAACGGTCTTGCCGACCATGTCTTTATACCGTTCGTCCTCCGGCGATACTGCGATCGCAACGTCGCCGAACATGGTCTCCGGACGGGATGTCGCGACGACGATCCCTTCACCGCCGTCTGCGCCCGGATATCTGAAATACCAGTAGAATCCGTTCTTGTCTTCGTGTTCTACCTCGGCATCCGACAGGGATGTGCCGCACTGGGGACACCAGTTGATGAGCCGGTTCCCCCGGTAGATCAGACCTTTTTTGTACAGCTGTACGAAGAAATGGTTGACGGCTTTGCTGCAGCCTTCATCCATTGTGAAGCGTTCTCTTTCCCAGTCACAGGAGTCACCCAGCTTGCGGCACTGTTTTGTGATCTTGCCGCCGAATTCTTCTTTCCATTGCCAGGCTCTGCGCAGGAATTCTTCTCTTCCCAGTTCTTCTTTTTCTTTGCTCTCTTCCTCACGGATCCGGTTGACGACCTTGACTTCCGTCGCGATACTGGCGTGGTCACTGCCCGGAAGCCATAGAGCGCTGTAGCCCTGCAGCCGTCTGAATCTTGTCAGCACGTCCTGCAAAGTCTGATCCAGCGCGTGTCCCATATGCAGCTGTCCGGTGATGTTCGGCGGGGGCATGACGATCGTAAAGGGCTTCTTGTCCGGATCCCTCTCCGCGCGGAATGCGCCGCTGGATTCCCATTTCTCGTAGATTCGGTCCTCAAAATCCTTCGGATCGTATGTTTTTGCCAGATTCCTGTTCATTGACTTCTCCTTTTATCAGATGCGTTTTGCGTATCCCAGATGGATCCAGTGACCGGTTTCTTTGACCTTTCCCCAGTCTCCTTTGATCTTGACGATATTGTATTTGCCCGGTTTGATCTGATTGACGATATCGTATTTCGTTCCCGGTCCCTTTCTCTGATTCAGATCAGACGAAGTGACCTTGACCTTATAACCGCTGACTATTTTCGTATATTTCAGCATGACCCAGTTGCCGGACTTCAGCTTGCCCCATCCGTTCTTGGTCTTATAGATCTCCAGCTCTTCTCCCTTTCCGTAAGAACCAGCTATGTCTTTGCTCTTGGACGGACCGGTACGTGCGTTGACGCCGCCTTCTGATGTCACCTTGACCTTGAAGACAGAGCTGTTCTTCGTATTGCCGGAATTATCCTTCTTTTTCTTATCTTTTTTATCGCTCTTTTTCTTGGCTTTTGAATCAGAGGATTTATCAGACACCTTCTTCGTATAACTCATACTGATCCAGCCGCCGCCTTTGAGCTTGCCCCATCCGTTCTTTTTCTTCACGATGGTTACTGTCTTGCCCTTGTCGACATATCCGATCACGTCATGATCCGTTCCCGGACCCGACCGTTTATTCAGGCCGGATGTGGTCTTGACTTTGGTGTACTTGGTCTTCCATACAGCGTAAAGCTTGATCGTCTTGTTGTCCTTGAACTCCTGCCCCGGCTTGTATTTCGCCTTGGAAGCGTCCTTTGATTCCGCCCATCCGACGAACTTGTGCCCGCTGCGTTTCGGTTTACTGGTTTGAAGCTTCAGGGTCTTGCCGTGTTCCTTTGTCTGCGCCTTCGGTGCTGACTTGCCGCCGTTAGCGCTGTAACTGATCTCGTATTTCCTGATGTTCCATATCGGTGTAGCGTAGATCCTCTCGCTGACAGGTTCATTCACCAGGATCTGCTGACCCGGCAGGATGGTCACATACTGATACTTGCTTCCCATCTTGCTCTCTGTGAGCCATTTCATCGTTTTTCCGGTCGACTTGTCCTTCACATAGTAAAGTCTGTTCCCGTCAGAAATGCGATACAGCTTCCACTCGGAATAATCGTATCCATCTCTGGAAAACTTGTCCTGAGTGATATTCTTGCCGGTGCCGTATTTGACCTTCATCGGCTTGATCCGGCTTGTGTCATCCGTCGTGCTGTCTACTCCGTCATTATACTCCAGTGTGAACTTCGTCAGATCCGCCCGGACAGTATAATCCAGCATGATCCAGTTTCCGTCGCTCAGCTTGCCCCAGTTATTCTTGACTTCCCCGACTGATACCGTCGTTCCCTTCGGCAGTGTATCTGCGATCTCATAATCCTTTCCCGGACCTGTCCTCTTATTGACACTGGAGATCGTTACAGCATCATAGGATTTCATTTTCCAGACCGCGTACAGAGTCAGATTCGCATTCGACTTGTATGTTGCGCCGGGCGCAAATGCATTATCAGGCGCTGTCGCCGATGAGCTCTTTGACCAGCCGAGGAATTCGTATCCATCTCTGGTCGGCTTCGTCTTGCTCAGCGTCACAGACTTGTCGGTCTTCTTTGTCTGCGCTGCCGGAGCGCCGGTCCCTCCGTTAGCCTTATATGTGATCACATAGTCGGCTTTCTTCCATACCGGAGAAACATATACTGTTCCCTTGAAAGCAGAGGCGATATTCAGCACACCGCCGCCCTCGACCAGCACCTGGGTGTAGTCACCCGGGATCTTATCCTTCAGATACCACTTCTCTTTTTTGCCCGTAGCGTCATCTCTGCAGAGATAGACCAGCTTGCCGCTGTCGTTTTCTTTATAGACATCCCAGTCCGCGTAGGTATAACCTTTTCGTGTGAACTTCTTATCGGACAGGGTCAGATCTTTTCCGAAAGTCCCCTTGACCGGCGGGATGATCTTATCCTCTTCATTATTGCTCGTCGAATCCAGACCGTCCCTGTACTTCAGAGTGTAGGTCGTTGGCGCCTTCGTCGTTGTCGCTGTCGTTGTTGTTGCTGTCCCGTTCCCGGTCGTATATTTCGGAGACGCGTATCCCAGGATATATTTATTGTTGAGAGGGTAGCTTCCCTCGATCACCTTATCGTGTTTGTTCCCTTCAATAGTATATACATATGTCGTTCCGCCCGACTTGCCGGTCCCGGTGACCATACCGATGTGGTCGGCCCAGTCCCTGACGCTCCAGGAGAAATAGATCAGGTCGCCTTTTTGGGGAGTATAGGAACCGCCCCAGTATTTGGACTTATGATAGACTCCCTGATTCTTCGCCCAGCCCCGGTCCGCTGTCGCAAGATGCGGAACGACGGATTTCGGCACGCCTGCTTTGGCTGCGCTCCAGCTGACAAACATCGCGCACCAGGGATTGTAGTTGCATCCGTACCAGGAGCCAAAGTAGGTATTGTTGTTGCTGCCTTCCTTGTATCCCGTTTGTGTCTTTGCAAATCCTATGATGTCATCTCTTTGGTTTCCGGTCGCTTTATACGTTATTTTCTTCAGTGCCGGGTAGCTGGCAGCAGAGCTGTCGATCCCGTCTCCTGAGATCATCTGCTCCGGCATCCCGGTACACGTTCCCGCGACTGCAATACAAATCGATAAAATAATTGCAGCAATTCTTCTCATTACAGATCTCCGTTTTCCCCTGTATAGCTTTTTGTTTCATATGACAGTACAGGCATACTATCATGGTATTATACCATAGATTTTCTAAAATAGCAAAAAAATTCCAAAAAAAGAAGCGGTTGTATGTAAGTTGTATATAACATGACCGCTTCTTTGTTCCTTTGTATATCTTCTGTTTATCGTCCGGAGTCTTCAGCCCTCCCAGAAGCCGCCTGAAGAACGTGCTTCATCAGTACGGCGGTGGTGACACTGCCGACTCCTCCGGGGACCGGCGTGATCATCGACGCCTTCTGCTCTGCCGCGGCATAGTCGATATCACCGCAAAGGCTGCCGTCCTCATCAACGTTGATCCCTACGTCGAGGATCACCTGGTCCCGGCCCAGCTGGTCCTCTGTGACCATCTTCGCTCTTCCCATAGCCGCGATCACCACGTCCGCGTCCTGACCAGCCTTTGCGAAATCCTCCCTGGTGGTGCGGCTGTGCAGGATCGTCACCGTAGCGTTCCGCCTCATGGCCATCATGGCGACCGGTTTGCCGATCACCAGACTGCGGCCCATGATGGTGACTTTTTTACCTTTCAGATCGATGCCATAGTGATCGAGAATGTCCATGCATGCCTGGGCGGTACATGGCGGATAACCGACATCAGTGTCCATAAACACCCCGGCCATAGAGCCGGAAGTGATCCCGTCCATATCCTTGGCCGGCGCCAGCAGTTCGCAGATATACTTTTCGTTGATGTAATGGGGCAGCGGCCTCAGCAGCAGCACCCCGTCCACCTTATCGTCTTCGTTCAGGCTGAGGATCGCTTCCTCCAGTTCCCTCTGGGTCACGTTCTCATCAAACCGGACGTGACGGACTTCAACGCCGGTTTTCTCCGCCCGCTTCACTGCTCCTTTCTCGTAGGCGATATCGCCCGGGTCTTCCCCCACGCGGATCACCGCAAGCAGAGGGATAATCCCCTGCTGACGCAGCTGGTAAGCGAGCTTCTGGTTTTCTTCTGTCATCTGATCTGCGACCGGTTTGCCGCTGAGACGTTTTGCTTCACTCATTTTTTGCCTCTTTTTATGGTCTTTACAATACGGTGTTCATCAGCCGGTTGGCAGTATATCCGAATACACCGTCCGCCAGACCGCTGTAATAAACGATGAAGGTCGCGCACCGGTTGTTCAGGTGTTCGGCGTTCTTCTTGTTCTTCATCATGTTGGTATTGATGTAAACATTCAGGCTGGCTGCCTGCATCGCAGCCTTGCAGAGCACGGCACTGGATGCCGCGTCACTGACTGCGATCCTGTTTCCCTTGGTAGCAAACTCCTGGGACAGCTCGATCGCCCTGCCGCATTCGCGGATGATGTCCATCGGGACCATACACGCGTCGTAGAGCGCTTTCTCCATGGCGATCTCGTGGTCACGCTTTTCTTTCTGGGTCTCCGGATGGACGCCGTACAGTTTTGACAGAGGTTCGAAAGTCTCGATGTCCTTTTCGACCAGGTCGATCAGATGTTTCTGGATCTCCCGGATCTCTACGATCATCTCCTGCATGTCTTCCTCTACATCGGCGTATTTTTTTTTGCCGACGGTCAGTGAAGCGACCATATTTCCCAGTGCCGCCCCCAATGCTCCCACCAGAGCCGCGACGCTGCCGCCGCCCGGGACCGGCGCTTTGCTGGCAACATCCGCGATGAATTCTGTACAGATCTTATCCGTATATGTCATTTAGTATCCTCCGCAATACTGTCTGTTCAAGCCTAGAACAATCCGGTGATCACACCCCTGCTGTCTACATCGATCTTCTCCGCGGCCGGCACCTTCGGCAGACCCGGCATCGTCATGATGTTCCCGGTCAGGCAGACGATGAATCCCGCGCCTGCGGAAACGCGGATCTCACGCACCTGCAGCGTCCATCCCTGCGGCGCTCCGAGCAAAGTCTGGTCATCCGAGAAACTGTACTGGGTCTTGGCCATGCAGATGGGCAGCTTGTCGAAACCCAGTGACTCCAGTTTCTTCAGTTCCTTCATCGCCGGCGGCTGGATGATCACGTGCTTCGCGTGATAGATCCTCTTGGCTATAGCCTTGATCTTCTCCTCTATTGTCATGTCCAGCTCATAGGAATACTGGAAATCCGACGGCTGTTCACACAGACGGACCACTTCCTCCGCGAGGGAGATACCGCCTTCGCCGCCTTTGCCCCAGACTTCACTGAGAGCTACGTTGACGCCCAGTTCACGGCATTTTTCCTCGACCAGGGCCAGCTCCGCCTCTGTATCGGTCGGGAACCGGTTGATCGCAACGACTGCCGGAAGTTGATAGACCTGGGTGATATTCTCCACATGCTGCAGAAGATTCGGCAGACCTGCTTCCAGCGCCTCCAGATTTTCCTCCTGCAGATCCGCCTTCGCCACGCCTCCGTGATGCTTCAGAGCGCGAACGGTCGCTACGATGACGACAGCTGAAGGCTTGATGCCTGCCATGCGGCATTTGATATCCAGGAATTTTTCAGCGCCCAGATCTGCGCCGAATCCGGCTTCCGTGATGACATAATCCGCCAGCTTCATGGCCGTCTTCGTCGCCATGACGGAGTTGCATCCGTGGGCGATGTTGGCGAAGGGTCCGCCGTGGATCAGAGCAGGTGTGTGCTCCAGTGTCTGGACCAGGTTCGGTTTCAGTGCGTCCTTCAGCAGTGCTGCCATAGCTCCCTGCGCTTTCAGCTGCCCCGCTGTTACAGGCTCTTCGCTGTAAGTGTATCCGACGACGATCCTGGACAGTCTTTCCTTCAGATCATCGATGTTGCTGGCCAGACAGAGGATCGCCATGATCTCGCTGGCAACAGTAATGTCGAATCCGTCTTCTCTCGGCGTGCCGTTGACCCTGCCGCCAAGTCCGTCGGTGATGAACCGCAGCTGACGGTCATTCATATCGACACAGCGTTTCCATGTGATCCTTCTCGGATCGATGCCCAGAGGATTGCCCTGCTGGATATGATTGTCCAGCATCGCTGCCAGGAGGTTGTTCGCGGCTCCGATGGCGTGCATGTCTCCTGTGAAATGCAGATTGATATCCTCCATGGGGATGACCTGCGCATAGCCGCCTCCGGCTGCTCCGCCCTTGATCCCGAAGACCGGTCCCAGGGAAGGCTCTCTCAGGGCGACCATGGTCTTTTTGCCGATCTTCTTCATGGCATCTGCCAGTCCGACGGTTGTCGTGGTCTTGCCCTCTCCCGCCGGTGTCGGAGAGATCGCTGTCACCAGAACGACTTTGCCGTCCGGGACGTCTTCTTTATCCGCCATGATGTTGTAATCGATCTTCGCTTTGTAAAAGCCATAGGGTTCAACGTATTTCTCATCGATGCCCGCTGCCTTTGCGATCTCGGAGATCCTCAGCGCTTCTGTCTCCTGTGCGATCTGGATATCAGTTTTCATTCCGGTTTGCTCCTTTCTGCATTTCAGATGTTTTCATTTGATATGATATGTTCAATGTATTTTTTTCAAAAATGTCTTTCGGTGTATGGGGCACAGTCCGTGCTCCCTCAGCCCCGCGTAGTGATCCTTCGTTCCATAGCCTTTGTTCTTTTCAAAAGCATACCACGGGTACTCCCGGGCGTACCGGACCATCATCCGGTCCCGTGTCACCTTGGCAACGATCGACGCCGCCGCGATG
>Ga0256405_10008953_pt1 | contig 13964 bp, 11 predicted proteins | sample RumenRJG_02DNA_FD_189096 | JGI IMG/M metagenome (GOLD analysis project Ga0256405, IMG submission 189096) | Bovine rumen microbial communities from Lethbridge, Alberta, Canada - RJG_02 | ecosystem: Host-associated > Mammals > Digestive system > Stomach > Rumen | place: Canada: Alberta...
CATCTTAGCGGTTCCCAGGGCATGAATATGGCTGTGCTCAATATGCTCAATACCCAGTGGATTATTACCCGCAATCAGGAAACTGGTGAGTTGCAGCCCATGCACAATCCCGATGCCTTCGGCAATGCCTGGCTCGTAGATACACTCCTTTTTGTTGACAATGCAAACGAGGAACTTGCAGCGCTCCGCACCGCCAATCTGCGTACTACGGCAGTTATAAACAAGAATTTTGCTGATGTAATTGGTAAGGACGCTCCGGCTCAGCTTTCGGAAGGCGACACCATCCGTCTGACCAGTCTCACCTCTACCTCTGCATCCTACGAGGTTAACACCAAGCGTGGTGCGGTAGCAGTGTTCAGTGAGATATACTATCCCGACTGGACGGTAACGATTGACGGCAATGACGTTCAGATGGCACGTGCCGACTATGTGCTTCGAACCCTTCGTGTGCCTGCAGGCAAGCACACCATCCAGATGACTTTCAACCCTCAGTCCATCCACACCACTGAAACCATTGCCTACATCGCTCTTGCACTCCTTGCTCTCGGTGCAATCATTGGCATCTTCTTCGCTGTCAAGAAATCAAGATCTTAAAATCTTAAGAACTCATAAACTTACGATTATAAATCAATATGAAAACCAGAATTTTATTCATGATTCTCTTGTTGCCCTGCTTCTTCATGGAAGCTAAGGCACAAGTGGCGTTTGACCAGCCAACCACAGTGTTTGTAATGCATAGTAGTGGCAATCACCTGAAAATGGCAAGTGACTATGGCGGTCAACTTGAATCCGCTTCGGCCTCTAATCCTCAGCAGATGATTATTGAGCCAGACGGACAGGGATATTATTACATAAAGGAAAAGAATTCCAGCCGTTACCTCTCAAAGGTGAACAGTTGGAATACAACATTCGTCACGGATGTAACCAGTGACGATGCACGATTCTCCTTTGAGCAGGTTTCTGGTGTATATGTCCGTATTCGTTGCAAGGGCAATAACCAGTGTTTGGGAACAGATGCCAATGATGCTGGTTCAAAGGTCTATTCCGATAAGAACGGATCGGATACAAAACATTACTGGTTTTTCAGCGACAAGGTAAACGGCACTGTTCCTACTGACACACTTTCCTATATGGTATTCCCTTCGATTGTTCGCCAGAAGTTTGATGGTTGGGGCGTATCACTCTGTTGGTGGGCTAATATGTGCGGAAAATGGGACGATAAGAAAATTGACGAGATTGTGTCTTGGATGGTTAGTCCTACAGGACTCAACTATAGCCATTTCAGATATAATATCGGTGGAGGCGACGACCCTGAGAACAAACATTGCGATCCTCACCACATGGGCAAAGGAAAGGGATTGAGAGCTGAGATGGAAGGCTTTAAGGACTTTTCAGGCGATGAATACCACTGGGATCGTGATGAGGCTCAGCGCAAGATAATGCTCAAGATACGTGAGAAGCGTCCGGATGCTGTGTTTGAGGCTTTCAGCAACTCATGTCCTTACTACATGACCTATAGCGGATGTGTGAGCGGCAGTGTTGATGGCGGTAGCGACAACCTCAAACCTGAATACTATGAGGAGTTCGCCCACTATCTCGTTGACGTCTGCAAGCACTATAAAGATGAGTATGGCATAGAATTCAAGACTCTTGAGCCTTTCAATGAGTCGGTGACAGGGTTCTGGTACGCCAACGGAGTGCAGGAAGGTTGTCACTTCGACTATGATTCACAAGTGAAGTTCGTAAAAGTGCTTAAGCCTATACTTGAAGAGTCTGGACTGAAGACCGTGATTTCTGCTTCAGACGAGACAAACGTCGGTCTTGCAGTTAACGGCTATAAAGCCTTCAAGAATGCTGGCGCACTTCCTTTGTTGGGACAATGGAACACACATACCTATTCTGGAAGTAATGCCGACAGAGTACACATGGCTTTTCTTGCACATCAGGACAACATGCCCCTGTGGATGAGTGAGGTGGGAGCTGGAGGCAACGGCATTGGAGGCAACCTCGCCCTCGCTCAGAAGCTGTTTGACGACATGCGCTACCTTCAACCGGAGACATGGATTGACTGGCAGTATATGGAGGAGGCAAACGATCAGTGGTGTACCATTCGTGGCAGCTTTAGCGAGCAGAGCTATTACAAGGTTAAGAACTTCTATGTGCGTCAGCAGTGCTCACGTTTTATCAAACGCGGCTACAACATAGTGGCATCACTTAACGACCATTCGCTGGCAGCCATGAACGAGGCGCAGGACACACTTGTCCTCGTGCTGCTCAATGAAGGTGTTGACACCTATCACAACATCGATTTGTCACTGGTCAAAGATATTCCTACTTCAAGCAAAATCAGAGCATATCGCACTTCTCCCTCTGAAGACTTGAAGGCTGTGAAACCATATACTCTAAATGGTTCCACAATGCTTGTAAAACTTCCAGCTCAGAGCATCACCACCATTGTCATGCCTGTTGGTGGAGTATCGGCTGGGTCGCAGATTGTGTCTGATTGCGAATACGTCATAGTTCCTCGTCTCAATCTCTCTACCGCACTCACTGCTGCTGAAGATGGGAGGGTGACTATAGAGAATGTAACTAATGGTGATGATCAGCGATGGAAGCTCATAGCAAAGGACGACACATACTATCTTGAAAATGCACGCGGACAGCGTTTGACTTTCCGTTTGTCGGGATCTTCGAATCTGGTTGCACAAACTACGGCTTCGAATGAACAGCAGTTCTATATTGACCCCATAGATTTTCCTTATTACAAGATTTCCCCACTGCGCAAGCGTAGCTACGCATTCGATCTCTCGGGAGCTAATAGCGTTGCTGGTACAAGTGTCTGCATCTATCAATATACCGCAGACACCGATACACCTACCCACCGTCAGTGGATGCTTTGTCCGTTGACTGCGCAAGAAGAGGAAACAGGAATAGAGGAAATTGCGGTAACTCCAACCTCTTGCCCATCTGTTTATTCCGATGGGGTATTTGACCTTACAGGCAGATGCCTCGTTAGCGGTCCCGTCACCGACGTTACCATGCGTCAACTGCCTCATGGCATCTATGTAGTTAGCATTAATGGAGAACGCCGCTTAATTCGAGTATCGCAACGATGACGTAAGCATAATCCTCGTGAAATTATTATACACCAACCCCTCCTGTTCAGCGCCGCTGAACAGGAGGGGTTGTGTGTTTATAATCGGAATGAATCAAAGTGTCTATCACTCGTGATTCAAGGTCTTTACACATTCTTGATTCGTTGAGGCATTCTGTAAAATATCCAACATTTCAGCAGGTGTAACAACTATTGAAGTCTTTGGGAAATGCTTAGTGTTGCCAGTTATTAGAAAGGCATTTTTCTTTGAGAGAGCCACTTCATAAAAGACAACGTCTTTAGGATCAGAAAAAGACTCATTACTTGCGATTCTATCAGTACTGAGGCCAATCTTCTGTATGGTACTGATCATAGAATCTACAGCTTCCGAAGGGAAATGAAACTTTTCACGATGGAGCACGTTCCAATACTCGTCGATGATTTCTTGATTATATAATGGAAGGATGCCATTTTCTGAAATGGCGCTTACTACCTGAACTGTAGCAGAATCAGGATGTCGAGACAAGAGTGCAGATACAAACACATTCGTGTCGATTACAGCATATATCATTTCCTTTGTCTCCTCTCATCTCTTGCCAAACGAATTTCTTCATTGATTTCATCGAGAGTCAAATCTGGGAACTGACCATTTTCAGCCATTTCACGCATTTGCTGAAAGGCATCAAGTGTTCCCATTGATTCGACTTTGGGAGCAGCCTTAATTTCAAAGGGAATTCTTCGCTGCATCACCACAGCATTAGCAAAGATGTTCATTGCAGCGTTAGCACTCATTCCAAACTGTGCGCAGAGAGCGTCAAAAGAAGCTTTAATGCCAGAGTCCATTCGGACAGTCATAGATACTTGAGCCATATAATTCTAATTTGTTTTCGCCACAAAGTTAAGAATCATTATTTAATTTTCCATCATTTCGCCATAAAATTATATCTAATAGACGCAAATTTTAATCAATTAAACTTGTATCTTCATTAATTTGCTACGTTAACTCTTGATTCTTCGTGCAGTCATTTACACCAACCCCTCCTGCTCTGCATGCGCTGAGCGGGAGGGGTTGTGTGTTTATGCTCGGAGAGAATCAAAGTGCCGTTCTCAGATTCGATAAATCTTGGGAAAATGTCATTTTTATACCATTTTTACCTTGGAAAAGTGTATTTTATAAGCTTTTTATGCTTGCTTTCCTAATGAATACATATTCTCATTTAACCACCCTAACAACTCTTTTGAGTCATGAAACTCGCCTGTATCCTCTAAATGCTCGATACGATATTTGCCATCTTCGTACTTCTTGAATTGGAATCGGCAAATCAGTACCTGACTTCTATAGAAGTACATCCACCCGTCGTCAAGATAGAATCCATAACGATTGTCCCAATCGGTGTACCATGCACAAACAATACGATTCATTTGTTCTTCATCAAAAACGAACTGATCCAAATTGACATCTGACGGCATCCATTGATGCCTTTCAACATTGGTCAATGCACAGTTCTTCTTAAAGAACTTTCTTTCCCGCTTATCATAATCTATCATCATCTGACCGAGACGCTGAACACAGCCGTCTTTCCTGTTGAGAACATGGTAGTAAAGGTCGCCTCTGGTCATTTCATCATTTGCGTATTTCTCTTTCATATAGGAAAACTCACATCCGTACATTGCACTGGCAAAAGCTCCTGCAATAGCTGCTATCAGATGAATATCGCCAGACCACTTCACTGCATTGTGAAGAGTTGAAGTAAAGTCATAGCCAAGGTAAAACGCATTCCATGCGCGGAAGATAGAAGTTAGCAAGCCTGATGATAATTCATCAACTTTATTCTCTTCTCTCCATTGCCAGCTTTTTGAAAGGTTCTCAAACATCTCGCAGCTATGATAAGCAGCGCCTTTGGTGGCTCCATTTCTCAATGAGGTCAATAACTCTCTCATAAAAAAACGGGCATAATACTCTTCCTTATCCATGCAATGGAAAGACGGCATTTTTTCTTCCAGAGATTGCCCGTACCACGCACAATCTATCTGCCACATCAGCCATTGACCAAAGTAAGTCCTTTCTCTCGGGAATCCCATAGGTGTGACATCCACATCCTCATCAGGAAGGAAGAATGTTTGAGCAGCATTGTACAAGGCTATGCCATAGCATGACAGCACAGCATCGTCTCTGACAAGCTGCTTATAGAAGCTGGCGCGGTTATGTTCCCATGTCCATGCTGCTAAATCTCCTATGATAGCTCCTAACATACTTTAGATTTCAATAACAAATGCCGCAATCGTATTTAATTAAAGTCTTGCAGCGACCTCCGGATATAGATGCTATCCTACTACCTTTGAATTTCACGATTACAGTTTCTCTTATCAGACCACCCCAGTCTGTCCAATAGCAACAAGAAACAGATGCTTTGTTGTTGTCAATGGACACAGAGGGGATAAGATATTGCTCATTCACCTCGTCTAATCCATTAATGGGATTGTAATAGTCAACTAATTTGGGACCAGTAATATTTCTCAAAGCAGACAAAGAGAAAATGAAATATCTGCGAATATATCCGCCATGCCAGAATACAGGCATCACGGTAGGAGCAACATGAAACAGGTATGCCTGCCAAGCACCCATAGCAGAAGGTTCAACAATAAGGTCTGAAAAGCAGTCACGTTTCAAGTACATCCTTTCAATTTTCATCTCCAGATTGTCTTTGTCAGCAAAAGGGTCATTGCCTTTTTCATAAACATAGAAGAAGGACTCATCTCCCATGCCTACTGCTTCAGCCATATGTGCCCCCAAGCAGAAACCATCATTCAAGCTAATCTTGTCAAGAGTGTCAAATAGCAATCGATTATCGTTGCCATCTTTATCTTTGACCACTTTGTCGATTGTCTTTAAGAAAGCTCTTCCAATCTTAGCATACAAGTTTGTTGCGAGTTTTTCCATAGCTATAAGAGTGATTCATTCGCAAATATACAAATAATACTTTGCTTTCTTATTTTTTTATCCAGTATTTAATGAAAAATACTAGAGATTGACGTAAACTAATTTCTTAGTCATTATTACCCAAAAATGAGATGCGCTTAAGTGGCAACATGTTCTTATCTTCATCCGTCATCTTATCATAATACTCTTGCCACATTTCAATAAACTCATCACCATCAATTAATCGTATATATTTGTCATTGCCAGAGGCCGCATTTCTGGCGTCATTTGAATAAGTACCACTAGTAACAAACAATGCAATATCACCAGTCTTTAATACACCAGATAAGGCACGAACATCAGAGGCCCCAATAGCAGTGTCGGGCTTGTGTTTAACTTGCACTTTAATACGAGGCGTCTTTGCACCCAATGGGTCTAAGTATGCAATAATATCTATACCACCATCCTTGCCTTTTGGAGCGATAAACGGAGTATGATAGTCCATTGCCCGAAGTAACGCAGCAACCATATCCTGAAATTCATAAGGACTCTTTGATATTATATAATGTCTAATGCCTTCGCGTGCATCCGATTCCAGAAGATCAAGATTCATTGAATTATCCTTTTCTGCAGTCTCATCCGTAAGTTCTTCTTCTGCCCCTTCTCCAATCTTGCGTTTCTTTTTCCATTCAATGTATGCTGCCCTTGCCATATTCATCACCTCTTCGGGCGTTTTCTTCAAGGCTTTTTCACCTTCTGGTGTAATATACCAATAGCCGTTTTTCTTAACTATAAATCCAGCTTTCTGATAATCTATTGAATAAAACTGGAAACTATTTGTCCAACGGATATATTTCATCTTTCCTGCTGGCTCTCGTTCCCAATCCGTGAGAGATACATTCTCATTGACAAAAGGATAAATATCCTTAACAGGAATACTTCCACCTCTACGGCCTATCTCTTTCATAACGGCATATAGTGTCTTTGTTGCACAAGCCTTTGATCTTCCAAATTGTTCCTTTGCCATATAATCTATATGTTTTTAGTTTTAATATATGTTTTCTCTCTCCCATAGAAGCAGATTCTGTTCTATGAGTTTACGATTAATCTTCTTAGCTAAAACGTCTCGAGCATCGAAGAATCTGAAAAAAATTGGAAGGTCTTTACTTCCAATAGCAAAAGAGATGGTATTGCGTCCAAAACCTTTTGCTCCTTTCGTTGTTTTAACCTTTGTTATTCTCTTATCTTCAGTTTTATCTAATAAAGCATAAGAACTTATATCCTTTCCCATTATGGCATTCGTAATATCATAGTAGCTGTCATTATAATCCTTGTTGGGATATTCACGACTTCGATGATAGTATTTAAAGACTTCAAGAGCTGCTTTATAAAGATTCCGAGCTTCTTCTGAAAACTTAAACTGAGCAAGAAAATCCCGAAAATCGAAAGGCGTTTCATGAGGCGTATCATCAAACAAATCAGTCATCTCTGGAATTAGAACATTCAAGTCATTTTTTGCACAGCCCAACTCTTCTGCAGTAAAAGGCATTATATAGTTCCTTTGTCCTTTATTCGTAAATAAAATTCCTTTATAGAACAAAGAAAACATTATTGCATCCGAGAATAAATCATCGCTGATGTTATCAATAAAGCCCCTGTAAACCAAATAATTCCATTCGAAATACTTATGATGAGTATTAAAACACAACCCTTTTGAAAGCAAACACCATTTTATGTTTTGAGTAGTAATCTTATTTGCTTTCTCTTTTCCTCCATTGCTTATCTTTAGACAACTATTTAAATAACACCATTGCCCCAATACCAATCCTTTAGATTGATTTTTTACAATCTCAGCCTCTATTTCTTTTATAAGATTGGGGCGTGAGTTCTCATAAGTATACTGCTTAATATAATCTAATTTTTCGGTTTTCGCATTATAGTCATAACGGTTTGCTGTGATTTGTTCAGTTATTAACGGTTCACCCTTTTCTCTGTCAAATACAACTTGGCTTATTGACCATTCAGACAGAAGAAAAGTCTCTTTGGCATTACTAAACACATGCGATATAATATGGTATCCGGAATCTGCAAATATTTCAACAGAGTCACGAAGGAAGAATTCTGTTTTACAGTAATATACGATTACCTCAGGCTGTAGGTTTAATACCTTGATAAAAAACTCTAATGCAATGTCATTTTTAAATCCTTTCTTTCGTTGATAAGGAGGATTCATTATTACCATTAACTTACGATTTTCGAGTTTTGCGATTTCTCCAATCGGCAAGACGCGCCCTTTGTACTTCCATTGTGGTTGTTTATCATCCTTCAAATAGTCAAACTGGATACTATTCTCAAAGCCCTTTATCTTACATGTATCAACATCCATCTGTTCTAATGTTGACAGATAGCAGTATTGTTTATAGTCTTTCCCGAATTGATTTTCAAGATTGCCAACACCTGCACATGGGTCGCAGACAATGTAATCATCTATGTCGTAATAATTCCGCAGAATTCTGTTTTGTAATTCCACAAAACAAGATGGTGTATATTCTCCACCTGTATCTTTCCTGTATTTCTCAGAATAAAGTTTACTACTTCGTTCCAAGATATTCAAAAACTCTTTCTTTTCAGGTGGACGTTTGTATCTTTTCCAAAAAAAAGCGTATTCTTCAGCATTTTCAATAGTGTAGTAATAGGAATGTTCTGTTCCGGAATACTTAAATCCATCAATTACATCACCATTCTTCATCAAAATATAGTTACTAAGATTGGTGCCCTCTCGAATTAAAGGTTCATCAGTGTCCTCTTCTTTTTCACCTACTTTTACACTATCAAATAGTGTGTGGTCAATAATGTCAGTAATAATTGACTTTTTGTATTTCGTTCCGTTAAGAAGGTCTACAAGGAAAAGATTTATTTTGTCTTGTTCATCCTCTATTCTTTCTTTAAATTTTACTTCGTTCTTCCACAAGTTATAAACCACCGTAAAATTCTTTTCCGTAATGTTAATCTGAGTTTCGTGGTTCTTCTTAAAGCTGTCATAGAATTCTTTGATTTCATCATTCTTAAAACGTGTAACCTTACCTCTTACTCGATCAATAATTCTATCAATTGCATCTTTTGTTGGATTGCTTGGTTTCTCTGCCGCCCAGTTAATATCATTATTAAACATTACCGAATCGTCAGAACAGTCAATCACTTCCAAGGTATCTTCATCATTATCATTAAGATACATTATTGCGACGCGGTTAAGAATAGCTTCTTGTTTCTTGTTTGTTAGGATAACTTGGGCAATTGCTCTATTTCGCTGTATCTGAGATGTTACTTTGTGTTTTGATTCAATATATAGCAAATAGCGTCCTTTCCTATCTTGTAACAGGACATCAACTTGGTTCAATACATCCAAACTCCATGTTCCTTTATCAAAGTATTTCTCGCAGAAATCCTTCTTATAATTAACCTCTGCACTTTTACCATCTTTATTAGAGAATAGAGTTTTAGATGGAAGCTTAAGGTGGCTTTTGGTGTTATTAGTCATTGATAGATTGATTGTGTTAGTTTTCTGGCATCTACTATCAATCACGCTATAGCACAAAAAAGCATGATGCACATTGCGCATAGCAAGAGGCAAGCCTCGCATTGGTACCTCTGTCCAGCTGTATATGCACCACGCCAAAACGTGTGCATCACTATTAACAGCTGGGACAGAGACCCTAACGAGTAATCTGTCACTACTTATTTCGTATCTTGTTATACCAATTAAAGTTTGCGAGGCTTTTTGGCTATGCGCGAAATAATAGCGAATGCATTTATTAATAAATTCGGGATTTCTCCCCCGAACTATTGGCAAAGTTATAAAATCGTTTGGGAATAAACAAAATAAAAAGGAGAAAAACTTCCAATGACTGAAGTTCTTTCTCCTTGTGAAGTATGTTCGTGACAGGTTGTTGATTCAGCGTGTCATTCGTCCTGTCCCTATGATTTAGAATACGTTACTTATGGTTTTGCGCAATGTCTTGGGTAGTGCGTTTCTGTTCAGGAACAGGTAGGTTGTATTCAGCGCCATATAGTCGCGGGACATATACCATGTGCCTTGATAGGGGCCGTAGTTTCCCCACGAGTTCTTGACCAGATAGTATGGCTTGCCCTGCTCGTCAATAGCTTTGCCGTAAATCAGCATGACATGGTCATATGTAAACCGCCAGTCATCCCATTGCTCCTGTCGCATCTGTTGTGTGGGCACCACACCGTCGGGTAGCAGGGCTATGCCTTCCCTGCGCATGAAATTGCCTGAGACGTCGCCACCCCATGCCACCGTATAGCCAGCATTCAGCGCTTTATCAATAACCTCCATCAGCTGTTCTATAGGAATGTTATAGCTGGGCTTCAGTCTCCATTTGTAGGGGGCTTCAATGACGAACCACTTATTGAACGGATGATGAGTAAAGCTTGTCAAACTCACGTATTCGTCAAGATCGAGACCCAGGCTCTCGGCAAACGACTTCGGCGTGTAGGTCTTTCCTTCATATACGAAAGAATCAGGACAACTGCCCACATACTTCTCAATCACAGCCTGCACGCTGTCTTGCCAGTGTGGTCTTGGTTGTTTTGCTAACACCTGTGTCTGCCCACTTTCGGTAAACCTGTTCAGGTCGGCATTTTCCCTTACGATGCTGCTTACCATGCGTTCCAACTCTGGGAAAAACACTTCGAAGTTCGCCAGCGGATCACCCGTCAGCGAACCTGGTGCCGGCATTGCTTCCTCTGGACAGATGCCATGCTGACGAATCACCTCTACCACGTCATCGCACGATCCACCCTCCGATATCTGGCTGTATCCGTGCATGCGTACGTAGTGGGTGGCACAGTCCATATAGTCCTTGTTCACAACAAACATCTCGCACAGGTCAAACGTCTTCCCTGTTTTCCGCAGAATCTCGCTTTCCAAGAATCCCAATGTGCCATAGTCCCAACACGTACCACTGCGATATTGGTTCTTCACACTGGTGATAGGCAACTGCTTAATCACCGTAAACTTCTTCGTTTGTTGTGCATCAATCGGCATTGCCATAAGTATGGCTGCCATCAATGTTAGTGCTCTCATCATCGTTTGTTTTTTCTGTTTTTGTTGAAAAAAGAATATGAAACTCAAACACAGGAATTCACCCCTGTTCAGGTTTTTGATATGATATTCGCATACGCCGGATGTCGTGGATGTTGCCGATGATACTGGTGATTCCTATAGTCGTGAGTAGAGAAAGAATAGTTGCGGTAATCAAGCGGGAATTCTCTGAAAGCCATTGCAGGAATCCTGTCTTTACATCAAAGGTGATGAGCGGTTCATCAACTGGTGAGGTAAGTAGATATCCGATAGAAACACCTCCGCAAACGACACCGACGATAAATGCCGCTATCATGGCCTTCTTGTAGTGGCGGATAGTTGCTTCCTGGTGTTGCTTGATGAACTCTACGGCATCGAGTCGCTTTGTCAGTGCAGCCATAAAGTCGGCACTGTCATCAAAATGTGGTTTTTGAGCTTGAAACAGCTCTTCTAAAACTTTATCCTTTGTCATAGTTTTAGCCTTTCTTTTAATTTGTCTCGTCCTCGTGAGAGTTGCTTTTTGACAGCATCTTCCTGGGTGTCTGTAATTGAGGATATTTCCTTGATGCTATAGCCTGAGAGGTAGTACAAGGTGATTGCGGAACGTTCTTTGGGTGGCAGGGTGCTCAGTGCCAGATAGAGATCCTGATGCAGGAAAGCGGAGTCGGAGTTGCTATTACTGATTAGTGTCCTTGCCTCTTCTATACTTGCCATCGTGTGCATGCTTGCCTTGTGGTTAAGAAATGTGTTGTGGGCAATCTTGAAGAGCCATGAACGGAACTTCCCCTTGTCTTGATATCCTGCTGATGAGAGGTAGGCTTTCACCAGCGTATCTTGAGCCAGGTCGTCGGCATCGTCCTTTTTCCCACAGCATAGAGCGAGCAAGAAAGCACGTAGTGCCTCCTGCTCACGCTCTACATGTGCTATGAATACTTCGCGAGTCACGGGTTATGCCTGCTCTAACAGTTTCTTTTGCTCTGCCTCCATCTCCTTGGCCAGCATCTTCTTACCTACGAAGTAATTGACAAGGAATGCAATGCCGACACCTGAAAGGACAACACCGGCTAGGCTAAACACTTGAAGGTCTGTTGAGTTCATTCCGCCAATATAGCCTTGAACTGTGCAGAATCCGATGAGGCCAATACCCAGAAAAGCGATGATGCCACCCCACAGCAGTTTTGTAAGAAGTTTCTCCTTCAGGAGTTTTTTCTTTGGTGAAATCTTCTTCATCAGCTCTTCGAGATCCATATCTGGATTCTTTTCAATGGCTGCCAGCACAATCTGCATACGGGTGTTGGCCTCGTTCATTTCCTTACGAACACCCATCCAAATTGCAAAGATGGGGAGTATGCACCCACATGCAAGGGCGGGTAAGATTTTGATAAATTGATGCATTTTCTTCTTTTTTTATTGTTAGACTTTTTGTTTTTTTTGACCTGGTCGCAAATATAACAAGTCAAAAGAGCAAAAGGTGACATTCACCGAAAATTTTTTTTCAACGACAAAGTTACATTATTATTGGTTCACATGAATAAAATGGGTATAGGGATTTAAATAAAAAACAAGAATTTACTTGAACACTAATAATTGTCAGGTATTGTTATAATGGGATACACACTATGTGTGTAGAAATCCTGAAAAATCTCTTTTTGAAAGAAAAATATACTTTAACCAAAACGATAAGCAAAACGAAAATGGTTTTAAGATAAAACACGAATTACCATATAATTCCCCATATAATTTCCCATTAATAATTATTTAGACAAAAACCTGTAGAACCCTTTCTTGTTTTTGTATATTTAATAATAATCTTTTTAATCATATAAATCATAGTGCGGAGCACGATGTTGAATAAAAACTTGAAATCCTTGACAGAACAGCGCACTACGTGCTATGATTAAATGATTAAAATGATTAAATCTTATAAATCTTAGTAATCTTTGTAATCTTAGTGCGGAGCACGATGTTGAAAAAAACAATCCTTTTAATCCTTGAAATCCTTGATTTTGAGAATTGTCATTTGGCTGGTAATCAGATTATTGGAATTTGTAGATAAATGTTAATTCGGGATTTAACATTTGCATTTCGCAGAAAAATGTATTATCTTTGCATTAGCAGGGAAAGGATGCATATTCGAATAGCGGATATGCATCCTTTCTTTTTTTGTCTTTTTGTCAAAATGATAGTTCGCCGGAGTTGAAACTCTGGCGAAGTCTTTTTCCAACGGAAGTTAACTTTGCAAAATGTCAAAGTTAAGTTTTTTTGAAACGGAAGTTAAGCGGAGTTTTTAAAAAACTTAAGTATTGGTGAAAAACGGGGAGGGAGGTTTTGACATTTTGGTGGGTGGGTAGGCTGTTTGTGTTGCATTTTGCGAATAAAATTCGCAAGCAACAAACAAATCAGCCTACCCCAGCCCCTCCCAAAAGGAGGGGAGCTTTAACCATCCGGATGGCTTTATCCTCCCCGTTCTTCGGAGCGTTGCCCGAAGCGCTAAGCGATGAGGGGGAGTTAGAGAGGGTCTATTAATGTTAAAAAATGCCTTGTCGCTTATTTATATTGATTCTAAATAACGTTGATAGTGAAAGATCTGAATTATGATGATTTTGCTGATGGATGCGAGATGATTTTCAAGAATGCAAACATCACATTGGACGACGGCACCACTCTGACTGGTTTCTCCGCCACATTCACCAATAGTGAAGAGAATTGGAAACAGTACATGAAATGAGTTTCTGAAACTTAGGTTTAAAACAACAATGAGGGTGTGTCAAAATAGGCACATCCTCTTTTCTGTATTCGCAATGGTGGCATAGAGTTCTATGCTGCCATTTTTGTGTTTTTTGCATGGT
>Ga0256405_10008954_pt1 | contig 13963 bp, 16 predicted proteins | sample RumenRJG_02DNA_FD_189096 | JGI IMG/M metagenome (GOLD analysis project Ga0256405, IMG submission 189096) | Bovine rumen microbial communities from Lethbridge, Alberta, Canada - RJG_02 | ecosystem: Host-associated > Mammals > Digestive system > Stomach > Rumen | place: Canada: Alberta...
CTCGACTGCTTCTGCGGCGCAGGCAATGAAGAATCACTGGGTCACCTCGGTAAAGCCGGCCGATACTTCCTGGGGCACTGCAGCCAATAAGGTTACGCCGAAGAAGGTTCCCGCAGGACGCGGCTTCTGGTATATCCGTCAGGACACGGCTCACGGCGGCGGCGCGACGACGATCAAGTTCCCGCAGCCCTACTCGCTCTAAACAATTTACGAAGTGGGCGGCAAGGGGTCGTCTGCGGATGTAAAACTAAAAAAGGAAAATAAACAATGAAGAAACTAATGATTGCTCTTGCAGCTGTCGTTTCAGCGATAGCTGTCCAAGCGGCATCGGTTGACTGGAACACAAGTGGGACAGTCTTTGACTGGAATAACTTTATGGCGCCCGAAGGGACGATCGCGTTCTATGAGGCGTCAAACATGGCCACTGCACTGTCTACGCTTACATTGGATTCGGATGGTGGTTGGGATGCAACCGTGACAGGCACAGATCAGACCGACTGGGTAGCACGTCTTACGATCAATAACTTCGATGGCGGTGGTTCCTACTACAAGGATTTCGCCTTCACGATGGATACGGTTAATCACGCCGGGTCTCCTGATGCTGCTACCTATCTTGCAGACTTGTCTGCCTCGGTTTCTACCGCATTTGACGGAATCGACCTGATGGCGACACCTGCAAGCCAGGGCTATACTTCCGCTGTTCCTGAGCCGACGAGCGGGCTTCTGCTCATTCTCGGCATGGCCGGCCTTGCCCTGAAGCGCAAACGCGCATAATCGGCTATCGGTTGATAGACAAGAAAAACGCCCGACCGCTTCTGCGGACGGGCGTTTTCTTTATATGGCTGCGCGAGTGCGCGAACCAATCAACTGCTTAGGCGCGCTTGCGCTTGAGCGCGAGTCCCGCCATACCGAGCAGGATGAGAAGACCAGAGGTCGGCTCAGGAACAGCCGTATAGCCCTGAGAAGCGGGCGTAGCCATCAGGTCGAGATCGGCAGAGAATGTATCACCGATTGTGCTTCCCAAACCAGAAAGGTAAGCCGCTGCATCAGGAGCGCCATCATGAGTAATCGAGTCCATGTGGAACGCATAATCCTTGTAGTAGGAACCGCCTCCATCGAAGTTGTTGATGGTAAGGCGTGCAACCCAGTCGGTCTGATCCGTACCAGTCACAGTTCCGGCATATGCGCCATCGGAGTCAAGGGTTAACGTTGCCAGCGGAGTGCTCATGCTGGACGCCTCATAGAACGCAATTGTTCCTTCTGGCGACGCAAAGTTGTTCCAGTCGTATACGCCTCCACTCACGCCCCAAGTGACCGATGCCGCCTGGACAGCCATCGCCGAAACGACAGCTGCAAGAGCAATTATTAGTTTCTTCATTTTTTGTTTTCCTTATTTTTGTTTTACATGGGCGCACGACCCCTTGCCGCACACCCTGCAAATCGATTAGAGCGAGTAGGGCTGAGGGAACTTGATCGTCGTAGCGCCGCCGCCATGCGCCGTGTCCTGACGAATGTACCAGAAGCCACGCCCAGCAGGAACTTTTTTAGGAGTGACCTTGTTTATGCCAGAGCCCCAGGTAGTGTCGGTGGGCTTCGCTGAGGTAACCCAATGATTCTTCATCGCCTGAGCCGCCGAAGCAGTCGAGGTGGTGTCGAAGAGGTGGACCTTTACATAGCCGCCAACTTCCCCCTCGTCGTAGAACCAGATGCTGTCGGCATTAGATGACAACTGTGCGGCCACGCAGCCAAGAGACTTCCAGTCGACATCCGTCTCACCAACACCAGCGGCGACGTTGTTGAACACGAAGTCGGTCGAGAACGATCCTGCGATCATGTTGTAGCCCTCACGCAGAGCAACCTCATTGCCTTCAGGCGCAACAACGACCTGCCCAGAGAAGGTAAGGGTCAACGGTTCCGAGGCGTCTGCACGAACAAGCCAAAGACCCATTCCCGGAGTTAGAACCTTCTCGCAGACCTTGTTTATGCCAGTACCCCATGAGGTGTCGGTCGGCTTCGCGGAAGTGACCCACTTGCCCTTCATTGCCTGTGCTGCGGCAGCCGTTGAAGTGGTGTCGAAGAGATGAAGCTTGACATATCCTCCGACTTCACCTGGATCGTAATACCAAAGTTTGTCGGCGTTCGAGGCCAACTGTGCGGCCTTAAGTCCGTTAGTCGCAACAAGATCCTGAACGCTGATACCAGCGGAGCTTCCCGCTGCTGTGAACGGAACGCCGATCATGGCATATGTCTGCGCCGGAAGTGTCACGGTCTGGTAGCCGACCACGTTGGCCGATTCTACGGCCATGCTCACTGCCGCACACTAAATTCAAAAGTGGATGCAGGATAATTGCCGTGGACGATTGCGAGGCTGCGCAAGGGGCAAGTCTTCTACAGAAGCGCCTTTTGAGAAATGGCTATTCCACGGTGTTGAAGTCGCGTTGCCAGCGGGCGGTGGCACCGTCGGTATCGATGCCCTCAAGGCAGTATTTGTACATGCGGGCGAGCCTCGCCTCGACGAATACCGCCTCGCCATCCTTTAAGGACCACTTGTCGCGGTTGGACTCGAGCAGCGCAAGCGCGAACTTCCTGTTTGAAAGCGATATCTCTGCCGCATCGAGTTCCGCCATGCGCTCTCCGTAGAGGCGTTGCGCGTCTCGGATCGCCTCGCCATCCGGTGCGAACGAGGTGGCGACGGTCGCGAACACCTCCTTCGTCTCTCTCCGCGCCCTGTCGATCAGCAACTGCGCATCGCGCGCTTTCTTGTACAGCGGCGACGCGTCCGCCATCTCCGCCACATTCGACGGGCAGTTGATCCTGTCAAGCCCCAGCCCCGCCATCTCGCCTGTGAAGCGCCGCCCGACGGCGTCCGCGTTCGCGGCAAGCTCGGTGAACGCCTGGCGCTCCGCATCGGTGTAGGCGCTCGTCGCGTCCGGCATCTGCGGCGCGGCCGCCCTGTGACCGAAATATGCGCCGACCGCCAGTCCTGCCGCAAGCACGGCCGCCGCAATCGCCGCCGCCACCCGCTTGCGGACACCTCCGTCGCGCTCCTCGCCGTTCTCCTTCGACCCGTCGGCCGCGACGACCTTGATCGGCCGAATTCCCCGCCCGCGCAAAGTCTCGAACACGGCCTCGCGGCTCTCGGCTTCAATTTCAGCCTCGTGCCGCGCACCGTCGCTCGTCTTGTAGGCGTAGGTGTACTTCATTCCTTTTCTTCTTCGATCTCGGGCTCGGCATCGGGACGCTCGATCTTGTCGAATCCCTGTATCTCCAGAAGCTTGTTCACCTTGCCGTGCAGCTGATCGTACTCATCGTCCGAAAGCGTCTGGTCCTGATAGCTGTCGCTGTCGAACTTCCTCGCCTCTTCCAGCGTCTGGGTATCGAAGTTCGATTGTTGCAGCCGCTTCTGAAGGAACTCGTGAAACGATCCACCCTCCTTCTTGAACGCAAACCACTCGTCCTTGAGCAATTCAAGCCGCTCCTTGATCTCAATCGAATTGTCGTCGTCCCAGTCCTCGACCACGCCCTGCCGTTCAAGCATGGCCTGAGCCTCGCTTTCGAGTTCCGGCGAGGTCTCAATTCCAATCGGCGGCGGAGGGACAAGTTCGCCTTTCTTCGGCGGGATCACCATCATTATAAGCTGCTCGGCAAGCCCCTTGACCGGCTCCTTCTTGAACTTCTCAAGCTGTGCCTGTATCGCTGCGTTGGTCGCGGGTGCCTGCGTCTGCTCCTCCTGCCGGGAATCTCCGTCCTCCGGGCGGGCGGCGTCCTTTGCCGTGCCGATCTGGACTGGCGGTTTCTTCGGCTGCGTGGCGGTCGGCTTCTGCTTTTCCGTTTTCCCTGCGCCGTGAGTCACGTCAGGCTTTCCGGTGGCGACGTCATCTTCAGTCGGCTGCGTTTCGCGTCCGCCGTCTAAAAGCCACCAGACAACCGCCGCGCAGATTGCCACGACAAAGACAAGCGCGACAACCAAGCGTGCGGCGGCGGCGTTCTTCGCGCCTCCGCGCCTGCGGCTCTTCGCCTGGCTATTCTGCTCCGAGTCAGAAGGTCGGTTCCAGCCCATGATCCGTCACCTCAGTCAAAGGTCGGGATGACTTCAACGAGAAGCCCGCGCTTGCGCAGGTATTCGCTCAGCGGCATGTAGCAGAACGGCGAATAGCTCGCGCTCGTCCCGTCGATGCCCTTGAGCGAATCAAAGCTGCCCGCCCCCATCACGCACCGCCCGACGTCGTGGTTCGCGCCGAACCCGCAGGAGAACGCCAGTCCCTTCAGGACCATCTTGAATATCCGCCTTTCGTATGTCTTCGCGTCGGCTCCTTTGTCGAGCCCGCGCACATTGATGACCGCGAAGAATCCGGGGACGGAGATCTGCGGCGGGAACTTCGCGTCCTTGACGAAGTACACGCTGATCTTGCGCTCGCCCGCCGGATACCCCTTGGCCGATTCTGCGACCAGCGCCCCGATGTCGATGCTGTCGACCTTGTCAACGACCGAGCTGATGGTGATGATGCTGTCAAGCTCATTCGTGACGGCTTGCTGCAACAGGCTTTCGCCAATCGCGCCGCCGACATTGACGAAAGCGACATGATCCTTCGCGTGAACGACTGCCGCCGCAGCGAGGAGAATTATGGTGATCAGGTATTTCATTGTTTATTGGTTCCTTTCCGTTTCCAAATATCCTGTAGGGCCTGTTGCGAGCGCGCCTTGACCTTTGGGTCCGTCGCGCTGTGCGCCAGATACGCGAAGGCTCGCTCGGCGCGGTCGAGGTCTCCCTTGTTGTGATAGCACATTCCGAGCCGGATCATCGCCGTGTCCGGCGGCTGCGTCCGTTTGGGCGCATGGATCGAGGCGTTGAAGAAGCGGATCGCGTCATCCCACTTCATCTCCTTCATCGTAATCATGCCCAACGCCTCCGTCGCGAGTCCCTTCTCGTCGAGACCGGGCTCGGCCAGGAGTTTCGAGCAGTACTGGCGAATCTCGCCGTGGTCCTCTCTCCTGCCCCTCGTCGCAAGCGCGAACACCAGCTGGGCCGCAGTGTCCTCCGCCTTCGGATTGGCAGCCATCGCCCGCCGGAAGCACTCGATGCCCTCGTCCGGCATTCCGTATCTGGCGCAAAGCTCAGAGCCGACATGCGCCAGGGCAAGGTCGTGGCGGTCGTCCCACTCGAGAACGCGCGAGAAGAGCGTGTAGTCCGTCGCGTATGTCTTGGCGTTCCGCCACGCGGCGTAGCCATAGCCGGCGGCCAGGAACGCGCAGACCACCAGCCAGCCCCGCCGCAGACGCACCTTGGCGAGCGCCCACGCGATCAGGATCGAAAAGCCGACAGCCGGCAGGTAGAGAAAGCGATCCGCCCGCGCCTGATTGCCGAATCCCCCCGCCACTCCGAGCGTCGGGCCGATGGCGACGATAAACCAGCCAACAGCAAGAAGCGGCAGCAGCGCGGCTCCGCCTTTCCTGCCCCTGACAAAGAGGAAAAGCGCACATCCAGACGCCGCAAGCACGACAAGCCCGATCCAAAGTCCCTGCGGGGCTCCGCCAACGATGCTGCGATACATCACGTGTACTCCCACAGGCACGACCGTCTGGGCGATGTAGAGCCCGACAGCAACCGCCGCGTTGAGGCACCGCCACGGAAGACTGCCATACCCTTCGTAGAGGCCTCGCACGTCGGCATCCACCCCCGTGCTGTGCGTCTGCGAATAAATGGCCACGCATCCTGTCGCGAACGCCATAAGAAGAAGTGGCGCGTAATGCCACCAGCGGACATGCTTCAATCTGGCAAGAAACGTCTCGTCTTCGTCGGCGGCGATTAGATCGACGATGAGGGCGATAAACGGGAACACCATCGCGGTGGGCTTTGAAAGACACGCCAGCGCGCAGCAGATCCAGCCAAGGAGCCGCCCAGTCATGTCGCGGCGGAGCCATGCATGAAGCCCCAAGAAGGTGAAAAAGGTGAAAACGAGGTCTTTGCGGCTTGCGATCCAGGCGACGGACTCGTTGCGCAGCGGATGCACAGCCCAGAACAAGGCCGCAAGCGCACAGGCGAAGACCGGAAGCAACTCGCCCTCGCGCATCCACCGCCGCGTCAGCCGAAGAAGGAGCGCAAAGAGAAGCAGCGTGTTCGCCGTATGCCAGCCGACGCTGGAGAGGTGGTGCGCTCCGGGGGTCGCGCCGAAGAGCGAGATGTCGGCCATATAGGTGATCGACGTCATTGGCATCCAGATTCCGCCCTGCGTGAAATTGGAGAAGACGCCACGGATGCCTTCGATTGACAAGCCTCCCGCAACGGCGGGGAAATCGAATACGAAGATATTGTCGTCGAGGCGGATGTACTCAAACCCGCCCGACTGGAACCAGACCGCCCAGACAGACGCGACAAGTGCAAGCGCGGCAATCGCTATATCTCGTTTTAGCTTATTCATTTTCGAGTCGCCAGCCTTTTGAATATACAACACACGTTGCGCTACGCAGGTAGGCAAGCACTTTCTTTTTTCTTGATAGTATACCAGTTTTCAGGCGTTGTTGTAAAGCGGACGCGAGCGGTCTCCGGGCCACTTTCGCGATCTTAGACCGAGCCCCACTTGACCCCTATTTCACATTAGCGTGCGGCAGTGAGCATGGCCGTAGAATCGGCCAACGTGGTCGGCTACCAGACAGTGACACTTCCGGCGCAGACTTATGCCATGATCGGCGTCCCGTTCACGGCGGCAGGAAGCTCCGCTGGCATCAGCGTTCAAGATCTTGTCGCGACGAACGGACTCAAGGCTGCACAGTTGGCGTCAAATGCCGATAGTCTCTGGTACTATGACCCTAACGAAGCTGGTGGCTACATCAAGCTCCATCTCTTCGATAGCACTTCGACGGCTACGGCTGCGCAGGCGATGAAGGGCAAGTGGGTCACTTCCGCGAAGCCGACGGATACATCTTGGGGAACTGGAATTAACAGAGTTAGTGAGAAGATTCTGACTCCGGGAATGGGCCTTTGGCTTGTACGCGCCAATGCTTCGCAGCCCCTTACTCTTACCTTCTCCGGCCAGGTCGTTGTCGCTCCTGAAGGCAATGAGGTTGCGTTGCGCGAGGGCATGAATATGGTTGCCGGGTCGTTCTCGACTGACTTCGTTTTCAACAATGTTGCCGCAGGTGTTGGCGAGACGGATGTTGACTGGAAGTCGCTTGGTTGCGTGGCAGCGCAGTTGGCATCTAATGCAGACAGCATCTGGTTCTACGACGAGGGGGAAGCTGGTGGTTATGCTAAAGTTCACCTCTTTGACACCACCTCGACTGCTTCGGCTGCGCAGGCGATGAAGAACCACTGGATTACCTCGGCAAAACCGACAGATACCTCTTGGGGCACAGCTATTAACAAGGTCACGCCCAAGAAGATCCCCGCTGGCCGTGGTTTCTGGTATATCCGCCAGGATACGGCTCATGGAGGCGGCGCGACGACGATCAAGTTCCCGCAGCCCTACTCGCTCTAATCGATTTGCAGGGTGCGCGGCAAGGGGTCGCGCGCCCATGTAAAACAAACAACCCTCCTACGCCCGATGGGATACGGAGGGTAAAAAAGGAAAACAAACAATGAAGAAACTAATGATGGCGGCGGCGATTGTCTGCGCGGTTGCTTTCGCTCAAGCAGCGTCGGTCGACTGGACAGCATCCGGGGGCGTCTATGACTGGAACAACTTTATGGCTCCAGAGGGAACAATTGCCTTCTATCTCGCTTCCGACACGAGCACTCCGTTGGCCAGCTCTCCGTTTGCATTGGATGCCGACGGTGCATTCACTGGAACCGTAACTGGCACAGATCAGGCGGACTGGGTTGCACGTCTTACGGTCAACAACTTCGATGGCGGCGGTTCATACTATAGGGACTATGCCTTCCATATGGATTCTATCACTCACGAAGGTTACGCTGATGCGGCTACCTATCTCTCAGGGTTGAGCAGTGCAATCGGAGATTCTTTTTCTGCCGACCTCGACCTGATGGCGACCCCTGCCTCCCAGGGCTACACGGCTGTTCCTGAGCCGACGAGCGGACTTCTGCTCATTCTCGGCATGGCTGGCCTTGCCCTGAAGCGCAAACGCGCATAATCGGCTATCGGTGGATAGACAAGAAAAACGCCCGACCGCTTCTGCGGACGGGCGTTTTCTTTATATGGCTGCGCGAGTGCGCGAACCAATCAACTGCTTAGGCGCGCTTGCGCTTGAGCGCGAGTCCCGCCATGCCGAGCAGGATGAGCAGACCAGAGGTCGGCTCAGGAACGGCGGTGTTGTAGCCACCAGTCGTGAGCGACGCGATGAGATCCGCCCAGCCCTCGTTATAGAGCATGTTTTGCTGTGCCGAGATAGGCGTCGTACCAGTAATCTCGCCAAGGTACATATATGCAGCCTTATCGCCAGCGTCATTGAGCGTGAGAATTGCATAGTAACCATTTACATCCTTGCCGGTGTTGTCCCAAGGTGTCGAAAACTCCCAGTTGTCAGACTGTTCGGCGTTGATTGCATAGGTCGAAACGATTGATCCTCCGTTATCCGCCTTAGAGCCGACAGTGAAGCCTTCGACTGATGTTGCAGCACCGCTGAAGGCACTGGTGGAATATAGCAACGCGAACTGCGTTCCGGCAGGGAGCGTATCGCCAACGTCATGGGTCGAGAACGTGCCGCCCCACATTACTGTAGCCGCATTAACAGCAGTAGCAACAGCAACTGCGCCAAACGCTATGAGTATTTTCTTCATTATTGTTTTCCTTTGGCCTGTTATTTTCTCTCCTACAAGCGGCCGACTCGTAGGAGAGTTGTTTCCACCCGACACCTTGCCGGGCAGTAAATGTTATTCAGCCTGTCCGACTGGGTTGATGAAGCGAAGCTTCGCGGTAGCCGAAGGATTGCGGGTCTGGAACCACGCACCGCGGCCGACAGGGAATTTGTCGGTCGTCTGCGAAGTACTGCCAGCCTTTGCCAGCCCTGCTTGGTGGGATCGGCAGTGCCGCTCTTGCCTGAGGCGCCGTTCCACATAAAGTAGGTGTCATAACCACCTGCTTCATTCATGATCTGAACGTTATCGGCAGACCCATAAACCTTTGCAACCGTTGGTTCAGTTAGGACTACGCCACCATTGAGAGGAATCTCAACAGGAAAAGGGTTGCCAACAAGTGTGTACTCTTTGTTGAGGGTGTAATCGTACTTCTCTGCAAGCGAAACCGCACCTGCGACAGTAAGGTTATAGTATGTTGAAGAGTCTTCGTATTTGGCTCCACGGCTCTGATACCACATCGTAGCCCCTTTGGGGAGAGTGTCAGCAGTAAGAGATGTGCTACCAGCCTTTGCCCAACCGCGCTTGGTGGGATCGGCAGTGCCGCTCTTGCCCGAAGCCCCGTTCCACATGAAATAGGTATCGTAGCCGCCTGATGCATTCATGACCTGAATGTTATCAGCAGAGCCATATACCTTAGCTTCGGTCATGCCATCGCAGAACGGAAACGCTTTCTGGACGGTAAGGGCCTCGCCGTTGACGTCATCGAAATTGATCGTCAAGAGCGTGTACTCCTTGTTGATCGTGATAGTGTTATAGCCGACAGGAGTTGCTGTCCGTAAAATGCAAACAAGCGCGGGGAAGTTGCCGCGCTGAAAGACAGCGGTATTGCAGAAATGTACAGTAAAAATGAAGCCGCCCTCTTGACATCTCTTCAAACACCTTATTGCCAATAGTAGGACATAAATGTTATACTATTGGCGAATGAAGAATTGGGAAAAGTTACAGCAAGCGGCACTCGGATCGCACGGAATCGTCACTTTCGCCCAGGCGAGGGCGATGGGAATATTCCCTGCCGAGATGTACCGCTGGTGCAGGAAAGGACTGCTCATGAAGTCTGGGCGGGGAGTGTTTCGCATGACGGCATACCCCTCGCAGGGCATGGTGTCCGACATGGCGGCATTGCTTGCGCTATTCGGCGACGATGCGTATCTCTGCGGAGAGAGCGTGCTTGCGCTGTACGGTCTCTGCCCCACGAGATCATACGTCGCCACAGTCGCCGTTCCGGGGAGAATGCGCAAGACCAACATACCCCATGGCGTGACCGTCGTAAGGGCGCAAAGGGGCTACAAGCCGATCTACCACGACGGCATCGCATGCCAGCGGCCGCAGGACGCAATACGGGCTTGCATGGGCATAATGGAGAAGAGCCGCCTTTGCGATGCTGTCGAGGAGGCCGAGAACAAAGGCTATCTCATGTCGTCGGAATCAGAAGAGCTTAAGAGGGAGATTGAAAATGGCAAAGCAACCGCATAACGAACACGAGCTTGAACTGGCGCTGACGAGACTCGCCGGGTCGAACATCGCGGCCGTGGAATACAGGGACATCATGGCGGGGGTCGTCCTCGGACAAATGCTCCCTGCGGGAACCGTGGTGAAAGGCGGCACGTCGATGCGTCTTCGCCTTGGCCCCGGCAACTCGCGGGTGACAGTCGATTTCGACGCCGCGAGGAACATCGAGCTTGACGACTACATCAAGTCGCTGCGCTCGCTCCTCGAAGTTGGTTGGGCGGACTTCACGGGGGAAGTCGCAATCCGCAAGCAGGGTTCGCCGACAGGTGTTCCGTTCGAGTACGTCATGCAGCCGATAGACGTGAAGCTCGCCTACCGACGCCATCCGTGGTGCACGGTGAGGCTTGAGGTGAGCCACAACGAGATTGGAGATGCGGACACCGTGGAGATGAGGGAGCTCCCGCAGAAGATCAAGGACATCTTTGCGGCCCTCAACTTCCCGGAGCCAAGGCCTATCCCGCTAATGACTATCCCATTCCAGATTGCCCAGAAGCTCCACGGCGTCACGCAGCGTGGAAGTTCCCGTGTCCGCGACCTGATCGACTTGCAGCTGATTGCCGAGTCCGAGGATGTTGACTACGTGGCAACGGCGGTAGTCTGCCGACGCCTCTTCAAATACCGGAAGATGCACACATGGCCGCCGAAGGTTGTGAAGGCGGAGGACTGGGACGGGATATACGCCAACCAGCGAGGTGAGCTTCGTGTTGCGGCTACCTGCGACGAGGCGGTCGCTTGGGCGAACAAGCTTATAGAGAGAATAGACAAGGCCTGATGAAGGCCGACGCTTCCCAAAGTATAAACAAAGCCGCCACCAGTAAAGGTGACGGCTCGTTTGTTGCCTTGTGGCTTGGCTTGCTTACACACGCTTGCGCTTGAGCGCGAGACCCGCCATGCCGAGCAGGATCAGCAGACCAGAGGTCGGCTCCGGAACAGCAGCAGGAGTGAAGCCCTGGGACGCCGGACTTGCGTAGAGGTCAAGAGCCCCCCCCCAAGGTAAACGCATCAGACAACTCAGCCGAAAGGGCTGTAAGATATGTCGCCGCATCAGGGGTGCCTGCATGGGTGATACTATCCATATCAAACACGTAATCCATGGAATAGGATTGCGACTCGCCCGCAAAATTAGAGATGGTAATTCGTGCGGTCCAGCTTGTTTGATCATCGCCCACTATTGTTCCTGAAAGCTCGCCGCCAGACAGAGCAAGCGGAGAACCACTCAGGTTTGTCCCAATGGCTGATGTTAAGTAGAACGCAACAGTTCCCTCAACAGCTTCGAAGTTTACATCGTTCAACGTTGTGTTGATTGACCATGAGACAGAAGCTGCATTCACTACCGTAGCAGTAGCAAGTGCAACTAGAACTATTAGTATTTTTTTCATTTGTGTTTCCTTCCTTGCATGCGACCCCATGCCGCATACAGAAATTATTGATTGATATTAGAGAGTATACGGCTGATCAAGCTTCAGTGTGAACGAACCAGCGCCCGCCTTGCGGATATACCAGAAACCACGGCCGGCTGGAATTTTTTTGGGAGTGATAACATTTCCAGCGGTTCCCCATGTAGTGTCCGTAGGCTTTGCAGAAGTAAGCCAATGATTCTTTCTAGCAACAGCGGCACTCGCAGTGGCCGTTGAATTGTAGAGATATGTCGTAACATATCCACCAGTTTCATCGTCATCATAGAACCAAATCTGATCAGAGTTAGCTGCAGTCATTCCTCCTACGCAGCCTTTCCCCAGCCAGTCCACATCTGTTTCACCCGCCCCTGATGCAACATTGTTCAAAGCGAAGTCTGTCGAGAAAGACCCTGCTATCATATTATAACCTTCGCGAATGGCAATCTCTTTTGCGCCTTCCTCGCCAACAACAACTTGTCCCGAGAATGTCAGGGTCAAAGGCTCGGAATAGTTCTTACGGACAAGCCACAATCCCATGCCAGGAGTTAACACCTTCGTTGACACAGCGTTTCCTGCAGTACCCCATGTAGAATCTGCTGGTTTAGCAGAGCAAAGCCATTTCCCCTTGCGCAGTTGTGCCGCTGAAGTAGTAGCTGTCGAGTTGTACAAAAAGAGAGTAACATATCCGCCAGCTTCGTTCGGATCGTAATACCACAGCTGGTCGGAGTTCGCAGCCGTAAGCGCCGCTGTAAGACCATTCGTGGCAACAAGGTCTTGAACATTTATGCCCTCAGAACTGAAAACACCAGTGAAGGGAATGCCAATCATGGCAAAACGCTGCGCCTTGAGCGTCACGGTCTGGTAGCCGACCACGTTGGCCGATTCAACGGCCATGCTCACTGCCGCACACTAATGAGAAATAGGGCGTCAAAGGAGGTCGATTATGCGGATGTCCCCTATGTTCGGCTGGGATGGGTCGGCGTAGTATCTCATCATCGTGCGGATGTCGTCGCCGGAGATGCTGGCGGCCATCTCAGCCCCGAATTTCTGGTACACGTGGTCAATGCAGATCTTTCGCAGCTCGTAGCACCCCTTGCTGCCTGTGAATATCTTTTGTGCGCGGAGGTCGGCGTTCAGTCGGACGAACACGTCATGCGCGCACGGGACGACGAGTGGCGCGTTCCTATCTTCGAGCTTCTCCCACCCGCGACGCTTGTAGTGGTGCTGGCCGCATTCGCGGTAGGCGCAGAGCCGTGCCCAGATTTCGGGGTGAACCGGCCACGCCACGCGGCGGCCGGACGAAAGGGCGGTCTTGTGCGGCGTGTAGCAGAGGACGATTGCGCCGTCGCGCGGACGGAAGTCGCTCCAGCGAATCCGCTCCACGTCGCCGTTGCGCATGGCGAATTCCAGCATCAGTGTGGCGATAACCCATTCTCGGGAATCTTGCCTCTCTGAAAGCGAGTTGTACCATTCCTTGACCTTCGCCAGCACCTTTGTGTCAGGGCGGATATAGCGCGGGGCTTGCCGATTGTAAGCGGGCAGCTCTATCGTCGGGATTTGCCAATGCTGGTCGGCGTAGTAGTTCCGCGCCCAGCGTCCGAAGAGTCCTTTGAGCGAGTTCATGTAGCTCCAGACGGTGATTGGTTTAAGGCCTTCGAGGACGGCGGAGTCCAGCATCCGCGTCAGCCGTTTTCTGGTGAATACTGACACGGGGTCTTCGAGCGGGATTCCCGCCATTTGGCACAGCCGCCTTACGCTGACGAGCAGGTTGAGGACTGTTTCCTTGCCGGGTCGCCCGACGCGAAGCCGCTCTACGGCTGCGAACTTCGGATACTTCTCCAAGACCATCTGAATGGTCGGCACTGTCTTTGTCATGGTGTTCTCCTTTGGGATTGTTAGTGCCGCTATGATACAAAGAGAACGGGCTTGGGGAAAGGGGGACGGACTCAGGATGATTCCGAATCCGAATGAGTGGGGACTGCTTCAGGGGAACAGGGCGGATGCCGAGTTCGCAGAGAAGGAGATGCGATAAGTTCAGCTTGTCAGCTGCGTCTGCTGCGGCGGAAGCTTGCTATCCGGCGCTCTTCGCGGGCGCGGCGCTTTGCCATCTTCTCGTCGCGGGCTTTCTCTTCGTCAGTGCGGGAGTCGGCCGCAAATTCTGCGGCGACGGCAAGCGCCGCCTTTCGCGCCTCTCCGCGAAGGCCGCTGCGAGGGAAGAGATAGCGGAACGCAGGCAGCGCATAGC
>Ga0256405_10008955_pt1 | contig 13959 bp, 14 predicted proteins | sample RumenRJG_02DNA_FD_189096 | JGI IMG/M metagenome (GOLD analysis project Ga0256405, IMG submission 189096) | Bovine rumen microbial communities from Lethbridge, Alberta, Canada - RJG_02 | ecosystem: Host-associated > Mammals > Digestive system > Stomach > Rumen | place: Canada: Alberta...
CGGAGTTCCATAATACCATAGGTACAATCGTGAATATTCGAGTTCATCAGGGCGAAATCAGAAGTCTCTATCAGATCGAGACCATAGGTGCCACAACCATAGAGGTCGCAGTCCTTCACTAACGTCATCCGTCCTCCCCTGACACCAATCACACCACCAGAGCAGTAGCCGCCCTCGGTATGACCAATCGTCAGGTTATGCACTTCGCAATTCTCACAGTTGATGAAATAAAGGCAGTAGGAATAACGGGGATCCACCTCGATACTCGAGTTCTGCTCACCCTTGATAATCAGGTTCTTCATGTTCACCAACGCCAACTGACGTCCATCGGTCTCCGACTCACTGACAACCAGTGGTTCCTTGCTCACGATAGCAGTGGCATCACCAGTCCAACGACGACCACGCTGACCAACGAACATCTCCTCTCTCTCCAACACACGTGAGAGATTCAGATGTGCGCCTGCGGCGATGACCACCGTACGGTTACTACCCAACGCTGCCAGGAACTCAGTCTCATTGGTGACACTATAGTAATCTTCACCATCGATCTCATCAGGCCCACGTCCGTCATCATCCAATCCACCAGGGAACAGACCTTGCCCTTGCACCAAACCGCGTTCGGAATCAGGCACAAGTTCTTCACTCTTGATCATTTGCACATTGGTCTGTTCAATGATATTGAGTTTGATGGTCTTGTTGTCAGCCACAGGTTTGTACCACGACTGTTTGCCGAAATATTCCTGCAGATCCTTTGACTGGAACTTCCAACCATGACGAGCCAGGATCTCATTACGCATCAGGCGCAACTCATCTTTCGAGAAACGACTCAGATAAGTCGTGTTGAGCAACATGCCTGTGATGATATCACTGACGGGTTGCTTTTCCGCCCATTCCTCCTGTCCCTGACAATTCTTCAGATTATCCGGTGTAAGCACAAGAATCTCTGAGGCATCACCATTCGGTCTGCGGACCACCAGGAAGTTCATACCTTCCTGACGGATATGCTGAACGCGCCAGCCGAATTCACCACGCAAAGGAGGTCTGTCCTCTGCCTGACGACTCGGAATGATCTTATAAGTGCCTGCCTTATCGCCAACTTTCTCGATGGTCAGTTCGTTATAGTCTGAACCTTGGAAATAAACGACACCACCAGCACGTACGGTCGCCGTATAGAGATCAGAACCGCTCCACCATTTGGAACCATTAGAAATATTCTGTGCCTGTACACTCAGAAGAGCGCACAGACACAGGATGATCATCAACGAGCGTTTCATACTGACTCTGGAGTTTGGGCCACATTCTTGTTACGGGCATTGGCAGCCAACTCTTTCAGCTTGTCCTTTCCTTTGAAGGCAAACACCCATATCAGGAAAGCAGCAATCGCCAAGAGACAGATTGCGAGTATCGGACGATAGAACAGCCATGCGATGGCAATAATGATCAGCGACCATACAATACCAACGATTGTGCAGACAACACCAACACCCCATCCGAAGATACCTGCGATAAAGGGCACCACCTTGAGGATGGTCTCGATGAAGCCGAAGATACCCTTCAGACCACCAATGACCATCAGGATACCAACGAGACGGAAGATCCAGAGGAACATGTTGTTGGCTTCCTTCTCGGCATCGATAATCTCATCACCGCTCTTCTTACCCATCACGAGGGTCTGGAAGCGCTTACCGTTCTTGGCCTTATAGGGCTTGAAGGTGTCGCCATCCACAACGGCCATCACCGTACACTTGGCAGGAACCACCTTCTCGAAGGTCACACGTACATCACCCACCTCAGGAGAGCCTGGCACACGACCGAAATAAAGCACATTGCTGGCCTGGTGGATATACTCCAGATCCTTCTTGTTATTGGCATTTGCCATTGCCTTGTTGATAGAGTCATTGATAGCCTGTATGGAATCGAGTACAGCCTTGGCAGAATCAGAGAGCAATGCTTTTACTGAATCAGGAATCGCAGGCTGCTGCACGGGCTGTTGTGTAGGCTGATTACTCTTCTGCACACCATAGAAACGCTCATAGGCAGCCTGAGTGCTCTTATCCAACTGCTTCAGCAGATCCTCTGCCATCGCCAGTTCCAGACCTTCGCTGGAAGAAATACTATGGATCAGGCTCTCTGACAACTTATAAGCACCCCACGATACATTCTCAGCATACTGCTCAGCATTCTCATAGGTGGTCAGCACCATATTCTTGTTCTGATAGGCGGGATCCTTAAATGAGGCAGACTCGATAGGACGGCTCACCCACTCCTTGGTATAGGTATAAGTGGTCGTGGTGACTTCCTTACCACCCAGTTTATCCTCCTTCTTCTCCTGAGCATGCTCTACCCACTGATAGTACTCCACCGTACGTGTGAGAGAAATAGCCTTGGCACCAATACCAAACTGCGCGTCAATCAGTGAATCCTCTGTTGTTGCCAGAGCGGTACCACAGATCAGTTCACCCTCCAAAGAGGCATCCTTCTTGTTGGGGTTTTCCATCTCCACGTAGGCACTACCTGCCTCGTCGAGCATCTTTTCGGTCTTCACAGCACGACCTTCGTTCCACCACAGCAAAGCTGTACCTGCAATAAACAGCAAAAAGCCACTGCCGATTGCCTTAAACGAGTTTCCTACTCGGGTTCCATAACCCGTCGTTGTAACTTCTTGATAAGCCATAATGATTATTTTAACGGTTATTGTATTAAGTAATGATTCTACGTTTATTCGGTTATTGGTGGCAAAATTACAATAAATATTTGAATTATGCCAAGTTTTTTAAGATTTTTTTATTTCAATTCCGTTGCGCTATAGTTAATTCGCAAGGCATAAGACTGCTGTAAGGCTTGTTTGACATCTGTAATGACACCCATTGGCGTACGGCGATCAGCCCGCAGACTGACCGTCAGTTTATCGGCATTCTCCGCCGACATACCACCTCGGATCTCCTCAATACGGGCCGGGATGTCATCTGGCGAGACCAGGTCACCATTCAACTGCACAGCCCATTCCCCTTTAAACTGTCCGATATAGATATTCACCACCGATGCCTTGTTGGCCAGTTTCTGAACATCTTTACCTTGTGGCACCTGGAGTTTCACCTTCACTTCGTCGCTACGCATATGGGTAACGATCATAAAGAAGAAAAGCACGGTGAAGATCAGGTCAGGCATGGAGGCCACATTCAGGGAAGGTACCTGATGACGTTTCCTTGGGAACATACTCTGCATCGGTCTCATTGCCCACCTCCTTTCAGATCCTCACTGATACGCTGGGGATAATACTCGTTGATCACCGTACGTTCCTCATTATTACAAGCCATATAGTGTTTGCCAAAATGCCGCTGGGCATAATTCTCACGCAAGGCGGCATAAGCCCCTACGATGACATTCTGCATCTGGAAATAAGCCTCATAACTGGTCTGACGGTCTGCTTTCACTGCCACAACGTGTCCTTCACGATTGACAGAGGCCAAAGACTGCACTTCCTCACCAAGTTGTTTCAGCGTCACCACCTTGCCATTACAGGTCAACTGGTCCTTGGCGTCAAGTTCCACTTGTAATACATGGTCCTTATTGATGTCCGTCAGTTGTTCCTCTTGCTGAGGGGGCGGAGCCATCTGACGCAACAGTCCCTTCTCCGTGTCCATCGACGAGGTCACGAGGAAGAAGATCAACAACATAAACGAGATGTCTGCCGTTGAAGTGGTATTCAGCTCCGGAATCTGCTGACGATAGCGCTTACGAAACATCCGATGATCAAAAGGATTGAAGTATAGATAAACATATCTGTCGTCTTCAGCCAGAACGTGTCGGCAAAGCGCACACCATTCGTCATGACAGGCTTTGAAGAACCTAATAGGAAGGTAACCACCAGACACACCATCAGTCCAATGGCTACACACCAGCCGATACGCCCGGCTGGTACGCCGTTGACAATATCATCACCTTTCCGTCTGCTACGGAGCGTATGCCATACCGACCAGGCTGTCACAGCAAGTGCAACAACCACCATCAGGTACATCAGTCCCAACATCAGATCGGCGAAGAAAGGCGATACAATATTCATGCTTGCTTGTTTTTATAGACTGCAATCATATCCAACAAAGAGATCGCCGACTCCTCCATCTGTGCGGTCAGACGTTCGATCTTTGAGAGGATATAACTATAGAACAACTGCAGAATCAGTGCCACCACAATACCGAAGATGGTAGTGATCAGTGCCACCTTCATACCCTGGGCCACGATCGTCGGACCGATATCACCGGCCTGCTGGATCTGGTCAAATGCCATCACCATACCGATCACGGTACCGAGAAATCCTAATGACGGTGCCATGGCAATGAACAACTTAATCCATGAACAGCCTTTTTCAAGGTTTGCTGCCTGCAGACCACCGAAGTTCGTGATACTACGTTCAATGGCAGCCATCGGCTGGTTGATATGCAACAGACCCTGATAGCAGACACTGGCCACAGGACCTCGTGTGTTACGACAAAGTGTCTTGGCACCCTCCACGTCATCAGCCTGCAGACGATGTTCGATATCCTCCATCAACTGACGCGCCTTGATCTCCGACAGCGTCAGATAGATGATGCGTTCGATACAGAAAGCCAGACCTAATACCAAAGCCAAGGCCACCAGCGACATAAAGCCGACATTACCATCGATAAACTTTGTTTTCAACTGCTTATGGAAACCGCTCTCCTCTACATCTGCATCCATATCGTCAGTCAGCAGCATCTCATCGCTCACGGCCACAGAGTCAACCGTTGCCGTTGAATCAGCAACAAGCACAGTATCTTGCTTTGACTTATCTTGAGCGATGACAGTTTGCGAAGTCCAAAGCAAACCAATCAGTGAAAACAGAATAATCAGTCTTTTCATATATTTGCTTTTATTGAAAACCAAATCTCCAAAGCGTTTTTCTTAAAATCGCTTTGAACCTATTCTGCGGAGAGAACAGGATTCGAACCTGCGAGCCAGTTTTGCCGGCTACACGCTTTCCAGGCGTGCCTCTTCAACCACTCGAGCACCTCTCCTTTTACATGAAGCGGATGCAAAGGTAGTGTTTTTACCCCATATTCCGCTGATTACACACATATATTTAATATTTTTTCGCAGTTCGTGTTCGTCTGGTTCGCCACCGTCTCCGCATCCACCCCATATGCCTCGGCCAAACGTTGCAGTACATGCGCCACAAAGGCTGGTTCATTTCGTTGTCCACGCATCGGAACAGGTGCCATGTAAGGTGCATCCGTCTCCAGCACGATCCTGTCAAGCGGGACACAGGCAGGCAACACCTCTGGCAGATGCGATTTCTTGAAAGTCAGCACTCCCCCGATACCCAGCACAAAACGTTCAAACTGAAGCAGTTCCTTGGCCTCCTGCTCATTGCCTGTAAAACAATGAAACACGCCACCTGGCAGATCATTCTGATAACGTTTCAGGATGGCCACCAACTCGTGCTGTGCTTTCCTGCAGTGGATCATCAGAGGAAGCCGATATTCCACAGACCACTTTACCTGTTCCTCGAAGGCAGCCAACTGAGCCTGTTCAAACTCACGGCTCCAATAGAAATCCAGTCCGACCTCTCCGATGGCCACCACCTGCGGTTCACTGAGTCTGGGTTTGATCTGTGCCAGCACGGTCTGCCAGTCAGCTTTCACCTCCTCAGGATGAAGGCCTAACATGGGATAGCAGTAACCAGGATACCGCCTGCACATCGCCATGACGGTGTCACACGACGCCAGGTCGATGCCCGGAATACCGATGGCACCTACACCTGCCTCACGGGCACGAGCGACAACGGCTTCAAGATCGTCTCTGAACTCCTCGCCGTCAAGATGGCAGTGGGTATCAACGAATCTCATCAACTCTGACGGGTCATCATCTCTGCGGCGTAGGCCTTCAACTCTTGCTTACGCTCCTCTGACACTTTAACCTTTGCCAGGTACTCCAGCGCCCGGTTATAGCACTCATCCATCTTACGCTCACAGAGTTCACGGATGCCGATCTCATCATAGAGCTTCGTGACAGCCTTCACTTTCTCGTTACGATCGAAATCCTTGGCAGCGATCCAGTACTGGAGTTCCTTCCGCTGGGCCTCGTTAGCCAGATTCAACGCATTGATAAGCATATAGGTCTTCTTATTCGAAGTGATGTCACCGCCGATGTTCTTTCCGAACACCTTTGGGTCTCCATACACATCCAACAAGTCATCCTGAAGCTGGAAAGCCAGACCGATCTGTTCACCGAACTTATAGAGATTCTCCTGATCCTTCTGAGAAGCACCTGCCAAGATGGCACCGATCTTGACAGCACAGGCGATCAACACACTGGTCTTCAGACGAATCATCTCAATATAATCTTCCTCCTGTACGTCATCACGAGTCTCGAACTCCACATCAAGCTGCTGCCCCTCACCGACCTCATAGGTCGTTACGAGGAAGGTAGCGAAGACGTCTTTCACCTTATCCACCTCACAATCCTCGATACGCTCAAAGGCCTGAAGCAACATCGTATCACCTGAGAGGATGGCCTGATTGGGATTCCAACGCTTATGCACGGTCTCATGACCACGACGCATATCGGCATTGTCCATCAGATCATCATGCAACAACGTAAAGTTGTGATAGGTTTCCAAGCCGACGGCCTGAGTGATGATCCGCTCAGGGTCGTCCTTGTAGAGATTGTAGGCCAGGAGCATTAACACCGGACGTACACGCTTGCCGCCGATAGCGAGCACATACTTGATGGGCTCATACAAGGAATAAGGCTGACGGTCATAAGCCAAACCATCCAGCGCCTCATTTACCTTCTTCAGTAATTCTTCTGATTGATACATATTTATTTTTTATAGATTAAACACAATAGGTATACAGACCTTCGTACGACAGGGTTTGGCATTCATCACACCAGCCTGCCAGTTGGGCATCATCCGCAAGACGCGCAATACCTCACGGTCACAGGCGGGCTCCAGATGTTCCGTCAGTTCCAGATCGCTCACACTACCATCAGTATTCACGATAAACTGGGCCACTACCCTTCCTCTGACCTGTTTCTTCTGGGCAGAAGCTGGATACTTCAGGTTCTTCGTCAACCATTTCATAAACTCCGAGGCGCCTCCTGGGAACTGCGGCAGGTCTTCCACCACACGGAAATCCACAGGTTCGTTATACATATCCACAACCTCCGGTTTATCTTCATCGACCGCTTTCTGATCTTTCTGTTCCTCTGGGCGTTCTACTGGTTCAGGTTCAAAGGTCAGTTCCACATCGTCATCTACCAGACGCAACTGCTCTGATTTCGGTTGTTCCACCTGCTGTTCCTGAGGAAGCATCATCGGAATCTCATCCTTATCGCGCTTCAGCGGAGAGAGTTCCATCTCTGCCTCCAGATCGTCATCCGCCTCGAAGAAGGCCCAGCCACTGTCGCTGCTGTTCCATTCCAAGGCCACGAACAAGGTTGCGAGCACAACGACCAATCCCAACAGGAACCCTTGCACCCGCAGGTTCTCCAGATCTGCCCCACGACTTTTCTTGACTTCCATAATAAATCCGGCATTCTGCCGTTATATTCTTAAATCGGGTGCAAAGATATAAAAAAGAAGTGAAAAGTGAAAAGTGAGAAGTGAAAAGGTTAAGAAATTAAGATTTATTTCGTAATTTTGCGCACAACTTAAGGAAAAAGGAATGAGAAATGATAGAAATGAGGAGATGAGAACTTTTTGGAACAGAGTCCACAAGACTTTGTCCCATCGCCTGTCCGCTGCTCTTTTCTCAATATTCCATTTCCTCATTTTCTCATTATCCGCTTTCTCGCAGGAAAGCACCACTTCCTACAACTTTCTCCGACTGCCCGTCAGTGCCCATGTGGCAGCAGTTGGCGGCGATAATATCACACTGACCGACGACGATCCCGCCCTGATCTTCCACAACCCTGCCCTGATCAATGGCGTCAGCGACAAGAGCATCAACCTGAATTTCATGACTTACATGGAAGGGGCCAAGACCGCCAGTGCCGCCTTTATGAAAGGGGCTGGCGACAGAGGCACCTGGGGCGTCACCGCACAGTATATGGACTATGGCGAGATGAAACAGACCACACCCGAAGGAGAGGATCTCGGCACCTTCTCCGCCCGTGACATAGCCGTGGGGGGCACCTTTGCCTATGCCCTGACAAACGAACTGAGCGGTGGTATCACCGCCAAGTTCATCACATCTTACATCTCAGGCTATAATGCGTTGGCGGTAGCCGTGGACTTAGGTCTCAACTACTTCAACGAGGATATTGACCTCAGTCTCTCGGCTGTGGCACGTAATCTGGGCGGACAGGTCAAGGCCTACGACGACCGTTTCGAGCGAATCCCTCTGGACCTGCAGATAGGAGCGACCAAACGGATCGGACAGTCCCCTTTCCGACTCTCTGCCACACTCAGTCGGCTGAACGACTGGAGCGAAGGCTTCGGCCATCATTTCGCCCTGGGAGCCGATGTCCTGTTAGGACGTAACATCTATATTGCCGCGGGTTATAACTTCCGTCGGGCTGATCAGATGAAAATCAACGACAGCGAAGGTTCCTCCTCCCACGGGGCAGGATTCTCTGCCGGCGCAGGTCTTCAACTGGAGCGTTTCAAACTCCATGTGGCATATGGCAAATACCATGTCAGTGCCTCGTCTATTTTGATTAATTTATCTTACGCATTATGAAAAAAATAACTATTGCTATCGACGGCCACAGCTCATGCGGAAAGAGCACGATGGCCAAGGATCTGGCCCGCGAAGTGGGCTACATCTACGTAGATACGGGCGCTATGTACCGTTCTGTCACCCTCTATGCACTTCAGCACCATCTCTTCAATGCCGATGGCAGCGTGAAGACAGCGGAGTTGGAACAGGAAATGCCTAACATCCGGATCAGTTTCAAGTTCAATCCAGAGACAGGACGTCCCGACACCTATTTGAATAATGTACGCGTGGAGGACGACATCCGTTCCTTGGAAGTCAGCAACCATGTCAGTCCCATTGCGGCTGTCGGCTTCGTACGCACGGCGATGGTAGCCCAACAGCAGCAGATGGGCAAGGACAAGGGCGTTGTGATGGACGGTCGCGACATCGGCACCACCGTCTTCCCCGATGCAGAACTGAAGATCTTCGTCACTGCCAGCGCTGAGGTACGTGCCCAGCGCCGTTTCGACGAACTGAAAGCCAAGGGGATGCCTGCCGACTACGACGACATCCTGAAGAACGTGCAGGAGCGCGACTATATCGACTCCCATCGTGAGGTGAGTCCCCTGCGCAAGGCTGATGATGCCATCGAACTCGACAACTCCCATATGACCATTGCCGAGCAGAAGCAGTGGCTGCTTGATCGCTTCAACGAACGGACAGCGTAAACGATTTTGTTCCTTTTACGTAATTTTCTCTTCATTTTGTCGGTTTTTAACGGTTTTTTTGCTACCTTTGCACCCTGAAACCATTAGAACAAGTATAAAATGATGAGAAAATTACTGTTTTCTGCTTTGCTGGCACTCGCCACAGCAAGCACCGTCCATGCAGGTGGACTGATGACCAACACAAACTATCACATTGCTTTCGACCGTATGTTCGCACGTGCTGCCACGACGGAGATCGACGCTGCCTACAGTAATCCCGCAGGTCTCGCCTGGGGTCATGAGGGCTGGCAACTCTCACTCAACTTCCAGAAGCCCTGGCAGAACCGCGACATCGATTGCAGTGTTCCCGGTTTTCTGGGTTCTAATTTCGACAAAAAGTACAACGGTGTAGCCTCTGTGCCCATCGTGCCGGCGCTCTTCGCTGCCTACAAGAAGCAGAACTGGGCTTTCTCCGCCATGATCGGTATCGTGGGTAGCGGTGGTTTCGTGAAATACGACGAGGGCATCCCCATGTTCGAAGTACCCATCCGCGCCATGTTGGCACAAGCCGGTATGATGCCCGACAAATACAACTACAGTGCCAACATGAAGGGTAAGCAGTATATCTATGGCGCTCAGTTTAACATCACGCGTAAGATCAACGACAACTTCTCTGCTGCCATTGGTATCAGGGCCAACTACTACGATGGTTACAATCGCGGATTCGTGAATGCAAATATGACGGCCGTTCCCAATAACATCGACCTCATCGACCTGCAACTCGACTGCATCCAGCGCGGTTGGGGCTTTGCTCCCATTGTGAGTTTCGACTACCACAATGAGAACCTGACCGTCAGTGCCCGCTATGAGTTCCGTACCAAGATTGCCACAGAGAACGACACCCGTACCCTCTCAGCCCGCATCAAGAACACGGATCCGCAAACGGCCGCACAGGTGCCCTACATCGAAGGTGCGACCGCCCTTCAGATGTTTGGCGACAAGGTGGCCGCTTACCAGGACGGTGCCGAGACCCGCTACGACATGCCCTCACTGCTGGCTGTGGCCGTTGGCTATGACTTCACCCCACAACTTCGTGCTGCACTGGAATACCATTTCTATGACGACAAGCATGCCAAGATGGCCGGTGACCGTCAGAAGACCTTGGAACATGGCACAAACGAATTCCTTGCAGGTATAGAATACGACATCAATAAGAAGTTCACCATCAGTTGCGGTGGTCAGCGAACTGACTACGGTCTCTCCGACGAGTATCAGCAGAACACCTCGTTCGCCTGCGACAGTTGGTCGCTTGGCTTAGGCGGTGCCTGGAACATCAATGAGAAAGCACGTCTGAACGTGAGTTATTTCTGCTCACTCTACAGCGACTATACCAAGACGCAGGCCAACTATCAGGGTACACCCTATACCGGCACAGAGATCTACAGCCGCACGAACCATGTGATCGGCGTAGGTATCGACTATAAGTTCTAAAGTGATTGGGGGTCTCTGATCTCGTTCAGGGGCCTCATCACGAACTCACGCTGATGCATCAGCGGATGAGGAATCTTCAGATCAGGTTCATCAACTATCAGGTCGTCATAAAGTAAGATATCAATATCGATAGGACGGTCCTGATAGTTGATTTTTTTCTGGCGCTTCGTGGCATGGCACTTGCGCTTGCCTAAATCCCGTTCTATCTGCTGCGTCGCCTGCAGCACCTGGCGCGGCGTGAGTGCAGTCTCACAGCAGACGGCCGCATTGAGGAATCGGTGTTCAGACTCAAAGCCCCAGGGCTCTGTCTCGATAAACGAAGAGCGGCGGAGCACCTGCCCCACCCGCTCATCGATCAGTTTGATGGCCTGTAGGAGCACCGCCTCGCGATCGCCGAGATTACTCCCCAGTCCCAGATATACATGATGTTTAGTCATCCAGTATCAGCATGGCATCGCCGTAGCAGCCAAACTTATAGCCGTTCTTCAATGCCTTCTTATAACCCTCATATACCAGGTCATAGCCACCGAAAGAGCACTGGATCATCATCATCGTTGACTCAGGATGATAGAAGTTTGCAATCAGGGCGTTGGCCATACCGAACTCATAGGGTGGGAAGATAAACTTGTTAGTCCAGCCTTCAAACTCCTTCAGGTAACCATCAGTACCGACAGCCGTCTCCGTGGCACGGGCGGTGCTCACACCGACAGCACACACACGGTGACCGTTCATCTTCGTCTTATTCACGATCTCACAGGCCTCTTTGCTCACAAACATCTGTTCTGACGACATCTTATGCTTCGTCAGGTCCTCCACCTCGATGGGGTCGAAACAGCCCAATCCGCAGTGTAGGGTGATATAAGAGAAGTTGATGCCACGGATCTCCATGCGCTTCAACAACTCACGGCTGAAGTGCAGACCGCTGGCAGGTGCCGTTACAGCACCCTCGTTTTTGGCATAGATGGTCTGGAAATTCTCCATATCCTCAGGCACAGCCTCACGCTTATCCACGATATAATGGGGCAGCGGAGCCTCACCCAAGGCGAAGAGTTCACGTTTGAACTCGTCGTGCGGACAGTCATAGAGGAAACGCAGCGTACGTCCGCGACTGGTCGTATTGTCGATAACCTCAGCCACCATCGGACCGTCTTCCTCAAAGAATAGTTTATTGCCGATACGGATCTTACGGGCAGGCTCCACCAACACATCCCACAGACGCAGGTCCGGGTTCAGTTCACGCAGCAGGAACACCTCGATCTTGGCGTCGGTCTTCTCCTTCGTGCCGTAAAGACGGGCCGGGAACACCTTCGTATCGTTGAAGATAAACGTGTCATCCTCATCGAAATAGTCCAGGATATTCCTGAAGTCAAGATAGACGGGGTTACCTTTCTCATCGGTCAGGTCGTTACCCTCATCGTCTTTCTTGGTCATTTCGATTCTTCCACTCTTACGGTGTACCACCATCAGCCGGCACTCGTCACGATGAAAAGTCGGATGAAGTGCCACCTGCTCCTCCGGGAGCTTAAACTTAAACTGTGATAACTTCATATCTATTTTTTTACCTTTTTACTTTTTTACCTTTTTACCTTTTTACCTTTTCAAGGTTCTCTTCCAGCCATGCTGGGAACTCATCAAACGTCAGACAGTCCTCAATCCTCACATCGCCCACACGGGTCCGGCAGAGAGCCGTCAGATGGGCGCCACTGTCCAAGGCCTCACCGATGTCACGGGCCAGCGAACGGATATAGGTGCCCTTGCCACAGACCACCCGGATCTTCATCTGCATCTGCTCCGGGTCGAAGTCGAGCAGTTCAATCTCGTCAATGCGCACGGACTTGGCAGCCAACTGATGATCGCTCCCCTGACGAGCCAGTTCATACGCCCGGTCGCCTCCCACCTTACAGGCAGAGAACAGCGGCGGACGCTGCATGATGTCACCCACAAACTGCGGCAGCGTCTGCTCAATCAGTTCCCGGGTGATATGGGCCGTCGGATAGGTCTGATCCACCGCGTGCTCCAGATCGAAACTGGCGGTGGTAGCCCCTAACTGCAACGTCGCCGTATATTCCTTCGTGTGCTGCTGCAACCGTTCGATCTGTTTGGTGGCCTTACCCGTACAAAGTATCAGCACACCCGTCGCCAGCGGATCCAGCGTACCGGCATGCCCCATCTTCACGCGCTTCACCTTCAGTCGCTTCGACAACACGTAGCGGATATGCGCCAATGCACCGAAACTCGACATCCGGTAGGGTTTGTTGATATAGATATAGGCTCCTCCTAAGAAGTCCATTATGCCAATTGATAAACCAATACGGCCACGCCCACTACCGCACAGTAATAACCGAAGTAGATCAGCTTACCCTTCTTCACGATGCTGATCATCAGCTTGCAGGCGAAACAGCCAGAGAGAAATGCAGCCAGGAAGCCGACAGCCAGAGGGAATGTGCCGATGCTGTCAGCAATCACATCCTCGCCATTGGCGGCTTTCAGGATATCAAGCAGCGCCTCACCTAAAATTGGGGGAATAACCATGAGGAACGAGAACTGGGCCAGTTTCTCCTTCTTGTTACCCAGCATCAGACCTGTGGCGATGGTTGAACCGGAACGCGACAGACCGGGGAGTACGGCACATGCCTGGGCTACACCGATGACAAAGGCATCCCAGAGCGACAGATGCTCCTTCACACGAGGCTTGGCAAGGTAGGAGAACGTCAGCAGCACAGCCGTCACGATCAGCATCACACCGACGATCAGCAGACCTGAGCCGAAAGCCTCCTCTACCCTGTCCTTGAAGAACAGGCCGACGATCCCCACGGGAATCATCGATACCAGAATATTTAGGGCGTATTTGGTTTCCTCGTTCATCTCAAACTTGAAGAGTCCCTTCAGTATCCAGTCAATCTCTTTCCAGAGGATCACGAGGGTAGAGAGCACTGTTGCCACATGTACAGCCACCGTAAACTGCAGGTTATCGGCACCATCGATCCCGAAGAACGATGAGATAATCGTCAGGTGACCACTAGAACTGACAGGCAGATATTCCGTCAGGCCCTGTACCACGCCTAATATCAAAGCTTGAATCCAATCCATATCTCTTT
>Ga0256405_10008956_pt1 | contig 13958 bp, 8 predicted proteins | sample RumenRJG_02DNA_FD_189096 | JGI IMG/M metagenome (GOLD analysis project Ga0256405, IMG submission 189096) | Bovine rumen microbial communities from Lethbridge, Alberta, Canada - RJG_02 | ecosystem: Host-associated > Mammals > Digestive system > Stomach > Rumen | place: Canada: Alberta | collected...
GAGGCTTTGTTTCCTGAGTATAAGAAAGTGGAACAAATTAGCAATGCTTGGAAAAAGAACTCTGCTTTAGTTGGAAAAAATGAAGAACTTTATCCAAAAGCCTCAAAAGGCTATAGACTGGTATGTTGTGGCCACATGAGAAAGAGAAATGTTGAATATTTATTTCCTTCCCAAACCAAGGAAGGTTTATCAATCAATAAGGATACAGCTCTAAAGTTCTTTACTGTCTATGAGCAGACTCCGGATTTCAAAAAAATCTGTAAGTATCTTGAAGAAGGTCATAGGCTTGCTGTTTTCTATATCCTTAAGGATAATAATGTTGATGCTCTTGGATTATCAAAATACTTCCGGTATCCTTATAAAGATAGCCTTAAAAATATGGTTGGTAAACAGCAAGCTCAGGGGAAAAGTGATCCGGATTTATCGGAAACAATGTTTGGATATACAGGTTGTGATGATTCTCTTAAAGGCAGAATACATATAGGGCATGCTTTTTGTGCAGAAACTGTGCATGAAGAAGAGCTAGGGGATGTTAAGGGAGTTCTTGGGCAGCCAAAACCGTCTTTCTACCCATTCTATCTTAAACAAGAAAAAAATCCTTTCAAGACCCTTGATAATGCGGAGGGTATTGCAGGAAGAAAAGTGTATCGTATTCATAAAGACGGTACTGTAACTTCTTTGTCGTCTAATGGAAATAAAAATGTGGAATCTCATTTTAAACCAATCCCAGCAGGTCATCACTTTAAGTTTAAAATCTCACTTCATAATTTGCGTCCTGTTGAAACCGGAGCTTTGCTTTCTGCTTTGACATTCCATGGCACAAAGAATGTATGGCATAATCTTGGTATGGCTAAGGGTTATGGATATGGAAAGGTTAATATCTCGGATATTAATTTGAAGGGTTTAAGCATGAATGTAGATCAGTATCTTCGCGAATTTGAAAAGGAGATGAATGTCTTTTGTGCTGAAAAGGGTCTTAGTGAGTGGCATCAACAAATAGAAATAGGTTCTCTTCTATCAATTCATGCTGAGCATGATGATGCTGTAGTAAAGTATATGTCTTTAGATGAATATAAGGATGCTCGTTCTAATGAAAATTTCCTTCTCTTGGATAAAGATGAAACACGGCTAAATGTTGTAAGTAAATTGAACGAGGAGGATAAGAAGGCTATTGAAGAAAAGAAAATGAAAGTGCGTAAAGTCGCGTTCAGAAAAGAAAATGAAAGCCTTTATGAAGAGGTCGATCAATTGGAGAATGAGCGAAAGTACTCGGAGGCAATTCAAAAGATCGATAGAATTATAGAAAAATTAGAAAAAGTTCAGTTAGATAGCAAGGATGAACAAGAACATAAAGAGCAACTTATTCAAAAATTAAATGAGTTAGCTAAAGGTCCTGAGAAAAAGGTAGCAGGTTCTCTCGATGAAATCATGAATGAGAGATATGAGTTTGGTACTAATGCTGGTCGTTTTAAAATCAGTCAGTATAAGGTTATGAAAACAAGGACGGAGAAATATCTTAAATATAAAGACCGTAACTATTTGACTGATGATGAGGTTAACTTGCTGATAGAAGTCTTCGAAAGATTTAAAAAGGATCCGCACAAAAATGATAGAAAGGATTTTGATAATGGAAAGTTGGAGAAAGACTTTGAAAAATGGTTGGATAATAAAAAGAAGTAATGGAAAATAATATTGAAACTACAAAATCAAGAAAGGTGCTTCTTTCTGTTTTGGGAACAGGATTTTATAAAGAATGTGTTTATCAGTTCAATGGTGTACAGTCAACTTCTGGCCGCTTTATTCAGGCTTCTACACTTGAAATCCTTAAAACTCAAGAGGAATGGACTTCTGATGATGTTGTCTATATTCTTACAACCCAAAAGGCAAAAGATGTCAATTGGAATCCTAAAGATAGAAAAAGAAAAGTCCCAGGTAAAGACAATGAATATGAAGAATATATAGGACTAAAAGATGTACTAAAAGATCTTGATTTTCCTGCAAGTATTATGGAATATGATATTCCTGATGGAAAGGATGAGAACGAAATGTGGGAGATCTTCCAGATTATTTTTAAACTTCTTCATGATGATGACGAAGTATATCTTGACCTTACTCATAGTTTTAGGTATCTTCCTATGTTGTTGCTCGTTCTAAGTAATTATTCTAAATTCCTTAAGAATATTAAACTGAAAAGTATTACTTATGGTAATTATGAGGCGAGAGATAAGGAGACTAATGTTGCTCCTATAACAGATCTTCTTCCACTTGCAATGCTTCAGGATTGGACAATCGCATCTGTTAATTATCTTGAGAATGGAAGAGCTGACCAGTTATCTTTTCTTACAAGAGAGAAACTTCAACCTTTACTTCGTGAGTACAAAGGTAAGAATTTAAATGTCAGTAATTTGAAGAAGTTTACGGATAATCTTTGTGATTTTACAAACGAACTTATAGTATGTAGGGGGAAAAATATATATGAGGCCCAAACAATCCATAAACTTTTGAATAGTAAAGATAATATGACTGAGGTGGTTCTTGCCCCAATGGAATCGCTTATTGATAAAATCGTAAGTTCTGTTAAGAAATTAGATAACTCTGATCCTGCTGAAAATGGATTTGCGGCTGCTAGATGGTGCTATGATCATCGCCTTTTTCAACAGTCTATAACATTACTTCAGGAGTCTGTTGTTACAGCTTTATGTCAGAAGAACGGACTGGATATTATGGATAAAGACGAAAGAGAGTTGATAAATTCTGCTTTTGCTATTGTAAGGAAAGGATATGTTCATCAGCCATCGAAATGGGATTTTAGAAATAAGTCTGATGAAAACTGGAGAATTCTACAATACTTAGTTAATACTCCTGAAATTAATGATTTATCAAATCTATTTAACGAATGTACTCAAATTCGAAATGATTATAATCATGCAGGATGGAACTCTAAAGCGCAGCCTGCAAAAAGCATGATTAAAGGAATCAAAGAAAAAATAGATACTTTTGAGATTTATTTTCGTGATCTCTCTCTTACAAAAGAAATCGCAGAGCTTCAAGATACGGAAGATTATAAACCTATTGAACGTATTCTTATAAATCTCACAAATCATCCTTATAAGGATTGGTCTACAGAACAAAAACAAGCAGCTGTTAGCTTCGGAAATGTGATAGATTTGCCGTTTCCAATGATATCTCCTGAAGCTAGTTCTGATGATATTAAGTCATTGACAGGTGAATATTTCAATAAAATAGAGGAAATCTCAGAGGATAAAGTTGTAACGGTACATGTTATGGGAGAGATGATTTTCGTATTCTCAATTGTTACAAAACTTAAAGCAAAAGGGTATAGATGTATTGCATCGACAACAGATAGAGATGTCCAAATAAATGAGGATGGTATCAAAACTGCAATCTTTAAGTTTAATCAATTCCGTGATTATTAATAAAACTTATTAGTTTCTAACTTATATGGGTCATCTGCAGGTGGCCCTTATTCTAGTTTTACATATTAATGACTTTAAAACAATCTTATTAAGCATGTAATTGGATGATTACACAAAACTTTAATGTTTAAAAGTGAATTGTTGTTTTTCAAGATTTAGATATTGAGCGGAATACGGGAATCGAACCCGCCTCCCAGGCTTGGGAAGCCCGTACACTACCGATGTGCTAATTCCGCGAGTGAGCCGATACCGGGACTCGAACCCGGGACCTACGCATTACGAATGCGTTGCTCTACCAACTGAGCCATATCGGCGAAACCGATTGCAAATATACTACTTTTATTTTAAATAACAAAAGATGTCGCGATTTTTTCGCGACATCTTTATATTTTATGAGAAAAATTATTTGAATGTTAATTCTTCTTTATTAGGATTTTTCCCTATCGAGATGGTATCACCAGGCTGAATTTCTCCACTCAAGATCTTTTCGCACACACCGTCTTCGATGTATTGTTGGATAGCTCTCTTTAAAGGACGGGCACCAAACTGTACATCATATCCCTTGGTGGCAACAAATTCCTTGGCTTTATCTGTGAGTGCAATATGATATCCTAATCCTTCGATTCTTCCAATAAGTCCTCTTAGTTCTATATCTATGATCTTCTTGATAGCCTCAAGGTCTAATTGGTCGAAGGTAATGATTTCATCAAGTCGATTCAAGAATTCTGGTGAGAATTGCTTACTTAAACTCTTCTGGATGATAGAACGAGCATAAGCTTTATCGTTGTCATCCATTGCTATGCCTGAAGTACCACCAGCGGTGAATCCTACACCATGAGAAAATTCCTTGAGCTGACGTGTGCCGGCATTTGATGTCATGATGATCACGGTATTTCGGAAGTCAACCAATCGACCATTGCCATCGGTAAGTCTACCTTCGTCAAGTACTTGTAATAATAGGTTGAAGACATTACCATGTGCCTTTTCGATCTCATCGAGCAATACGATAGAGTAAGGATGACGGCGTACACGTTCTGTCAATTGACCGCCTTCTTCGTAACCTACATATCCTGGAGGTGCACCAATAAGTCTACTTGTGTTGAAACTTTCGGTGTATTCGCTCATGTCTATACGGATCAAAGCATCAGTAGAGCCAAACATCTGCTCTGCCAATTTCTTAGCGAGGTAGGTTTTACCTACACCTGTCGGACCCAAGAACATGAAGACACCAATAGGGTGGTTAGGGTCTTTTAATCCTACGCGATTTCTTTGAATGGCTTTCACCATCTTGTCGATAGCACTATCTTGGGCGATGACATCATTCTTCAGTATGTTAGCCATATTACGAAGTTTTACGCCTTCGTTTTCTGCCATTCTCTGTACAGGTACTCCTGTTATCATGCTTACTACATCGGCAACCTGTTCGCCGTCTACCTCAACCTTGTCACCAGTTTCTCCCTTTGCCCAATTTGCTTCCAGTTCTTGCAGTTGTTTTTCCATACTCAACTGCTTATCGCGAAATCCAGCAGCTAACTCAAAGTTTTGATTTTGAACAGCACTTTGCTTTTTGTGTTTCAAATCTTCGATTTCTTTCTGTAAATCTGTTATCTCTGGTGGAATAATCGCATTCTTAAGATGTACACGTGAACCTACCTCGTCAAGAACATCAATAGCCTTATCTGGGAAAAATCTGTCAGTGACATATCTATCTGTCAATTTGACACATGCCATTAAAGCCTCGTCAGTATATTTCACATGATGATGAGCTTCATATCTGTCTTTGATATTCTCCAAGATCTGTAAAGTTTCGGTCTTTGTAGTAGGTTCCACCACAACTTTCTGGAAACGACGCTCCAAAGCACCATCCTTTTCGATAGAATTACGATATTCGTCGAGTGTGGTCGCACCAATACATTGTATGGCTCCGCGAGCCAATGCTGGTTTCAAAATGTTGGCAGCGTCCATAGAACCTGGAGCAGATCCAGCTCCTATGATTGTATGAATCTCATCGATGAAGATGATGATATCTGGGTTGCGTTCTAGTTCCTTGATAAGAGCTTTTATGCGCTCCTCAAACTGACCTCTATACTTTGTGCCTGCTACAATAGAAGTCATATCAAGACTTACTACACGTTTGCCGAATAATACAGGTGAAGTGTTACGTTTCACGATTAGCTGAGCCAATCCCTCTACAATAGCACTTTTTCCAACACCAGGTTCACCTATTAAAATAGGATTATTTTTCTTGCGTCGACCTAAAATTTCGGTAACACGTTGTATTTCCTTTTCTCTTCCTACGACAGGATCAAGTTTGTCTTCTTGAGCAGCAGCTGTCAAATCAATAGAGAAATTGTCAAGTACAGGAGTGTTTGATTTTCCTCTTTTTTCTGTAGTTGTCGTATTCTTGCTATTCTGTGATGACATATTGTTTGTCATCATAGAATCATCCTCCTCATCTTCCTCGTCAGGTATTTGTAATCCATCCTCTATAGGGGTGGAAGTAATCTTCTTGAGGTAGGATAGAGTGTCTTCGTAATTCATATTATTTTCTTCTAATACTTGTTTTGCTCCATTGTTGGTTTGATCATGAAGCAAAGCAAGCAATAAATGTTGGATGTCGACAATCTGTGTATGCTGCACACGAGCCTCTAACACAGATAGTTTTAATATATTGCTTGCTTGTTGGTTTAATACAAGTTCCGATGTTATTATCGGTTCTTGAATCTCGTCTTCTTTAGCTTTATATTCTAGTTCTTTCTTGATATCTTGTATGTTGATTTCAAAACTAGAAAATAGGTCGGGAATGATGCCATCTCGTTCTCTTAATATTCCGAGAAGAAGATGCTCCGGACCTACTGAACGACTGGCCAGACGAGAAGCCTCCTCGCGTGAGAATGCAAGGATTTCTGAAACTTTAGGCGAAAACTGACTGGTCATTTTGTTATATCCTTTCTTTTTATATTGTTCTACATTATCTATACTATCATGCAAAGATAGCATTTTCTATGATATAGAGCAAAGGGTATGCCAAAAAAAATAAGAAAGAAGATGTGAAAAAGTAAAATCGCAGAAAAGGCGTTTTTTTTGCTTTAAAGACTTTTATATATAGAATAAATGTTGTATCTTTGCCATGTTTTTTGGACCTTAAAATCGCTTAGAACGAAAATAAATGGCCTTAAACGAGAAATATAAATAAAATACATCATAAGAAAATGGATGAAAATCAGACGATCGATAATGATCGAATTTTGAAAATCAACATCGAAGAAGAGATGAAGAGCTCTTATATCGACTATTCTATGTCGGTAATTGTAGCTCGTGCCCTTCCAGATGTTCGCGATGGTTTCAAACCTGTGCATCGTCGTATCCTCTACGGTATGCTGGGTATTGGAAATACTAGTGATAAACCTTACAAGAAGTGTGCTCGTGTTGTAGGTGAGGTGCTTGGTAAATACCACCCTCATGGTGACTCTTCTGTTTATGGCGCTTTGGTTCGTATGGGCCAAGAATGGAATATGCGTTATAAACTTATTGATGGTCAGGGTAACTTCGGTTCTGTGGATGGTGACTCTCCTGCTGCTATGCGTTATACGGAGTGCCGACTCAGTAAGATGGGTGAACATATTATGGACGACCTTGATAAGGAAACCGTCGATATGGTCAACAACTTCGATGATACTTTGCAGGAGCCGTCTGTAATGCCTACTAAGATTCCTAATCTCCTTGTTAATGGTGGTAACGGTATCGCTGTAGGTATGGCTACGAATATTCCTACACATAATTTGCGTGAGGTCATCAATGGTTGCTGTGCGTATATTGATAATCCTGATATCGAACTCGATGAATTGATGAAGTATATCCCTGCTCCAGATTTCCCTACAGGTGCTACTATTTATGGTATCCAGGGCGTCAAGGATGCTTATGAAACAGGTCGAGGACGTATCGTGATTCGTGCTACTGCCGAAATCGAAAGTGATGAGAATCATGATAAGATCGTTGTCACGGAAATTCCTTATGGAGTAAATAAGCAAATGCTTATTGAATATATTGCCGAATTAGTGAAAGAAGGCAAGCTTGACGGTATTTCTAATGCTAACGATGAATCAGGTCGTCAGGGTATGCGTATCGTGATTGATGTGAAGCGTGATGCTAATGCGAACGTGGTGCTCAATAAGTTGTTTAAGATGACAGCTCTACAGAGCTCTTTCTCTGTTAACTGCATTGCGTTGGTTAAAGGCCGTCCACGTCTACTTGGACTGAAAGATTGTATCAAGTATTTCGTAGAGCATCGTCATGATGTAACGATCCGCCGTACACAGTACGAGTTGCGTAAGGCACAGGAACGTGCTCATATCCTCGAAGGATTGATCATCGCATGTGATAATATCGATGAAGTTGTACATATTATTCGTGCAAGTAAAACCCCTTCTGATGCTCAGCGTAATTTGGAGCAACGCTTCGAACTCGATGAACTTCAGAGTAAGGCTATTGTAGATATGCGTCTCAGTCAGCTTACAGGTCTTCGTATGGATCAGTTGCATGCTGAGTACGATGAGTTGATGAAGCAGATCGAATATCTTAATCAGATTTTGAGCGATCCTGAACTTTGCAAGAAGGTGATGAAGGATGAACTCAATGAGGTAAAAGAGAAGTATGGCGATGAGCGTCGTACACAGATCAAGCCGGACGATCATGAGTTTAACCCAGAGGACTTCTATCCTAACGATCCTGTGGTTATCACCGTGAGTCATCTTGGCTATATCAAGCGTACACCACTTGCAGATTTCCGTGAGCAGGCTCGTGGTGGTGTAGGTTCTAAGGGTGCTCGTACTCGCGATAAGGATTTCACCGAATATATATATCCTGCTACAATGCATCAGACGATGCTCTTCTTCACCAAGAAAGGTCGTTGCTATTGGCTTAAGTGTTACGAAATCCCAGAAGGTGACCGTAATTCTAAGGGACGCGCTATTCAGAACCTGTTGAACATTGATTCTGATGATAGCGTAAATGCATTCCTTCGCTTACGTGGAAAAGGTTTGAGCGATGAAGAATTCATCAATTCACATTATATAGTATTCGCAACTAAGAATGGTACTGTGAAGAAGACATTGCTCGAACAGTATTCTCGTCCACGTGCTAATGGTGTAATCGCTATCAATATCGCCGAGAACGATGAAGTCGTAGATGTTCGCCTTACTAATGGTAATAATGAATTGATTATGGCTAACCGTAATGGTCGTGCTGTTCGTTTCCATGAGAATACCATTCGTACCATGGGTCGTACGGCTACTGGCGTTCGTGGTATGCGACTTGATGATGAAAATGATGCAGTAATCGGCATGGTCGTAGTTAATGATCCAGAGCATGAGACTGTTATGGTTGTGAGCGAACAAGGTTATGGTAAGCGTTCACAGGTAGAAGATTATCGTGTTACTAACCGTGGTGGTAAGGGTGTTAAGACTCTTGCTATTACAGAGAAGACCGGTTTGCTTGTAGCTATCAAGAATGTTACCGACGAAAACGACTTGATGATTATCAATAAGAGTGGTATCGTAATTCGTCTGGCTGTAGCCGATGTACGAGTTATGGGGCGTGCTACTCAGGGTGTTCGTCTTATCAATTTGGCTAAGAAGAACGATGTCATTGCTAGCGTATGTAAAGTAATGAGTAGTGAACTCGAAGCAACAGTAGAAGAGGAAAGTCGTGCCGCTTGGGCCAAGAAGAGTGAAGAGATAAGTGGTGACAACACGGTACAGAAATCAGTAGCGGAGACAGCAGAACCAACTGTTAACGAAACTGATGATGCCGAGGAAGAAAGCCCAATCTCTCCAAATGTAGATTTTGAATGATAAAAAAATCTTAAATAATCGAGGCAAATGACCGTTATATCAAAAATATTTCGGTTATTTGTTCTCGAAATTAATTTTGCCAAACCTTTAAAATTAAACAATATGAAAAAATTAATGATTGCAGCCTTGATGATACTAGGTTCATCGGCTGCCTTTGCTGGTGACAGCGATGCATTGAAAGCTATCCTTAAAACTAATAGCTATGCAGATGCTGAACAGTTGATTAAGCAAAACCTTAACACGCTTGCTAATAGTGCTGAAAAAGCTAAAGCTTACAATCACTTGGTAGATCTCGCTATGAAAGTATATAGTGATCAGCAGGCTATTGAGCAGACTAATATGACCAATAAGCAGTTAGGTCTTAAGAAGGATCCTCAGCCTTATGATACTACTGCAATGTATAACTCTGCTGTTCAGGCTATCAAGGCTGGATTAGAGTGCTATAAGTATGACCAGCAGCCTAACGAGAAGGGTAAAGTAAAGCCAAAGTTTGATGGTAATATTGCTCGCCTTTGGGGTGCTCGCACCAATCTTGTAAATGGTGGTCAGATTGCTGCACAGAAGGGTAATGCTAAGAAGGTACTTGAATATTGGGGTACATTCCTTGATACAGAAAGTGAACCAATGTTCGCTTCAATGGATCGTAAGTCAGAGAGTGAATATATTGGTCAGGTAGCACTTTTCGGTGCTCGCTATGCATATCAGGAGAAGCAGATGGATCTTTGCGAAAAGTATTGTGATATCGCTATGAAGAGTCCTGCTGAGGCTAAGGATGCTCTAAATTTGAAACTATATAGCATGAAGAGTAATTTGGCAACTAAGGCTGATTCTTTGGCTTATGTTGATAAGTTGAAAGCTCTCTATGCACAGGATCAGACCAATGAGGTTATCCTTGACAATCTTAATGGTATGTATCAGGGCTTGAAGATGGATAAGGAGCAGCTAGAACTTCTTGATGCTGCTATCGCAGCTAATCCTAAGGGCTTTGTTGCTTATGCAGATAAGGGTATGTACTATATCGCAAAGAATGATGCTGATAAAGCTGTAAAGTGCTTGATGGAAGCTGAGAAAATTCAGCCAGAGAATGTTGTCGTTCTTACCTATTTGGGTGCTTGTCTTAATGTGAAGGCTTCTAATCTCCAAGATCCTAATGGTCGTAAGGTAGTATATACCGAGGCTTTGAAGTATCTCGACAAAGCAAAGGAACTTGATCCTAACAAGGCACAGGCTAACTGGGGATATAACCGCTATCAGGCTTGCTATGGTCTTTATGGTGCTAAAGATCCTAAGACTATAGCTGCAGAGCAGGAGAGTCACTAATATTTAAATCTATATTTTATATAGCCCTTGTTTGTATTTCCTTATGCAAATAAGGGCTTTTTTATATTAAACACTAAAAATTAGGATTATGATTTTAAGTACAACACCCTCTATTGAGGGACATCCTGTATTGGAATACAAAGGTGTAGTAACAGGTGAAACTATTATTGGTGCTAACTTCGTTAAAGATATTTTTGCCAGTGTACGTGATTTTGTGGGTGGTCGCAGCAACAGTTATGAACAGGTGTTGCGTGAGGCTAAAGATACTTCTATGCACGAGATGGTACAGCGCGCTCAGGCATTAGGTGCCAATGCAGTTGTTGGAATCGATTTCGATTACGAGACAATAGGTGCCAGTGGATCTATGCTTATGGTAGCTTGTAGTGGTACAGCTGTAGTTATATAAGAATATTCAGTTTTTGTGATTTATGATATGTCTATTCATTCTTTGATAACAAGAGATGCGAATTTCTTTTGGTCAAGGGTGAATAGATTTTTTTTATAAATATATGTAATTCCATTTCATGACTATCCCGAACGGATCCCGAAGGATTATGTAGCAGTTGCATAGTTGAATTCGCGAATTCTGAATTCATGGAATGAGGCTTAAATATTATAAAAATAAAGTTTATCCAATAAGGACGATACACATACCAGATGAGTCATCTTGTGAAGAATAGAATGAAATTAATGAATTGAGAGTAGAAGCATGTGGCGTCCCAATCGACTATTGATAGCCTTACGGAAAAGCATATATTTCTTCGTATAATCCTTATCAGGAAGTGGAAATAACCCTTTGCTGCGTAAATCTTGAATAGCGATATCAAGGTGCTTACTACTATGCGTCAACAAGATCGTATTATAGAGATAATCCATCGAAAGTTGTGCGATACGGCGGTTTAATGCTACGCGGTCGGCTTCTGGTAAAGTACTTGCCAGATATTGTAAGCGGAAGATAATGTCACGAGTATCGTGAAGGCGCTTAAGTTGATGACGCCGATTATTGTTATGCATGATAGACTGTGAACGCTGGCGATAGTAATAAGCCTTGGCCTTTGTAGAGAACACACGTTCTGCACGTAAAAGAAGTTGAGGAGTGAACTCTTCGTCCTCGTGAAGAATACCAGGAGTAAAGCGCAAAGTGTGGAGTATAGAGCGGCGGAAAATATATCCCCAAGCAGTAGCATGTAGATTATAACTATGCATATATTCGCTGCCTGAGATTGGACCGTTGTATTCAAAAGCCACCTCGGAAGTTGGACTATGGCTCGTATCGAAAATCACCATGTCAGGATTATGGTAGCGCGCAATGTCGAGACAATGCTCGTAAGGCGCTTGAATGAGCATATCATCACCATCCACAAATTGTATATATTCACCATTGGCTATCTGTAGTCCACGGTTACGAGCTGCCGAAAGCCCTTGATTACGCTGTCGAATATAGATAATCTCGTCGATAATATCACTAAGAGAAGTGAGTGGGGAAAGATCAGAACCATCATCGACGAGGATGATTTCCCGATCATTCCGACTGAGGGACAGACGGAGAATGCTATCGATGCAACTTCGGAGCATTTCATCATCGATGTTGTATGTGGTGATGATGAAACTGATTTGAGGCTTTGAATTTTGGGTGGAAATCTGCATGATAATGGTTCTTTTTTAAGAGCAAAGGTAATAAAAAGAATTGAATAACGTTATTTATGTAATGAAAAAAGTAAAACACGATGATGAATATTCGCATATCCTAAAGTATACCGGGATGTTCGGAGGTGTACAAGGAGGAAATGTTCTGCTCTCGCTTGTAAAGAACAAATTGGTAGCTTTGATTCTCGGTCCAGAGGGATTGGGATTAATCTCGTTGTTTAATTCGGTCATTAAATTTGTGTCAGATTCTACCACTATGGGGCTCTCAATGAGTAGTGTGCGAGAACTATCTGTAGCTTTCCGGCAAAACGAAAAGATTGGCGAAAAAGTTGAGATGGTAAGAATGTGGAGTTTGATGGTAGCTCTGTGGGGTACAGTAATCTGCATCGTGTTGAGTCCATGGTTAGATACTTTCGTATTTGCCAAAGAAGGACATATGATTCATTTCGTACTACTTTCACCAGTAGTCTTCCTGATGGCTATCGTTTGTGGAGAGATTGCAGTATTAAAAGCTACCCAACAACTCAAATATCTTGCTTTGCAGTCGATAGAATATTCTGGAGCAGCTTTGTTGATTGCTACACCTCTTTATTATATATGGGGACAGAAGGCTATTGTACCATCATTTTTATTTTTAGCTGTTGCACAATGGCTACTTGTTGTGATTAGATCTTATCGCTTGTTTCCATTGAAGATATCTCTCCGAAAACGATTCCTTACAGAAGGGTACGGAATGATGCGGTTAGGTTTGGTATTCGTAGTGGCAACCTCTATCGGTAGTGGCACAGAATTGATTTTGAGATCCTATTTGGAACATCACGGCGGATTGAATGTCGTAGGACTCTATAATGCAGGATATATGCTTACGATGACCTGTGCAGGAGTAGTCTTATCTGCTTTGGAAACAGATTACTTTCCACGATTGTCTGGTGTGCAGAGCCAACTAGAATTTTGTGAGTTGGTGAACAGGCAGATTGAAATGTGCATACTTCTTTTAGCACCATTGTTGGCCTTGCTTTTGCTATTTCTTCCCATACTAATTCCATTACTTTATAGTCGTGGATTCCTACTTGCTACCGATATGACCCGACTATTAATAGTTGCAGTTCTGGTGAGAGGCTTTTATTTGCCTTTAGAGTATATTCCTTTGGCAAAAGGTGATAGTGTTTCCTATCTTATCATTGAACTCAGTTATAGCATAGTACTTGTTCCCTCGATGATATTTTTCCAAAATCAGTTTGATATTACAGGTGTTGGAATTGCCTTATTGTTTTCGTCTATCATAATTCTATTATTCGATTTGTTGTATTGTTATTGGAAATACGATTATCTGCCAGATGAAAATGTAATTAAGATATTTATGGTTTATCTGTTCCTGTTATCTGTGATGTGTGGAATTATATTCTTATATGAAGACTTTATAGAAATCGTCTTATCCACCGTTATAATGATAGTTATATCGATATCATCGATTAGAACTTTAAGTAAAAAAGTTCACGCAATAAATGATATTTTGAAGAAATGCAGGTTGACATGCAAATAGTTTTTGCGTTAAACCGATATAAAAAAAAGGTTTGATTCTTGTCTATTTGATTCTTTTTGTTAACTTTGTGCTGGAATTAGTATATTATGACTTTATTGATCGTTACCATACTTGTTTTAGCATATCTTCTCATAGCCACTGAGAACCTTACTAATATAA
>Ga0256405_10008958_pt1 | contig 13956 bp, 9 predicted proteins | sample RumenRJG_02DNA_FD_189096 | JGI IMG/M metagenome (GOLD analysis project Ga0256405, IMG submission 189096) | Bovine rumen microbial communities from Lethbridge, Alberta, Canada - RJG_02 | ecosystem: Host-associated > Mammals > Digestive system > Stomach > Rumen | place: Canada: Alberta | collected...
GTATTCTATGTACATCGTCCTCTGATTTGGCTGCAAAGATAACACTTTATTTTCAAATTCACAAATTTAGTGAAGATTATTTTCGTTAATTATCGCCTCAAAGAGTGTTAGAGACAAAAAGAAGAAACGGAAGCCGCTGACTTCCGTTTCTCTATTCTTAGCTTTTGGGGGGGAACAGATCAGAGTAACCGACAAAGTCGCTTGCCAAAGCAAGAACCATCCCCGTGACCCTTCAATTTTCAACGCAGAAAAATGATCAGTAGAACCGACCCCGTGATTCTATTGTTATAGACTTTTTTTCAGGCTTTGGTATAATTGGCCGTTACTACCAAACAGTTCTTTTTGGCTTTCGCTTGCGAAATTACTAAAATTCTTTTAAAAATCGAAAGTTTTAGGTTAAATTGTAACATCTCACAGTTTTTTTCGTAAATTTGCAAACGTCAAAGACAGACTTATACCACGATTGATAGAAGCTGTCAAGTTATGAATTGAAATGACAAACGAAATTGCAAGAAAGATTGCCATAAAAGACTTTTATGGTAAAGGAGAGCACATTTATGAGGATCAAATGGGATTTGATGATAGAATGAAATCAGAGGCCCGTTCTTTAGTTGCTCGCGAAGTTTTCCGCTATCATGTGGAAGAAGTAGGGCTTAATCTTGCGTTTTACTATCCCCCAACGGACACTTTCTATGCCATCTTTAAAGATGTATGGCCAGTCAGGGTAAAGACGTTGCCACGTGACAGAAGACGTTCTGACTTCATCGGCTGGCAATGTGATTGTGACCCTCATGACGAGGATCAACTTATTGCTACATTCGATGATATCACAGATGTATGGGATGGTTTGAAGATTGATGGCAAAGACTTCGAAGAAGTCATTATGCACTCTTACATTGTAGCCTTGAATTAAGAAAAAGATGATGAACGTCATCTATTACGATGTGCCCATTAAGTGAAGATGCAGGACTTCTTATAGTTCTGCATCTTTTGTTACAAGCTATAGTAATATGTTTTTATAAGTTCCGTCATCTTTATTCGACGGTCTTCAAGGAAAGTCTGATAGTCGGTGTGATCCATTTCTAAAATGTCAACAGGAATGCAGTTGTCTTCAAGATTCTTATAAAATTCCACCTCACTCTTTATTGACTTAAATGATGTATCTTCTATACTCCTGATTGCATCCAATGCCTCGTTCAGATATACTTTCGGAGCCTTCTTCCCAACCTTGATGTTGATAGGGGTATCCAGATAAGCATAGTTGGCAACTTGATTATATTCATGCTTGTCGTAGCCATTATCGACGAGATATTGTTTTGGAAATATATGATGAATATCGCCACCAAGGTTTACCAGTTCACCTACAGGAATATGAGATAATAAGGAATCCTTCTTGAAAAAGTTCTGTGCTGCAAGAAAAACCTGATACGTTGGGTTAATGGAGGATACGAAAGTCAAGTTCTGATTCAACTGCACATTCCAGAATGCATCAGACAGAGTGGCATCTTCAATTGACTTCAATGTAGCTTTGACTCCATTTTCACCTATAGCACGAATATCTTTTGCAAATGCGGTTTCAGGCGAAGCACTATACCTACCTGTAAGGACAGAAAGCACATACCAGCGTTGTACCAAACTTTTGATTTCATCTACAGGTATTTCTTTAGTCTCCTGTAGCAACAGGTATACAGCATAAGCAAAATCGATAGCCATCACAGAGTTTACCAACTTCTTTGAGGTAAAGCCTGCTGAGCGAATGGCTAACATAAATTGCGTAAAGTTATATCCGTTGATGACATTGTTAACCCCAGCCTCCAAATCCTTGTAAGTGCTTTCAACAATCTCCTCTTTGAACTCGCGTGTCTCGAAATCACGTCCAGATAGCATGGCTACAAGGTCTGCTAACTTAGCTCTTTTACAACGATGCATAAAAGCGACACGCAATACATCATCGCATTCAGGATCATAAACTGTTTCTTTGTCGTCTTTGAGCCATTCCAGTTTGCTGAAATAGCTGGAAGCAGCAAACGCATGGTCTTTTTCCTTAATCTTATTATAGAAAGTACCATCCTTGCAGAGATGGGCAAAATAGTCAACCACTTTGCGAAGCGTATTGCCACCATGTATTTCATCAGCTGCTATCTTTGACATCACAAAGTCGCCCTGACTAAGGGCCGTGCCTTTCGAATTGATACGGATAAATATGTCCGTAACAATATCTATGTCAAGAGATGCATCCAGCTCTATCACGCCAATGTTGCAATGCTGAAGGTTTCTCAAACTTTCAAGAATCGTGTTTAGTTGTTCTTCATCCATATCGGGGTTATCCGAAACATATTGACGGATAAACTTAAAACTGCCAAAATCAGGTTTAAACAGTTCTGCTATATCAGGTATCCAGCGCTTACTTTTGAGATGAGCGGGTGTTTGAACTGCAAACAGTTCTGCATCTGGATTATTTGAGATTGCAGCAAACGGATCGAAAGCTATTTTCACGCGCCCTTCGCTATAGTCATCAAAGACAATGGATTTGCCAGCAATAGCTGTCATCAATGCTGTGATGCGCTGCTGACCATCAATAAGGACCTTCTTTCCTTCTGACAGAGAACCATTCTTTAGTTTGACGGAAGGATTCTTCCAAATGATGATATAACCTGTTGGATATCCCTTATAAAGAGAATCCATTAAGTCGCGTACCTGCGACTTCCGCCATACAAACGGACGCTGAATCTCTGGAATAGCTATATCGTTAGCCTCAATCAATCCAAGTATCTGACTTATAGCCAGAGGGTAGTTATTGTATTTTTGTTTGTCCATTTTTCTTATTTTCTTTAGAGGAAAAATCGGAAGAAATCTCGAATATTCCCAATATCTAATCAATATTTATTATTTCAACAATCCCAAAATCGTTTCTGGCGAAACCTGCATCTTCGTAACTGCACACATGCCGACACCCATATCCTTCACGCTGGCACCAAGCAGATACACGTCATTGTCAATGATCAAGAACCTATCGTGGTTCTTTTGTGGCAGTTGCACGAACCGGATTTCTCGATACTGCTCATTGTGCTTCTTCAAATCGGTTAGGAACGGCTCATAATAGCGAGAGTGAATCGTTGACTCCACATCTTCTGCCCGCTTATCCAGGAGCGACAGCACACGGTCGTCCACGAAGTTGTCAATCAGCACAATCCGCTGCCTAGCACTCCTCACTAAGTCTGACACGTAAGTCCACGCATCCCATACGCAACCCGTGGCAAAAACCTGTTCAGGCTGTTGCTCTGGAAGACGTTTCTCTATAGTAGTAATAATCTGATTAACTTTTTCATCAGTTTCCGTTTGGTGCTGTTCAATGTTAAGGATGCGCTGCATCATCAGAACGTTATTGTTCACGATTTCCGGTATCGCCGTGAAAGCTCGCATAATGCGGATATTCACATCTGCTGCCGTTTCAGACCTCAATACGCTACTGAGCATTCCTATACCATTGCGAGTGAAAGCGTAAGGCATAAATTTACGATGCTGTCCACGTCCATTCTTTAAAATCACATTTTGTGATGTTAAACGCTCATTTGTCTCTTTACCTACAGAATTTAATATTATAGTTTGTGACTTCAAATCTTCTAAGGTCACAATTTGTGATCTTAAAGCATTCCATTCCTCTTTTGTAACATGGAACATGAAATCATCAGGGAAGCGTCTTAAATTACGTTTTACAGCTTGATTTAATGCACGCGTCTCGACGCCATACAGCATCGCTAAGTCAGAGTCAAGCATCACTTTCTGTCCTCTGATAGTATGGATAAGACTCTCGATATTTATGTTTTTGATGTCGCAAATTGCGACTTCAAATTGTTGGTTATCATCTAACTGATTCAGACTTACAACCATCTCTTTGGACTGGTCACCGCTCGGCCCTTCGGGACGCTTGCCAATGCAAGAATTTGTGACTGGTTCCTTAGGTTTGCCCTCTTTCTTCTTGTCTTTCTTTGCCATATATCGTTATTATTCTTTCATTAGGTTATCTATATCACCCATTAAGCACTCCGTCTGCTGGAGCACATAGATGATGCGGCCATAGTGCTTCACGTCCTCGAAACTCAGGGTCATGCCCTTGCGGTCTTTCAGCCACTTCTGGGCAGGCTGGTAGCCTCCGATGAAGAAGTTCCATGCAGATTCTGGTACACCATCGAAGTATTGCTCTGCGTTGATATAGACGCGATTATCCTGCCAGCGGTAGCAGTCCACCTGCAACGAGCCTGCAACGGGGAAGGTGACACCAGTCTTCGAGGGCAGATCTTCCATCAGATGCAACTGCCGCAGTTCTTCTCCCAACTCCGCCAAATCACGGAATTTCTCCCAGTCTGTTGGATAAGGTATGCGTGGGAAGTCTATCTTCAGGAATTCCTTATAGCGTTCACGATAGCTGGGGCTATGAAGTACCGCGTAGATATAGTCGAAGAGGGCTTGGGGATAGAGCACGCCATTATATTCGCTTATTGGGTCAATCAAAACATTGTCATCATAGCAAGGAAGGTAGTTCAGGCCTTGGGCTATCTTGTCATACAATTCCTTGTTGAAATTGACAATGCGCTCTTCTTGACCCATATTCTCCTTGTAAAGATAAAGAGGAAAGAAATAGCTGCCTTCTCTTGTCCTCCCTGACACATAACACATATCAGCAGGACACGAAGATGCGAGAACTAAACTCCAAGGAAGATCTGTTGCAGATTGTTTACACACCCCTAAAGCGACATTCTCTTTTTGAAGGTGATTCATTATGGGGTATACAGGACGTGCCAAGAAACCTTTTGACGGAGAAAGATATGTATACTTTTTATCAAATGGACGATAATATGCCTCAGTAATATACTTGTCCTTTATTCCATACTCTTTCACATTTTCTTGAGCTTTGCTTATCTTGTTGTCGGCACTTTCAGAAGTAATCTGATATTTTGTTTTTACCTCACTTTCAGATAGATCCTTGTAGTCCTTTAATATTGAAACAAGTTTTTCCTGTTCTTCTTGAAATGCTATTGCGTCACGTTTGGAACAAATTCCAACTCCACTATTTATAAACAGGTCCTCTATCTTAAAGAAACTATGATACTCGTCTTCCAAATCAAAATTCTTAGGAACAAAAAAATAATTTGGAGCAATAGGACTTAGCTCTTGATATCCGACTGATTGTAGTGAATTATCTTGTAGGAAGTTATATTTGTCTATACGACTTCCATATAAATCTTTATAATATACATACCCCAATTCATTAATTTTTTTTTCTCCAGTCTTAATGAAAAGATTTATACTAACTCCTTGCTGAATATCAAATACATTTTCATCTTTTGCACCCTCCTCTCCAGATTCACTTCGTTTGCTATTACCATGAAGATTAATAGTATAAATCTTATCAAACGTTTTTAGCAAATTCCACCTCATACCTCGAAAAGTCAAACCATCCAAGAAACCATGAGGGTTGATAAAACCGATGATGCCAGTGTTATTTTTCTCGATATAATATTGTGCTAGTCTAATGAATTTCACGTAATCATCATTCAACCATTTCGTGTTACCAACTCTTGTTTCAGAACCAGGCTCCTTTTTATAATCATCCATCAACTTCATTATCCATTCGCCTTTATTCTGACTTTCTCCACTGTAGGGTGGATTACCAATCATCACCATCACAGGACAGTCACGCTTAATCACATTTGCTTCTGCGGCTTCACGGCTGAGCCATTGGGCAAAGAGGGTTCGAGGCTCGTTGTTGCTCTCTTCGAGGGAGTTGGTCAGATAGACATGCAGACGTTTCTCTGACTGGTGCTGATAGCCGGTCTCGCTCAGCAACATATCAAGTTTCAAGTGGGCAACGGCATACGAGGCCATCAATATCTCGAAGCCATTCAGACGAGGCAACAAGTGTTGTTCCACATACTGCTGCCAAACACCCTGATTGTCACGATAGCGGTCATATATCTGATTCACCACCTCAGCCAAGAATGTGCCTGTGCCAGTAGCAGGATCAAGAATCTGCACCCGATGGAAGCGTTTCATGGCATGCTTCATACCGTCTTTGGTTCGTCCGTCATAACTCTGCTCTACGGCAACGTCCTTTTCAATCGTGGAGTAGTCTGCCAACCCTTCTGGCAGGTTGAACTCCTTTTGAAGAATCTCGTCGACAGCCCTCACGATGAAGCCAACGACTGGTTGTGGTGTGTACCAAACGCCTTTCGACTTACGCAGTTTGGGATTATACTCAGACAGGAAGTCCTCATAGAAGTGAATCATGGGGTCGTGGTGGCGCTTGTCCTCACCGTATGCTTTCATGATTTTCTGCAAGTCAGAAGCCAGGAACACCGTCACCAAGTCATCCACTACCCAAGCAATGCGCTCATCAAGGTCGTTACCAGCCAGATTGTTGAAAATCTGACGTAGGAAGGGATTGGTCTTTGGAATCAACTTTGCAGCCTCTTCGCGGCTAAAGTCCTCAGGAGTTTCATCATGAAGACGTGCGGCAAACATGCCGTAGGCAATAGTTTGGGCATAGATATCCGCAAAGTCTGAGGGCTTCAGTTCCTGAATGAGCACATCCCTGAAGGCATTATACTGTCCCCGCAGGTTATCATTGGCATAGCTTTCCGTATCGTCGTTCATGGCCTGCTCAATAATATTTTCCAAAAGCCGAGCCTTACCTGCCATCAGCTTGGCCAGACGAGATGCTGATGTAATGCGTTGGATAGCATTGTTGCCAACATGCTCTATGAGATTTAGAAACTTGTCTTCGTTCTCATTGATAGCAACAATCTTGTCGCCCTTCACTTCTGCTATACGCACGCTATCCACAAACTCGCCATGTTCATATAGGTGGAAATCCAGATAGTCTGTGAAGATAATATAGTCGAGGGCCTGCTTGTAGCGTGTAAACTGCTCCTTATGACCATGAGGATTGCGTCCGTCAAGGTCGTTGTCGCCAATATCCTTTGCCTCAATGTAGAACACTGGCATACCATCTTTACGACTGGCAATATAGTCTGGCGCACCACACTTCACTCGCTTGGGTTCGTTCACAATGCGTAGCTTAGGTAAAAGAGTCTGTATCAACTGCTCCAAAGCGCCTCGGTAGCTGTGCTCTGTGGCATTGCCAGCACGATATTTCTGATTAACGGTGCTAATATATTCTTTTAGGTCCATATTGATAGTTTCAAATTTTACACAAAACACTTAGGCTGTGGATAATCAAGGGGCATCGCCTTACCACCGCTGCCAACGATTCTGTGTAGGCCGGTTGATAGGCATTATGCCACTCTTGATGCTAAATCTGGGTGCAAAAATACAAAATCTTTTTGAATAACCAAACTTGAGAATAGAAATAATCAAATAATTACACTACACAACCTATTAAAATATGATATACCCTCACCTCTTACACCTGGCACTTAACTAACTGAAAATCAGTGGCTATTTTTTTGAGTTAAGTGACACCTATAGTCGCACCAGAGGTGACACCAGGGAATATCGGCCGGCCGTGAAACATTTACGAGAGGCCGATATTTTTTTACGAGCGGCCGGGAAATATTTACGAGCGGCTTGTACGTTTTTGACTTTTGGCGTGAAACATTGTCGGAAAGGGTTGGTGCGACACTTGGTGTGGGCATTGGTGCGACCTCTGGTGCGGGCAAACTCATCGCTAAACGGCTGATAATCAGGCTTGGTGTTAGAGGTGTCACCAAACGGAAGTCCTGTATGTAGGGCCACGCACGCGTACATGGAGCGACGCAGTGAGCAAAAGGACACACGAAACCGCAGCGTATCAGGCGGTTACAATCTTAGGATTCCGCGAGGGTACACCTGAGACTTGCAGGAACGGCGAAAACACACTACCTTTGCAGCCGAATTCAAATCACTGACTCGACTTGCATCTCCCTCGGCCCAGCCGAAACCTGCACAGCAGTGATCATCATCGTAAGAAGAAAAAACACCAACGTGATGTGACATCACTTCTTAGCGGGTACGAAACTCTCCCAGGTCTGGTCGTCGTAGAAGACGCGAATCTCGGTGACACGCCGCTGTGGCTTGTCAATATTTTTAACCTCAATACGCGAGGAATTTGGGTGTGTACTTTTTACACTATTGGAAGTTACAACTGCCGGAGCGCGATTTTCTGACGACGAGGACGACGCTTCGGGAACGGAAGGGGTAGGATCTGAAAAATCGAACAGCGAATCTTGCATGCCCGACAGCGGCTCAGTAGGGGAGGCGGCAGCCTTATTAGAGTCGGTGTACATAGGACCGGTACCAAACATCAGCCACTCGAGATTGATGTCAGGAATTTTCTTCCTGATAGCCTCGACAATATTGATACTCGGTTTAGTGCGCTCGTTGAAGATACTGCTCAACGATGCTGGCGACATTCCGATGAACTGAGCGAACACCGTTTGGGTCATGTGTTGCGACTCCATAATCTGGCGAATTCTGTCCTTCATTGCTTCAATAGGGTGGTTTAAGGGGTTCGAGGCCCATTTTCGTTTCAGTTTACAAAGGTAAAGCAAAAAAATGGAACGTGCAAATTTTTAAACGAAAATTTTAAAATCAAAATGTTAGGTTTGTGATTGTAAATTCACAATTTCAAATTGTAAAGCACTGCGAAAATCAAGTTTTGAGTTATATTTGTAAATTTACAAAAGCAAATTCAACAAAGCCTTATTTGAGAGAAAAAAGGCAAATAACTGAAGGTAAATGTGATAATTAGCGCATACATACCTATTTCGTAGGCGACAGAGCCCGTTTACAGATTGAAATACCACATAGGTACATCGCTTAGCTTTATTATAATAAGATAATTATCTCATTATTAGATAGTTATATCAGTATTTCGCTAATTGTATATTTATGAATATAGAAATGTAAATGTACGGATTTAGGTTTTGGAAACACAAATATAAAACTTTAAAGTTTTGTTTTTATTCATAAATTCAGAATCATAAATCTAAATATTTTCACGTCCTTATATTTATTTGCATACTTAAATTCACAAAAGCAAATGCAAATAATTGTGAACACTAAATTTTCGATGATGAAAAAGAGCAAAAATCGGCATTTCTCGCAAATTCCCTACGACGGACAAGGCGGCTGAAAATACGCGAGTTTTGAGCGGTCAGAAATGGGCTGAAAGTCCTTTGTTCATTAGCTTTTTGGCACAAAAAAAGCGTCCTTCTCAGACGCTGTTTCTGCAAATTCCAGGAGCGGAAATCAATGCAAAATGTAAAAAATTAACTCCTTCATCAGCTCGCCAGGAGGGGTATTGGGGTTGTCCAAACCCTTACTTTTGGCATCTATTTCTCTAATTTTAGAAATTATCTGCATCACTTTCATTCCAGAGTAATTTCTCATACCTGTCATATAGTCCTTGGCAGCCCACGGTGATCTCAATTCCAGCCATTCTGCAACGCTCTCCTGGCTCTTATTATTGGGCGCATAATACGCAATCATCAGATTTTGGAAATAATTAAAGAGCATTGGGAGAAACGAGTAGATGCTTCCGGCCTTCGGATTTTCGTCAAAATATTTGATTATCTGATTGGCCTTGAAAACTTGGCGGTTGACGATAGCATCGCGCAACTCAAAAGCATTAAAATCCTTGCTCACACCTATCTGGTCCTCCACCACCTGTGGCGTCACCCTTCTGTCTGTTGCCGGTAGGGCGAGAATCACCTTGTCGAGTTCGCTCGTCAGGCGGCTCAGGTCTGCTCCGATGGAGTCGGCTATCAGCTGCATCGATTTCTGGTCGATACTCACCTCGCGCTGTTTGAGATACTTCTCGATGAACGGTGGAAGGTCGCGGTCGCGCAGTTTCTTGCTCTCGAAGAGCACGCCAGCGGCCTTGATGGTCTTCACATATTCGCGTTTACGGCCGTCAATACTCCCGTTTTTGTGACAAAGAACGAGGACGGTCGATTTGACGGGAGTTTTGAAGTACTTCTCCAACTGGTCGGTCTGCTTCAGATTCTGCGCCTCCTTGACGATGATGACCTGGCGTTCGGCCATCATCGGGTAGCGGCGGGCAGCATCGGCCACCTGGGCGGCTGTCACGTCGGAACCGAACATCACGGTCTGGTTGAAGTCGCGCTCCTCGGGCTGAAGGGCGTGCTCGGCAATGTAGTCGCTAATCTTGTCGATATAGTACGACTCGTCGCCCATGAGGTAGTAGACAGGCTCATAACGGCCTGCCTTCAGGTCGCTCATAATGCCCTCGTAGGTGTAAGTCTTCTGCTCTGCTGCCATAGTCTCTTATCCTGTTGCCAATAGACACAACGCGCACTGGCTCCCTCGACCATGGGAGCCTGAACTGTAAGCCTCGAAAGTACGTAACTGGCTCAAATAGTTGCCGTTAAGGTATAGATACCTGATCATGGCATCTACAAACCGGATCCTGTCCGGAACCGCGTGAACACAGGTTTCACAAGCCGTTTCCTGGCACGTCTGTTGGGGCACGACAACGTCCTGACAGTCTACGCGGCAGTCTGTAGCCGGCACTGTCAACGTCATCGCGTCTTCATCGTACCACACGGGCACGCTCCCCTCCTTGACGGCAAAGGCTGTCAAGAAGGCCCCAAACATGAGTAATATGATGATATATCGCTTGAAATTCATGACTGTCATGTTTCTGACGGCAAAGTTACAAAAAAGATATGTAATGAGCAAAAAAAAACGAAATTGTTTTGTATTGTATTCACTTATTCGTACCTTTGCACGTATGAGAGAAAAACAGCTGAACTTACCGGCCTACGACGTAAGGATGAGCGAGAAGGATGGGCGCCAGACGATTTTCGACTTCCTGCGCAACCGCTACGTCGCACTGACGCCCGAGGAATGGGTGCGTCAGCACTTCACGCACTTCCTCGTTGAGCACAAAGGCTACCCCAAGGGGCTATTGGCCAACGAGACAGAACTGCGCGTAGGCAGCAAGCGGCTGCGCTGCGACACCGTGCTCTACGACCAGTCTCTGCGTCCACGGATGATTATCGAGTACAAGGCACCCCACATAAAAATACAGCAGAAGACGTTCGACCAGATTGTGGTCTACAATCTTCTGCTGCATGCAGATTACTTGGTGGTCAGCAACGGTCTGCAGCACTACTGCTGTCAGATGGACTATGAGCACCGCAGCTACACGTTCCTGACGGATATTCCCGACTACGCCGCCATTACTCCATGTCGTTAGCGTCGGCAGCTTTCTTCGACGAGGCGGTCGACGTCTTGCGGATAGCGCGCTTGCGGGTAGGCTTCTTCTCGGTATCGACGGGCTTCTCGACCTTCACGCCAGCCAGTTCGGGATCGAGCATGATACGACCGCAGTACTCGCAGACGATAATCTTCTTGTGCATCTTGATGTCGAGCTGGCGCTGGGGCGGAATCTTGTTGAAGCAGCCACCGCAGGCGTCGCGCTGCACGTAGACGATGCCCAAACCGTTGCGGGCGTTCTTACGGATGCGCTTGAACGAGGCCAACAGGCGCGGTTCAATCTTGGACTCCAGTTCCTTGACCTTCTCCTTCAACTTTTCCTCCTCGGCACGCGTCTCTTCCATAATCTCGTCGAGTTCGCTCTTCTTCAGGTCGAGGTCGCCACGGCGCTCCTCAATCAGCAGCTTGTTCTGCTCCAGCTCCTGGTTCTTCTCGGAGATACGGGCCTGAGCCTCACGGATCTTCTTGTTGCAGAGTTCGATTTCCAGCGACTGGAACTCAATCTCCTTCGACAGCGTGTCGTACTCGCGGTTGTTCTTCACATCCTCTAACTGAGCCTTGTAGCGGGCCACGCTGGCCTCAGCCTCGGCAATCTCGCCTTTTTTCTGATTGACAGCCTTCTGGAACTCGTCAATATCGGTCTGGATGCGCTGGATGCGCGTGTTCAGACCTTCAATCTCGTCTTCCAGGTCGTCAACCTCCTGGGGCAGTTCGCCGCGGAGTGTACGCTTCTCGTCGATGGCCGACAGGGCCGTCTGCATCTGGTAAAGGGTCTTCAGCTTCTCCTCTACCGACAAGTCTGTAGGATCTTTTTTTGCCATAATTCTTATTTGTTATTTCGTTATCACGTTTAATCGTCTAATCGTTTAATCGTTAAAAAAACAAACGATCGGATTCGTGCAGGTCTCGGCTATCTCGGTCCTCACACCGGGACATTGCGCCTGGATGATGTCGCGGAACACCTCCGTGGTGAACTGCTCGCTCTGGTAGTGGCCGATGACACAAATCTGGATGCGCTGCTCGTAGCCGAAATACTGGTGGTAGTGCATCTCGCCCGTGATGAAGGCGTCGGCACCGTTGGCAACGGCGTCGTCGAGCAGGAAGTCGCCTGCACCGCCGCAGATGGCCACACGGCTGACAGGCCGCTTCAGCAACTGGTTACACATGATGCACTCAACGCCGAACTCACGCTTCACAAACTGCAAGAACACATCGGACACCGTCGGATACTCTAATGTGCCTATGACTCCGCTGCCACACTCCACATCCCCCACCCGCTTCGGGTTCAGGAACGTCACGTCTGTCAGCCCCAGTTTCTCGGCAATCTTGAAGTTCACGCCACCGCGGGCATTGTCCATATTCGTATGCATCGAAATGACACACACGTCAGCCTGAATAGCCTTACGCACCGTTCGTTGCACGTCTGTCAGGTCACTGATGGTCTTCAGTCCCCGGAACAGCAGCGGATGATGGCTCACAATGAGATTGCAGCCTTTCTGGACTGCCTCGTCAACGACTTTTTCAGTGACGTCTAAACACAATAATGCCCCTGAAACCTCCGCCTCTGTCAATCCAACTTGCAAGCCAGCATTGTCCCAGCTTTCCTGCAAGGGCAGGGGCGCGAACTGTTCAAGGGCGCTAAGCACTTCCTTAACTTTCACGCTTCTTTCTACGTTTTAGGCTGCAAAGATACGCTTTTTTCACCAAACCGCCAACTTTTTCGCTACTTTTTTGTCCAAAGTGCATTAAAACAAAACATTTCAAGGCAGCACTACAAGACCGAAGGTTCCCGTTAATTGAAGCACGGAGCGCAGTCGCTGCGGTCCGTGCCTGTATCCCGGGTATCATAAGAAAACTTACTTTGCTCCCATCACGGCCTTGCTCATTTCCTTCAGGTACTTCTCGGTGAGGCCGTTGATGTATTTCTGCGTCTTCTGCGCCGACTTGGTCAACACGCCCACCTCTTTGTACATCTCCGTGAAGGCTTGGTTCTGCTCGGTGTAGAACTTCAGGATTTGTTTGTGTACCTCGCCAATCGTATTAGTTTTCTCTGCTTTTTCAGTTGGCGGCACGTCGAGACCATTCAGGTATTTGATGAAGTCCTGAAGCTTCGCGTCCAGCTCCTTGTTGAGCTTGGTAATCTGTGCGAAGATGGGGTCTGTACCCGTGAGTGACTTCACCTCGAAGTACGGCTTTAACGGGGCGTATGAGGCTTTGATGGCATCCATATTGGCTTTCACGGCCATTGCCTTCGCCTCTATCTGCATCTTCTGCTCGGGTGTCGGCTCCCAGCTTGAAGACTGGCGGGGCGTGACGGGCTCGCTGTAGCCGGGTATCGTGTCAACTGCCACATCGTCATCTACCACATCGTCAACTGCCACATCGTCAACTACCACATCGTCAACTACCACATCGTCTATTCCGCGGCTTTGCCGTTCGTTCAGCAGGCTCTTGCCCGAGTAGCGTCCTACCCGCTGCTCATAGTCGCGATCCTCGTCGTAGTAACCGTTATGCGTGGTGATACGGTAGGTCTCGCCAGGCACGAAGTCGAGATTCGTCCACAATTCGCAGAGCGAGCCGTCGGGCATCACGGTACGGATACGACCCACCTTGGGCTTGTCGAGCTGCACACTGAAGCTGAAGCGTTTGTTCACCACGGGCATCGTAGCCACAAAGTCGCTGTCCTTCAAATTGTTGAGTTCCTCAGCGGTGTCG
>Ga0256405_10008959_pt1 | contig 13955 bp, 14 predicted proteins | sample RumenRJG_02DNA_FD_189096 | JGI IMG/M metagenome (GOLD analysis project Ga0256405, IMG submission 189096) | Bovine rumen microbial communities from Lethbridge, Alberta, Canada - RJG_02 | ecosystem: Host-associated > Mammals > Digestive system > Stomach > Rumen | place: Canada: Alberta...
CAGCATTACCCAGAGGCGTCTCCTCGTTGAAATACTGGATCTGAACACCGAACCGGCTACCATCGCCAAAGTAGTCCATAATGATGGAACCGAGATGAGAGACTGTGATGATCAGGTCCGTAAAACCTTGATCACGCAGACATTCAATCTCATGCTCCAATACAGGCTTTCCCTCTATTTTGATCATAGGCTTTGGGATGTCAGAAGCCACAGAACTGATCCGTGTACCTCTTCCGCCCGCCATGATTACTGCCTTCATTCTTCCTCTTCCTTCGGGATATAACTCTCCGGTGTATAGTGAATTACTCGTGTACCGCCATCTTCAAACTGGAACGGTACATAGAGCAGGTCTTTCATGGCTTCCTTTACTGCAGCCTGTTTCTCCGGCTGCACATAGAACACCAGGAATCCGCCGCCACCAGCGCCGAGAAGTTTGCCACCGAGGGCACCTGCCTTAATTCCCTTCTCATAGAGATCGTCTATGCTATTCGTAGTAATTGCTCCGCCAGTCTGACGTTTCAGTCGCCATGTGGTATCGAGCAACCTGCCGAAATCATCAAGGTCGGACTGTTTGTCTTCCAGGACTCTTTCGGCATCATCCACAAGAGCGTACATTTGCTGAAGCTGCTTCACTTTTTCATCGTACCCAGCTTGATTTGCCTTCTGGAGATCCGAACTAAAGCGCGTAAATCCTGTGAAGAACATCAGCAGATTATCATTAAGCTGTTTTTTCCGATCCGGATGAATGATGATTGGTTTGACGTCATAAGTCCCGTCTTTATTAAAATCAATACGGTTCATGCCACCAAAGGCCGCTGCAATCTGATCCTGCCAGCCACCTGCTTCCTGGCACAGAACACGTTCCAGATAGATAGCCTCGTCCGCCAGTCTCTTCTTGTCGGCATACTTTCCTTTCAATGCATAAAAAGCATTCAGCATGCCGACAGCAAAAGACGAGCTGGTACCAAGGCCAGACCGGGCAGGAAGGTCTGCCTCATATGTAAGCCTGATTTCATGCATATCCAGCATCTTCATAGCATTACGAACGGCTGGATGGTTTATCTGCTCGACATCAGTCACTCGCTCAATTTTTGCATAAGACAGTTCTGTCGTGTAATCAAAAAATCGGGGAAGATGTCTGACGTTCACATAGCAGTATTTATCAAAGGTTGTAGAGAGAACCGCTCCGCCGAACTCACGGAAGAAACTTTCCATATCAGTTCCGCCGCCGAAGAAGGACATGCGGAATGGGGTCTTTGTGATGATCATGCTTGAGTTTTTCCTTTCCCCAACAATTCAGACAGATGCCGATTATCATAATAGTCTAAAAACCGTCTTTGTAACCGTTTCTTCATCTGGATGTCTGGTGTTACTGTGTTGCTCATCATTTCCAGAAATTCTTTCTGGGTATTTACATGGTATGTAAGTTGATCTAAATCTCTAATTCCTTCAAATGCAACACTCGTTCCAATAACTGGTGTACCAGTATTAAATGCATCAAGAACTTTAACCTTAATTCCTGCTCCATCAAACAACGGGGCAATCATGGCTTTGTGTCTAACGATTTCACTATAACTATCGACCACATAGCCCAAGTATCTGATTCCGTAAGGTTTCAAATACTTTTCATTATTCTCATCAGAGAGCCCCCCACCCATAACGACAATTTTATCTGCAATAGTATCTCTATTAGGTTTAACTACATTCTCGATAAACCATGAAAGACCTGATAAGTTCTCATAGCGTGACCAAAGACCAAATATGATAAAAGTGTCATCCACTTCCAAATCGTCAGGTATTGTAAATCTTGTTAAATATTCATTTGAATACTCAGACTTCAATGCATACAGTTCTTGGATAATGTCTGAGTCCTTAAAACTTGGGGTAAAAACCTTGCTGGCACTTTCAAGTATATGCTGCTCAGACCACTTTACCCATGGGAAAAGTTTGCTCCTTTCCCGTTTATACTTTTGGGCAAGCACATCATGGCATCGTATGATCTTATTTTTATGGTCCAAAAACAATGAATAGGTAGCAACTTGAACAAAATCAAAATATAGTACATCATACTCGTTGACTATTGTTTTTAAGTACCTAAGCAGTTTATATGAAAACCTTCTAGAAAACACCGGATATAACGCTGGCAACTGAACACACCCTAGCATTGAAGGATGTACTACTCTTAATACATTTATACCGTCAACTATCTCATAATCATGGTCTGAATACGTGAAATATATTAAATCAATAGAGTAGTACTTTTTTAGATCTTGTAGAGCATTATATGAGAAGGTTTGACCACCGCTTTTGTGATTTGGCGGAAAAGCAGTTATATACAGCATTCGTTCCATATTATTTCTTACACCTGAATGGTGTAGCCTCCAAACAGATATATTATCTTAAACATTGGTGTTTCATAGCTTCTTTGTCGATACATCTTTGTTCGTGTTGCATAATGTGCTCTTCTGAAAAACGATTTCTGTGAATCAAAGAAAGCCCGAATCTCTTCTTTCTGTTCCTCATTAAGATATTCGTCATAGCAATCAACAAAATATTTCAGCTGAATCGCTATCTTTCTCCCCTCATCCTTCATGAGTCTTTTTATATGATCCTTAACCCACTCAACTTTACTCTTTCCAAAGCTCAACTGGTTGTTTGCATGTTGTCTGTACAGCGTATGTGGAGTATTATCGAAAATAATTGTTCCCGTAACAGAGGCAACTTTTGTTATCCACATATCCTGCGAATATATAGCAGGCGAATAAACAGTTTTACTTACAACCATTCCAGCCATTGCGTGATTCAACACTTGATTGTGGCCTGGACAGAAATTCTGTATGGCAGAATTGTAGAATGTGATTTCTCTGCGCTTTGTCTGAGTAACTGCGCCACTTTCCACCAGATTATCGTCTACGATTTTGGAACACGAGGCATACATGCAAGGCTCATCATGTCCTTCCAATGCCAGCAACGCCACACTTAACTTTTCAGGCAACCAATAATCATCCTGATCGCTGAAGGAGTAATAGTCATATCCTTGCTCGTAAGCATACTTAAGAAGCTCCAAAAAACTAGCGACAAGACCTTTGTTTTCTCCATCAATGACTTCAATGTTCTTATGATCAGCCTGGAGCCTTTCGATCACCTGCATTGTTTTATCTTTGGAACCGTCATTGCGTATAATAATTGTCAGGGAATCGATCCCTTCTTGATTAAGAATACTTTCTAACTGCTTCTCTATATAGCATTCACCATTATAGGCAGAGAGAAGTACAGCGATCCTTTTTCCTGACATTTTTATCTTTCACTCCGATTTCTGAAAAATATGTGGGGATTGCAAATCCCCCAAAACATGATGAAATGCTCTATGGCCATATTTCTCGCCATGGAGCAGTCTTCACTCTACTCTCTCGTTTTCCTGACCACTCGGATCAGCTCCAATCTATCTTCATCACTCGGCACCCACGCCTGTGGTATCGTCCACACACATAGCTTCGCCCTCCGGTCTTTCCGGCTCTCACGCTCAGCTATGTTCCTCCCGACCGGGCAATCCGCACCGTGCCGGGGCTCCAGCCCACGATACCCTCCGATAAGAAAAGGCCTTTTCATGGCACTGGTTTTGAGGCACCCACACGCGCCTCAGCCACTGAACCGGCTCCATTGCCCGCCCTATTCTTATCTGGAACTATCGCCGTTGATACTCTCCGAATAGAACAGGCAGGACATGACATCGGTTTCTGAGTCATCCACACAGAGCCCAGGGCCCTCCCGGAACCGTCTTCGCTCCTGTGTCGCCCTTGTGGTGAACCGGTGCCGTTGTCAAGCAATTTTTAGCGATAATTTTGCGATAGTTTGGGGAAACCCAGCGCTAGCTCCATACGCTGAAAATTACACCCAAATTGACAAAGTATCGCTTTGATGATATAATGTATCTGCTTTTCCCCGTGTTGCAGGATAGGGCAACGCTGAGGAGCGACCTGAGCGGCTCACGGGGTTTTATAAGGCAGAGCGGTGTTTATCATCGCTCTTTTTGATTTCCCAAGCTCTCGGCCGCAGCCTGCTCTGCCTGGAAAACCAAAGCGATAAACCTCGGGGGTTTGGGGGCAGAGCCCCCATCGTTCCTCTCTCAGAACATGCCGTCCATTTCGTAGATGTAGCCGAGCTGTGGATATCGCTCCCAGTTCTCGTGGCTTTCCATGAGGCCTCGGATCACATCATCCGCAGCGTTCTCCAGGAACGTTATTGCTTCTTTCATCTTGCTCTGCAGCGTTTCCAGCAGGCTGATTTCTTCCTCGGTGTCCTCTTTCAACGCCGTCAGACTCCTAAGCCGTTTTTCGATCTTCAGCAGATCCCGTTCTACGATGCCCTGGGGCGTTGCTTTTTGCCTTGCATAGGATTCTCTCCGCTTTGCAGCTTTGAAATCGGCGGCCCGGCGTCTTGCCGCAATCAGTTCTTTCACCGAAAGCAGTTCTTCTCTCCCAACGCCGTAGTATTCATCGCATGGATACACGCCCGTCATAGAGTAGAAGTAGAATTCCGCCGGTGTGAGACCCGCCAGGGTGTACTGGTAGTTCTCGTTGTTATAGGCATCCATGTATCCTTCCACCAGCCGGATCGCGGTTTCCATATCCGGGCACAGCGCGAGGATGTCCATGATGTGGCTCTTCATGCGGCCGAAGAAGGATTCCATCGGCGCATTGTCCTGAGAGTTGCCCCGGCGTGACACGGAACGGATGAAGCCGTCATCGGTCAGAAGCTGACTGAAACTGGTTTCCAGATACTGTGAGCCCTGGTCTGAATGCAGGTAGACACCGGGATTCTTAAGCTCTGCACCGTGTTCTTCCATCATCCGGGCGTATGCCCTTTTGACCAACCCGACCGTCATCCTGCTATCAACCGCATAGCCAAGCACTTCCCGTGTGAACGGATCATAAAACACGCAAAGATACAACAGCGTCCGCATTGCTCCGTAATATATATAGGTAATATCCGTGAGCACGACCTTGCGCGGTCCTATGTAGAAGTTCCGCATCAGCTTGTTGTCAGGGCTCGCCATCGGGTGGTTATAGGTCACTTGGTTCTTGTAGGCGTCCTTCTTCGGCAGCGTCGGCTGGATGCGCATGCGGTTCATGATCCGCTTGATCCGTCGCAGTCCAATGGATATGCCATGGTCACGTTTCAGGTAAACCTGCATTTGACGCTTTCCGGGGTTGTATCCCAGCTTGCGACATATCTGCCGGATCGCCTCCATGATACGGCGCTCTTCGTCATCCTCAGCGGCTTTCGCTTCGGCCCGGGCGTCGCGCCGACTTTTCCAGGTGTAATAGCTGTCGCTGTTTACCCCGAACATTGCAAGGCACTGTTGAATGGTATATCTGCCATCTTCGACCATCCGCGCAATGAACCGATCCACCAGCTCGAACTGATCTACGTTCTGGATGCGGCTCTTGAGGCTATACGCTTCACCGCCGATCATCACCGGTACGTATTTCAGCATTTCCAGCAGTTCCTCCAGATAGCGGAGGCGCGCCGTCATGCTGGCGTTCTGTTCATAGACGGACATTCCGGAAAGCTGATCCCAGTCCAATGCTTTGCTTCCGTCGTACTTAGCGGGATCGACTTGAAACAGGGCTCCGGTTTTTGCGGCTGCCATTGCCCTTTGGCCCGCACAGTTCGCCCGGCCGACGCCAAGCAGCTCCGTGTTAAAGCCAAGGGCGTTGTATGCTTCCACATACGTCATGCCCGCATCCCGGATCTTCTGATACATCGCAGCGTGGAAATCATCGCTGTAGATGATCTGTTTGCCTTTGAGCCCTACGAAGTATTGGTTATTGCCGAGAATATCTGCCAGATTCATTTCCACCGTATAGCACTCCTGTCCTTATAGATTCAGGACAATCATACATATATACGGTCAAAATTGCACCCTTTTCGGCTTGCTCACCTGCTTCTTAACCTGTCTGCTCCTCCTTCATGCCGTTCAGGGACTCCAGCAGCCTTCGCATGTATTCCACACGCTCACAGAGCAGATAAATGACTTCCTGCTCCGGCACGATGCCAAAGTCCGTCATGCCGCTTTCCACTTTGGAAAAATCTATTTTGAACAGCTTGTGCTCATCGGCCATTTTCATGACCCGCATGCCGACTGCATTTGCCCTCGGCTCACCGAGCACCGCCGTATCAAAACCTAATTCGTTGTATGCCGCCACATACGTCTTGCCTTCCAGTGCCGCCTTCTTATACATTTCTATATAGAAGTCATCGGTATAGATGATCTGATTGCCCTTATGTCCGGCATAGTAGGGATTCTGCTCAAGCTTTTGGAGGAAATCCTCTGTCAGCGGGTATCGATTTTCACTCATCGTCCCCGCCTCCTTCCTCCTGCGCATCATTAGTGCTGTCATCCGACATATCCTCAGCGCCGAGATCCTTTATCCGCTTCTTTGCGCGTTCTATGGAATGCGCCTGCATCTCCCGATATCGGGCTTCCTCCTCGTCGAGGTATTTCTGAAACTCTTCCTCACTCAGGGAGTTCAGATACTCCTCATAGGCTACAGGGGTCATCTGGAGGCGATCCCACATCCCGCGCTCATAGTTGTAGTAGTACTTGTAGCCTTCAATCAGGTCATGCAGTTCATCAAGAGATTCACAGGCTTCGTAATCGCATTCGTCCTTGAAGTGCCCGAAGAATGACTCCTGCGGCGAATTGTCCCAGCAGTTGCCCCGCCGCGACATCGACTGATCAAAGCCACGTTCCATAACCTTTGCCTGAAAATCCGGCATCAGGTACAGACTTCCCTGATCAGAATGGAATTTTCCGCCGAATTCACAGGGGTAGTTGTCCATTTCCCGCAGAGTCGCATCCGCAAGTTTCTGGTCGTTTGTTTCCATCACCACAAAGGCGATGAGCTTACCTGTTACCGGGTCAATGCTTGCGGAACCATAGGCCCGTTTCTTTTCTGTCCCCTTTGGGCCATAATCGATGTAAGTCACATCGGTCAGACGCACCTGATTGGGGCGGTAAAGCCTGAACCTCCTGTCCAGCAGATTGGGCTTCCGGTTTTCCTTCAGGTACTTCTCCATCGCCCGCTTCTGTGCGTTTGGTGTCCGTATGTCGGATTCCATGCCGTTTTCCTGCATAATCCGTCGGATCTTCTTCAGACCCATCTTCCGCCCGACGATCTTCGGCATCAGCATGTAGATCTGTCGCGAGCCTTTCTTAAAGCCTTTGTATTCAAAGACCTTGCGAACTGCTTCTACATCATCCAGCTTCTTCTCGGATTTCCTCATACCGTACCGCTCATTGCGGAGGTACTTGTAGTACAGTGTCTGTGAGATACCGATCTTATCTCGTATAGCGTAGTTGCTATACTCACCTGTGTTATCCCTTGGTAGGGCATCAATGACTTCACACAGCTTTTTCTTTTCCGGCGGAGTCATCTTTCCGAACTGGTCTTTGATTTCCGCCCATTTCATATCTAACAGCTGCCGCATTGCGACAAATCTGTTGACCGCTACTTGTAAGTCATAAGGAACAGCCTCTATTGTCGGCTCCCAGTCATGCAGCAGATTTTCTAAGGTCCGATACATTTCTTTTGGAACGATTCCTTTAGGGATATCATAGATCGCGAGAATATCGTTGAGCGGTAGTCCCTGGAACAGGATCGCATCGTTAAAAAACGCTTCCGTCAGCTGAACACAGTCTTGCATCGGGACATGGACATACGGCGTTTCCTCAACCATCCGCTTTGTCCACATGGTTGGAGTGGAGATTCTCCTGGGCTGGTTTTGTACAGCGTCCGGCTGTTTGTCCTCTGCTGCACGCCCTGTGGAGGTAACAGGCTCTACGCATTTTTGTCTTTCCACGTTTTGCGCCATCGCCGTTTTCAGTTTCTCCTGCTTCTCCGGGTCCTCTGACACTCTTATTACCTCTCTGTTCGTATCATCCTTCGTCTTTATTGTCCGTTTGCTGTTGCGGCTTTCTACAGTGCGAATGTCTTCCAGAACTTTATGCAGATAGGACAAACGAAAGTCTCCAATATCTGAAGGGTTGTAACCACTCTCCCGGATAACATCCTCTATGGACTTCTCTCCGTTTGACTTGTCGTATGCACCTTTAATCAGCGCCATGTATTCTGGTGTGATCCGGTGCCCATTGGACACGCGCCGGAGTACTCCTTCCGCTACCAGGTCATCCTTCGTCTTATGTGGAATCCCTTTTCCATCATGCTTATCGAACATCCTGTATGCTTCCCGAGTCGGCCGTCCATGAATACGGAAATGACTGTTGAAACTGAAGAGAACTCTTTCGGAAATCGCTTCTAAATCAAAGCCTCTTTCCTGAAATGATCGCCTCAATGTGTCAACACATGGACTCTTAATCCAATCATCATAGAGTCCCTGTTTGAAATTCAGATCGAAAGTGATCATATCTGGAGTCACATCTACGACTCCCGGCTGTTTCTTAATCCGCTCTATATCCTCCGTAGAATATGTATGTCCCGTGAGGCTATACTGGCTTTGCCGCTGTTTTCTGGGCATCTGATTCTCCTTTCCGGGCACCGGCAGTCCAATCAGACGCTATTTCTTTCACCTATTTCGGTGGTTCTTTCACCATATGTGGTGGGCCTTTCACCTTTTTTGTTTTTCAGTAGTCATTGCAGTGATGATAGTCGTCAGCCATTATGGGTGTAATTTGAAGCGGTTTTATCGATCCAATTTTTTATCGCTGTGTCTTTTCAGCGAAAAACTATCGGTCGTATTTCTCAAGCTCGGTCTACCTATCGCACTGTTTTTCCATTTTCTTCGGTTTACTATCTGTCAGATTTTTCATCGCTTGAGTTTTCACCATTTATCGCATGCAATTACACTCGAATACGCTGTAACTTGCATTTTCAGAAATAATCGGTGTTTTCTTCACCTTTATCGTCTTTTTCCCGTTGCTCCTCTGGCATCACCCCTTTCAAATTTATCGGTTCCAATTCCACCAAATGTGGTCGAAATTGCCCTTCTGAACTATCGGTGCCCTTTGCTCAGCTTACGGCACCAGTTTAGGTTTATACCCGTCTCCTTAATGTGTCTCTTCTTGCCTGAAACTATCGAAAGCACATAGCACAGACTGACGGACGATTATGTGTTTGCTACATTAACCTTTGCTCTTCTATAAGCAGAGTACCGAAGGCAGACATTTCAGCAGCATCTCCGGAATGGGCAGTTTTTTGTTCAATATGCCCTATTTAGCGACCGTATCGGCATTGTTTTCTGTGCTATCTGCCGCATTTTCATAGTCCATCGCCGTAGTCTGCCCGGCTGCGACGCCCTCGGTGCTTTCAGGCATGAAGAGAATTCAACTTTTTTGGTCGAGCAATCGTCATTCAAGATATGGTATTTACTACCCTACTAAATAGCATCGACATACTACATATTGTGTTTTGCTTATAGTCAACATCTCATACTCGGCAATCAGTTTTTCGTCCCAAAATGTGTTTTTTACATAATTTCTGCAACACTTCATACCCGGCAAACAGAAAAATCTGGGCAAGTGAAAAGACTCCCTGTAAAGCCGAAAAAAGCCCGTCGCTACTGGGTTTTCCAGCAGAAACGGGCATGTGATTTAATGGTGATTCAGTTGACATAAAATGGCAGATTTATCGGGTTACCGACTTTGATACTCTCAGGAGTGAAGAAGCCAGGTGAATATGAAACTGTAGAACTGCTCACTTGCACAAGCAAATGCAGAATCCGAATTAATCTGAAGCCGAACACAAATTCCGCGACTTTAGATTTTTACCTTCCAAGACTTTAGATTTTTCCCGCCATGGGCATCTGATTATTACGCTTTTCCAAAAGAAAGCAATTATCTGTCTGCACAAAAAAGCCCACCCTGCAACTATTCACTTGCAAATTCTATGCAAGGAGAACAGTCGCAAGGTGGGCCGGTATGTTTCTATATTTCATTTTCGGCGGAAATACGATAGATTCCTTATTGGGGCCGAAGACTACGGAGACTGTGGGGACAGGTTTCCTCAGCTCCTGTACAGATCCCACAGGAATTCAGCAAGCCCTGCCTCCATGCTTTGGACGTAGGCTCTGCCATCAAACCCCTCTGTGACCGCCGCTAACCCTGTTAACAGGTCTACCTCCAATGGATCAATCGTTTTATGCGGCATCCCCTGCTTTGCCCACGCCACTGCCGCATCCAATAATTCAGCCAGCGCTTCTCCGTCAACATCTGTCTTCAGTGGTTCCGCAGTTCGAGAGCCGGTGTCCACACGGATGATCTTCGGATCGATGATCCCTCTCAGAACCGTCTTCGGCTGCGGCAGTGTTTTCAGGTACTGTGTAAGCGTCAGGGCTATAACGGTATCATAGGCGTTGAAATCATATTTATTGAGAGATGTCATATCTTTCTTGTCCATGTAGTCACCCGCTCCCTTCCGGATTATTGCTGAGCCCAGAGGATACTCTTGGATTGTGCACATTGCAATAGGGAAAATCGTTTTAATAAAAAAGCAGCCCGCCATGCAACTATTCCGCTGACAAAGGTATATGTCTGTAGAATAGCTGCAAAGTGGGCTAGGATTATATTCTCTCCACCGTCAGCCTGAGTCCAAGCTCTCGGCATGCTTTTAAGAGCGTTTCTGTTTTAGGTGTAACAGCGCCGGATTCCATCCTTGCAATGGTCGATTGGGGAACACCACACTTTTCTGCCAATTCACGCTGGTTCAGCCCGAGCTCCTTTCGGCGGACTATCATCTCAGCGATAATCGGGGAAAGCATCTCCGTTTCATCAATGATCTTTGCAGCCACCGCATCTGTCGCTCTGACGTGTTCCTTGTACTCATCCCAGTTTGTCATCTGCTTACCTCATTCACTTTGATCGAGGTTATGATAGCGCCAGTGCATTCAAAAAGCAATAATGCGCACTATAAAAGACTGTTCCAATTTCTGACGGATATCACCGCTGCGCCAACTCTACGTCAGAGCCTTCTATTCCAAAACGATTCTTCTCCTGTTTTATCGTATACACATTCTCATGATGAGTAACAGACAATATGCTCCCTGGTATTCGGCGGATCGGTTCAGCCACGTAACGACTCATGTCGTCTTTATCCTGATGAAGGCAGTCACTGCCTATAATGATTGAACAACCGGTCACAGAAGCAAAGGATCGGAGCTTGATCAATACATTATTCACTTCCACTGGTTTGGTATTCTTCCTCATGTATAGCATATCTTCAATAATAGATATGATTAAGACATCTATACAGGATTCAACGATCTCATTCTTTGAAGAAAGTAATGTTGAGAGATCACATTCAGGGATGAAACTGATATTTTCTATATCACCACCCAGCGCTTCCAGTTGGGCTTTAACTAAAGCGGGATTCTTTTCTGTATCAATCAGCAAAACCTTTTTCCCATCCGAATCAGAGGTAAGCCCTCCAATTGATATCCTTGCCGCAATCTCGTTCAAGAACTTTCGGATATCTACGTTCCTGGAACCATGAACAAGCGTTATTCTCCCCAATGCAATATATGGCTTCCACAGCCAGTGGATTTCTCTAGCTTCAACATCTGCAAAACTGGTTACTATGTTTGTGGTGCTCATATTTCTACGCTTCTCCTGTCGAGCTATTCAATATACCATGGTGTCACAGATGCATACGCGATCACCCTTTAATTATTCTATTGAAAGCCTCATAGTTCGCTGTCTCATTTTTGCGGCAATACACTGCATATTCAATCAGCTGGAAATACTGCCTGTAATCCGTAACCGCATCTCTATACGCTTTGGCTACCACAACCGGGTTGTTTGCGAATGCACCACATCCGAAAGCTCCAAGGATCACTGCATCGGCTCCATTTGCCGCCGCTATATGCATAATATGTTTCGCTCGCTTCAGATGCAGCTGATAAAGCTCATCATCCGATACTGTGACTGTCCTTCCGTTTTCCGGGTTGTGAACAGTTCCCAGCCGTCTCCGGAGATTCGGCGCAGCGCAGCTGATCACATCCACAGTTACCCAAGTGTTCTCTTCCATCCGCTCCGGAAAAGAATCATCTGTTTTGCAGATAATTATTCCGGGCGAATAAATACAGGCATCAGTGTGAAGGTTATCCTGAGCATCACGGTTCTTCTGATAATAACACTGCCAAAGCCAGTTCTGGTTTAGGGTTGGATACAGGGTAGAACAGCGGCATAGACTTTCCTCCTGCGCACTGCTACCCGTTTTTACTCCACCGCCTGGGTTTGTGGCTGAAGCGAAATTCAGCACAGCGATTTTCCAATCCGGATGATCCTTATGGATCAGCATCGCAGCTTCGAATGTTTTATTTTTCGTCACACAGACCGCGCAGTCAAACTTCCAGCCTTTCGTAATCTCTGGAAAATCGTCCGATTCATACAGTCTCGTCGTGGTACTTGAAACCTTGACCGTATTCGCAAGCTGCATGTTTTGTTTATAAAACTGCTGCGTGTCTTCAAAGATTTGGATCAGCTTATCCCTTTTCCCGTTCATAAGCTTCCCTAACCTCCCTGATAATCGCATCAGCTTCAGCTCCACGTCCAGTTTCGCGCATCAGCCTCTCAGCCATTGGCCATGCCATATACAAAGCCTGCCGACCATCATCAGCTTTAACAACAACAGGATTTCCGTAAGCGAGAAAGAAATTGTCATCGTCCAGATGCTCAATAAAATCAGTTTGGGAGATTTCAGGCAGCGGGATCTGCTTTCCATACCGCTCCTTATAGACAGCAATAGCTCTGGCCGCCTCGTCTGACTCACCTTCATGCACAGGATAGATGCGGACGAGCTTGATCTGCTCGTATTTTGCCCGCTCCTCCACACTCAGTGCATCCCAGTCTGCTTTGACCTTCTTCGTCTCCTCCGGGTTTTCCACCAGGTATTTCAACCAGCCGCAGAACAACTGGTCTGTGGTCATGTGCGCCTTTTCAGCTGCTTCCTGTATAATCTTTCTGCATTCTTCAGGCATTTCCATCTCGTAGATATAGTACAGAATCTCTTTCATAATCATTTCATCGGCCATTTAAAGCCGAAGTCCTTTCTCTTGATCTTGCACTGTGGCTTTCCGTCCTTCCAAAACACGATTCCTTCGATATTGTGTGTTCCCAGATAACTGCGAATGCCCTCAAAGCTTTTGTCTGGCAGGTCAATCACAATGCTCCCGTGGCGGACAAGCGTATCCTTCTCCAAACCATATGGATTGCTCTGAAAATGCGGGCCGACCGCCTCATAAGTTCCCTCTTCGATCTCCATACCGGATTCCCTGGCATTATTCAGGGCTTTGAGGAACCATTTCGGGCCGGTATCATCATCGCACACTTCTAACCAATGGGGCCAGTGTCCTGTTACCGGATCAGGGTCATCGCAGGGAATCGCACCCTCAGGTGGTATTTTCATGATGCCCTTCTTGTTCTTTTTCGCGTCATAGCGCCGGTAGAACTTTCCATCTATAATGGCGCAGCACGCGCCGTCTGTTTTTTCGGTCGCTATACCATCGCCGCATAGGACCCATTCCATACCAGGCACAACATCTCCCGTAATGGAGACTACGTGCTGCCCGTCAAATTCCCGGCGGAACAGTGTCGGTATCTTTTTCATCTTGCTGCACCTTCTCTCGGCGGTTTGCATTCCATTGGCATTTCCCGCCAATCTTTGTTTTACTCCGCGCTACAGAAAACTTCAATGAACCTGTAGTATAATCGCGAGGCTCGAAGACGTGAACGCCCTGAAATGGCGACATTTCAGATCTTTTCCAGTATGTCGCAGTACATAACATAAATCAAAGTTTTGCACATAGCAACAGGGTCCACATAAAATAATCTTGTTAACTAAAACTTCCCATACCTCAAATGGGATCTGTTCCTTGAAAACTCAATAAAAACAGGCGATCAGATATCTTTATGCAGCCATTGGGACTCTGGTCAGAGC
>Ga0256405_10008960_pt1 | contig 13953 bp, 9 predicted proteins | sample RumenRJG_02DNA_FD_189096 | JGI IMG/M metagenome (GOLD analysis project Ga0256405, IMG submission 189096) | Bovine rumen microbial communities from Lethbridge, Alberta, Canada - RJG_02 | ecosystem: Host-associated > Mammals > Digestive system > Stomach > Rumen | place: Canada: Alberta | collected...
GACGTGCCCCTCAAGAATAAGGGTGGCGTGACGGCGAAGAAGGACCGCCATGTTGGAACCAATCTTCTTGTAAACAGGGGCCCGCCCCTGGGAATCCCCTGGCTTTAGCCATGGGGAGGACGTCAACGCCTGAGCACCTGCCGACAATCACAGTATACAGCAAAAACAATCTTCCGACAGAAACCAGCAAAAGAAAGGATGGATTTTTGCAAAAGTTTCTTTGCAAAATCGTGATTTCTGGGAGCCAAAGTTGCAGAATCCTACCCTTTTCTTTTGCCGGTTCCCGTGCTTCCTATATGCTTTTTTCAGACGGATTTCCAAAGATTCTTCGAGAAAAAGAAAATCCGCTAGAATATGAGTGAAAATCAATCAGATACATACAGGGACGCCGCAATAGAGATTCCAGAGCCGCGACGGCGCTCCATCGGTTCGAAGCGGCATATCGGAGGCGCAGAAAAATGCTCATTCAGTCCATACAGAAGAAACGGGCGCTCTGCAAGCTCATCTCGGCGACCTTCCTCGCGAACTCGGTCGGACTTCCGACGACGTTTGCGGCAGAAGCAGTTTCTGTCGAGAACACAGCAACAGGGACGGCCTCGAAAGCAGACACAAAAACGGATACAGTAAAAACAGGAGCTGCAACGGCAGAAACAAAGACGGATACAACAGCTGATGCTTCAAAAGCAGATACCAAGGCTGATGCATCCAAGACAGACACCAAAGCGGATGCTTCCAAGGCAGAAACGAAAACTGATGCCAAGGCGTCGACGGAAAAGAAGTCCGGCATCGGCGCGATGAAGGACCCGAGCTGGGCCTTCAAGGAAGACGGCAAGACGCCGCTGACGGCAGACGAGCTGAAAGCCCGCAACTACAAGAACTACTACAGCAACGACGAAATCAAGCAGATTCAGGAGTATCTCAACTGGTACGGCTATGACTGGCTCATCAATCATGGCTACAACCTATCTGTCAGCAAGCGTGCAAGCGACGGCTCGTCTTATATCGTCATCCCTCACCAAGAAGTGCAGGCAAACAGCACGACGGACAACAGCGGCACATCCGAAGCCGACAGCAAGACGGCAGTCTCCTGCGGAAGCGGCTACGAGATGGTGAACGGCTCGTGCGTCGTGAAATGCGCCGCTTACGAGACGCGCAACGCGGAGACGAAGCTCTGCGAGACGAAGACCTGCGACGGTGGCAAGGTGCTCAACCAGAAGACGGGCGTCTGCGAGGCTCCTGTCTGCCCGACGGAGCTGACCTACGTCGAAGGCAAGGGCTGCCAGGGCAGCGGGGACGTGTTCTCCTGCCCAGAAGGAACTGACTTTGACAGCGACAAGAAAGCCTGCATCGCATCCTGCGCCGAGGGCACAACCCGCGACAAGGACGGCATCTGCAAGGCGGCAAAGAAAGATGAGACTGCATCCTCGACCTGCCAGCTCGCCTACCAGGAATGGAACGCGACGGACAAGAAGTGCGAGGACAAGGTGTGCGCTACCGGGCAGGTTCTCGACAAGGACAGCGGCAAGTGCATCGACAAGGTGACGTGCCCGGTCGGACAAGTCAAGAACGACAACGGTGTCTGCGCCGCAAATGACTGCACGAAAGAGAGCAAGGTCACTTGGACGCAGTCCGATGGCACGCAGGTCTGCAAGGACAAATGCACGACCGGACAGGTCCGCAACAAGAACACCGGCGAGTGCGACACGCTCGGCAAGACGCAGATTACGTCCTGCCCAAGCAATACCATCAAGAACACGGCAGAAGCGAAATGCGATGTCTGCCCGGACGGCCAGAAGCCGAACGACGACCAGACGGCCTGCGTCGATGACGGCACAAAAAAGTCCAACGATGGCGGGAGCAAGGGTTCGAGCAAGAGCAAGCTCGCGAAACTCGGCGGCCTTGCCGCGCTGGCAGGGCTCTTCCTCGCGAACAAGCATCACAAACCAATCGTTGACCCTGGAGCAAAGAAAGATGACCAAGAGGCAGGCAATACGGGCAAAGGCAAGGGAGCTATCTCCAGCCACTATTCCTACAAGAAAGACCTTCCTGACATCGACATCAAGCTCGAAGACGAGAAGGGAACGGCAACGTCGTCGTTCTATCCCGGAGAGGCTCCTTACTATGCGACTATCAAGGTCGGCAAGCTGAAAGATTCAAACGAGCGCATTCTGTCTATGGCCGTAAGCATTGCTGCCAAGCCTGGCCAGGGCTTCAGCTACAGCAGCATGAGCTACAGATTCGAGAATGGGAAGAAATTTCAGCTCATCAAAGACCATCAGCCGCTCCCGAGTGCCGGAAGATACTATATCTACATCCACATCAAGTCTGCTGACAAGGACGGCAACCTCGGCCTCCGCACGGCGAGAGCTGAAGTCGATGTCATCGACAGCGCGGGAACCCTGAGCACGGCAGACGGCCATGACTTCAATGCCAAGACTTCGCTTGTCGAGCCGAAAGAAGACTCCGATTACAAGTACGGCCTGAGCAGTGCAAAGATTGTCTCTGCGGAATGGAAGGATGGAACCTGCCAGCTTGTCGTCGACGGAGGCACGATTGTCGGAGAAGGCCAGACGGACACGCTTGGAACCAAGGTGCAGGTGAACTCCAGCAGCATCGGAGAGAAAGCCTGCACGACAGAAAAGCTCAAAGACAAAGAGGCATCTTTCACAACTCTTTCTGTTGATTCCGACAGCCGTGCTTTCTATGACGAAGGAAAAGTTGAGATTCCTGGAGTCACAGATGGAGTAGACATCGAGTCTCTCAGCGATGACGAAAAGCATGCATATCTCGATGCCCTTCACAAGCAGGCCGTCGAAAACGACGTCCAGTTCTACAACGACATGCCGTTCGGTCGGAAGGATGGAAAATGGGTTGACTACAGCGGCGCTCCTCTTACAGACGAAGCCATCAAGAAATATCATCTTGACGAAGAGTATACTGTCATCCACAACGATGATGGTTCCGATTCGCTCGTCGACAAGGATGGAAAATCGTACTACATGGACCAGAAGACGTATGGCGAGACGCTCATGAATTCTCGTAAAAACGGCGACATTGCATCCGATGTTGATGAAAATGGCAAGGTCAAGGATGGCGAAGGCTTCTCTGTTTCGACGTTCCTGAAGAACCAGATAAGCAAGATTACGGACCATCAGGACAACGGAATCATAAAAGATTCCCTTGACCAGCTGTTCCCAGATGTCTCCGCTATCAGCGAAGCAACTTTGGGAGATGTCCTTGAACAAACAGCAAAAGTTGGCGCTAAGGTGGCAAGAGATATTCCAGTAGTATCGAAAACATCAGGGGATAAAAACAGCTTGGACAACGGAGGAAAAGGTATCGAGCAATCACCAAAAGGCGAAACCGCATCAGAAACAAAAACAACATCTTCTGGCTATCCTCCTGTGTCATCAAGAACTGATTCAGAAACGGCAAAAGCTCTTGAAAGCCAAGGAGCAATAAAGAATACGGTTCAGATTCCAGAACAGGAGGGCAAGGACAAACATCAAAAACAACTCAGAGAAAGAAATTTGGCCTCAGAAATGTCGTATGATGCATGTAAAGGCATGAACATCAAGAAAGGACAACGTTGCAATGTGTCTTATACATATGACGAAGACACAAGGACATTGACGACATTCGCCTTGGTCGAAGATATTTCCGACAAATAAAAACGAAAGAGGGCTCCATTTGGAGCCTTCTTTTAATCTGGCATGATGTTGTAAATATAATCCATTAAATCTCTTTCATATGCTTCATTTCCCGTCAAACTCTTGCTTGCCTTTGAAGCAGGAAAATTAAGAATACTGAGATATTTTACATAATCAGCATTTTTGTCCATCATAATCAAAAGCGTTTTCTTGTCCTTTTCAATTGAAGGGATAAAATCATGAGCATCTACGGCGAGCAAATTTTCCTTATGCCAGATGCCATGCTTCATACACGAAGCAACCTGCCCAGCAAAATAAAGAGTCCTCTCTGCACGATTTCCTTCGTCAAGCGTTCCATGAATATAGCCATCCGCAAAAATTTTTCCATCAATGGCGATGCTTGCGTCGTCACCGATAAGGACTCTTCCTCCAGAGAACTTTGTGACATAGTCCATGCAGTGACGTGTGGCTTGCTGATTTGATGGATAATCAGGGTCTGGAGCATAATCTTCCCATCTTTCCTTGAAATGGAAATTTACCATAGACCCCATAGAATATTCTGGAACATTGTCAAGCATATTCATTCCATCTATATCCGCTTGGAGTTCTTCTCGGATATTCTCTTTATGCGACTGCCCTGTCAGCATGGTATCCTTGTTCGCGAAATGAGCAAACTCATGAGCAAGAACAGAAGCAAAATCTGAAGTCGAATTTATATTGCTTTCGTCCAATTTTCTTTTCGTGTATCTTCTGTCGTATTCCTCATCTGGGGGACGAAAGGAGCAAAGATGAAGCTCTTCACTCGTTATGATAACGACAGACCCATTTGACCATGCGTTTCCTGTATTGTTGTATTCAATGTAAAGAGGGTCAATCCAGCGTTCATGCTTTCCATCATCAAAATTCACTTTATCAGGGTTTGCTTCAATCAAAGTTTTCTGAACGTTGTATTCATACGAGTTTTTTTTGACCCTGTCAACGATGTGATGCTGCCGATGCTCTTCCAGCATCCTCTGACCGCTCAGCCGCTCCTCGTCCGCGTTGCGATGCCCTGCCTCTGCAATCACTGGGGCGCAGAAGTCTTCCGCAACGGTCACGCCCGGGACTGCCATGCAGGCCATGATGGCGAGGGAAAGGATGCGCTTTCCCAGATGGTTCTTCCTTATATCAAGCATCCGTATCAACTCCTTTTGTTTCCCCTATCATACACGATGCAGAGGAAGGCGGCAGAAAACAGCAAAGGAAAAGGTGGATTTTTTGCAAAATCTTTCTCCGAAAATCGCGATTTCCGAGGGCGGCAGATGCAGAATCCGCGCTCTTTCCTTTGCTGCCGTTTTTCTCTCCCCTCCCTCCATCCTGTGAGAAAATCAAGATATAAAGTTCATTACGCCCTTGCCTTGCAAGGACGCAGTCTTGGGTGCGCGGCAGAAGCTCTGCACCAGAGAGGAGAGAATCATCATGAAGGAAATCAAAATCAAGGTCTACACCATCGACGAGCTTAGCGAGGATGCCCGCCAGACCGCGCTCGACGAGATGGACCCGGACATCGTGTTCTGCGATGGCTGGTGGAAGCCGACGTATGAGTTCTATAAGGAAAAACTTGCAGAAGTCGGCCTTTCGGCAGAGTTCAACTTCCGTGGCTTCTACTCGCAGGGAGACGGCGCTGGTACATACAACGTCGATGCCGAAAACATGGAGGAGCTTCTCGATGCACTCGGCATCACGTTCCCGCACAAGGGGCTCCGCGACCTCTTTCTTGAGTACGCCTACGTGAAATCGTCGATGCGCGGATGCTGCTACTATTTCCGCGACGATGAAGTGGATGTCTGCGCAGATGTGTGGTTCGAGAACCGCCCGCGCATCAACCGCCTCATCGACGAGAAATGCCATGAGCTGGAGGCCAAGATTGACCGCTTTCTCGATGACATCAAGGCAAAACTTTATCAGGATTTGGAGGAAGAATACGAGTACCTCGGGAGCGACGAGCAGAAGCTCGAACTCTCGCGTGCGAACGACTGGACGTACCGCGAAGACGGAACGTTCTTCGTCGCATGACCGCATCTTCTTCGTTCTGGCCGCCGAAAGGCGGTCTTTTTTGTGCCGAGCACGCCTTCTCTATCGCAGACAGGCGGCTTCCTCAAATATTATACAGTATCTGATGTATTGTAGCAACATACGGTCGTGCGTTTTTTCGTTATCTGTGTCGACACAAAGTGAAACATGCAATAATTACATTCCGCCATGCCATACTAGACGGCATTTGCAGAAATCTCGGCAAAAAGAAAGGCTCCGCAGGGCGCTTGCACGGCGCAAATACGGAGCTTTCGATTCAACAGAGGCGAAGAGGCTTGGACGGGGGTTACACCCCCCACTCCAAGTCTTCGGGTTGGGTCTTGACTGTGCGAGTTGGAGTCTCGTACAAAATATTTGCCAGCGCGGTTTTGATACCGCACTGGAAGCGCTGAGTCGTGCGCTCGCCATTGGTGATGTCGAGCACATGACCGTATTCGCAGTCAGCGCACCACTCCTGCTTGTGGCAGAAGTTCTTAAGAAGGATGATTGATTTTTCTACTTTGACATTCATGATGTGTGCTCCTTTCTTCGACAAAGACTCAGCCAAGGTTTCCTTGGACTACATCTATGCCTCCATTTTAACAAAGGGCTGGATGACGACAAAGGAAAGCAAACGGCCTTCTTGGAAATCGCGATTTTCCCTGGCGCAGGAGCAAAAAATCCGTTCCTTTTCTTTTGCTGCCCGTCCGCCTTCCTGTATATTGGTTCATGGAAACAGGGAATCACACTTTTCCTTTGCAACAAGAATCAAACTGATAGAATACAGTCATAGAAATTGTGGAAGAACTTCTTCCTTCCGATAGAACCAATCGAGGTGCATTGAAATGTTCCAGAGCATCCAGCGCAAACGCGCCATCTGCAAGCTCATCACGGCGACCTTCGCCGTCAACAGCGTCGGACTCCCGACGTTCCTTGCCGAGGATGTCGCTGCCGCTTCCAGCGGCCGCAGCCTCGTCGTCGGCGACCATTCCAAGGACAAGACGCCCGACACGTCCAAGAGCAACACGGACATCAAGGACGAGAAGGGCCTGCCCACCATCAAGGGCAACAACGAAGACCGCAACTATCCGAGGTGGTACTTCCACTCGGACGGCACGCCGCTTTCTACGGCGGAGCTCAAGGCCCGCAACTACAAGGCAAGCTACACGACGACGGAAATCGCCCAGATTCACGAGCTCCTCAACACCTACGGGCTCAAGAAAGTCCAGCAGATGCAGTTCAACGTCAGCTTCCGCCAGAACGCCGACGGCACGACGACCATCGACGCGAACGACAAGGCAAACCACAACCCGACGAAGGGCGCGGAGCCGGGCAAGGACAAAAACGGCAACCAGGGCAAGCTCCCGACGACGCCGAAGGAGAAGCAGCTCAACCCGACGACGGACGGCAGCGGCACAGCACCGTCCACGCCGGAGACGAAGCCGACCTGCGACGCCAATTCCGAGCTCGTCGGCGGCGTCTGCATGGTGAAGTGCGCAGCAGGCTCGACGCGCGACATGAAGGACAAGCTCTGCCATGTCACGTCCTGCCCGACAGGCACCATCTACAACACGAACAAGACGGCCTGCACGGTCTGCCCGACGGGCGAGGAGCCGAATGCAGCACAGACGGCCTGCGTCAAGAAGACCGTCGAATGCGGCGACAACGAAATCTACGCTGACAACAACAAGACGGCATGCAAGGTCTGCCCGACAGGCGAGAAGCCGAACGCGGCAAAGACGGAGTGCGAGAAGGTCGTCTGCGGCACGAACGAAATCTACAAGAACGAGGCCAAGACGGTCTGCGAGGCTTGCCCTGACGGACAGGTGCCGAATGCCGACCAGACGGCCTGCGTTGCAAAACCTTCCGAGACGCCTGCAACAAAGGATGAGACTGTCTGCGACGCAACCAAGGGCGAGTTCAAGGGCGGAGACGGCAAGTGCCAGACCTGCCCGACCGGCCAGACGCTGAACGCGGCAGGCACGGCCTGCATCAAGGCGGCGACGGATACCTGCGACACGTCGAGCGGCAAGGAAATCTGGAAGGATTCCAGCGGCAAGGAGAACTGCGTCGACACCTGCCTGAGCGGACAGACCCGCGACGAGAGCACGGGAGCCTGCGTGACGAAGAAGACAGACACGCCGACGGATACGCCGACAGAGCCAACGACGCCTGAAACGCCGGCCAAGCCTGCGCTCGCAAAACGCGCTCCTTCCCGCGTCACACCGCAGTCGAACGAAGTCACGCCTGCGGCAGAGACACCCGCCGAGACGCCTGCGGCACAGGAGACGCCAGCCGAGCAGCCGAAATCCAGCGGCGGCTCGCACAAGAGCAGCATCGGTAAGTACCTTGCCGGAGCGGCGGGCATCGCGGCTCTCGCAAGCCTGTTCGGGCATAAAAAATGCACGGGCGACCAGTGCGATGGAGGACAGCCGAACAAGAACGATACAAATAGCAAAAGGACAATTACTCGTGCTAGTGTCGTTGATGAAAAAACGACATCCATCAAGTTCTTCAACAAGGATGGCAGCCCAGCAGAAAAGATTGCTCCGGGAGAAAGCCCGTATCAGGCAATCGTGACGCTCGGCACGCTGAAGGACAGCAGTCTCGGCAAACCGTATAGTGCAACAATCTCTATCAAGGGAACGGATATTCAGGACGTCAAGTTCGAATCCGGCCAGAAATTCGAGCTTATCAAGGACGGCAAAGGGCTGGAAGCAAAGCCTTACGAAGGACTCATCAAAGTGTCTTTCATCAAGGAAAACGGCGATGCTGTTGTCGATACACTCAAATTCAACCTCAATGTGAACGAATCTTTCGGACGTCTCGGCGAAGACAGTGACGAGTTCGGCATTGCTGGCGTCAAGGAAATGAAGGCTTCTGACCTGGAAAAATTTGGTGCAAAATCAGTAGTCGATGCAGAAGTCATCACGGCACAATGGGTCGGAGATGAAGAGTCTGGATACTGCGAACTGCGTATCAAAGGCGGAACCTATGTCGATGAAGTTTCACATCAGGAAGGCCCGCAGAGTGAAACAACTGTTGTTTCCCAGAATTTTGCCCCGGCTCAGTGCACGGACAAAGAGCTCAGCGGTAAAAAAGCCGCTTTCTCCAACCTTGTTGAAGACACCAGCATCAATTCTATGGGAATTGCAAGAGACGAAGGTGAAGTTACGGTTGGTGACAATGGATACTACAGGACAGAGCAGAGCTATCAGGCAATGATTAAGCGTCTGCAAAAGCAGTTCGGCGATCATGACCTTGAATTCCTCTATATCAATCAGACTGGTGGTTCAAGGGAAACCAGCACGCCGATTGTCTATGATAGAACGACAAACACGTTCAAGGATTATGCAGGAAACAACTTGAACGAGGAACAAAAGAAGCTTGCAGTTGCTGGACTCCATGTCAGCACTTTGGATGATATTGTCCCAGAATGGGGAGACGATAAAACTTTCATTGGATTTAGGAACAAAGAGACGGGATCTCTTATCGAGCTTGACAGTTCTGAAGCTCAGAAGTTCGATAAAAATCTTGCTGAACTTGCTCCAAAGAACGCAAATGTTCCTGGACAGCAGAATGGCCTTTCCAACTACCTCAGAGGGCTTGTCAAAACAACACATCCTATCACGGGCGCTGCGCTGACTCCAACGCAAATTTACGGGGTAAATACGGAAGTTGACCCAGGAGCATACAGCTACGAACAGACTGGTGGCGATACGTCCAGCAAGTCGTATTACTCAGACATCCGCCCTGTCATCCTTGCAACAGGGGAGAAGGCAATCAACGTCGTTGTAGGCGCATCTGCAAACAGCGGCGTACCCGCGACAAAGGACATCCAGAATCAGCAAGGGTCTCAGGCTCCAGCAGAAAATGCTGAGGCAAACGCCGAAACAACTTCTGGAACAGCCAACAATGATTCTGATAACGGAAAAGGTAACGAAGAAGAATAATTGAAAATAAAACAAGGCTATTGTGGTCATGTACCCCAATAGCCTTGTTTTTAATTTTTCGTTAAATCCATAATATAATTAAGCGTTCGAACCTCTTGTTTTTCAATTTCTGTTCTTTCTGACTTATCTTTACGTTCATCATAATCGAAAGTTCCAAGAATCTTTTTTGGCTCGCCAACACACTGCGAATTATCCCACATGGCCAAGACGACTTTGTCTGGACGACCGTCTGCAAAAATCTTGTTTTCTGCTCGGTGTGCGATATAGTCACGGTTCCAAATGCCTTTCTGGATGCAGGTTGCAATCTGACCCGCAAGATAAACTGTGCGAGCCTGTTTGTCTGCTTCATCAGAAATTGGCATATAGCCAGTCCCCATGAATAATTTGCCGTCAACAGTCAAGCGATATTCTCTATCCAGAGAGACACGTCCATTTGAAGATTTCTTCAAAGCATCGAGAAACGCATGAAAACGGTCTGGGTCTGATGGATGTGTCTGATACCCAAGGTTTTCATCATAGCCATTCCAAGCAGAAGCATAATGGAGGATTCCGCTCATCATAGAATATTCTGGGACATTTGCCATGAACTGACGACCGGTTTCGTCTGCTCTGTACTCGCACTCAATAGACCCTTTGCTACTTGCTGTAGCCTTGTTTCGAGAATCGTTATTTGCAAAATGAGCAAACTCATGAGCAAGCGTAGACGCAATGTTCGAATTATTGTAGATATTATAGTCATTATTCACGTTTTCCTGGTGATGAATGACTCCTGAACGGCCATTTGCAAGCATGACGGTTTGATTTGGAATCATGACATACCCGCCCTGGCTCCAGCCCGTCGTCGGGATGTCGCCGAAGCCGAGCCACACAGGCTCCAGCCAGCGGTCATGCTTCCCGTCATCGTAGTTCAGCCGGTCGCTGTTGTACTTGATGAGCTGGTCCTGGATGTGGCGCAGCGGGGAGCCCGGCTCCGACTGCTCGATGCGGTACTTCTTCGCGTCGTCTTCCTGCGCTTTCTTCGCCCACTTCCGCTCCTGCTCGGGCGACGCCATCTTCGCTTCCGCCTGGCTCGGCGCGAACGCATACCCCGCCGCCGTCACCCCCGACATCGCGAAGCACGCCGCCATCACCATCGCTGCCATTTTCTTGCTGCTGTATCCAAACATTTCTCAAAATCCTCCGTGAAATCCTCTTTTTTCTTTCCTTCTATGGCTATATATTACCCGACAAAACGCAAGCAGACAACCCTTGTGCAAAAAGATGTCGGAAAACGGGGAGAAAAATGTACCAGCAAAGGAAAAGGATGTGCAATTTTTGGCAAAACCGTCTCGAAAATCGTGATTTCCTTGCTGGCGAGGGCGGGCAGAGCCGAGCAAGGTAGGCAAGTTCGGCTAATCGGGAAAGGGTAAGCCGAAAAGAAAGATGGTCGGATAGATGGAACGGAAAAATATTTTTGAGAAATTTTGCTCGAATTTTGCAAGGAAACATCGAGAGACAGAAAAGAACCGCGACACAAGGAATGTCGCGGCTCTTGGATTTGCAGGGAGAAAATATGGAAGAAACAGAAGGTGATGGCAGATGGACAGACAACAAGTTGGGGCAAGTCGGAAATCGAGAAAGATGCTTTTCCTTGGAAGAAATACGGAACGGGATATATTGGAATCATACACGAGCTCGCTGCTTCGATGTGGCGAGTTCGCCATATCTTTGGATTGCGGGCTTGTTTTACATAGAGCCTGTTAACAATCCGTATAGGAGGTTTCACTATGACACAGAAAATGACTTCGGAATTCCAGAAGATGGCCTGGGCAAATCGTCCAGCACCTGAGAACCCAGAAATGACAATTACGGGTTCAAAAATTGTTCCGCTTTCAGTTCCGAGGGGACACACGAAACACGACCCGAATAAGGCTTTTGATTTCGTAAAGCTGTTTGGCCCGCAGCTCCCGGACGACTGAAAACCAAAACCCTCCTGATATTTCAGGAGGGTTCTTTTTTAGCCGTCAATCGAAGAAGAAGGCAGGCTTTCAATCCTTTTATAGATTTCTTTCAACCCTTCTCCGCTGACATCTTTTTCTGGAGAATATCTACCCCATGCAAAAGCAGAAACGATAGGGAAAAACTTTCTCTCTGAAATAACCAAGTGTTCTTCTACACTGACTCCGAGAGGAAGTCCTGTCTGGATAATGTTCCACGTCAGTTCCAAGTCTTCAAAGGAAGGCTGAGCGTTCCTTGTTACATGGTTGTGGCAGAGAATCATCCGTGTTGCATTATGCAACAGACACCTCTTAAAGAGTTCATGGTTTGAGCCAGTGAACTCTTTAGCAGAACCAGCGACAATCTTCTCTATGCCGACAATATGAGATAGCTCGTCCATAAAGATGGCACAGAAAAGCTCCTGCGCCTGGTTTGACATATCGAACGCCTTTTCAAAAAGGCGGGCGGCTTCCCAGAGGTCTGAAATAGATTCTGGAGCATCGAGTTCGATATTTGTTTTAACCAAACGGAGTTCCGTAACAGACAATTTCTTCATATTCATAAACAATCTCCCTTCAACCCCATATCAGTCTCAAAACGAGGCTGACAAAGTAGGGGCAATACAAAAATTTCACTTATAAATATAACACGAAACAGGAAACGGCAAAAGAAGGAATCATATGCCCTACTAGATGCTCCCCAAATCATGATTTCCTGACCTGCCAACAGCTTGACCCCATAGACAAAGCCCGCCTCCCAAGAAATATTTTTCCAGAGAAGCGGGCTTCGCCTGTAACTCTACCACACGATATAGTGGATTCTTCTCGTCGACAATCTCCTGCCGACGAAATAATCATATCACGAAACAAAATTCTCGTCAGAAATCTGGCGAAAGGAGCTCGAAAATCAACAAAATCAGACAGACGGGCGCTCTCTTCCCTCCATCTGCGACAGGATGGCATTCACCGCATCTGCTTCCTTTTGCGCCTGGACGTTGCGGGAATACTTGCTGTCCTTCAGAGAGAATGCAAACGTTCCAAGAACCTTGGCAATCTCGCCCGTCGGGCCGCCATTTGCCGTCTCGCCCTTGCGGATGACAACGACCGTATAATCCGGGCGGCCTCCCTCACAGAACTCGGACTCCGGCATATAGTCGACACGGCTCCGCGTCCAGAGGCCGTCCTTCATGCAGGAAGCAATCTGACCGGCAAGGTACGCCGTGCGCTCTTCTTTTGTCGCATCATCTGACGCTGGGACATACCCGGTTCCCATGAACGGACGTCCATCAACTGTCAGTCTGCAAGCCTCGTCAATCTTCACTCGACCACCCGAAATCTTGCTGATATGGCCGATAATTGCGCCAATCCGCTTGTCGTCCGATGCCGACTTCGTGTTATTCAGTTCAAACGCATATTTCCCCTGTTTTCGCAAAAGATTGTCTGTAAGCTGGCTCCCGATGGAATATTCTGGGACACTCTCAAGAAGATTCCACGCCTCCTCGTCAGCAGCATACTCGCTCTTCACATGCGTGTCGTCGCGGTCTGCCACGCGGTTGATGGTGTCCTCGTTGACATAGTGCCCGAGTTCGTGCGCGACGGGCGATGCGACGAGGGAATTGCTGTAGAGACTGCGGGCCGTGTTCTCCCGCCCCTGGGTCAGGCTGTCCACCTTCTTCTGCGTCAGGACGATGTAGCCGCCGAGAGAGTATGAGCGGTCTTCATCGGAATCCTCGTTGAGCCACACCGGCTGAACCCAGCGGCCATGAACCCCGTCCTTGTAATTGAGTACGTCGCTGTTGTATTTCACGAGCTCGTCCTGGATGCGGCGGAGCATGCTCCCCTTCTGCGACTGCACCATCCTGTATTTCGACTGGTCATCCGAAATCTGCCAGACTTCCCAGCTCCGCTCCTGCTGGTATGTTGCCTTTGCCTCTGCCGGCTGCGAGGCCATGAACGATGCGGATGCGATGATGGCGGCAGATGCCGCGATGATATGCTTCTTGCTGATGCGCATGATGATTCTCCTCTCCGTCTGCAATATATTGCAGGTCAAAAAACAATAAGCGTCTTTACGCAATTTATAAAATTTTACATTCGGCTGTTGACATTGGTTCCTTCTAGGCTTTGCTCTCATTGTACACGAAGGCAAAAGCAGAAGCTGGCCCTCAAAAAAAGATGCCTGCAAACAGCCGAATTTTTTATCGAAGTCCGCCGTAATACCCCTAGCTTTAGCTATGGGGATATAAGGCGGGTCCCGCGAATTTGCGCAAGCAATTGAAGCGGGACGGTTTGCCGCAGTAACCGGCAACTTTTGTTAGAATA
>Ga0256405_10008961_pt1 | contig 13953 bp, 8 predicted proteins | sample RumenRJG_02DNA_FD_189096 | JGI IMG/M metagenome (GOLD analysis project Ga0256405, IMG submission 189096) | Bovine rumen microbial communities from Lethbridge, Alberta, Canada - RJG_02 | ecosystem: Host-associated > Mammals > Digestive system > Stomach > Rumen | place: Canada: Alberta | collected...
AAATCCAAGCCAATAACGTATGGCTTCATTGTATTTTTCTGTTCCATTATATAGTTTGTTTTGTTGTTTTCACGCCAAATGCACAATAGGCAAGATAGCCGGCACAGAGTAGGAGCACCAAGACACCGGCTGTAATTGTACCTGCTGCATCAGTAGCCAAACCAATCAATGGAGTAGCTGCTCCACCTCCAGCTACAGCAGTAATCATCAATCCGGAGATAAGATTGGCTTTATCGGGTTGAGCCTGTACTGCCATCGAGTAAATGATGGGGAAGATGCAGGAGCACAGGAAACCAATGGCTCCAATTTGTGCCAGAGTCCATGTGGCAGGCAACTGAATAAATGCCAAGGAGAGAATGACCACGATACATGTTAGTATGTTCAGACGGAAATAGGTCATATCTTTTATCTTGGTCATAAGGAATACACCTAAGAATGCACCAATGGTACGACAAATAAAATAGGTCTGAGGAGCAATACCTGCCTCTTCCAACGACCAACCATAACGACTGATCATGACCTTGGAAGATACGAAGTTGGTACCGACGTCGATAGCTACGGCAAAGAAGATGCCGAAGAAAAGGAGCAAAATGGTACTGTTTTTCAGTAAACCAAAAGTTTGTCCTACGCTAATGTTCGTTTCTTCTTTTGGCTCACGCTCAATAGGAGAAACGATGAGCCATAGAGCAGAAAGTAGTGTGATGACACCGAGTACGGGGAAGGCCAGATACCAGTTCTGTTTGTCACCACCACCTAATACATTTACAGCAAGAAGCATGATGAATGGGCCACAGAATGACGAGATGGCCTTTACTACCTGACCTGCCGTCAACGAACTGGTGAGAATCTTTTCGTCTGTCACCACATTCTTAATGAGCGGGTTCTCCGATACTTGCAGGATGGCATTGCCGATACCTAAGGCGGCATAGCCCACAATGCAGGCCCATGAAGTGCCTATCAGAGGAATCATCATACCCACAATGGTCACCACCATACCTAAGAGGACGGTATTCTTACGCCCCCACTTGTTCATCTGAATACCCACAGGTACCCCTAAGAACAGAAACCATACAAAGACCATCGAGGGCAAGAGGCCCGCCATGGTCTGACTCCATCCGAATGCCTCACGGGCATAGTCGGAGGAGATGCCTACAATGTCGCAGAAGCCCATCACGAAGAACGAGAAGAGCACTGCTCCGATACATGAAACTTGTTTTGCCTTCATATCCGTATTAATTGTTTCTTATAAATACGAACATGAAAGCTGGTTTACTTACTTTTTCCAATAAACTACGTAACGGCAGTGCTGCATGTTGTAGAAAGGTTCCAATGGAAGGGCCCCCAGTGGCACATCAGGATGTCTACCGTAGTCGAAGGTGTAGTAGTCGTTATACTTCTTAGGGTCACTAAAGGGATGTTCTACCTTATCCAGACGACCTGCCATCACAATAGGTCCACGAAGTAAGGCAACACGCGACAGGTCATCTTTGGTAGCCTCTTCATGTAAAGTCATTCCAAATTCAACTTCAATATGCTTTGCGTTCTTTACCAATGCATATCCGTCCTTGTCGGCTTTTACCTTCTTGCCATTCACCTTCATATACGTTGCCCAGTAGGGATAACGGATCTTCATCGTTGCCTTTTCTGAAGCTGTAATAATCGTTTTGTTCGATTCAGGGAAAGCAGTCTCCTGACGCACAATGGTTCCGTTCCAGTTGAGTTCGGAAGGAATGAAAAGATTCACATAAAGTACATTGTCCGAATGGAAATAAATGCTAGACTGGTACTTCGCATGACTCTCGAAGCCACTGCCCACACAACACCAGAACGAGCTGTCGCGAGTGGAATAGAGCCGATAACCACCTGTCATCAAAGGCGTAAAGTAGCAGACCGTCGACGTGAGTGTGTCCTGTTGACCCAGAATGTGGTTGTATAGGGCACGCTCGTAGTAGTCGGCTATCTTGCTGTCGGGCTGGTAGCAGAACAGACGGTCAGCGAGCTTCAGCAGGTTATAGGTGCAGCAGTTCTCGCCATCATAGCCAGTCAGGTGTTTGCTTTGTGCCTCGGGCTTGAACAGGTGTTCTTTGTCTGAAACCTCACCAGTGACAAAAGCATGGTCATTGACTAGCGTCCAAAACAGGTTCTCTGCAGCAATACGACTCAACTCATCGCCAAAAAGTTCGTAATTCTTACACTCACCAAGGAGCTTAGGGATAAAGGTATTAGCATGATTAGTTCCTAAATCTTTATTACCCTGCTTCAACGGGTCTATCTTGTCGTTATGATAGAAGAAGCGGGCCACCCAAAGATAACGTTCATTCTTGGTAATAGCATAGAGGTTATACATAGCCTCGTTGAAGCCGCCAAATTCGTTGCGGATCATCCTCACTCGCGTCTCTTCACTAAGTGGTTTCAACTTGTTATATGCCCAATTACCCATACCCTTAGCTACTTCAAGAGCAGTATTGTTGCCACACATCGTATACTGGTCGATGAGTCCTTGTAGAATCTTATGAAGTGTGTAGAAGGGGGCCCAGACACTCTTGCCTTGGATATTACGGTCAATAAGTCCCTCGCCGTATGCCGAGAGATAACCCGTGCCGTATTGCCGCTGTACTTCAGCCAATCCCTGCACCAAAGAATCAGCCTTCTCCTTCATCTGAAGATAGGCCATGGCTGACAACAAATGTCCCGTGATATGCCCACGCAGATCGCAATCCATCGACTCCCAACCCGCAAGGTGCTTCATGGTCATATAGCCACCCTCCTTCGAGGAGAATACACCTGCCGTATTACGGAAGGAATGAAGCAGGGAATTGACAGGTATTGATGCTATCCATGCGGAATCGCGCTGCATGTTGCGTTGGAAACGGGAAGGTAACAATCTTACATCCTTTAAAACAAATGGTTCACAGACCATCTGAGCATTCAATGATGTCAGCAGAAAGAGGTAGAATGTGAGAAGAAAGAAACGTTTCATAGTTTAATGTGGAATTTTTATTTCTATAGGTTTTATAACACGTTTATAGGTCTTGTCGCCATCAAGGATGGCGATGAGCCAGGCGGAATAGGAACGACGAGGATTATCCAATCCACACTCGTAGGAGTAGAGACGGAAGGTAGTGTCATTGACTTTCTGCAAAGGGCCGCAAACAACCTCTACATGAGCACCTTTAGTAGTGGTAATGGTGAGTGTCTTACCATCAGCACTCCACTGGGGATTGCCGATGCTGACTTCACGCAACTGTTTGCCACGAGTCTTTGTATAGCGAGCCTCCGTGAGTTCTGCCATCTCGTGGTCGAAGTACCAGAAAGCATCATGGATATCACCTTTATAATATAAATAAGGTGCAGGCGCTGGACGCTTAGCAACAGCAAAGATATCATCCATGGCGCCATCGCCATCATTGGGCTGGAGATCTGGATTATACCGACACGCATGCCATCCGTCCTTTGGATTGACCTTGCGGAGGGAACCATCTGGTTGCAAGCGTTGTTGCATCGCTTTTTCAATGAACTTGGCGATATAATCGGCTGTTTCCGGCATAATTTCAAAATGGCCACTGCCGGCATCAGCCAAGAACGAGATACAACTATTGGGATACATCATACGGAAAGCCAAAGCAGGACGAATGCGAGCCTCCCACCATTCGTATTCTCCCTCTATCATTAGTCCTGGAATGCCATCGATGTTGCGAGTTCTGCCCCACTCCACATTGGCTGTACCATAGCCACAGAGGTTGGTGCGCGGTGCATCGCCATGAAACGAGATAATGCAAAGTGTTCGGTTGTTGTTCCATGCAGCAAAATTCCAAGGGAAGGTGGCTTGAGCGGAATGACCAAAGGGAATAACAGGACAACATTCCAATTCTTTATGTCCACTTTGTCCAGCCAGCCCCACCATCATCTCCTCGAAGGTCTGTTGGCAACCTGTTGATGGTTCCCAGTTGCGAGAGAACCAAGGAGCTACCCATACTAACGCGATGTCCAGCGCTTTCATTCGCTGTTGAAAAGATGGCATTTTATAGAGCATCTCCTCGGTCATGTTCTGCTGAGCCAGTATCACAGCCTTGACCTGTTGGCAACCGTCTGGAATCCATAGATAGGCTGTCGGTGACTTACCAGTTTCTTCTGAAATAAAACCTGTCAGTGAAACGGAATACTGATACATACCGCTACGACCTACTGCCATCACGGATGTCAGGAGGAAGAGGCAAGAAGTCAGAAAGGAGAGGCGTTTATTCATAATGTCTTATTTTATGATTCTTATCCAGTCAATATCCAACCACCCACGGCTGGCCTTAAGGTCCTTACATTCAGCCACAAAGCCAAACTTGGCACCAATCCACTTGCCTTGACGCATCTTAAATGGTTCACCTGCTTGTTTGAATCGCTTGCCATCGAGACTGTAACTATAGGTGCAGATGCCATCCTTTACCGTCATACGCAGGTAAAGGTCGAGATAGATGGCAGGAGCGTAGGGAATGGTATCACGATCTGTGGACTGAAGGGTAGTCAATGTCTGCTGTGTCTCAGCCATGCCTTCGTCAGCCCCCATCGCTGTATGGCGCTGCAATAAGAATTCATCACCTTGACGACAGATGACAAGAGCTGAATAATCACGCCCCATCATGACTAAGCCACTATACTGCCCATCCTCTTTAGAGGCAAAGCGCACCTTGGCTGTGGCTGTAAAACGCGGAGCAGTTGGTTTCTGAAGCAGCAGATTGGGAACATCCCAAAGGCTCTTAAAACCTTTAGGTTGCTCTATAGTGTAAAGCCGATAACAGCCATCAGCAGTGGGTTGACCATAGAACTGGTGGTAATTTGCATGCCACTGCCATTGGAGGGCCAAGCCATCGTTGAACTCGTCAGACTCTTGGGGATTGGTTATAGGGACATGGTTTACGGTTAATGGTTTGCGGTATTTTGTATAAGGCTCGCCATGATTGCCCATGATAGGCCAACCTGATGACCAGTCAATGGGTTGCAGATAAACAACACGACCGTATGCTCCCTTGTCGTTGAAATGCAAGAACCAGTCCTCGCCCTGAGCCGTATGTACCCAGGCACCTTGATGAGGGCCGTTGACATTGGTCTTGCCCTGCCACATCACACGCTTCCACTCATAGGGACCGTATGGCGACTTCGAACGCATGGCCAACTGCCAGCCCATCTCCACGCCACCGGCAGGATTCATTATCCAATAATAATCATCTCGTTTATAAAACTTCGGACCTTCTGAGGTATGATTTTCCTGACCACCATCGAACACAATGCGTGGCTGACTGATAACATGTGTGCCATCTGCAGAGAGTTCGCGAACACTCAGCACGGAGTTGAAACCACAGCGGGAGTTGGCCCAACCATTCACTAAGTAGCAATGTCCGTCATCATCCCACAGCGGACAAGGATCTATCATTCCTTTACCAGAGATAACACAAACAGGTTTACTCCACTCCCCAGCAGGGTCTTTGGCCTTCACCATAAATATTCCTAGGTCGGGGTCGCCCCAATAGATATAAAATTCACCTTTGTGATAGCGGATGGCGGGTGCCCAAACGCCCTTGCCATGCTGAGGTTTATCAAAGAGTTCCGTAGGTTCCTGTTCCTGTAAGGCATAACCGATAATCTGCCAGTTTACCAAGTCCTTGGAATGCAATATGGGCAGACCAGGAATACAATTAAAAGACGATGCTGTCAGGTAGTAGTCCTCACCAACTGCACATACATCCGGATCGCTATAGTCAGCATAGAGAACGGGATTGGTATAAGTGCCGTCACCATTATCTGGACACCATACCTGTGACCTGTATTGCGCAATGGCCACTTGAGTTGTAACAAATGCTATAAATAAAGAAAAAAGCCTCATATCCGTTTTCTTATTTATACGAATATGAGGTTTTATTTACTTAACGGTCACTTGTAATGGTTGCTTACGAGCCTGCATGAAACCCTCGATGCGCAAATGCCATTCAGCTTGTGAGCGAACATCGAACTCGCTCCAGGCTGCACCAAAGAAGTAGTGGAAACGACCTCCTTGGTAATTCTTCAGAATGCCGAGGGCATGTTTTTCCTGTTGGCGTATGGTCACCGTCTCGTCTGGGAAGAGCAGAGCGACGTATATCTGGGTTTGATGGCGTACCGGGTCTATAGTGGGGTCGGCATAATGCACGTAGCCATCACCGATGACCACTGGTGTGGGATCGCTGTCTCGGATAGCGAGAGCGGCGGCGATGTCGGTGGGCTGCTTCAGGCCACTATACCACACCGTAGTTTCAAAGAAGTTGCAGCCTTTGTCGATGGATAGGATGCGGTGCTCTGTAATGCCGTCTGCGGTCTTGGGAAACGTCACTTCCACAGTGAAGCGTAGGGGTCCCTTGTCAAGAATGCGATAGGTTTCGTAGCACCAAGGATAGACAATCTTGCCATCGCGAAGTACGCAAGGGGTGCCGCATCCGAGTGTTGGTCCCACGGCATAGCAGTCGAGTCCCTTGCCATAATCGAGGTGAAACGACAGGCGTGGATCGTTGCTGTAGAGTTCAGGCAGGATGAGTTCGGTGGTACGTTTCACCCAGAGGTCGTGTCCAAAGCCCTTCTCTCCCTTACGCTGCAGCGCCGGTCCGTAAAGTCGAATACCAATGCGATCGTTCTCAAAGGCAATGTCTTCTAACCGGCTGGGGTACATAGCACCGCCCACTGACGAGAGCACAGCGGCAGGCGTGCCATCACCCACAGTGAATGTAGCCTTGCTGTTCGGACGCACATGAACGGGTAGTAGCAGCTGACCATCGTGAGTCCACTGCGTGGTGCGCTCTATGCCAAAGGCATCGCGAACGATGATGTCCCTGCCAGCCTCAACACCTAGCTGTTCAGCGCTAACGGCTACCAGTTCTGAGCGTTGGAGTGGAGTCGTGTTCTCGACGGTGATGGTCTTCTGTGCCTTCAACGATGGAAGAAAAAAGGTACAGGACACGAGAAGAAATATCAACTTTTTCATTTTATGACGGGCTTAAAGTGTAATGCTGCACCACCACTCGGCTGCAGTTGTAATGAGATTGTTTTACCACTTTTCACTATTATCTTTTCACTTTTCACTTTAGTCCTTGTAGTCAACGTCGGATCGTCGTTGTAGATTTCCACTATATACTTGCCCTTGGGTAAGAAATCGGTAGGAACCTGAATGGTACGGGCCTCGGTATTGGTCATACAGCCTACGAACCATTCGTTTCCAGAACGACGAGCTTGAATGATATACTCACCAGGCACTCCGTCAAGGGCTATACTCTCATCGAACACCGTGGGGCAATCTTTCCAAAACTGAAGTTCCGCCTCGCCTTTATCGACAAATGGATTATCGTACCAAAAATAGAACTGAAGTGGCGAGTAATAGACAGCAGCCATCGCTAACTGGTGTCCCTTGGTATTCTTAACACGGCTATTGAAATAACACAGCGTGTAGTCGGCAGGTCCACAAAGATAGCGGGTAAAGGGCAACAGCGTATTGTTGACAGCATCAGGCATCTCCTCGTTGCCTCGAACCCCCTCATGGGTCAGCAGATGAGGCCAGGTGCGACTGAGACCTGTAGGACGATACTCGTCGTGAATATCAATCATGATATGGTACTTAGCACACTTGGCAATGGCATCATGTAGCCATGTGGACCACTGCTGGTTGCCGATATGTACGAAACCGAACTTGATACCGCTGATGCCCCACTGTTGATATAAAGGAAGGAGTTCATCCAATTGACGATAGAGGGCACGCTGATTGACATAGACCCATACACCGATACCCTTCGACTTAGCATACTGACAAATCTCCGGCATGGTGAAGTCGCGGGTTTCTGCCACCTTAGTAGCATCAGAAGCCACCTTTCCCTCTGGGCCATACCAGCCAGCATCCAGTTCCACATAATCGAAACCAAACTGGGCACAATAGTCTATGGCATTCATAATACCTTTCTTATTGAGCTGACCAGCACGGAAAGCTTTGCCAGGTTTTACCCACGACCAATCACTAACAGCACGTTCCTCATTAAGATTCAGCACCAAATCTTTGTGATTGATCAGGTCAACTGCCTTTTCTCCTACCATAATGACACGCCAAGGGGTATCGTAAGGTGAGATGATATCGGCACAGCCGTACATAGCCACCTGCAACTCATAATTCTTTATAAGTTTAAACTTACCACGCGAATAGTCTTTCATCTGAGCTTCAAGCAGGGCGACATATTCGCCAGTTGGCAATTGTAACAACAGAGGGCGCTCGCTTTCGAACCATTCGCCATTTAATGGACGCTTATCATAAGGACCTTGTGCCCACTCCTCATACCAAGCCATCGTACCATCGGGTAAAACAAAGGATGTCTGTTCTCCCTTGATATGCAGGAAAAGACTATTAGCAGTCTCTGGGAAATGATAACGGAAAGCGATACCTTCATTATAGGCACGAACTATGATGTCCATTGCATAGTATTTGCGCTTGTCGTAGCCTTCATTTACTGTTCCTTGCCCATTCGATCCTTTTTCGTAATGAAGTGTCAGTTGGTTATAGTTGTCGCGTATTTGTGCATTCTCACCGTAGAGCGGAGTCCATGTAGTATCAACAGACAATCGTTCCTCACCCTTCAGTTCGAGATCGCCACACCAGTTCTGGTATTCACCACGGGGAACGGCGAGAGCTGACTCAAAGAGGCGGTTGTCGATATCAACACCCAACTGGCTTTTTTCGATGATCACCTTATTATTATATAAGACACGATAGGTCATACCGTCGATAGTGACGGAATACTTGCCGTCAGGCGATGACAATTGCTGTGCCGATAAAAACATCGGCATGAATGCCAACAATAGGAATATCTTCTTCATTATTTTGTAAATTTCAGATTTTCAACATGTGAACCAACGAACATGGGGACATAGTCACTGGTGGCATGCCACTTGGGTTTGACAGGCATGTCGTCAAAGATGATGCGACCATTAATCTTTAGGCTTTCAAAGGTAATGTTCTTCACTTTGTGCTTAGCATCATAGCCTGTGATGATAGAAAGGTCGGGCTGATCGCCATAGAGTCTAACATTGCGAAACATGACATTCTCTACACCACCACCGGCTGCAGTACAGTATTTCTGGTTCCAACCGACCTTAACCTGCGTTATGCTACCCTGACGGATACCCTCAATGCGGATATTGTCAAAAGTGACATCCTTCACATAGTTATTGTCACCGCAGTTGATGGCGAGACAACCTTGATAATCTACCTGTTTCTCATTTTGACAGATGATGTCGATGTTATCGTACTTCAGATTGACAATACTGTCGCCAACCTGTGGATTTCCATGCAGACCAATCATGATAGGATGTGCCACATCAGCCCACAGCGTGGAGTTGGCCATGCGGACGTTACGCACTGACCCGTTGAATCCTTTGCGAGTAGCATAGGCTGTGGTGCAATCATCAGAGTTTCGGCAGAAAACACGGTCATATAGAACATCACTACATCCACCAAAGACGTTCAGACCATCGCCCCATTGCGGATGGGAAATGGAACGCACATCGTGCAATGTAACATTGCTACTCTCGCCAATAGGACAGGTGCAACATACAAGACCATCAATGACTACGTTCTTCGAACGATGCACATGAGCACCTTCGTAGCCACGTTGCGGACGGGCTATACCACGACCAATGATGCTAACATTCTCGGCATCCTCCACAGCAAAGGTACCGAAGAAGTAACTGCCACCGTCGAGATAGACCGTAGTATTCGACGGCACCTTGATAGTCTCTTCCGTATAAAGACCTGACGGATAGTAATGGAAAGCACGGCCCTGTGATATGGCAGCCTTCTCGGCTTCTTCCTTGCTGATAGTTGGTTTAGAGGTAAATACTAACAGATTGTTGCTGGTGTCACCATCCAGTTCCACACTGACATTCTCCGGTTGGAATAACAAGAATTGGACGGTACTGTCGTTCTGTATATCGGCAATGGTGCCGCGATAGTCAGGACGGATACGAGCTTTCTCGAATTTCTTGTTTTTGCTGACCACCTTGACAAAAACATCGCCCGTGAAGTCGAAAATACAATAGCTAATCTCGCCTTTGTGAACCTTTGCGGCATACGTGTCAATCTTCGTCCACCCCTTTTGTCCTCGGGGCTGAAGAAAGACATCGTAGTCAGCCTTCAGCGGAGCACCTTCAGGAGCAGCATAAGTATAGATGGAATGGAGTTTTTGCCCCTCTTTCACACCCTTCACGGTAAACTGGTCTGCTTCTGGATTATGTTTGATTTCACCTTTCTTCTCGGCTTTTTTCTGCAAATCGAGAATCTTCTTGGTATAAGGCATCTTTAAGCCCTTACGACCCACATAGTGCTGATAGGGCAGTTCATAGATGCAACGAATACGGCCACGTCCCATCTCACCAGGTTCCGTCCAGTCATTATAGAGTCCTGTGCAGTCTGTCCATCTTTCAAAAGGCACATCGTATCCCAGATTATACTTAGCGGTATATTCCATACCTCTCATCAAACGGTTATCAAGAGCACCCCAAAGGTCATCGCCCTGCTGCCAAGCCATATCACAAATCTCACACATGGCACCAAGGCCCAACTGTGCATGACCTTGGTCGCGCCCCGTTTCCTGACACTGACCTGTCGAGCTGACGTAGTTAGGCAACGAGCCATTATCATTGGCATGCAGGTAGATATCGATAGCATGTTGATAAAGGGCTCTATCTTCTAAGAAGATGGCGACAGCCATGCGACAACGATTGACAATATGTCCCCAATTGCCGTTAGCGTAGGGGCTGTCCGCCTCGAATTTATCGATAATAGGAAGAACTGCACGACGTACCATCGCCTTGGCGGTAGCATATTCCTCTTTACTCATTTCTCCCTTCTCATTTAGGAGCGACATGCTCCGCAATAGCCAGTATGCTTGAATGGTGCATAGTGGTGCATCGTGACCATCAAAACGCTGGAGAGTATTAGCATAAGCATTGATAATCTTCAAAGCTGTTTTATTATCACCAGCCTTTGCACTCTGCCACGCCTGCCACATATCACGCTCACTGCCTGCCTTTGACTTGCGGAACTCACCATCGCGGGCGACCACCTCATAGGGGCCAGCCAACTTGTAAGTATTCGTCTGCGCCATCATTTGAAAAGAGCACAATGATACCAAGACGCAAAGAACTATCTTTCTCATACTCGTTTTTTCTTTTAATACGATTCCATTTGCAAATGTACGCAAAATTTTATTGCTTTCACAGACTATTGCGTATTTATTTTCGTTTATTCGTATAGAATAGAAAACTTGAAATATGAAGAAGTATCTATTTGGTATCGCGCTCTGCCTATTAACTGCATGTCAAAAGCAACAGCAGATGACACTTGATGCAGACAATGCACTGAACTATTGTGCGGCTCAGGTGAATCGTGCCTTGGAGGCGCTGAAGGACAGCGCTGGCAATTATGACTATACGATGGAACCTCGTAACATTCTGGAAGGCGACACTGCATGGAATTGTCGGAAAGCCAGCGAACAAGAATGGTGCTCTGGATTCTGGCCTGGTGTTCTCTGGATGGACTATGATTACACAAAAGACGAGACTATTAAAAAGGCAGCAGAAGGCTATACGAACACACTTTCATTCCTTGGCAGTAAAACAGCTTATGACCATGACTTGGGATTTCTTACCATTAACTCCTTCCTGAAAGGCTATGAGGCAACAGGTAATGATGAATATAAAAAGATAGCCTTGGCTGCAGCCGACACATTAGCAACCCTATATAATAATAAGGTGGGAACCATTCTCTCATGGCCACGCCACGTCAAGGACTTTGGCGGTCATAATACCATCATGGATAATATGATTAACCTGGAACTGTTGTTTTGGGCAAGCGAGAACGGAGGGGCACAGCATTTGAAGGACATTGCCATCCGCCATGCAGAAACAACCATGCAGCACCACTTCCGTGAAGATGGTAGCTGTTACCATGTGGCTGTATATGATACATTGACTGGAGAATTCCTACGTGGACAGACTCATCAGGGATTAGCCGACTCGTCGATGTGGAGTCGTGGACAGTCATGGGCCATTTATGGATATACGATGGTTTATCGATATACCAAAGACCAGCGATTCCTCGACTTTGCTCAAAAAGTGACTGATATCTATCTGAAACGACTCAAAGAAACCTCCAACGACTGGATTCCCATCTGGGATATGGATGACCCTCGCGGACAAGAAGCGCCCAAAGATGCCTCAACAGCATGCGTCGTAGCCAGTGCATTACTTGAACTCTGCCAATATGTTAAGGGAGAAAAAGGAAAAGAATATAGGACAGCAGCAGAAAGTATGCTACGCGACCTGAATTCCGACGTCTATCAGAGTAGAGAAAAAAATGTTGCTTTCCTCATGCACTCCACTGGCCATCATCCTGCTGGTAGCGAAATTGATGCCAGCATCATCTACGCAGACTACTATTACATAGAGGCACTGCTCCGCCTTAAAGAGTTAAACAAGTAGAACAACAAAAAGAGTGACCTCGATTGAGATCACTCTTTTTGCGTTGTCCAAGGCGGATTCGAACCACCACAAACAGAACCAAAACCTGTTGTGCTACCATTACACCATTGGACAAGCGTGCTCTTAGCGGGTGCAAAGGTAATAAAAATTTGGATTACAGCCAAATTTTTACCTATTATTTCACTATCAGCAGATAATAATTCTTCTTACCCTTCTGTGCCAACAGATACTTACCATCAATAAGATCGTCGCTAGTGACAGGACGGTTCTGGTCGGTAAGCTTCTCTTTGTTGAGCGATACGCCACCACCCTGTACCATCTTACGCATCTCGCCCTTTGAGGGGAACACGGGAGCAACCGTGGTGAACAGCTCGATTGCGGGCTGACCAAGCTGGTCCTTAGAAACCTCAAACTGGGGCACACCATCGAAAACGTCGAGGAAAGTCTGTTCGTCGAGCTTCTCCAATCCTTCCTTGGTTGACTTACCAAACAAGAGGTTAGAGGCTTCAATAGCAGCATCGAGGGCTTCCTGAGAATGTACCATAACGGTAACCTCTTCAGCCAAACGCTTCTGCAGTACGCGACGACCAGGATCCTGCTTGTGCTCTTCAACGAGGGCGTCGATAACTTCCTTCTCCAATGAAGTAAAGATCTTGATATACTTCTCGGCATCATCATCGCTGACATTCAGCCAGAACTGATAGAACTTATACGGGGTTGTGCGCTTGGGATCAAGCCAGATATTTCCCGACTCTGTCTTACCGAACTTCTTACCGTCGCTCTTGGTAATCAGCGGACAGGTCAGGGCAAAAGCCTCGTTCTCATAGCCCAAGGTACGACGGATCAGTTCAGTACCAGTAGTAATGTTACCCCACTGGTCGTTACCACCTAACTGCAACTTACAGTTCTTATGCTGATAGAGGTAGAGGAAGTCGTAGCCCTGCAGCAACTGATAGGTAAACTCAGTGAAGGAAAGTCCGTCGCGAGCAGTACCATTGAGACGCTGCTGAACGGAATCCTTAGCCATCATGTAGTTTACGGTGATATGCTTACCCACCTCACGAGCGAAATCGAGGAAGGTAAAGTCCTTCATCCAGTCGTAGTTGTTGACCATCTCGGCAGCATTAGCATCCTTCGATTCAAAGTCCAGGAACTTAGATACTTGCGCTTTGATGCACTCCTGGTTGTGGCGAAGCGTCTCCTCGTTCAGCAGGTTACGCTCCTGCGACTTACCAGAAGGGTCGCCAATCATACCCGTAGCACCACCCACAAGGATGATGGGCTTGTGGCCGCAGCGCTGCAAGTGGCGCAGCATCATGATGCCACAAAGGTGACCGATATGGAGTGAATCGGCTGTAGGGTCGGTACCCAGATAGGCCGTTACCATTTCTTTCTGGAGCAGTTCTTCCGTGCCAGGCA
>Ga0256405_10008962_pt1 | contig 13952 bp, 8 predicted proteins | sample RumenRJG_02DNA_FD_189096 | JGI IMG/M metagenome (GOLD analysis project Ga0256405, IMG submission 189096) | Bovine rumen microbial communities from Lethbridge, Alberta, Canada - RJG_02 | ecosystem: Host-associated > Mammals > Digestive system > Stomach > Rumen | place: Canada: Alberta | collected...
TGGTCCGTCTGACCGAGGGCGGCGCGTCATGACCCGGAACGGATCGGGCGGCGGGAACCGGAAAAGAGCGGGAAACCGGCGGATCCGCGTCTCTCCCGGCCGGCTCATCGCCCTGGGCTTTCTCTCGGTAATCCTCGTCGGAGCCGTCCTGCTCTGCCTGCCCCTCTCTCACAGCGGGAGGGTGCCGGTGACGCCGCTTGACGCGCTGTTTTCCGCCGTATCCGCGGTCTGCGTCACGGGACTGGTCACCGTGGACACCGGCGCGGCCTACTCCCTCTTCGGACAGGCCGTCATCGCCGTGCTGATCCAGATCGGCGGGCTGGGCATCACCACGCTGGGCGCGGGTCTCGTGGCGCTTCTGGGCGGACGGCTCAACCAGCGGGAGAACAATCTGGTGAAGGAAGCCCTGAACATGCCCACCTGGGACGGCATCAAGCCCCTGATCCGGGCGGTGGTGCTGATGGACTTCACCATCGAGGCCGCCGGGGTCGTTTTGTCCCTGCCGGTCTTTCTGCGGGACTACTCCTTCGGCCGCGCCCTGTGGCTGTCGGTGTTCCATTCCATAGCCGCCTTCAACAACGGGGGCTTCGACGCCCTGGGCCGGGGAGACAGCGTCTGCTTCTACGCCCGCGACGTCTGGTTCAACCTGATCACCTGCCTGCTGATCCTTCTGGGCGGGCTGGGGTTCTTCGTCCTCAGGGAGCTTCTGTTCCACAAAAAGGGGGAGCGCTTCACCCTGCACACGAAGGTGGTCCTTCTGATGACCGCCGTCCTCACCGCCGGGGGAGCCCTGCTCGTGAAGCTGACGGAGGGGGGACGCATCAGCTGGATGGGAGCCGTGTTCGCCAGCGTCACCGCCCGGACCGCGGGATTCGCCACCTATCCCCTGGGCGGCTTCTCCAACGCCGGGATCCTCGTCATGTGCGTCCTGATGTTCATCGGGGCCAATCCCGGCTCCACCGGAGGCGGCATGAAGACCACCACGGCCTTCGTGTTCGTCAAATCCCTCCGTTCCGCGGCCACGGGGGAGGAGGCGTCCGCGTTCGGCCGGAAGCTGAAGGACGAGACCCTGCACCGGGCGTTGGTCATCATCGGGCTGGGCTTCGGCTGGGGGATCGTCATGACGGCCGCGCTGTGCCTGCTGGAGCCGGAGCTTCCCCTGCGGGATCTCTTATTCGAGGAATTCTCCGGCCTCGGCACCACGGGCCTGTCCACCGGCGTGACGCCCCTGCTGTCCGTCCCGTCGAAGGTCCTTCTGATGCTGACCATGTACGTGGGACGTCTGGGACCGCTCTCCGTGGCCACCCTGCTGAACACGAAAAAGCCCGCCGCCGTGTCGAGGGCCGAGGAGGAGCTGCCCATCGGGTAAAGTCAGTCATGCCTCCCTCTCACCCCCGCGCGATTATAAATCCATCCCACACGAGGTATCCGAATATGCCGAAAAAGATTCAGAAAGACGAACAGCTCTACGCCGTCATCGGGCTGGGGCGCTTCGGGTTCGCCCTGGCCGAGGAGCTGGCGAAGCGGGGCAAGGACGTGCTGGCGGTGGACCGGGAACGGGAGATCATCAACCGGGCCGCGGAATTCACCGACAACGCCTTCGTCACCGACGCCCTGAAGGCGGAAAACCTGGCGGCCTGCGGCGTGGGAGAAGCGGACGTGGCGGTCATCGGCATCGGCGCGAAGATCGACGTCTCCATCCTGACCACCCTCAACGTCATGAAGCTGGGGGTGAAGCGGGTCATCGCCAAGGCCACCAGCGAGGAGCAGGGCGAGGTCCTGACCCGGCTGGGCGCGGAGGTCATCTACCCCGAGCGGGACATGGCCCTCCGAACCGCGGGAAAGCTGGCCTCTCCCCACATCCTCGAATACATCAGCCTCTCCGACACGGTGGACATCATGGAGCTGACCCTGACGCCCCGGGTGGACGGCCGCACGGTGCTGGAGCTGAACGTGCGCCAGAAGTGGGGCCTGAACATCATCGCCATCCGCCGGGGCGGGGAGGTCAACATCTCCATCACGCCCCAGACGAAGGTCTCGGAGAACGACACCCTGGCCGTCGTCGGGAAAACGGAGGACATCGCCCGGTTCGAGGCGTATTTGCATGGGAAGGAATAAGCCTGTCGTGTGTTCACACGATGGTATTGAAAGCAGCGTCCATCCCGATCACACTTCTTCACTCACCGGAGGCATTTCATCATGACCATCACCCGACTGACGGACATCGCGCCGGGGGAGAGCAATCCCCGCAACAGCGAGGGCGCGTTCCTCACCCTGAACAGCGGAAAAACAGCCTTTATCTGGAGCCGGTACCGGGGCACCAGCGCGGACGACCACGCCTACGCCGAAATCGCCATGACCGTCTGGGACGGGGAGCGCTTCTCCGAGCCGAGGATTCTGGTGAAGCCGGAGCCCGGCACCGACGAGACCAACTGCATGAGCGTATCCGCCGCCCGCATGAACAACGGGGACGCCGCCGTCTTCTATCTGGTGAAGCACCGGGGCATCTCCTCCGAATACATCATGCGCCGCTCCTCCGACGATTTCGAGACCCTGGGGGATCCGGTCCGGGTGGTCTCCCCCCTGTATCCCGGGTACTACGTGATCAACAACGACCGGGTGGTGCGGGATCAGACCGGCCGGTGGCTGGTTCCCGCCGCGTGGCATCCCTCCACCATGGGCTACCACGGCCAGCCGGACCACGTGGACGGGAGATCAAAGGCCTTCGTCTGCGCCTCCGAGGACGACGGGCGGACCTGGCGGCAGATCTCCGACTTCCTCTCCCTGCCCGGCGGCGCGCACTCCGGCACGGGACTCCAGGAGCCCGGTCTCTCCGTGCTTCCGGACGGCTCCCTGCACGCCTACTACCGCACGGATCTGGGCCGCCACTACGAGAGCTTTTCCCCCGACGGCGGCGTCACCTGGACCGATCCCCGGCCGTCGGTCTTCACCGCTCCCGCCTCTCCCCTGCTGATCAAACAGAACCCGTATTCCGGGCAGTATCTGGCCGTGTGGAACCCGATCCCGGAGGTCCCCTTCCGCTGGCTGGGCCGGAAAAAGCCCTCGATCTGGACGGGAGGAAGGACACCCCTCTGCATGGCCCTCTCCGACGACGGACTGCGCTTCGGCGAGCCGCAGCTTCTGGAGGACGATCCTCTGGGCGGCTTCTGCTATCCCGCGGTCCACTTCACCGGGGAGCGTTCCGCCCTGATGTCCTACTGCGCGGGAAGCGAGAGCACGGGGGACGAGATGTGTCTGGTCCGCACCCGGATCATCCGGGTCGAATGGTGAGCGGATTTCGGAAAAAAACGAAAAAATCACGGAAAGTTCCGGAACTTTTTCCCGCCGACCGCCGTCTAACCCGCAGAAGGGGATCTTATGCGCCCCGAACTGTAAACAGATTGTAAACAATACCGCCCGTCCCTTTCCGGCCGGAGGGGATTGCGGTATAATTACTCTGTATCAATATCCCTGAGCCTCATCCAAGGCAAAAGAAAGGATTGTGAGAATCACTATGAAGAAAAATCTCGTTCGACTGCTGTCGGTTATTCTGGCGGTGGTCATGGTCTTCCCTGCGGCCGTGTTCGCGGCAGAAGGTGAAGCAATTCCCCTGTATACGGGTGACAGCTACACAATTCAAATTCCTGAACAATACGCTGAAATGGAAATGAACTGGCGTTCCATGCAGGAAGATATTGTTTCTGTCAGTGATGGCAAAGTGACCGCCCTCAAGGCAGGAAATGCAATTGTGAAGCTTTACAACGATCAGTGGGAAGAGAAAGAATCATACTCTTTCATTGTCACTGACCCTGTTCCCGCCTCCATCGAGATTACTCCTCCTACAAAACTCACGTATTATTCCGGCGAAGCCCTGAATCTCGCAGGTCTGACAGTTAGCGTCAGATACGACAACAATAAAGTTGTCCCTGCCACTACCGGTTATTCCGTACAGCCGGCAGATTCCTCGCTGAATACCAGTAATCTTAGTGCTGGACAGCATACTATTAATGTTACTTACGGCGATCTCACTCCTGCCACATTCGTCATTACAGTTGAAGAGCGCAAACCCATCAGCATTGAAGTTGTAGACACTACAACCAAGTATAAGGTAGGCGACAGCTTCATGGGTGTTGAGGTCCGTGTCAATTATAATGACGGTACCCATGATATTCTGGTGAGCGGCTATACCGTTTCTCCCGAAACCGCCGCCAAGGGCACCACCTCCTACACCGTCACCTACCGCGGACTGACTGCCACCAAAACCGGCCTGACCGTCACCGAGGATTCCTCCTCCGGCGGAGGCGGCGGTTCCGGTGGAGGCTCCGGCGAGACTCCCGCGGCGGATTACACCCTGACCTACTACACCGGCCCCACCAAGAAGACCTACGCCTCCGGCGATTCCTTTGATCCCGCCGGTCTGTACATCCAGGTGAAGGACAAGAACGGCACCGTCATCGCCTCCCTGACCGGCACCACCCTCGTGACCCTGCCCTACACCTTCGCCGACAGCGACATCAGCGCCACCGGCAAGACCACCACCATCAGCATCAGCGTGGTCTATCTGAACAAGGTTTACGCGGTCGCCATCCCCGGCCTGACCGTCACCGCCCCGAAGAAGACCCTGAAGCTCAGCGTCTCTTCCCTCGGCCTCATCAACAAGTTCAACGTGGACCTGAAGCGGAAGTCCTATCCCGTGGGAACCACCCTGTCCCTGAGCGACGTGGACTACATCTACGGCACGGACTACTACGGCAACAACTTCATGATTGCCGGCTCCGATCTGGGCGATTATGCCAACACCTTCAGCCTGGAGGTCTCCGCCATCAAGACGTCCTCCTCCAGCAGCGTTCCCTCCACCTCCCGGAAGTCCTCCTCCTACCGCTACCGCATCGAAAGCGCCGACGTGTACACCAACCGCATGGACCAGAAGGTCGTGTACCTGCGCTTCTACGTGGACAGCGACTACTACGAGTTTGAGTACGACTCCGGCGAAAGCGGCATCTCCGTCTACTACGGCAGCACGCTTCTGGACATCTACGACAGCCTGACCGAGGCTCTCGAGGATGTGAACGACATCGATTACAAGTGGGGCAACTACACTCAGCCTGCCTCCCGCACCCTGTCCATCAAGCTGGCCGAGGACGCCTCCATCGCCCGCTACGATTACATGACTCCCCGGCGCAACATCGACATCGACCTCAATGGCCACAAGCTGACCATGTACTCCGATACCTTCCGGTTCCGCGACAAGAACGACTCCTACGCGGTCAGCATCTCCAACACCGCCTCCGAAACGGCCAAGATCGTGTATTCGGATCTGTCCGTGGACGATCTGCTGCTGGACAAGAACGAGAAGATCACCTTCAAGTATCAGGAAAACGCCAGCGTCATCCCCGGCATCTACACCATCACCGTGGCTGAGATCAAGGAAGGCGGCACCGTCACCGCGAAGCCGGCCATCTCCTCGAAGAACACCGTTTCCGTGGCCCACGGCAACGACGTCACCTTCACCGTGACGCCCGCCAAGGATTACGCCATCGACTCCGTGAAGGTCAAGACCGGCGCCGCGTCTGAGCAGACCGTGAGCAGCAGCACCAACGCCAACTACTCCCTCAGCTCCTCCACCGGCGTGGCCACCTACACCATGAAGGACGTCCGCGCGGACTCCACCCTCACCGCGGCCTTCAAGTCCACCAAGAAGGAAGAGGAAAAGAAGGACGAGGGCAAGAAGGAAGAGACAAAGCCCGCGGAGACCCCGTGGACCAATCCCTTCTCCGACGTCAGCACCTACGCCTCCTACTATGACGCCGTCAAGTACGTCAACCAGAACGGCCTCATGAACGGCATGACCGCCACGTCCTTCGGCCCGAATCAGACCATGACCCGCGCCCAGTTCGTGACCACCCTCGGCAGAATGTATCTGGGATCCATCTACCAGTCCACCTCCGAAAAGGACGCCGCCATGATCGCCCAGTACGGCACCGACTCCCAGTTCTCCGACGTCAGCTACAACGACGCCTCCCTCTCCTACGCGGTTCCCTACATCAAGTGGGCGGAAGCCTCCGGACTCGTTCTCGGCTACGGCAACGGCAAATTCGGCCCGAAGGACACCATCACCCACCAGCAGATGTACATCATCATGTACCGCTACGCTTCTTCCCTGGCCAACAAGTCCATCAACGTGAACGGCGTGACCCTGTCCGCCACCGACGCCTCCGAGCTCGGCGCGGGCTGGCTGGCCTCCGCGAAGGAAGGCGCCGTCGCCGCGGCCAAGTACGCGCAGCAGCAGCGGTTCCTCGTTTCCACCACCCGGATCGATCCCGCCGGAAACGCGCTCCGCTACGAGCTGGCGCTCCTGCTGATGCAGTTCTCCAAGAACGTTCTGAACTGGCAGTAATGCGGAATTCCGAACGGACTGACACAGCCCGTCCGAAACCCTGACAACCCTTCAAATCCCGTACCCGCCCCGGTACGGGATTTTTTCAAGGAATCATCCTCTTGATTGCTCTGCTGACAAACAGACGCTGGCCGGAACTGGTGTCCGATAACTGAAACCTAAGCCTGTCAAAAGCTCCGGCGGCAGCACGTTTGAAAACCGATTTTATTTTGCTGTCTCGTTAAAAAAGGAGTCATTATGCTTCCCTATCAGAATCCCTCCCTCTCCCCCGCCGAACGGGCCCGGGACCTGGTCTCCCGTTTGACCCTGTGCGAAAAGGTGGGGCAGCTCAATCAGCGGCTCCACGGCTTCGACGCCTACCGCCGCGACGGGGACCGCTTCACCCTCTCCGACGAATTCATCCGGGAGGTGGACCGCTGGGGCGGCCTCGGCCTCCTGTACGGTCTGTACCGGGCGGATCCCTGGTCGGCCAAGGACTTCACCAACGGCCTGGTGGGCTCCGCCGCCTCCCGCATTTTCAACGAGGTCCAGCGGACCGTCATGGAAAAATCCCGCTTCGGCATCCCGGTCCTGCTGTGCGAGGAGAGTCCCCACGGGCATCAGGCTCTGGGCGGATACCTGCTCCCCGTGAATCTGGCCATGGGATGCGCCTTCGATCCGGAGCTTTCGGAGCGGGCCTTCTCCGTGGTGGGGCGGCAGATGAAGGCCCTTCACGCGGATCTGGCCCTGACCTCCATGCTGGACATGCTCCGGGATCCCCGGTGGGGACGGAGCGAGGAGTGCTATTCCGAGGATCCCCTGCTGGCCTCCCGTCTGGCCGCGTCGGCTGTCCGCGGGCTCCGTGAGGGCGGAATGGACGCCGTCGCCAAGCACTGCGCCGCTCAGGGCGAGACCACCGGCGGCGTCAACGCGTCGGCGGCCCGCATCGGCGAACGGGAGCTCAGAGAGATCCATCTGCCCTCCGTGAAGGCGGCGGCTCAGGCGGGCGTGCGAGGCGTCATGGCGGCCTACAACGAGATCGACGGGATCCCCTGCCACGGCAATCCCCGGCTTCTGAAGACGATCCTGCGGGACGAATTCGGCTTCGACGGCATCGTCATGGCGGACGGGGTGGCGGTGGACCGGCTGGATCTGATCTCCTCCCCGGATTTCGCGTCCCGAGGCGCGGTGGCTCTGAACGCCGGGGTGGACGTCAGCCTGTGGGACCGGGGGTTCACCGCTCTGGAGGAGGCCGCGGAGCGCGGTCTGGTGTCCGTGGAGCGCATCGACGAGGCCGTGACCCGGGTGCTGACCCTGAAATTCGCCCGGGGCCTCTTCGAGCATCCCTTTCTGGAGGAGGGAGAGCCGGCGCGCTTCACCTCCGCGGAGTATCCCGAAACCCTTCTGCTGGCCCGGGAATCCATGGTCCTCTTGAAGAACGAGGGCGTCCTGCCCCTGTCCCCGGAGCTCTCCCGCCTGGCGGTGATCGGATCCTTTGCCGACGACGTGTACGCCCAATTGGGAGACTATACGCCGCCTCAGCTGCCCGGCGCCTCCGTATCCTATCTGGAGGGGATCCGGCGGGCCTCGGCGAAGGTCGGCGGCACCTGCGAAATCCTGCCCTGGTGCGGTCCGGTGCCCTCGGATGAGGAGGGGCTGGCGGAGTACATCGCGGGCGCGGCGGACACGGCGTCCCGGGCGGAGGCGGTGGTGGTGACCCTGGGCGGCTCCTCCTCCCGCTTCCATGGCATGGTCTTCGACGACAACGGCGCGGTGCATCACACGGAGGATGCCGGTCACACCCGGAATCTCACGGACTGCGGCGAGGGCGTGGACGTGTCCGACATCTCCCTGCCCGGCTGGCAGAGGGAGCTTCTCTCTGCCGTCCGGAAGGCATCCGCGGGGAAACCCCTGATCGTGCTTCTGAACGCCGGACGGCCCTATGCCTCGTCCTCCTTCGCGCCCTTCTGCGACGCGGCTCTCTGCGCCTTCTACGCCGGACCGGAGGCAGGCACCGCGGCGGGGGAGATCCTCTTCGGACTGACGAATCCCTCGGGACGGCTTTCCGCCTCGATCCCGCGGACCACCGGCGAGATTCCCTCGGCCTACAACCGCCGCGCCTCCTACGACGTGCGGTATTCGGACTGCGCGGGTCCCGGTCCCGATTATCCCTTCGGATACGGCCTGAGCTACGCGCAATTCGATTTTGCCGATCCCATCCTCACCTGCGCGGGAAAAGCGGTCCCGATTCCGGACTCCGACGCGGCGCGCCCCGGGAGACGGGAGCCTCTGTCCTCCGTAAACCCCGACGACGGGACGATCGGGCTGACCTTCACCGTCAAAAACACCTCCTCCGTCCCCGGAAGCGCGGTGCCCATGCTGTTCATCCGGCGGCACAGCGGCGCGACGATCCCCCGTCTCCGGGAGCTGAAGGATTTTCAGAGGGTATCCCTGAATCCCGGCGAATCGAAGCCCGTGACCCTCTCCCTCACCCGGGACGCCCTGCTGTCCCTGACGCCGGATATGAAGGGGGTCCTCGTCCCCGGTCCCGTGGATCTGCTCCTCTGGGAGGGCGACAGGCTCCGTTCGCGCGCGACGGTGATGGTGGAGTAGAAGTCCAAATCGTAAGTACAGGGGATACGCGGCTTTCTTGCAAGAAAGCCTGGCAAAGAACTTTCAAATTAATCTGGTACAGCCTGCCGCTCAACATGCAGCACGGGGTAACGTGCAGTGCAAGTTTTGGGACGGTGCCTGCGAATACATCCATGAAATAAAGAAAGCCCGGCGGACAACTCCGGGGAGTTCCGAAAACGGCTCCCGATAGAGTCCTGCCGGGTTTTCTGTTCTCTGCGCTGTACGTTACCCCGTGCCGCACGCAGAGAGAAAGCTGCACCAGTGTTATTTAAAAGTTCTTTGCCAGGCTTTCTCCGAAAGAAAGCCGCGTCTTCCCCCACGTCTCCTCCGCGTTATCTCACGAAGGGCACCACCTCGGCGACGGCGTCCCCCGGGGTGATGCGGCGGCCGTCGTGGTCCAGATCGATCAGCACGTAGCGGTCGTTGCCCATGCCCATCTCCTTCATGTAGGAGAGCTGGCGGTAGCCGTGGCGGGTGGCGATGCGCTCGATGAGATCGTGGTGGTCCTTCTCCGTCATGGCCTGGATCATGTCCACGGACGCCTGATCCGCCGCAAGGATGTCCAGAGATGCCAGAATCCCCACGTTGGGCGTCACCACGGGAGCCGCGCCCACGCCCTCGCAGTCGCATGACACGGACATGTTCCGCAGGACGTTGATATAGGCGATATGTCCGGCGAAATGATCGATGGTGGCCTTGGTGGACTCCGTGATCTTCTCCATCAGCTCCTCCTCGGCCACGCCCCACTGGTTCCCGTTCTTCTCATGGATCATCTTCTTGCCGATCCTGCCGTCCGCGCAGCCGATGCCGATGTTCTTGTTGGAGCCGCCGAAGCCGCCCATGGTGTGGCCCTTGAAGTGGGTCAGGATCAGGAGGGAGTCGTAATCCAGCATGGACTTGCCCACGCTCATCTCGTCGAACCACTTGCCGCCCTTCACGGGGAGCGCCGCCGTGCCCTCCGCGTCCATGATGTCCACGGGGCAGAAGGTCCAGCCGTTGATCTCCAGCGTCTTCCGGTGCTGCTCCGTGGTGTACCGGTCGCCCTCGTAGAAGGTGTTGGTCTCCACGATGGTACCGTCCGGGAGCTCCTTCGCCATGAACGCCTTCACCCAGGCGGACGGGATGATGTTGGGCCCGTGGGGCTCGCCCGTATGCAGCTTGACGCCCACCTTCCCGCAGATGGTGCCGTTCACCTGCTCGTAGATCTTCTCCAGCCCCTCCGGGGACAGCTCCCGGGTGAAGTACACGATGGACTCGTTGCCCGTGCGCTCCTCATAGGGGACGTACCGGTTCCCGTTCTTTCCCGGCACCGCGTTTCTGATTTCCATGGTCTCTCTCCTCTTCGTGAGTTTCCGACGGCTTCGAGCCGCCTTTTCAATGGATATTATACCACATTCCCGCATAAAATCAAACCCCGGGTCCGTTTATTTTCCGATTCTTCCCCGGAGCCGCCCCGTTGACATCCCGGCCCGCCCGTGCTACAATAATCCCGATCATTCCGCAGAACCGCAAGGAGTCCCCCATGAACGAAGTCCGCCTGACCATCGCCCCCCGCTGGAACGGGGAAACCGTCTCCGCCGCCGCCGTCCGCATGACGCTGTCCCTGCCGATCCGGGCCGGGGAGCCTCTCTTCCGCATCCGGGTCCGCAGCATCGACAAGCCCTTCGCCGCCCTGTCCGACGACGGTCCCATCCGCCTTGCCGATCCCGACGGGCGGGAGATCCCCTGCCGCACCGAGGACTGCGAGGAGGACATGGGGACGGTGCGGGTCTATCTGCCCGAGGTCACGCCGGAGCGGTCCCGCGCGGTCCTGACCTACACCGTCCTGCCCTCACCCGCCGGGCGGAATCCGGTGCTGGATCTGGGATCCGAACCCGGCGGCGTCACAGGCTCCGGCATGACCTTCCTGCCCGCCTTCTTCGCCGAGGGGAGCATCCGGTACAGTCTCCGCTGGGACCTCTCCGCCATGCCGTCCGGGGCCTCGGGAGCGTGGACCTGGGGCGAGGGAGACAGCGAACGGGAGGGCGACGGGAACATCCTGATCTCGGCCTTCTACGCCGCGGGAGTGCCGCTGGACTGCGTGCGGGTGGGTGCCTTCCGCTACTACTGGTTCCGCAATCCGAAGCTGCTGGAGACCGCCGTGGACGCCGCCCGGATCTTCACTTACGAGAGCGCGTTCTTCTGCGACGCGGGGGAGATCTACTCCATCTTCACCCGGCATGGGACCGAATGCGTCCATCCCGGCGGCACCGCGGACAACAGGGCCTACCTCTGGCTCTACCGGGAGGACGGTCAGCTGGATTCCTCCCTGAAATTCCTCTTTGCCCACGAGATGGTCCACAACTGGATCAATCTGCCGGACGATCCCTACGGGACCTGCACCTGGTACGTGGAGGGAGCGGCGGAGTTCTATTCCCTCCTGCTCCCGTGGCGGGCCGGGATCGTGTCCGCGGAGGAGCTGACGGACGAGCTGAACCGTCGGGCCGCCGATTACTACGAGAATCCCCGCCGCCGGGAGACCAACGAAGCCTGCGGCCGGGCGTTCCTCTCGGATCTCGAGACCACCAAGGTCCCCTACGGCCGGGGGCTGTTCTATCTGCTCCACGCCGACGCCGCGATCCGGAGAGCATCGGGAGGCGCAAAATCCCTGGATGACGTCATGAACGCCCTCCGGGATGAAGCCCGGGCCGGATTTGCCGGGGACAGCCCCTCCGATGCCGCCAACGAAGCATGGCTCCGCCTGTACGGCGCCATGGTCGGGGAGGATGCCGCCCGGGAAGAATTCGAGGCCCTCAGGACCGGAGCGGTCTGGGATCCCGAGCCGGACGCCTTCGCGCTGCCGGGCAGTCCAGCTGTCCGTGCCGTCTCCGTTCCCGGAACCGAACGCGGGACGGGAGAGTCCTGCAAAATGTGGAAGTTTACAGTACGGACGGATAAGGAATAAACGTCCTTCCCACACCCGCCAAACAAAAAAGCCTGGCAGTGCTTCATTCAGGAGCCGTATCCTGTTCCCTTATGAAGCTTTTTGCCAGGCTTTTTCCCGAAAAAGCCGCGTCTCCCTTCCCCTTACGCCTTCGCCTTTCTCCTTCTCAAAAGGAGCGTGGCGCAAAGGACCAGGGCCATGGTCAGGGGCAGACCGACGGCGGCCAGGGCGTTTTCGGAATAGTAGCCGACGATGCCCGCCAGCAGGTAGCCCACCGCAGAGGCGGCCGCCACCGTCAGCGCGTAGGGCAGCTGAGTGGTGACGTGGTTGATGTGGTCGGAATGCGCGCCCGCCGAGGCCATGATGGTGGTGTCGGAGATGGGGGAGCAGTGGTCCCCGCAGACCGCTCCGGCCAGGCAGGCGGCGATGGCGATGACCAGCATCTCGGAATCCGCCGGGAACACCGCGCAGACGATGGGGATCAGGATGGTGAAGGTCCCCCAGCTGGTGCCGGTGGAGAAAGCCAGGAACACGGACACGATAAAGACGATGGCGGGCACGAACATGCTCAGCTCCGCCGCGGAGGACTCCATGATCCCCCGGATGAAGGACGCCGCGCCCAGAAGCCCCGTCATGCCGGACAGGTTCCAGGACAGGATCAGGATGATCATGGGGGCGCACATGGAACGGAAGCCCGCCGCGAAGGACTCCATGAAGTCCTTGAAGCTCATGACGCCCCGGCTCATGTACCGCCAGAAGGTCACCAGCGTCGCGATGAGGGTTCCCATCACCAAGCCCCGGGAGGAATCCGCGTCGGCAAAGGCATCCCGGATCCCGGCTCCGGAGAACAGGCCGCCGGTGTAGCCCATGCCCAGGATGCAGCAAACGATCAGCGTCACCACCGGGATCACCAGATTGGAGATCCGCCCGTCCGCCGTCTCCTCATCCTTCTTCTCCTCGTCGTAGGGACGGCCGGAGGTGGTGAACAGGTCCCCGTTCAGGGCGTTCTGCTCGTGGATCCGCATGGGACCGAAATCCAGCCTCCACAGAGTCACGCACAGCAGCATGAACAGGGTCCCCAGAGCGTAGAAGTTATATGGGATCGTCCGCACGAACATGGCGAAGCCGTTGATGTCGTACTCCGGAGGCACCGCGTAGCTCACCGCCGCCGCCCAGCAGGAGATCGGCGCGATGATGCAGACCGGCGCGGCCGTGGCGTCCAGCAGATAGGCCAGCTTGGCCCGGGAGACCTTGTGGGAGTCCGTAATGGGCCGCATCACCGATCCCACGGTCATGCAATTGAAGCCGTCGTCCACGAAGATCAGAATGCCCATGAACACCGTGGCCAGTTCCGCGCCGACCCGGGTTTTGATCTTCGCCTTGGCCCAGCGCCCGAACGCCGCCGCGCCGCCGGACCGGTTCATCAGCACCACCAGCGTCCCAAGCAGAGTCACGAACACCAGAATGGAGGCGTGGGAGAAGTCGGTGATGCCCGTCACCAGTCCGCCCTCCTCGTGGAACAGCATGGTTCTGAGGGCCAGTTCCCCGTTTCCTCCAGCGTACAGGAACGCGCCCACGGCGATGCCCACGAACAGCGCGCTGTACACCTCCTTGGTCACCAGGGCCAGCGTAATGGCCACCACGGGAGGCACCAGGGACCACACGGTGGCGTAAAGGCCCGGCGCGTAATTCTCGTCGGAGGCCGCTCCCGGATTGACCGCGATGCCCACGGTCACCAGGATCAGGAACAGGAGCGCCAGACCGTGGATCAGCCACTTCCTGCCGTTGGAACCGGTTTTCATGGAAAAACTCCTTCCGCTGTCATACTATTCTCATCCTAAAAGGATAACTTCATGGGATTCGAACGCTTCATGTAGGAGGCGAATCGCCTTGCGATGAGCTCGCGTACAATAACTCTGATAAGGTTGGATAGCTATATTGGTGTGCCGAAGGTTCAGCTTCACTCTACTGGTACAGCTTAACCTTTTCCCCCATTTAGTTCTTTGCCAGGCTTTCTCC
>Ga0256405_10008963_pt1 | contig 13944 bp, 13 predicted proteins | sample RumenRJG_02DNA_FD_189096 | JGI IMG/M metagenome (GOLD analysis project Ga0256405, IMG submission 189096) | Bovine rumen microbial communities from Lethbridge, Alberta, Canada - RJG_02 | ecosystem: Host-associated > Mammals > Digestive system > Stomach > Rumen | place: Canada: Alberta...
GAGGCGGTTCTCTCATATACGAATGACAAATGAAGCAATAAAAGCTGCAAAAACTCAATAGAGTATCCCTTGGAAAAACAGGAAAAGGACTTCCGGGGGGGGCAGACATGGACTATCGCGGAAATACGATCTTGAACAAGCTGTTAAAAAAGAAAACTGTGAATATTGAAAAACTGGCGGAGGAATTCCGGACCAGAGCAGTAAATAAGGGAGAGATTTGGATTCAAAACTCGCTCGCGAGTCTTGCGCCATGAAGAATAAACAAAGTGAGTCTCCTTGATTCCATGCAATTACAGCGCTGAGTTGATTTCACAATTTTCATCATACCGCGGATGAAACAAACCGAAAAAGAACGCCTCAGGAAACTGGCGGCGTTCTTTTTTCGTGTATGACACGGCCCGCGGGAGGGCAGAGGGCGGCGTGGCCGTCTCCACCCTATTTCGAACGTTTCTATCCTTCCTGAAAGCGCATGAATAAACACATATGACTTCATTTGTGTTGAATATATCTAAGGTATATGCTATACTTTTCTCAAAGAAAACGGCCTTCCATACAGGATCAGCAAAGATTCGGCGCAGAAGCGCTTCGACATGTCGGGTAAGAATGAAGGAAAGGAGAAAAAAGATGGCTACCAGTACGATTCGCCTGGATGATGGTGTGAGGGAGGAAACAACCCGCATCGCTTCGCAAATGGGTCTGTCTTTTAATGCGGTCATGAATATTATGGCCAGAAAGTTTAACGAGGTAAAAGGTTTTCCTTTTCCGGTCAGGCTGGAGACAGCAGAAAAGACGGTTTTCGATCTTTCTTCCGACGACTTTGAGCAGGCATGCCGCAAAGCGGTTGCAGAGCGCGATGACACAGTTCCTGTTACAGATTATATAACGCGTTTTGATCTGGAGACAGGCAAGGTTGTAAAGGTATATGCAGACGGAAGGAAGGAATATGTTCTCTGAAGAAAAGCAGGACAGGCACCCTTCAATCCTTGTCATTGCAGGCCCGAATGGATCGGGCAAAAGCACGGTTACAAAGGGACTGCCAGTCATCGGACTCTATGTAAATGCAGATGAGATCAAGAAAGCATCAAAATGTTCGGACCTGGAGGCGGCACAGGAAGCAGAGATGATTCGTCGGGCTCTTCTCGAGGCGGGACAGGATTTTACATTTGAGACAGTTCTGTCTACGGACCGAAATCTTCTTCTCCTGGAAGAGGCGAAAAAAACCGGGTATCAAATCTGTGCTGTATATGTGCTTACAAAGGACAGTGCCATCAATGTCCGGCGTGTCCGGAACCGGGTGAAGATGGGCGGGCATGATGTGCCGGAGGATAAAATTATCAGCCGGTATGAAAAATCTTTACAGAATCTGTCAAAGCTGGTGCGGATCGCGGATCAGACCCGGATCGTTGACAACAGCACAGATGTACCCTGCGTCATCTGTGAAGTCGTCGATGGGAGAGCCCAGATCTGGGAGAGCGAAGTCTGGAGCACAGCAGAGATTCTGCGGATCCTGCAATAGGCTGACCATCTATGCGAACCATCTATGCAGCCGTCAGCTTTCCGCCTTGCGGCGGATGCGGGCAGCACGAGGGATAGAGACACGACGGAAATAAGAACATAACCAAACCATACCACAGGAGGATAGAAAGAAATGAAGGTTTTAATGCTTAACGGCAGCAGAAATGAGAAAGGATGCACCTTTACAGCCCTTTCCGAGATCGCGAAGGAACTGACGGCGGCAGGAATCGATTCGGAGATCGTCCACATCGGCAAAGATGCGGTTAACGGGAATATCGACGCAGCGGTGAAGGCTGTCGCGGCGAAAATGAAAGAATCGGACGGACTGGTGATCGGTTCCCCGGTCTATTATGCCTCTGCTTCCGGCGAGATCATCGCTTTCCTTGACAGGCTGTTTTCGACTGCCGGGAGCGACCTTCGCCACAAACCCGGCGCAGCGATCGCTTCCGCAAGGCGTGCGGGTACGACGGCGACTCTGGATGTGCTCAACAAATATATCCAGTACTGCGAGATGCCCCTGATTACCTCCAATTACTGGCCTATGGTCCATGGCTTTACCCCCAAGGATGTGATGGAAGACAAGGAAGGTCTGCAGATCATGCACACGCTGGGCAAAAATATGGCCTGGATCCTTCAGTGCATCGAGGCCGGCAAAAAGGCGGGCGTGCAGGAACCTGCAGCGGAGCAGAAAGTCTTTACCAACTTTATTCGATGAACATGTCTGAGAAATCTTTAAAAAGCCCATGCAGGTCACAGAGGATGCCTGCATGGGCTTTTTCATTGCTGTACAATACATTCCTTACATGATGAGTCGGTCACATTCTGCTCCCGGAAGGATGCGGTATCGAAAGGGGGAATTGTATGCGGTCACAATCCTGGATGAGGAGATGATGACGAGGCTGCGAATGTACCGGGAGCGCATGGGGCTCAGCCAGTCTGAACTTGCGCGGGAAAGCGGTGTCTCCGTCAGGATGATCCAGCACTATGAACAGCGGCAGAAAGACCTGAACAAAGCACAGACGAGGACAGTCTGGCTGCTTGCCACAGAGCTTCACTGCTCGATGGAAGATTTGATGGAAGATTCTGAACCATTTACTGCAATTGAATAACCGTTCAGGTGGGAGTGTCAAGGGGATGGTTCAGATTGTACGTGCTTTTTTACTATGCTAAAATGTGTTTGAAACGATGTCGGTTTTTGCTTCTTTTATCAGTGACGCAATTTCCAACTTCCGCTCCGATCTGTATTATCAAAATCCGGATTATCTGGAATGGTGCTACAGGGAGGGGCATTTACTGGAATAACCCCTTTTTGGTCGTTTTCGCCTATGAATCATTTGGAAAGAAAGAAAAGAAATACAGTCCCTTCATTCGGGAGCGCAGTGGAATCTGTGCTCTCTGTTTTGCATACGGCAAAAAGGAATACGAAACTGTCGGACAGGATGTCGGGAAAGAGTTTCTCTCGGACAGTTCACAATCGCATAAAAGGCGCAGGAAAGACGCGGGAGAAAAAGCGGTCTTTGTCGGAACTTCCGGAGGATCTGCAGAATGTTCTGCGCCTGAAGAAAAGGCTGAAAAAGCTGGATGAGGAGCATTCCTACATTTCCGCGGGTGCCTGTCAGCAGCTGCTGCAGGCAGAACAGAGGGATTTGAAGGATCTGCAGGTCCTGCGAGAGAAAGGAATGCTGGACCTGTACTGCCGGAGGAACGGACTGCATTCTGCCCGCGCTGTAGAAGAGATCCTGGATCTGTGCGGTGCTGCGGAAGAGCAGGCTGCGGGCTGTACCGCACCGGAAGAATATAAAGAAGAATGTAAAAAGGAGAAAACAGATCCGGGGAGCGAATCGAACAAAGTGCCCGGGAAAGATACAGGGAAGAGCATCAGCGGAGCGGGATCCGCAAGGCCTGCCTGGGTGCGTGCCCACAACGCCCGCTACCTTGACCGCGCGCTGCGGGAGGAGCAGGACTACCTGGACCATGTGCTCGATGCAGTGGATCCGCAGATCCGGCTCGATGACGCCCAGCGGCGGATGATCCTGACGGATGAGGACAACTGTCTGGTCATTGCTGGCGCCGGGGCAGGAAAAACGACCTCCGTGGCGGCCAAGGTCAAATATCTGGTGGACCGAAAGGGAGTTAAGCCGGAGGAGATTCTCGTCATTTCCTTTACCAACAAGGCCGTGGAGGAACTGCGGGCGCGCATACAGAAAGATCTGGGGATTTCCTGTCCCATCTGTACCTTCCACTCGGCGGGCAATGCCGTTCTGCATATGCAGAATCCGGAGCGGGTCAATATCGTGGACGCCGACAAAAAGTTCTTTGTCGTGCGGGACTATCTGCGCTGTAAAGTTCTGCAGGATCCGCGGATGGTGCACAGCCTGATCCTCTTTTTCGCCTCTTATTTTGACGCCCCTCTGGATGAGAAGAACCTGGAGGCTTTTTTCCGTGGGATTGCGCAGATGCGCTATACCACCATGCGCAGTGAACTGGACGAATACTGCACCGAGATCATGGACGCGCAGAGAAAAAAGAAAGTCACCATCCGCAACGAGGTCCTGCGATCCGCCCAGGAGGTGGAGATCGCCAATTTCCTTTACCGCAATGGAATCGACTATGTCTATGAGCCCGTCTACCGCTATCACATCGAACTGGCGCGAAAGCCATATACACCGGATTTCCTGATCCGGCAGGGCGACAGAGAAATCTACATCGAGCACTTTGGAATCACGCGGGACGGAAAGAACAGCCGCTATGATGAAAAAAGACTCCAGGCCTATAAGGACGCCGTCAATGAGAAAGTCCTGCTCCACCGCCGGCACGGGACGGAACTGATCTATACCTTCTCCGGCTACGGGGACGGCCGGTCTCTGACGGAGCATCTGGAGGAGGAGCTGCGGTCGCATGGTGTGGAGATTCATCCCCGTTCCGAGGAGGAGATCCTCAGGAAGATCCTGCAGAATGAGGGAAACCGCTATATTCGCAGGCTTGTCATGCTGATCTGCCGCTTTATCACCAACTTCAAGACCGACGGCTACACGGAGATGCAGTTTGCAGTCATGAAGGAATCCACGCAGAATGTGCGCACAAAGCTGTTTCTGGATATCTGCCATGCCTGCTACCTCGAGTATCAGAAAGTCCTGCAGGAAATGCAGGCGGTGGACTTTGAGGACATGATCAACGATTCCGCCCGCGCCCTGCGCGAGTGCGCCGAGATGAAGAAGCGGCTGGCCTTCAAATACATCATTGTAGACGAATATCAGGATATTTCGCGTCAGCGCTTTGATCTGACGAAGGCCCTGCGCGAAGTTTGCGATGCAAAAGTGATCGCTGTGGGCGATGACTGGCAGTCCATCTATGCCTTCAGCGGCTCCGATATCACTCTTTTTACAAAATTTCAGGAGAAAATGGGGCCTGCCGCCATGCTGCGGATCGAAAACACCTACCGCAACGCCCAGGAACTGATCGATATCGCCGGCAGTTTTGTCCAGAAAAACCCCTCCCAGATTACCAAGACCCTGCATTCACAAAAGCGGATCAAGGATCCCGTCATTATCTACTCCTACGACGCCTCCTATAAGCGGTATGGCATGGACAGTCATTCCGGCGCCAGCTACAACATGGGCAGGGCCATAGAGGCCGCTCTGGATCACATTGTTGAGGCACGAAAAAAAGCCGGGCAGCCGGAGGCAGAAGTGCTGGGAAAAGCAGGCCAGCCGGACACAGGTGTGCCGGGAAAAGCAGGCCAGCCGGAAGCAGAAGTGCTGAAAAAAGCTGGACAGCCGGACGGGAGACCTGTTCGTGTCCTCATCCTGGGCCGCTACAATTTCGACGGCTATAAACTGGAGCAGACCGATCTCTTCACCTATCGGGGCAAGGGAAAAGGCCGCCGCATCGTATCCAAAAAATATCCCCGGCTGCAGATCACATTTATGACAGCGCACGCCTCCAAGGGGCTGGGGTATGACGAGGTCATTGTCATCAACGGACAGGGCGGAACCTATGGCTTTCCCTCCAAAATCGAAGATGATCCGGTTCTCTCCCTGGTCCTCCGGGAGGACCGGTCCTATACCTATGCAGAGGAGCGCCGCCTCTTCTATGTGGCCATGACCCGGACCAAAAACCGCGTCTATTTCATCGCCCCTCTGCAGGAGCCATCCGAGTTTCTGCTGGAGCTGCTGCGGGATTATAAAAATATCCGCCTGGATGCCTCTGCAGAGGAAGAACAGGAGCGAAAGGAGCGCTTCCTGGATCAGACGGCGGCCGGTTTTTCTGCGGACCGGAAGATATGTCCTCTCTGCGGGTACCCTCTCCAGCTCCGCTATAAAGCCGCCTACGGACTGCGCCTCTATATGTGCACCAACGATGTCGAGATCTGCGGCTTTATGACCAATAACCTGCGGGGAGGCCGCATGTCTATTCTCAAGTGCGACCGCTGTACGGACGGATATCTGATTGTCCACACCACAAGAAAAACCGGAGAGGCCTTCCTGGGCTGCACCAACTACACCCGGGACGGCAAAGGCTGCGGCCGGACCATGGGGTGGCCGGAATACCAGCAGAAGATGCGGTATGAACCGGGGTACAGGGACACTCGATCCTGACTGTGGATACGCCGCAGGAAATCTGAGGTATGCTATAAAAAAAGGGAAAAATCCATCATGTATTACGAAGCATCAAAAATTGTCAAAATAAATAGCGTCTTTCTACACTATGCAGAGGCAGGCGCGGGCAGACCGATCCTGCTGCTGCACGGAAACGGGGAGGACCACCACCTGCTGAACGTGGAAATGACCCAGCTGGCGGAGGCTGGATATCACGTCTATGCCCCTGATTCCAGAGGACACGGGGCAAATGCTCCCCTGCAGGAGTACCATTATGCCGACATGGCTGACGACATTTTTATGATGATCCGCAGGCTGGGGCTTGACAAGCCCGCTCTGTACGGGCACAGCGACGGAGGGATCATCGCGCTGCTGCTGGAGCTCAGGCACCCCGGCACCCTGGGAGCCATGGCGATCAGCGGGACCAACCTGTCCCCGGAAGGCCTGATACCTTCCTTCATCGAGGAATATACACAGATCAATCAGGAAACCCCGGATCCCCTGGTCACCCTGATGCTGACAGAGCCCCATATTGATCCGGAGGAGCTCGAAAAGATTCATATTCCCGTGCTGGTGACGGCGGGGGAGAACGACCTGGTACTAAGGGAGGAGACCGAGCGGATCGCCGCCCATCTCCCGGATGCCCGCATGGTCATTGTCCCGGACGCGGACCACGGCAGCTATCTGGCGGACAGTCCCCTGATGGGAGAGATGCTGCTGGACTTCCTGGCTGAAAAATGGACACAGTGACGTGATTATCAAGGGGTTTATCAAAGGTTGTCAATTGGTAAGGGGACGGTTCTTCTGACACTTTGCTTACAAAGTATCAGAAGAACCGTCCCCTTTGACAGCCAGTCCCATTGACAACCTGACAGAAATAATCATTCTCCGTCGCAGATCTGCCGCATATTCTGAGCAATGGTATCCAGGCAGAAGTACATGTTATTGCGCATCTCCTCAGAGATCCCCTTCCCGGCCTGTTCCAGGACTTCATCGGCGCGGAGACTGATCTTGGCAGCCAGCCTCTGCCCTTCTTCTGTCAGTCGCAGGGCGGCGCGGTAGCGGGATTCCCCATAGGGCTCCAGGATTCCCTTTTTCTGAAAAGCGCTGACGGCGCGGGAAATATCCGCCTTGTCCCGCTGGCACAGGTCGGCCAGTTTGGCGGCAGTGAGACTCCCGTCGCTGGTGGCGATCATGACCAGATAGAGGGCATAGGCGCCCCGGAATCCGTATTTTTTCATTTCTTCCGTTGCCAGCCGGTTCCAGGATCTGGAGATGCTGAAAATGGACATAGTAAAGTGTTCAAACCGTTCGATCATAAAAACCTCTGCTGCTCAGGCTCTGTGAAGCATTGATCTGTACATGCTGCTTGTCATTCTCTTTAATAGCTGTGTTAGAAATCCTCATTGTACTCAGTTGCTTTACCTGGCGAAATGGCCCCGTGCTTTTTCGTCTTTTTTCATTATAGAGTTTCTTTTCGGAAGAAAGCAACTGCCACGGCGCCAGGGCCGGCGTGGGTGCCGATCACGCTGCAGAGCTGAGTCTGGTCCAGATGCTCGACATTTCCTTCCCAGATGGCGCGGCTGTCTGCAATATAATCCTGCAGCAGCTGATCGGACAGACCGGTGTATCCCAGAAGAAGAGGCCTGGAAAAATCGATTCCGTTTTTTTGAACCGCTTCGATCAGCAGGTTGTTAGCTTTTTTGGAGCCCCTGGCCTTGCCCAGCATGGCCAGTTCACCGTCTTTTGTGGTTACGACCGGTTTGATATTGAGCACGTCGCCGGCAAAGGCCGCCGTTTTGGAAATCCTGCCGCCTTTCTTCAGGTATTCCAGGGTCTCCAGCCGGGCAAGCAGGCAGATGTCGTCACGCCTGTGGATCAGGTGGTCTGTGAGTTCCTCCAGTTCCATGCCTTTTTCTGCACACTGCAGGGCATACTCTGCCAGGACACCGGAGCCTATGGAGACATTGCGGCTGTCGACCACGCGGATATTGGGAAAGTCCTCCGCCGCGATCCGGGCGCTCTGATAGGTGCCGGACAGTCTGGAGGTGACGGTGATGACAACGCCTTCTTCCCCCTTTTCCTGCAGCTCCCGGAAGGCTTTTGCGAAGGCATCCGGCGTTGCCTGGCTGGTTCTGGGAAGAACCGGGCTCTCTTCCAGCTTACTATAGAACTCCATTTTGTCCAGCGTCACGCCGTCAATATACTCGGTCTCTCCGAACGTGACGGTGAGCGGGACAACGACGAACTGATCTTTGTATTGCTTTGCCACATCAACTGTAGAATCTGTGATAATACGAACTGCCATTGTATAGAAACCTCCAAACTTGTTTTTGGCAAATGTTGATTTATCAACGAGTATGACAATACTACCGGCATGTTGATATGTCAACAACTATTTGAAAAAAGAACGATCCACGTATTAGAAAAAGAACGATCCCCGTTCTGCCAAAAACTATATTTTGATAATCATACCGCATGAACCGGGACAGCTGATGGATACTGATTTCCGGTTCAGCAGCCAATTCAGCCCAATTCACACCTTTTCTTCTATAGTCCCGATTTTAATATCCTGTTTCCCGAAACTTTTACAAATATCGGCTTTTAACCATGAAATGACAAAAAAGACCTAAAACAGGTTCTTTTTAATTGTCCAAATATTCATGAAAGCTGTCCCGAATAATATTTTCCGGACAGGTATCGGATGGTACTATGTACACAGATCAAGGGAAAACAACCTGATCGACAAAAACAATAATTACCATTCAAAATCATCCGAAAAACAAGAAAAAATCAAAATGAAAGGAAACGGATGATGAGCCGTCTCATCGGCAGGAGGTTAAAAATATTATGAATATCAGAACAGGAAACGACATCAAAGAGTTCAACGCAGCACTTAACAATTGCACAGGTATCGTATGGCTCATGGGCCCCAATGATGAGTGCTACAACATGAAGAATGCAGACGAGTACATCGAAGGCATGCTCAGACTGGCCGAGGGTCATGACGATCAGCTCGGAATCTTCACAACTTCCTATGAAGATGAGATGACCATGATGGACTACTTCGAGCATATGGCTGCATAAGAGAAAGCTGCATAACTATATTGCCTCCCCAAAGAGGATTGGGGCATGAAGGATAGTCACAAACGGCCCTTGTGTCCCTTATGATTACCCCCCTTTTTCTTTATAGCTCTGTGGTTTGGACAGAAATCACAGAATCATAGAATAAGAAGCCGAAAGGCAGCTGCTCCGGAATCTCAAACGGTTCAGCACACAAAAACGCGCCATAGGATTATTCATCCTTTGGCGCATTTTTTGTCTCATAGGAAATTGCGATTTCCTATGAGACAAAACCCTCCGGGAGGATGCGCACTCGCGCGCGAGGAATTATGTCGCTGAGGCGACCGCGCTCGGCGCGAGCGTCTCGCAAGCGAGACGCTATTTTATTTCTGCCTTTTCTGCGCGGACAGCAAGTGGTCCAGATAGACAGACTTGAACTGTTTGCTGGCCAGGGCCTGTTTGAGGGGCGGGAGCTTCAGGATTGTTCCGAAGACAGCTGCCATAGCCCGGTGATTGGCGAAGGCCTGGTTGTCAAAGACCAGGTTTTGCAGAGTACCCTTTTCGATGGCCTGCAGGACAAAGCGGTGGGTGCTGTTGACAGGAGTGATGACTTCGATCGGGCGGCGCTGCAAAGTGATGGCCTTTTTGGGACAGTTTCTGGCACAGACGCCGCATCCCAGACAGATCGACTCGTCAATGACGGGTCTTCTTTTTTTGGCCGGACTTCCGGAACTGACGGCAGCAGAGGCTGCAGCAGAAACTCCGCTTGTCTCATGACCTTGTCCGCCTATCGTGATCGGTTTTTCCCCGGTGTCCGGGATGGCTTCCGGAGCAGTTTCCTGCATGGAAATGGCCAGAACAGGACATACCTTCTCGCATTTTCCACAGGAGACGCAGTCTGCGGCGTTGATCCTGGGAAGGTAATTGGTCGTGGCGATGGGCTGCATAGGGCTGAACTTGCGTACCGCCTCCAGGGCCTCGCAGCAGCAGCCGCAGCAGTTGCACATGAAGGCAGGGTGCTCGCGGACATTTTCGCCCATCTGCACCAGGTTATAGCCATAGGATATCTCCAGGATCTCCTTTGCCTCCACTTTGTCGATGGGTCGGGTGTAGCCTCCGTGTTCGGCAAGAGAGCGCGCTACATTGCCGAAGGTCAGGCAGGTCTCCATGGGGGCATTCAGCTTGCAGGGGATGCCAAGATGGAAGTTTTTGTGGCGGCAAAAACAGGTGCCTACGCCGATGAAATCGGCTTCCTCAATGATATGGGTCGCCCGCTCATAGTCCAGGATATGGTTGGTCTTTTCCGTCATGAGGACAGGTTCGTTGACGAAGACTCTCCCCAGTTTGGTGTCCATGCCCAGGAAGAGGTCCTTGATGAAATCCTCCTCCACATTGATATATTGATAGAAGAGCTCACTCAGATATTTCTGGTCAATATCTCCCCGGGTGCGCATGAGAGAAAACTCAAAAAAGCCGATCATGGGCGGTGGAAGGACAAACTTGCGGACGCCGCGGTCATAGGAATCGACCAGAAGCCCTTTTTCGCAGAGCCTGTCCAGAAGCTTCTCCGCCTTGGCTTCGGTCGTACCCCAGAACTGCGCCGCTTTTTTCAGGGAAAAAGGACGAATAGGGAGTTTGGCGACCCACTTTGCCTCTTTCTCTGTAAAAAGCACCTGCAGGATCTTTGTCAGCGTCTCTGAGGAGGGAGCGCCCTGGGTGAACCAGTTCAGCCTGTCCTCCAGATTTTTATATGCATCTCTCGATGTCAGATGTCCCATACTGTGATCTCCATTATTGCCGAATTAAGAGTTTATACAAAAGCATCATATCATATCCGGCACTCCTGAAGGATGCTTTTTCGAAGCCGGGTCATCATCTGATCAATAAACCGACATTGACTTGGATAATAATTTATGATATATAAATATCACGAAAAGCCCATTTAAGAAATATTATTATCATATACGGAGCGGGTTGTGTTGACCGGGCAACAACACGTGTGGAGGAGTCGGGAATGACCATACAGGAAATGCAGGATATAAAAAAGAAAATGGGGATCACATATGCGGAAATCGCAAGACGGGCAGGGCTTCCCCTTCCCACGGTGCAGAAGGTCCTGTCCGGATCCACCAAATCACCCAGGTATGAGACAATTCTGGCGCTGGAAAAAGTGCTGCTGCCGGCTCCCGGGGATCAGAATTCCCCGGAAATACCGACATCCTTTCATACAGCAGGGGGATCCATGGAGTATGATTCTTCAAAAGTAACCTCACAAGGCCGGACCAGAGTATCATATGGCTCGTATGACAGTGCAATGACTGGATTATCGGCGTATGAAAAAATTCTTGCCGGCGAGCCGCAGCCTGCCTATGGGGAGGTTCATGCCCCGGAGGACGAATATGGACGTATAGACAAGGACAGGCGAAATGCAGGCTGGAAGGCCGGGAACAGCTATCCCCTGCTGCCTTGGAAACAGCAGGGGGAATACACGGCGAAAGACAGAGAGTCCCTGCCGGGAGATGTACGCACGGAACTGATCGATGGCGTGCTTTATGATATGGCTTCGCCAAAGGCCGCCCATCAGATCGTTCTGATGAATCTTTCCAATCAACTTTTCAATCAGATTAGTAAATGCGGCAGGGATTGCATGGTGTTCCTTGCGCCGTCTGATGTCTGGCTCACAGGGGATAATAAAAACATCTTTCAGCCGGACATCTATGTGATCTGTGACTACACGATGATCGGACAGGACGGCTTCACCAAAGGCGCACCGCCTTTTATCGTCGAGATCCTGTCACCTTCGACCAGGAGTAAGGACTTGCTGCTCAAAGCGTATAAGTATCATGCCGCCGGCGTACAGGAGTACTGGATCGTGGATCCTGAGAACAGGCAGGTAACCGTTTACGATTACGGCAAAGATCCCGATGGTACCGTGAATACCTTGTACAGCTTTGAGGAGACCGTCCCTGTCGGGATCAGCGGCGGATCCTGTACTGTTGATTTTTCCGGAATTCAGGCAGCATTGGAGAAAGTAGGAATGTGACCTTGAAACAGGTGAGATCTTTTCAATAAAAGGAAAGCGCCCTGTTATTGGTCGCGGTGTGACAGGTAAGAGCCTGAATTCTTTTGATGTATTTGTCGCTTTGCAGGCGACCCGCCGACATTAGAACTCTGTTAACATGTATCCATGAAGGATCAGCAGGCATATATGTTAAAAAGGAGGGCATACTGTAAAGATGAAAAAATATTGGAAAGACGGTATCTTGGGAGTAGTGATCGGGGATGCGCTGGGCTGCCCCGTACAGTTTGAATCGAGAGAAGAGGTCGCCCGCCACCCTGTCACGGGTATGCGCGGATATGGGACGTTTAATCTTCCGGCAGGATCCTGGACCGATGACAGCAGCCTCACATTGGCGCTTCTTGACAGCATCCGCCAGAAGGGATCGGTTGATTACAGGGATATCATGGACAACTTTGTTATGTGGCTGAAAGACGGCGCATTTACGCCCTATGGATATTCCTATGACATCGGGGGGAGAACAGACCAATCGATCAGGCACTATATCAGACACAGAGACCCTTTCAAATGCGGGGGAAGCAGCGAATATGACAACGGGAACGGAAGTCTGATGCGGATCCTCCCGGCCTGTCTGTACTGCATCGAAAAGAACCTTCCCGACAAAGAAGCGATTGACATTATTCACAAGGTCGGCGGGCTGACACATGCCCATATCAGGGCCAATATTGCCTGTGGTCTGTACTATTTCATGACAAGGGAAATTCTCACGGAGCCGGCATCTACCGATCCCGTCGGAGTGCGTCTGCAGACTGCACTGGATCGGGGATTTGCTTTTTATGAGGACTATCTTACAGACCGTGACGATCTGCAGTACTATGGACGCCTTCGTGACCTCGGGACATTTGCCGCATTGCCTGAGAGCAGGATCAAAAGCAGCGGATATGTTGTGGACACACTCGAAGCAGCCGTCTGGTGTCTGCTTACAACAGACTCCTTTGAGAAAGCTCTTTTAAAGGCGGTAAACCTCGGAGAGGATACAGATACTGTCGGCGCCGTCGCAGGCGGCCTGGCAGGTTTATATTATGGCTATCAGGCAATTCCCGAGGGATGGCTCTGCGAGATCAAAAGGAGAGACTGGATAGAGAAACTGTGTTCCTGAAGGCGATCTTCACCGGCTCTGCCCAAGTGAGAACTCCGGCATTTCAGTCAGCTCTATTATACCCACGTGTGCACACCGTGCACACTGTTTATTCATACATGTGGCCATGGACTCGCGTTCACAAACATGTATGAATAAACTACGCGTGCTGTCGCGTTTACACGCTCACAGCCCGCTCCAACCATTCGGAATCCGCACGTTTTGCGCGAAAAACATGCGCAAAACGGCTTCTTCCTCATGTTTGGACGCTCGCCAAATGTGCGCAAGCGTCTGTGCAAGCACACGCTTGCGCCCGCTTGGCTCACTGTTTATTCATACAGAGTGTTTCCCCCGGACTATACTGCAAAAGTAGAAAACAATGAAGAAAAAATACAGCAAAAACAGAAAAAGTAAATACACTGCAAATGAATCAGGGGACAGCCGCTCCCCTGAAAAAGAGTCAGCAAAACGCGGCGGGCATGCAGCCGGGAAGGAGGGCGCGCAGGATTTCCTTTCTTCCAATCCTGCTGCGGACCTGGAGCAGTCCCTGAAAAGCAGGATGAACAGCCTGCCTTACCGCAGGCTGATCAGGGATATTCGTGTGAGCGCGG
>Ga0256405_10008964_pt1 | contig 13944 bp, 14 predicted proteins | sample RumenRJG_02DNA_FD_189096 | JGI IMG/M metagenome (GOLD analysis project Ga0256405, IMG submission 189096) | Bovine rumen microbial communities from Lethbridge, Alberta, Canada - RJG_02 | ecosystem: Host-associated > Mammals > Digestive system > Stomach > Rumen | place: Canada: Alberta...
TCACATTTTGCCAGTGCCGTCAAGCCTCTCGGCAAAATGACGACGCGTCGAAATCGGGTCGCTTCCGTCTTTTTCGTCGTCGCGTCGCATTGCGCCGAAACACCCCCTCCGCTCCCGCGCGGCAAATCCGCCGCGGAGTTTCTGCCTGCGGCGATCGAGGCGGAGTAGGGGCGATTAGTGACCGATAGAGTCGATAGCGGGCCGTCAGGAGACAGGCCTATGCCAGGGCGGTGGATGTGTCGCGGGCAAAGTAAGTGAGCTGACGAGACGTCGGCGAGCGCAGATGCTGCGAAGAAAAACGCGCCTTACGGAAGGTGAGGCAAGGGACGAGGGGGCGAGTGCCGAACTGAGCGACATGCGGCGACGCGGTTCGTCTGATGCGCGGTGAGACACGTCGCAAGGCGAGGAGGTGTATTCACCGACGATGCATTGCGGCGCGTATCGCCGCGAAGACGACGGGAGCGGCGGCGCAGGGAGCGGGAGAGAGGTCGAGCCCCCGAGCACCGCGCCGAACTCCCGAGGGTGCCATGCGCGGCTTGCTTCGCCGCCGCCAGCGGAGCGGAACCCGCGAAAATGAGACGAGTCGCGCAGGACTGCGACCCGAAGACATATATGTATATGGCGAGCGGTCGCAAGGACGCGCGAATCGGCCATTTCTCGCCGGGCGAGCACCGTTGCGGCGAAGCAAGCCGCACGCTGGAAGGCAAACCAGCCCCGAACATCACCAAGTAGTCACATCCAACGCGAAGCCATTACAAGGCAAACACGCACGAGGGGAAAAATTTGGTATAATAGGGGGAAATTTCACGGAGAGGAATGATGGAAGAGAAAATCAAGGCAAAGCTTGACGAGCTGCGCGTCGGCCTGCAGGCCGACGGCGGTGACCTCGAACTCGTCAAGATCGACGGCAAGGTAGTGTACCTCAAACTCGTCGGGCACTGCGGCAGCTGCCCGTTCGCCATGATGACCCTCAAGCAGGGCATTGAGGCGGGGCTGCAGGAAATCGACCCCGAAATCACGGTCGAACGCGTCGAGGGCTGACGATGAAGACGGTCAATGTTTCGCTCGTCGGCGTCGGCGGCCAGGGAATCATCCTCACGGCCGACATTCTCGCAAAGACCGCCGCGCTCGCGGGAATGGACGTCAAGAAGTCCGAAATCCACGGCATGGCACAGCGCGGCGGCTCGGTGACGAGCCAGGTGCGCTTCGGCTCGTCCGTCGCCTCGCCGATCATCCAGGAGGGAACGGCCGACATCCTCGTCTCGTTCGACAAGGTCGAGGCGCTGAGGAACGCCGGGATCCTCGCGAAGGACGGCACGGCCGTGGTGAACGATCTCTATCTCGTCCCCGTCACCGTCTCGTCTGGCCAGCAGAAGAGCCCCGACGATCTCGACGGCAAGGTGAAGAAGGCGTTCAAGAAACTCGTCCTCGTCGACGCGATGAAGATCGCGACCGAGGGCGTTGGCAACGCGCGCACGATGAACATGGTGCTCGCGGGCGCTCTCTCGGCGCTCTGCCCGTTCAAGGAGGAGCTCTGGCTCAAGGCGATGGCGGAGATGCTCTCCGGCCCGAAGGCCAAGCTGCTCGACGTTAACAAGAAGGCGTTCGCACTCGGCCGCGCCGCAGTGGAGGTTTGACATGTCGATGTGGAACCGCGAGAAAGAAACGCTGTCGCGCGACGAATACGCGAAAGTTCAGCTCGAAGGCCTGAAGAAGTCCCTGAACCGCGTGTGGGGCAACGACTTCTACCGCGAGCGGCTCAAGAAGGGCGGCGTTGCGTCGCCAGAAGACGTCAAGTCGCTCGACGACCTTGCGAAGATGCCGTTCTTCACGAAGGAGGACTTCCGCGAGGCGTATCCGCTCAAGATGAACTGCGTCGACAGGAAGGACCTCCTCGAGTTCCACATGTCCTCCGGCTCGACCGGCACGCCTGTCGTCATGGCGTACACGAAGAACGACCTTCTCCAGTGGGCCGAATGCATGGCGCGCTGCTACGCGATGGCGGGGCTCGAGAAGGGCGATGCATTCCAGATCATCCCGACGTTCGGCCTCTTCAACGGCGGCTTCGGCTTCTACCACGGCGCGCGCAAGGCGGGGCTCTTCACGGTTCCCGCGTCTTCCGGCAACACCGAGCGGCAGATCCGCCTCATGAAGGACTTCAAGTCGAAGGGCTTCGCGTCCGTTGTCTCGTACGTTCCGCGCCTCATCGAGAAGCTTGACGAGTGCCCGGAGGGCGAACGCGACCTCCCGTACCTCAAGGTCGGCATTTTCGGCTCCGAGACGTTCTCCGACGAGACGAGGAGGCGCATCGAGTCGCGCCTCGGCATCGAGTGCTTCGACATCTACGGCATGACCGAGACCGGCGGCGTGGGCACGACGGGCCAGGACTGCAAGTGCCACTGCGGGCTCCACGTCTTCGAAGACCAGTACATCACCGAGGTCATCGACCCCGTTACGGGCGCGCTTGTTCCCGACGGCGAGTATGGCGAGCTCGTCTTCACGTCGCTGACGCGCGAGGCGATGCCGATCATCCGCTACAGGACGCACGACATCAGCCGCATCGTGAGCCGCGAGAAGTGCGCGTGCGGCAGGACGTCGCTCAGGATCGACCGCATTACTGGCCGCACGGACGACATGCTCATCGTCAAGGGCGTCAACTTCTATCCGCGCCAGGTCGAGCAGGCGCTCAAGGAGATCCCCGGCGTAGCCGACGAGTTCCAGATCATCCTCGAGGAGCGCCACGGCATGACCGAGGTCACGATCAACGTCGAGGCCGCCGAAGGCGTGACGGGACACACCGTCGCGAAGCACCTCCGCGAGCGCCTCGGCTTTCTCCCGAAGGGCGACGTGTTCCCGATCGGCTCTCTCCCGCGCACGGAGGGCAAGGCAAAGCGCGTCATCAAGAAGGTAGTCGAATGAACCTCATCGCGTCATTTCAGGTCGACCACACGAAGATCGTCCCGGGAATCTACGAATCCCGCGTGGACGAGATCGGCGGCGACTATGCGACGACGTTCGACATAAGGATGAAGGTTCCGAACAGGGAGCCCGCGATCCATCCGAACGCGATGCACACGATCGAGCACGTGGTCGCGACCTTCCTGAGAAGCGACGCGGAGTGGAAGGACAGGATCGTCTACTGGGGGCCGATGGGGTGCCTGACGGGGTGCTACCTGATCGTCAAGGGGCGGCCGAAGCCGCAGGAGATCCAGCCGCTTCTTCTGCGCGCGTTCGAGTACCTGGCGGGCTACGAGGGCGAAGTGCCCGGCGCGACGCCGGTGAACTGCGGCAACTACCTTCTGCACGACCTTCCAATGGCGAAGTGGGAGGCGGCGCGGTATGTGGAGATTTTGAAGACGAGCGCCCGATACGAGTACGAGATGACGAAGCGCATCGAGACGGCGGGCGGCGTTTTCTACGATTCATGATTTTCCGGACGATTAGCTCAGTTGGTTAGAGCAGGACCTTTACACGGTCAAGGTCGGGGGTTCGAGTCCCTCATCGTCCACCACTTTTCCACGGAGGATCAATGGACATAGAGCGGGAGTTTGCGGAGCTGGCGAAGGTCAAGCCGCTTGAGATAAAGACGAGCCGCGAGCTGACCGTCGCCGTGATGGGCGCTGGTTCGCGCGGCAACGAGTATCCCGCCTACGGAAAGCTGTTCCCCGGCACGATGAGGGTCGTTGCGGTCGCGGACATCGACGCTTCGCGCCGCAACGCGATGGGCGAGAGCTGGGGCATACCGCGGGAGCGTCGGTTCGGCGACTACCGCGAGATGCTCGAGGCGGGGCGGAACGGGAAGCTTGCGGACATCATGCTGATCTCCCTCCCCGACGACCTGCACTACGAGCCGGCGATGGAGGCGATGCGCCAGGGCTACGACGTGCTGCTCGAAAAGCCGATGGCGCAGACGGAGCGCGAATGCCTCGACCTGCTCGCGCGCCAGCGCGAGACCGGCGTCATGGTCGCGGTCGGGCACGTGCTGCGCTACTCGCCCTACTTCCGCGCGCTCAAGAAGGCGCTGGACGCAGGGCTCGTGGGCGAAGTCGTCAGCATACAGCACCAGGAGCCGGTCATGTACGCGCACATGGCGCACTCCTTCGTGCGCGGCAACTGGCACGACAGCAAGGCCACGACTCCGATGATCGTCGCCAAGTGCTGCCACGACATGGACATACTCAAGTGGCTCGTCGGGAGGCGCTGCGTGCGCGTGAACGCGGAGGGCGGGATTGCGCTTTTCCGCGCGGACAAGGCGCCCGCCGGCGTGGCGATGCGCTGCACGGACGGTTGCCCGCACGAGAAGACATGCCCCTACTCCGCGATCGACATCTACGACAGGAAGCGCTTCTTTCTCTATGTTTTCGACTTGAACAAGGACTGTCCATCTGAGGCGATTCTCGAGAAGCTGCGCACGACCGACTACGGGCGCTGCGTCTACCACATGGACAACGACCAGCCCGACCACATCGTGGCGACGCTACTCTTCGAGGGCGGGGTGACGGCCAGCTTCACCATGGACGCGTTCACGCCGTGGGGTGGGCGACGCACGCGCGTAATGGGCACGATGGGGTACATAGAGGGCGACGGCAAGACGTTTGCCCTGCACCGCTTCGACACCGGCAAGTCGTATCCGTGGTCGTTTACTCCGCCGGAAGGGGGGCGGTACAGGGAGAGCGGCCACGCAGGCGGCGACCTTGCGCTCATACGCGACTTCCTTCAGGCCGTGGACACGCGCGACTTCTCTCTTCTCTCCTCCAGCCTCGAGGCCAGCGTCGAAAGCCACATAATGGGCTTCGCCTGCGAAAAGAGCCGAAAAAGCGGGGTTTCGCGGGGTCTGTCCCCGGCGGAGTCCAGCCCATCACCCTGATTTGGTTTACAACCCGCCTTTGACGAGCGTCCATACGATGGCGACGGCCAGCGACGGCAGCAGGTTCGCCACGCGGATCTTCTTTTCGCGCCAGAGGATGTTCCATCCGACGCAGAATATGAGCACTCCCCCCGTCAGGGAAATCGCGTCAAGCACGTCCGTCGTCATCACCGTGCGCAGAGGATATGCCGCGAGAGTGATGCCCCCTTGGTAGACCAGGATCGGAATGGCCGAGAATACGACGCCCTTTCCGAGCGAAGCCGTGAGCGCAATGGTGAAAATGCCGTCCATAGCGGACTTCAGGTAGAGGAGCGAGGGGTCTCCCCTGAGCCCGTCCTCCAGCGCACCGAGTATCGCCATCGCCCCGATGCAGTATGTCAGGGATGCCGTAACGAAACCGTTGAGGAACGAGCCGTCGTTCTCGTTGCGCGAAACGCGGCGAAGCCATACGCCGAAGCGCTCGAATTTGCCGTCGATGTCTATGATCTCCCCGGCCACCGAGCCAATCGCAAGCGACATCACGAGCATAAGCGCGCCGCGACACTCCACGGCACCGCCATCGCCGACCGCCAGCATCTTGGAGAATGTCGAACTCGCGCCGACGAACAGGGTGCCGACGGCCATTCCGGAAACGAGCGTCGCCCTTGCGCGCTCGCTGATCGCCTTGCCCGCGACAAGCCCTACGCATCCTCCCGCGACTATGGCGGCGGCGTTGACTATGGAACCCAATCCGATCATTGTCATGCATCCTCCTCAGGTGCATCTTGAAGTGCCGGAACGTCCGTCCGACGAGTTCTGCCTGTTTTTCTGTCATACGCCCACGCATGATCCTTTGCGTAATATTATACCAAAACGGGGGTTTGACTCTGCCGAAGAACCGCCTCGAAATCTTTTGTCAGAAACTTCCGGTGGCTCGTCCTGTCTTTGTGTAAGCGCGAGAATGGGCTTGCGCGGATGACGAAAGGAACACGACAATGAACAAGGCAATACAGAAGATGGTGATGGCGCTCGCGGTGTGCGGCGCTCTCATAACCGCCGCGCAAGCGGGCTCGCAACCCATGGGGACGCGAGCAAGCCGAGCTATGCGAGAGCCGAGTGGCACGGCGATGGCGTACCCGCCGAACGCAGTGAGGGCCGAGCGACCCATAGGGAGCGAGGGGATAGCCGAGCGGAGCGAGTGCCGAGCTCCGAAGGGGAACCCTCCGCCGAAGGGCAAGGCTCCGACGGCGATGAAGGCACCGGCACAGAAGCCGCCAGCGGCAAAGGCTCACGCGCCTGTTGCGCACACCGCAAAGGCTCCTGCTCCGGCCAAGCATACGCCGCAGGCGGCGAAAGCACATGGAAGGGCACCCACGGTGGCGCATCCCGCGCCGATGCGTCCTGCGCCCAGACACGAGGTTGCGCGTCACGCGCCTCCGCCTCCGCCCCATGCGACGCATCATGAGCCGAAGCATCACCATGACAATCGCCACCACGACTGCCACCACAGCACCACACTCCACACGGAGGACTGGTGCGAGATCGGAGCATCGCTCCTTGGCGGGCTCGTCGGCGGGCTGATCGGAGCTTCCATCTAACGAAACACATAACCCAAAGCGAAGAAAGGAACCATGCCATGAACAAGATCAAACTCATCGCGGCCTTTGCCGCAGTCGCATTTGCCGGTGCCGCGTTCGCCGGAGGACACATGGATGGCGGCGTGATCGCGCATCACCATCATCACCACCATCGCCACCATTGGAGGATGCCTCCTCCGCCTCCGCCGCCCCCGCATCACTGGGGAATGCCCCCGCCGCCACCGCCGCCTCCACCCCCGCCTCCGCCGAGGCGTTGCTGGCGGTGATCAAAGAGGTAAAAGTAAAGAGCCGACGGGTAAAATCTCGTCGGCTCCTTTTGCTCTCGGAATGGGCGAAAATGGCGAGACGAGAGCAGGCGGCTAAGGCTGACTTTCTCCAAACAGAAGGGGTGGAAAATGGTATAATAACGGCAGAAGGCGTTTCAGCAGATGTTGATGATCGGCAAAGTTATATCCGGCGGGCAGACCGGGGCGGACAGAGGCGCGCTTGAGGCGGCTCTGAATGCCGGGTTTGCCTACGGAGGTCTTGTGCCGAAAGGACGGCTGGCGGAGGATGGATGCGTTCCCGCGAAGTTCACTGCGGTGGTGGAGGCGGACACGGAGGACTACCGGTTCCGAACCCGCTGGAACGCCGAACACTCGGACGCTACGCTTATCCTTGCGTTCTCCGACCAGCTCGAAGGCGGAACCCAGCGGACGCGCCAGTACTGCATGAACGCCCGCAAGCCTGTCTTCGTCGACAACCCGAACACGCCTACCACTGACGGCGACCAGCTCGCAGTATTCAAGTGGCTCGCTAAGGTCAGCAAAAAGATCGGCGGCAGACCGCTCGTCCTCAACGTCGCCGGTCCGAGGGAATCAAAAGAGCCCGGCCTTGAGTTGGCGGTGGAGCGGTATGTCGCACGACTGATAAGTGAGGAAGTCGAGTAATGGGCAGAACGCTAACAGACTTTTCGCAACTATCCAAGGGGATGTTCAGGAAGAGCGAACCCTTCGCGGAGGTCAAGCCGGTCCCCAAGAAAACGCCGGCTGGTGGGGACGATGCGCTTGCCTACTTTGGCCTAAACGCGCCAGAACCGCCGTCTGCCGCGTCCGATGCGGTGGCGGGCAATGACGCTACAGCCGCGCTGAAAGCGAACCTGGAGGCTGCGCGGGCCGAATCTGCGGTTTTGAGTGAAGCGAGGGCAACAAGCACTGGAAGCTCGACTACGCCGACATCCGTATCCCGATCTCGAAGACTCCGTCCGACTACCGCTCGGCATTGAACACCGCAACATCAATCGCCAATATGTGCTTCTGAGGGCAGAGGAAACGGGGCGTAGGAAAAACAACGCCATTCTGATAGTCCCTGTTTGTAGATGCTTTCACGCAGAGAATGTGGTATAATTTTAAGACAAAGATTGAGGAAGGCACTTATGGCATGGTTTACAGTCCAGTATCGCGGGGCGGACGGGAAGACGGAATCCGTCCTGATAGAGTCCGCCGACCGCCCAGGAGTCTTTGCCGAGCTTAAAAGGCGCGGTATCACCGCCATTCGCGTCGAAGAGGCGAAGGGCAAGGTCAAGCCTGCCAAGCCGCGTCAGGCAAAGTCGGCGGGAAGCGGCTCTTCGAAGTTTCGCGGCCTCATCGCCGGAGCGATTGTCGTTGCGCTTGGCCTTTGCGCCTTGCTGTTCGTCTCTCGCGGGCTTCTGGACGGCGAGAAGGACGCCGGGCCTAAAGAACCGACAAAGACGGCTCCAGCGAAGAAAACGACCACCGCTCCTTCGACCACTCCGTCCGCCGCTCCCGTGGCGCAGACGGTCGCGCCTGCAGACCCCGACGCCGACATTCCGCCGGACAAGCGCATCCTCAAGGAGAGCTATACCATCAAGACGAACGGACACGGAAAGATCATCGAGCGTTTCCGGACGGCGGACGGAAAGAGCCACATGGTGATCGGCCATGTCGAGCCTGTCTTCGAGGCTCCGAGCGACCAGCTTCTTGCGATGGCGATGGGCGGCCGTAGCGACGGACTTGGCGCGCCGCCGCCGATGCCGGGCGGAGTCAGCAACGAGGCGTTTCTCGAGTCGCTGAAGAAGGAGATCGTCATCAACGACGACGACAGCGAGGCCGTCCGCGAGCTCAAGCAGAAGGTTATCGACGCCCGCGCGGAAGTCCTTGAGATGGTCAAGGAGGGCAGTTCACTCGACGACATCCTCGCCGAGCACCACAAGCTGGCGATGGAGAACGACGAGATTCGCCGCGAGTGCCAGCAGGAGCTGAAGCGCCTCGTCGAAAGCGGCGACATGGAGGGGGCGCAGAAGTACCGCGACACGATGTCGCTGGCCCTCTCGCAGATGGGCATCGCCGAGCTGCGGATGCCGATGACCGACGAGGAGCGCGCGGAACTCATCGAGCGCCGCAAGGCTGCAAAGGCCGAGGCCGAGGCGCGCCGCGCCGCAGCAGCGGCGGAAGGCGCAAAGTGATCTGATTTTTCAACAAAACCACGCAAGGAAAAGGCAACACAATGAAAAAGCTGATGATGTTTTCGGTTCTTCTTCTTTCCTCCGCCGTGATCGCGGCGGAGGGCGCGGCTCCGCAGCCCGCCAAGAAGCACACCCCAGAGGAGCGCCGCGCCGCGATCCTCGCGCGCACGGGCGGCCCGATAGCCCGTCCCGCGAAGGAGCCGGGTATCTGCTTCCTCAACTTCCAGAAGAAGGTTCCCGCCGACGGCATGCGCTACGCGATAAGCGGCATCTGCGGCGTGTTCCAGATGAGCGCATACGTGCGCGAGGGCAAGGCCGGCGACGAGAAGAACCTCAAGGCGCTCGTCGGCCGCCATGTCGCGGTGATCGCCGTCGTTGACGAGCCCGGCGCGCCCAAGCTGCTCGTCTCCCCCGACGAGAGCTGGGCGAAGATCAACGTCGCTGCGCTCGAGACCGACAAGCCGAACGAATACACCCTCAAGCTCCGCCTCAACAAGGAGATGTGGCGCGCCTGTGCGTTCGTCTGCGGCGGCTGCTACACGGAGTCGCCCGCCTGCCTGCTCAAGCCGGCGCGCGACCTCCAGGAGCTGGACGCGATCAAGGGCACGACGATCGGCCCCGACTCGTTCCTCCGCATCCACAGCTATCTCGTCGACGCGAAGTGCGCCCCGGCCGGAATGACGACCTACCGCAACGCCGTCATGGAAGGGTGGGCTCCCGCGCCGACGAACGACATCCAGCGCGCGGTCTGGGACGCGGTCAAGTCGGCCAAGTAACTCGGTGCCCGCCGGATGCGCCGCTGGACATATTCCTACATGACATCGGACGGACTTCGCCACGAGGGTGAAATGTCCGCCCCCTCGAAGGATGACGTCTATTCCGAACTGCGCAAGCGCGGGATACGCGCCATCAAGGTGCAGGAGCGCATCCAGCCGGTCGTGAAGCGCGGCTTCGGCGGCCTTCGCAAGCGAGACTGGACGGTCATCGCAGTGCTCGCCGCGCTCATGGCCGCCGCCGTCGCGCTTTTCGCGCGCGGCCCCCGCTCCCGCGCCGACGCAGTCCCGCCCAGTGCCGCGCCGACGCCGCGCCACAGTAGCGCCATCGAGTCGAACATCGTCGAGCTGAAGCTTGGCGACCGCCCCGCGAAGGCCAAGGCGCGCCGCCAGATCGTCGTGTCCGACGATGATCTCGCCTCGTTCTTCCCGCGCCCTGCGGAGCGCTTCCTCGCCCGCTTCGCCTCCCCCGGACGCCCTGTAGCCGACATCTCGCCAGACGAACTCCGCGACGCGGAGGAGGACTTCTACGACTCGCTTGAATCCGACATCATCATCAGGGAAGGCGATTCGCGCATGATCTCCGAGCTGAAGGGGATCGTCGCCGGAATAAAGGACGAGGCTCGCATGCTCCAGTCCTCGGGTCGCTCGTTTTCTGAAATCGTGCAGTGGCTCAGGGACAGGCAGCGCATGGAGGCGGACTACCGCGCCCACATCATCGAGCGCTTCGCGCACGACGAGGCCGAGGCGAACCGCCAGTTGCGCACGCTCGGCCTTGCGGAGACGGGGGAGTAGTCCGCCATGCTGCGCGGCGCGATTACGGTTTTCCTTTCGAGTTCGGCGATCATGCTCGTCGAACTCGTCGCCGGCAGGCTTGTCGCGCCCTACTTCGGACAGTCCACCCGCACTTGGGCCGCGCTCACGGGCGTGACTCTCGCCGGATGCACTCTCGGCAACGCGCTCGGCGGACGTCTCTCCGGCGCGAAGGAGGGGCGGCGTCTCGTTTGCGCGCTCTGGTTCGCCGCCGCATACACGGCAGTGCTTCCTTTTATTCTGCCTTTCTACGCACCCCTCGGACTCGTCGGCTTCGTCTGCGCCGGATGGCTTCCGCTGACCCTCGCGCTCGGCTGCGCAACCCCGCTCGTCGCCTCTCTCGTAGTCCGTCCCGAAAAGAACGGCAGCGACCTCGGCGCGCTCTACTTCTTCTCGATGATCGGCTCCATGCTGGGGTCGCTCGCCGGCGGACTCTACCTTCCGTTCGCGTTTCCTGCCGACACCCTCTACCTCGCGCTCGCGGCAGTCCTTTTCGCGACTCCGCTTATCCTCGCCCGCCGCAGCTCCGACGGCGCGTCGGCGCATGACTTCTCCTCCCCCGCCCAGACCACCGCCGATCTTCCATCCGACACCGGCATGCTGCTGCCGATCTTCGCCGTCGGCGCGGTCGGCATGGCGGTTGAAATGACCGCAGGGCGCATGGTCACCGCCGTTCTCGGCGGAAACCACGTCGTCTGGAGTCTCATATTCGTCGCCTTCATCGGCTGGATGGGCGTCGGCGGCTATGTCGGCGGACGTCTTGCCGACCGCTTCCCGAGACGCGAGCTCTCGACGGTCGTCCTCGGCCTCACTGGGCTTTCGATCTCGCTCACGTCCGTTGTCCAGACCCGCGTCTTCGGCGAAGCCGTCCTCCTCTGGCCGACCGCGCTTCGGCTCTTCGTCCAGATCGTCCTCGGCTTTGCGCCGGTCGCCTTCATGCTCGGCGCGGCCTCTACGACGCTCCTCAAGTTCGCGTCCGCCGCCGCGCTCGCTCGCGGCGACAAAAGGCGCGTGGGCTACCTCTACGCGGCGGCGAGCGCGGGATGCGTCGCCGGCACTTTCCTGACCGGCCTCGGGCTTATCGGAACCTTCCCGTCCGTTTTCCTGATGGGCGTGTTCGCCGTCGTCGCCGCAGTCGCGGCGCTGCCGGACAAGGCCGCCTGGATGTTCGCGGCCGCGGCCGGGGGCATTGCGTTCTGCGCACGCATCCCGCTTCCCGCCGAAATCTCGACGAACGACGAGATTGTCGTTTCGCACCGCGAATCCCTCTACAACGTCGTGACCGTGACGGCGGATTCCGAGCGCACCGACTCGCGCACGATCTGGCTCGACCGCATTCCGCACACTACGAGCGACGTGTCGCGTCCGGGCGTCCTATGCGCATCCTACACCCGGATGATCGACGCCGTCGTCCGCTCCCGCTGCCCCTCAGGCGCGGACGTCTTCATGATCGGCGGCGGCGGCTACGCGCTGCCGACGCTATGGGCTCACGCGGACTATCCCGGCGAATTCGTCGTCGCCGAAATCGATCAGGCGGTCAAGAACGCCGCGTTCCGCTATCTCGCCCCGACGCTCGCCCGTATCGAGTCCGACCCCAAGCTTTCCCCGAAGGCGAAGTTCTCGTTTCCCGTTGCAGACGGACGCGCCGTCGCCGACGCGCTTCCCGAAGGGCACTTCGACTGCGTCGTGGGCGACACGATATCCGACACGGCGATTCCCTACCACCTCGTGACGCGCGAGTTCAACGAACGGCTCAAGCGCCTCCTGAAGCCGGGCGGGGTCAGCATCACCCACACGCTCGACACGCTCGACAGCCCCGATCTCCTCGCGACGCTCGTGAAGACGCTTTCGCAGACATACGCGAACATCGGCGTCATGGCCTATACCGGAGTCACGGACGTGCGCCAGTCGCTCGTTGTCGTCGCTTCCGACGACCCCGCCGCCGCAGACCTCTCCGCCGCCGCGTCCGCCATACGCAGGGACTACTCGAACGAAGTCCTCCGCGTGCTTGCGCCCGAGCAGGTCGCCGCGCTTCGCGACCGCGAGGGCGCGATGGTGCTGACCGACCGCTTCTCGCCTGTCGAGAAGTTCACGTGGCGCGTCATGACGAAGGACATGCAGCGCGTCGGCACGGTCCTCGGCGCGCGGGCGAGAAGGGCGGCGCTCGACGGTGAAATGGAAAAGGCGAGAGCCCTGGCAGTCAGGACCCTCGCCATCGAACCCGAGCAGGTTGGAGCCATAGAAGCGCTCGGCCTCTGCGCGAAGGAGAACCCCGCAGACGCCGAGGCGCGCGAGATTCTCAAAACACAGGCCGAGCGTCCATCGGGACTTGACTTCGCCAAGCGGGTGTGGAAGTGGGTCCAGGACTCTGACAAGAATCGCTGAACCCGCTCCGGGCGGCGCTCACTTGTCGAAGAGGACCGTCGCGTTCGCCGCGCCGAGGTGCGGATCGTCCGCATAGCACGGAAGGGCCGTGATGACCGGCTCGTTCGCCCGTGCGAAGTGTATCTCCCTCAGCGCCGTGCACCCCGCGAAGGGCAGCGTTCCCGCCGCGCCGTCGATGTCGACTACTGACGGAAAGACAACCGCCCCCGCGAGAGCGGAGCATCCGTTGAACGTATTGCTCCTGATCGACTCGATCGCCGCGTCCGCGAAATCGGCCGACACGAGGTTGTCCGACTGGCGGAAGGCGCCGGTGTTGAGGGCCTTCAGCTTCTCCGCGTTGCAGACGACGCCCTTCAGCAGCTTCGCGTACACCCTCGACTGCACGGCCGTCCCGACCGGAGCCGAGCAGCCGAGCATCGCGAGGTCGTCCGAGAGCCTGACGGTGTAGACGCCCGCCATAGCGTAGGTGTGCGTCATACGCGAGATGTCCGCGACCGTCTCGACCGTGCCGTCGCCCCAGTCCACCGTGACGCTGCCGCTGTCCGCCGCGAGCGCGCCGGCGTAGAAGCCGTAGGTCGGCGACTCCTCCGTCGGCTCGACGGTGAGGAAGGTGCCACGCTCGGCGGGCTCCGGCCCCGGCTCTGCGACGAGGATGATTTTCTTGACTATGATCATGGCTGTGTTCCTTTCTTTTTGGTTCATCGAAGAATTTAGTGGAACAGCATGCCTTTAAGTAATAGAAACTCCGAGCGTTGGGGCTCCCGCTACCGCTCCGCAGCTTCGCACCACTCAACGACTTTGCATATGTCGATAGAAGTATTTGGGTATGCGACTGCGTCGCATAAATCGGCCGAAGGCCGCTCTAAACACTATGAATGGAGTCAATTGATCGTGGTTGAAAAGCGCGGAGCAGTGAAGCGGTAGCGAGAACCCTAACCATCGGAGACAAGCTATGGTTTTGACAAGGGGGGATTTTAAACTTTTTCATCTTTGCGTTCCTCCGATGTTGATAACTCCATTAAGGCTGTGTTGCGGCATAGCTTCGCCCAGACTTGTAAAGTGCGC
>Ga0256405_10008967_pt1 | contig 13938 bp, 9 predicted proteins | sample RumenRJG_02DNA_FD_189096 | JGI IMG/M metagenome (GOLD analysis project Ga0256405, IMG submission 189096) | Bovine rumen microbial communities from Lethbridge, Alberta, Canada - RJG_02 | ecosystem: Host-associated > Mammals > Digestive system > Stomach > Rumen | place: Canada: Alberta | collected...
ATTAAAGTAGGCAATATTATCATAGCAGCGGCGGCCAAATTCCTTGAGGAGCCACGTCTTTCCTACCTGACGTACTCCCTTTAGCATCAGGGGCTTACGATAGGGCGACTCCTTCCACGCTACCAGCTGTTCCACAGCCATTCTTTCCACGGTTTCACCTCATTATATATAAAAATGTGATTTTCTACACATAATTATATGTTTTTACGTGTGATATGACAATCCTCTTATGGAAATTTCTCTGAACAAACCGACAACAGTACGAAGAAAAGCCACTCTCCATGTTGCATTACAGCTTTGCCTGTGCAAGGACAAGCCCATCTTTTGCACCTTCGTAGTCCGAGTCCAGCCGGAGCACTCTCCGGAAGCATTCCACGGCTTCATTCTTCTCCCGAAAACCTCTTATTCTCCCATAAATCATCTGTCATCTCATTCCTAATCATAAATACATGAATCTTTTCCTCGGGGCCATCCCCCATGTTACTTTAACCTTTCACTCCATAACGGCTGTTTTTCCCCTTGCCAATGCGCACAATCCTTCCCTCATCCTGCAACCGCCGCAGAATATTTATCGTCTTGGTCAATGAGAAGCCCATCCTCTCCTGCAGCACCTTGCGACTGTCTGCACCGCTGGCGATAGCCTCATACACCCTCAGGTCATCCCCCTTTTTGTGTGAAGGCACATAAACCGCCATTGACTCCTTTGCCTTTCCACTCTCTGCCGTAACCCCTTCATAGTGAATATTAGGCAAAATCACCTTCACCGCATTGTCTGACACCAGGAATTGCGGCTTTCTCTCACAGTCTTCATAAGCTCGCTGTATGCGCTGCACTCCTGTGCCGAAAGCCTCTATGTAATGCAGCCGGTAAAAAATCTCCGCAAGTTTCGGATTGCGCTGGATAGATACCCCCATCATCATATCCTGATAAGTAGCACCTTCCGGCAATCCTCCAAGGGAGAGTATTTCAATCCTGTCCTCATACAAGCTCACCAAGGTGCTGCCGCTAAAGGCATAATCACGATGCACCACCGCATTGAAGACTGCTTCCCGCAAAGCCTCCACCGGGCAGTCACGGCTGTCGATCCGCTTCATACCGTGAATCTCGCTATGGACACCATTATAATAATCAAGATACTCGATCAGGTCCTTGACCTGCCCCAAAAGCGAACCGGAAAAATCCCGCCGGTTGCGGAAAACCTCCTGCTTTTTCCCGGAAAAAATCGCTGCCTTGACGGTGTGCTGGTTCTGATCGGACAGCAGCAGCCCCAGATTCGTATAAAGCCCGTCCGCGCTCACCAGTCCCAGCGTTCTTTGTTGCACCTTGCCAAAGGGCAGTTCTGCCTCAGAAAGAATTCCAGCCGTTCTCTCAAAGGTCAACTCCTGCTCCAAAGAACGCTCCCGTTCATAATGAAAATCCCCTGCCTCACGAATCATTTTACGTATCTGCCCAATCGAGACCGGAATGTTGGCGGAACCCCGCCTGATATAGACTCCCTCGGGACGAATCCCCTTGCCGGTCAGATAGTATGGGCAATCGGTGCCACGCTGAACCTGGACACGTACCACATCCTTATTTTCTATCACGATTCTATCACACGACAGGAACATCATGACATCAGGCCGTATGCCATCACGACAAAGGCTGACAATACGCTTCTGCACATCATCGGTATCCGCTACCCCTACGACACTCCCATCATCAGCAATACCAACGTATAGGCACCCGCCTTCCGTATTGGCAAAAGCAAGAACAGTTTTGCGGATAGACTCCGCATATTCGCGCTTAAATTCAGTATTGGCACCCTCTATCATTCTATCACCTCATTTCTATCACAATTTTATCAAAAATATGATAGAAACACAATATTTCTCTCGTTATTATCTCTTCCCCCCTTTTAGAATCGAGTAGGAGGGGTTTCTTTTCCAGTCTTCCCCCTCCAGGTTCTCCGTCTGCATACGGCCTGAATCAATCCCCGACCCGGCACACAGGATTCTCTGTGTCAGTTGCTCTTCCGGCATTTCCAAGGAGAAGAAGGCCACGCTTTTCTGCTGGTTCAGGGCAACATGGGTAGAGATATGGAATCAAGATGCCCCTGCATTCCCATAGAAAAATAACATTTGTAATTACAAACATTTTGCCATATAATGTTTGTAATTACAAATGTTATACTGGAGGGAAAAGATAATGGGCAAGAAAATAGTCCTTACGCCAAGCATCCAAAGAATCCTTCAGCGTATGGGGGAACAAATCAAGCTTGCTCGTCTACGCCGTAATATTTCCATGGAAATAATTGCCGAGCGTTCTGGTCTGGGCAGGACAACCGTTTGGGCTATAGAAAAAGGCAGCCCTTCCGTTTCCATGGGAGCCTATGCCAAGGTCCTGCATGCTATTGAGGGAATGGACAAGGACCTGCTGCTTATATGCAAGGATGACGCCAAGGGCCGTCTGATACAGGATTTAAGCTTAACCGTGGCCCGCAGGGCACCTAAGAGGAAAAAAGATGAACAATAAGACCATATACTGCTGCTTGGACGATCACTACCGTGGCCAGCTCTACCTTGGCAACCTATATGTGCAAAAGGCACACGGGAAAGAGGTTTACTCTTTTGAATTCACGGCTGATGTCCTGGCTCAAAAAGAGCATCTGCTTCTGGACCCCCAGCTGCAAGTGGATATCCCTGGCCGCCAGTACGCTGACAATCAAATTTTCGGCATGTTTTCCGATTCATGCCCGGACCGCTGGGGCCGACTCCTCATGAAACGACGTGAATCTATCCTTGCACGAAAGGAAGCCAGGAAACCATCTGCCCTTCTGGAAAGTGACTTTTTGCTTGGGGTTCACGACGAAAGCCGTATGGGGGCCTTACGGTTTCGTCTGGAGCCACAGGGAGATTTTATGGCTAATGATCCATCCTTGGCCACGCCCCCATGGACGGAGCTGCGTCGCTTGCAGGATGCATCCCGGAACTTCGAAGAGGACAACGGATCTGACGAAACGTGGCTCTCCCTGCTGATGGCTCCCGGTTCTTCCTTAGGCGGTGCCCGCCCCAAAGCAACGGTTGTGGATGAGAATGGAGACTTGTGGATTGCCAAATTTCCCTCCAAGCACGACACGGAAAATGCCGGAGCATGGGAAATGGTAGCCCATGATTTGGCTGAAATGTGCAACTTGAAAGTGGCAGAGGCTCAAGCATTATCCCTGACCAAGGAAGGCACCACTTTCTTGACAAAGAGGTTTGACCGCATGGGAAAAGCCAGAATCCACATGGCCTCCGCAATGACCATGCTGGGGAAAAACGATAGCGATAAAGATTCCTCTTATCTTGATATTGCCGACTGGCTGACGGCACATAGTGCCAATGCTTCTGCTGACCTGAAGGAACTTTGGTGCCGCATCGTATTCAACATGGCCATCTCAAATACAGATGACCATCTGCGAAATCATGGCTTCCTCTTGCACAGAGATGGATGGCACCTTTCTCCTTTGTTTGATGTGAATCCTAATCCCTACGGAAACAATTTATCCTTGGGCATCACCGAGGAAGATAGCACGCTGGATATGACCCTGGCTATGGAAACGGCAGAATTCTACCAAATCAAGCAAGCAGATGCCAAAAGGATTATCGCCAACACCAAGAGCATAGTGGCAGAAAACTGGCATGCGCTGGCGAAAAAATACGGCTTGTCCCGTAGGGCCATGGAGCGGATGTCCCCTGCTTTTTCCGGCAACTGACACAAACAAATTACTTCGTGAACTTTATGTAAGCATCACAAAGCGCAGGGACGTTTTATGCCGCCCCTGCGCTCTTTGTATACTACACTATGAAATTGGAATCCCGTTGACTCACAACGCCTTCAACGCCTCCAGCACATTCTCGGGACGTGCCGGGATGCGCGTGATCCTTGCCCCTGTCGCATTGTAGATCGCATTCAGGATAGCGGGATGAGGTGCATCCAGGGGTGCCTCACCGCAGCCGGAAGCACCGAAGGGACCGTTCGGACGCGGATGGTTCGTCTGGTAGACCAGTTCGATGTCATCCGGCGCATCCTTCGGATAAGGAATGCCGCACTTCATCAGGCTGGTGTGCTTCTTGAGGTCCTCGAAGTCCTCCGTCAATGCAAGGCCGATGCCCTGTACCAGGCCGCCGTAGAAGTTGCCGTCCACCGCCAGCTGGTTGAGGATCGTGCCGCAGTCCGTCACCGCCGTGAATTTCTCCACCGTCACCTTGCCCGTTTCCGTATCCACGGCAACCTCCGGCAGGAAAATCGTGTACATGTAGGTGGGGAATGGCTCGCCCTGGCCTGTGGCCTGATCCAGCGCAACGGATGCCGTGTAGCTGTAGACGCCCGTCACATGGGTATCGATGCCCTCTGCCTTCATCTCGGCATAGGTGCGGTAGGAACCGTCAGGCTTCTTCATGGCCTTCAGGAGATTCTCGCAGGCAACGCGGGTTGCGGAACCCGTCATGACCGTGGAGCGGCTGCCGCCTGCAGGACCGGAGTTCGGGCAGAGCTTGGAGTCGCAGAGCTCCAGCTTGATGCGATCGGGTGTGAAGCCTGCCTGACGCAGAACCTCATGCCCGGCCGTCAGTGTCGCAATATCGGCGCCCTGTCCATGATCCTCCCAGGAATTGCGCAGCGTCACCGTATCGTCGGGATTCAGGTCCGCATAGCATTCGGAAGTGTCCGTATTGTCAAGGCCGCATCCATAGACACCGAGGGAAACGCCGATGCCGTACTTGATCTTGCCGTCCGATGCCGCATTCTTCTCCGCCACGCGTTTCTTCGCCGCCTCATAATGGGGACGCGCCAGGTTGAAGAGATCTTCCTCGCAGTAAACATCCGGCTTGCAGCCCGTCGGGGTGCGGGAATCATCCTTTTCCTTGTAGCAGTTCATCGCCCGCATCTCAAAGGGATCGATGCCCATCTTTGCCGCGAGGCAGTCGATGGCGATATCGCTTCCCATGAAGGACTGCGGCGAGCCATAGGCACGGAATGCGCTGCCCCAGGCATGGTTCGTGAATACCGTCGTGCTCTTGTTCCGGATGGACGGGATGTCAAGGCCCGCGCCCACGAACTGGGTCAGGCGGTGGGTCAGCAGATCGCCGAACTCGGAATACGGGCCATGGTCGATGTAGTTGCGGCCCCAGAGAGCAAGCAGCTTGCCGTTGTCGTCCGCCGCGAGCTTGATGTGCATGAAGCCCGGGCTGCGCTTGCCCGTATAGGTGATGGACTGGAACATGTTGAAGTTCAGCGTAACGGGGCGCTTGCAGACCAATGCCGCCACTCCGAGAATCGCCTCGTTCGTCGGGGAGAACTTGTAGCCGAAAGTGCCGCCCGTGTGGTTCTGCACCATGCGGAGCTTCTCCATGGGAATGCCGATGCCTTCTGCAATCATCGGCATGTGCAGATGGATGCCGATGGACTTGGAATGGATGGTCAGCATCTCATCCTCGTCGATGTAGGCATATCCGCAGTCAGGCTCAAGGAAGAGATGGGGCTGACGCGAGCAATAGCTCTCGACCTCGACCTGGTTCTTCTCCGGGCAGGCATCCCAGTCGAAATCCGGCCCCTTGATGGCATTCGTCTCATAGTACTCGTTCGGGGTGCCGGGATGGATCTCGATGGCATCCGGGGCGATGGCTTCCGGCACGCTCATATAGGCGGGAAGCTGCTCCAGATCCACCTTCACCGCTGCGGCAGCTGCCTTGGCATGGGCCTCCGTGTCAGCAGCCACGATGGCAATGGCATCGCCGAACTGGAAGATCTTCTCATCACAGAGAATCGGGCGGTCCCATCCATCGCACTTGTTGTTGAGTGGCAGCATGACAAGCCCGTTGATGCGGTTCTTGCCGGGAACGTCCTTCGCCGTGATGATCTTGAAGACACCGGGCATCTTCTCTGCCTCGGAGGTATCCACGCCCTTCAGGTTCGCATGGGAAACCTCTGCCTGCACGAGGGCGAGGCGGAGCGTTCCCTCCGGCATGTGCAGAGCCTCATCCGCACCGAAGTCCCAGGTTCCCGTGACCTTCATGGCTGCAGAGGGGCGCACGAACTTCGTGCCTGTGATGCGGTTCTCCGTGGGCATGAAGAGAAGGTCTTCCTTCGTCTTCTCGCCGCGCATGACCTCGGCGGCTGCCATGACAGCGTCAATCAGGGGCTTGTAACCCGTGCAGCGGCAGAGATTGCGGGACTTGTGGAACCAGTCGCGGACCTCCTGGCGCGTCGGGCTGGGATTCTGCTCCAGAAGCACATTTGCGCTGATGATGAAGCCCGGGCTGCAGAAACCGCACTGGGCGCAGCCATAAGCCATCCATGCAACCTGCAGGGGATGGAGGCTGTTCACCGTGCCAACGCCCTCAATGGTGGTGATCTCTGCGTAATCGGGCAGTTTCACGGCCTTTTGCAGGCAGGACTTCACGATCTTCCCATCCACGATGACGTTGCAGGCGCCGCAATGTCCCTGTCCGCAGCCGATCTTGCAGCCCGTGAGCAGCAGTCTTTCGCGCAGGACGGTTGCCAGAGTCTCGTCACCCTCCAGTATGAGCTTCCTCTCCACTCCATTGATGATAAACGGCTTCTTGATCATTCATACTCCCCCTTTGTTTCAATAACAAACGTTGCAAAAACTTTAAATCCAGTTAATCTTCTGATATACTAGGATATACAAATATACAAAATGAGGTGAGCGCATATGACGCATGATGAAACGAACATCCGCGAGATTCGCGCGATTGAGGTGAAAATCGAGGTGACCGACCTGAAAACGGGCCGGACGTTCCACAGGACACTGCCCATCGACTACCACGAAACCGCCAATATACTGCGGCTGGGCGGCGAGAACTCCCAGGGCAACCCCTCCGAGCTGGTCTTCTTCACCGCCGAGGGACAGCAGCATTTGCTGGACATGACCGGACAGGGAGCGGATCACGATGCCTGCGGCACACATGGAGATTGACCGCCTATTGTATAAATTTTAAGATAGTTTCACCAGGTCTGTCAAATTGCAAATAAAAACAACTCGCTTTTCCATGGAGCAGTTTCTTCGGGGAGTGCAGAAAAAATGAGGACAGGAGCCGTTATTGTCGCAGCGGGCCTCTCCAGCCGCATGGGCGACTTCAAGCCCATGCTGAATGTGGGGGCCATATCCATATCGCAGAGAATCATCGCCACGCTGAAGCAGTCCGATGTTTCCAAGATCGTCTTTGTCACGGGCTATCGCGCCGACGACCTGGAACATCACCTCACGCGGAAGGGCGTCCTTTTCCTGCGCAATCCCAACTACCGGACCACGGATATGTTCGAGAGCGCCTGCATCGGCCTGCAGTATCTGGAAGACAAATGCGACCGCGTCCTCTTCACCCCGGTGGACATTCCCCTCTTCACCTCGGATACGGTCAAGGCCCTCCTTGCCAGCAAAGCAGAGCTTGCCGTCCCCGTCTGCAATGGCATGACCGGACATCCCATCCTGATGTCCGCCCCTGTCATTGAGCGAATCCTGCAGGACAAGGGCGATGACGGGCTGCGGGGCGCACTCTCCCGATGCGGCGTGGAAGAAACCCGCATCGAGGTCGCGGATTGGGGCATCCTCATGGACATGGACACCCAGGAGGACTACACGGCCCTCCTGAACTACCACAACAGCCAGTTGGTGCGCCCCATAGTCCGTGTGGCTCTGGCGCGAGAGAAGCCTTTTTTCGACTCCCAGACCGCCCTGCTCCTCTCCCTGATCGACGAACTGGGCTCCGTCAGCCGCGCCTGCAAGCGCATGCAGATCTCCTATTCCTCCGGCTGGCAGATGCTCAACACCGTGGAAGACCAGAGCGGCATCTGCCTGGTAAAGCGCAGCCAGGGCGGAGCCAATGGCAGCAGCAGCTCCCTCACCGAAGAGGGGAAACGCTTCCTCCATGCCTTTGAACGCTATGAATCCGCCGTGCGCCAGGCTGCAGCAAAGCTCTACCTTGACATGATTGGATCGGACATATTCTCGGAACAGGCAGATGGGGAACATCCGCCAAGTTCCTGATGCATTAAATAAGAGAGGCTTTTTGCACGCCACTTCCGAAAGAATATATTATACTAGAGAGCGTTAGAATTTCCCGAAGGGAAAGCTCTTACGCTCTCTGCATATACCGCGAGCGAGTTGTACCGAGATGCAAATTTTACTGTTCGCGAGTATACCTGATGGACTTCCATCAAAGGTGCAACAGCAGGCATCACATCCGGCTTGCCAGCCTCTCATAAATAAAAAAACCTGCCGAAGCAGGTTTTTAGCACACACTGTGCTGCCGGTTTCCCGACGATTTCGTAAAAACTTATTTGAACTCGCTGTGTAAATCTAAGGATATGATTTACATTTAAATTCTACCTTGATTGGAGGTTTTTGTCAATATGGGGCAAGAATATTATCTTGGACTAGACGTCGGAACTAACTCGGTAGGCTATGCCGTAACAGATCAAGAATATCATCTTCTGAAATTCAAGGGAGAACCAATGTGGGGAACCCACGTCTTTGATGAAGCCGTGCCTGCGGCACAACGACGCATGAAACGTACCAGCAGGAGGCGTCTGCATCGAAGGCAACAACGGGTACTGCTAGTACAAGAAATCTTTGCCTCCGAAATCGCCAAGACGGATGTACGCTTTTTCATCCGATTGCAAGAAGCATCGCTCTATCGTGACGAAGTCGCTGCAACAGATGCAAATATATTATTCAACGATGCTGATTTCCGCGACAAAGACTATCACGGAGCCTATCCGACCATTCACCACTTGCTGTTGGCACTCATAAGAGACGAAGTACCCCATGACAGCCGCTATACAAGGCTTGTCTATCTGGCCGTTGGATGGCTGGTTGCCCATCGTGGCCATTTCCTAAGCGATGTTGACAAAGAAAACTTTCACAAGGCACTAGAGTTCCACGAAATCTATCAGGAATTCCTTAATTGGATGCGAGAGAACGGATTGAATGCGTGGAGCTGTTCTGAAGATGCTTTGCAAGAGTTGCTATTGAAAGAAAGCAAGATACGCGATAAGGAGAACGCCCTTGGAAAATTGCTGTACGACGGCAAAGTACCTAAAGGCGAAAAAGGTAGCATCATCGCTGAAGGAAAGCTTCTTTCCCTGATTTCCGGCGGAAAGGTAAAAATCAAGGATCTATTTCCTTCTCGGGATTATGAGGCAGATGCATCCCTTTCCTTCCATGATGCAGAGGACAAGATTGAGGAAATCCTATCCATGATAGGCGAAGATGCCGAATGGATTTTGCGCATAAGAAAACTTTATGATTGGTCTCTTTTGAAAAGGATTCTAGGAAAATCCAGTCTTATTTCAGAGGGCAAGGTTGCCATCTACCAGCAGCATCATAAGGATTTAATAAATTTGAAAAAATTCATCCGTCGTTATTTGCCAGAAAAGTACAGTTCAATTTTTCGACGCATGGATTCTGATAAAGAAAAGAATTATGTCGCTTATTCCTATCACCTGAAAGGCATGAAAGGCATCCTGCCAAAAGCAAAAGCAACGCAGTTGGAAATTTGCGACTATCTAAAGAAACTCTGCAAGGACATCGAATGTCGTCCAGAAGACATGGATTTCTACCATGATATGATGGAGCGATTGGAGCAAGGAACTTTCTTGCCCAAGCAGGTTTCTGGCGAAAATCGGGTAATTCCCTACCAACTTTATTACTATGAACTGAAAAAGATTTTGGAACAAGCGGAAAAACATCTCCTCTTCCTTTCAGAAAAGGACAATGATGGTTTTACGAGAAAGGAAAAGATTCTCTCCATCTTCTTGTTCCGCATCCCCTATTTTGTCGGTCCATTACACTTTCCACAGAACGAAAGCAACCGCTCACCTTTTGCTTGGGCGGCACGAAAAAAGAACATTCCTATTCGCCCTTGGAATTTTAAGGAAACAATTGATTTCGATCAAAGCGAGGCTGAATTCATTCGCCGCATGACAAATACCTGCACTTACTTAACAGGAAAAGCCGTACTTCCTCAAGGTTCCTTGCTCTATGAGAAATTCATGGTCCTGAACGAAATCAACAATATCAAGGTCAACGGAATCCCCATTTCTGTTGAGGCCAAGAAGTTGATCTATCACGTTTTGTTTTTAGATAAGCGTAAAGGACGGAAAGTGACCCAAAAAGCTATCCAGGAAGTCCTGCAAAGCAATAATTACATGGAAAAGAATGATGTGCTTTCCGGTGTAGATAAAGAAATCCACTCTAGACTAAAATCGCATCTGGCATTTGCGCGCTTCATGGAAAACAAGTTGTTCACCCAAGCAGACATTGAACGCATCATTGAACGACTAACCTATTCCGAGGACAGATTGCGCATCTGTAAATGGCTGACAAAAGAATTCCCTCACCTCAGAAAGGAAGACATTCAATATATTGCAAAGCTCAGTTATAAGGATTTCGGACGTCTGTCTAACGAATTCTTGACTCAATTTGAAGGCATCAGCAAGAAAACTGGAGAAAAACAAACAATTCTTGGATTCCTTTGGGACACCAATGATAATCTCATGCAACTCTTGTCAGAAAGCTATACCTTCAAGGAAGCCTTGGAAACGTATCAACAGGAATACAACCAATCACACCCCATGCGACCAGAAGACCGCATGGAGGACATGCGTCTCTCTGCTTCAGTAAAACGTGCCATCTATCGCACGCTGGATATCGTCAAGGATGTCTGCAAGGCACGCAAACAACCGCCAAAGCGCATTTTTATTGAAATGGCACGTGGGGGAGGAGAAAAAGGAAAGCGCCCCCAATCCCGCCGTGACCGCTTAAAGTCCCTCTATGTCTCCATGGGAAAAGACAATACGTTAGGTCAGAATTTACAACAAGATGTGCGGGATTTGTCAGCGCAGTTGGACGCTACTAGTGACAACCGTCTGCAAAGTGAAGTCGTATACCTGTATTTTCTCCAGTTGGGCAAAAGCATGTATTCCGGAGAGCCTATTCGTGTCGAACAACTGAAGGATGACAAACTCTATAATATTGACCATATCTATCCGCGTTGTGTGGTAAAAGACGATAGCATCGACAACAAAGTTCTGGTGACGTCCAAGGAAAACAGCGACAAAGGCGATCATTTTCCAATTTCCGAAAATATTCGCCGTCAAATGTCAGAGCTTTGGATGCACTACCGCAAAAATCATCTGATTTCTGAAGAAAAATACAACCGACTAATGCGTAGGTCCGGTTTCACCACAGAAGAACGATGGGGATTCATCAATCGCCAGTTAGTGGAAACTCGCCAATCCACAAAAGCATTGGCCAACATTTTCAAGGGGCTGTATCCAGAAACGGAGATTATCTATACCAAAGCTGGACTCATATCGGAATTCCGGCATGAATTCAATATGGTGAAATGCCGACTGGTTAACGATTTACACCACGCAAAAGATGCCTACCTCAACATCGTCGTGGGCAATGTCTATTACAGCAAATTCAATCAGAAATGGTTCAACCCAAAAATGAACTATTCCGTAAAACTCACTGCACTATTTGAGCATCCAGTGATGGCAGGAAAACAGGAAATTTGGAAAGGCAGTGAAGATTTAGGTCGAATCCGAAAAACCATGGAAAAGAATAACATCCACTATACTCGATTCGCATTTATCCGAAAAGGTGGATTCTTTGATGAACAGCCCTGCAAAAAGCAAGAGGGATTAGTACCTCTCAAACGCAATTCCTCTCCTGCACGCTATGGCGGATACAACAAACCGACCGCATCCTTTTATTTTCTGGTACGCTATGTACTTGTCACAAAAAAGCGGGAAAATGGGTTAATGCTCGTTCCTGTGGAATTATTGTCTTCAAATAAGGTGCAAAATCCAGAAACAGCACGAGAATATGCCCAATATTCTATTGCACAAATCATCAACAAGGATATTGACTGCGTAACAGATATTTCCTTCCCATTAGGATTGCGCCCCATCAAAATCAATGCAATGTTCTCCTTCGATGGATATTGCTCATGCCTATTAGGAAAAAGCAACAAAGGAAAGCAAATTCTATTGACATCTGCAATGAACTTATGTATGGATTCCAAAAAGGAACGATACATGAAGCACTTAGAATCTTTCCAAGCAAAGGCTTTAGAAAACAAGAATATGGAGCCCAATGAAAAGTATGATAAAATTTCATCTGACAAAAACATGGAAATGTATCAATTCTTTTGTGAAAAACTATCTACAGCACTTTTTAAAAAGGCGACATTTTCCAATAAAGGCATCGATACATTGACCAATGGGGCAGAGAAATTTAAAAACCTTTCGCTTCGTAACCAAGTATTTTCGCTCCTATCCATCTTATCGATGTTTAAAACCGGTCGAAGCGGTGGTTGTGATTTGACCTTAATCGGTGGTTCTAAAGCCTCAGCGGTCTATGTCGTATCATCCAATTTGCAAAATCTCTCCAAGAATTTTCAAGATATTCGTCTTATCGAAGTCTCTGCCTCTGGGCTTTACACTTCAAAATCAAGAAATTTGTTGGGATTCTTATGAGTTTTCGCACAGTAGTTATCACCAAACGATGCAAGCTCGATTTGCGTATGAATTATATGGAAGTGCGTCAATCTGATGAAAAGAAACGTATTTTCCTTGACGAAATCGATGTATTGATTTTAGAAAACCCTGCTGTTTCCTTAACTGGATGCTTGCTGATAGAATTGATGCAGAAAAAGATTAAAGTCATCTTTTGTGATATGAAGCATAATCCACAAGGAGAACTTGTCCCATATTGTGGAAGTTATGACTCCACCCGCAAATTACGTCAACAAATTGCTTGGGGAGAAAAAGCAAAAGGCGATGTATGGACGTGTATCATAAAAGAAAAAATTCAACAACAGGCTATCTTCCTACAAGAGCTAGAAAAAGACAAAGAATCCAAGTTGCTTTTTGGATATGCAGAGGAACTTACCTACCGAGACGCGCATAACCGCGAAGGACATGCAGCTAAGGTATATTTCAATGCACTTTTCGGCATGAAATTTTCACGAGACAGCAATTGCCCAATAAATGCAGCATTAAATTATGGTTATGCCATCCTCCTATCCCTCATCAATCGCGAGGTCGTATCCGCTGGCTATCTAACACAACTTGGCTTGTTTCACGACAACATATTCAATCCATTCAATTTCAGTTATGACTTAATCGAGCCTTTTCGCATTTTGGTTGACCGTTTTGTTTACTATGCAGGATTTCAGGAATTTGATGTAACGGGAAAGCATAAACTTCTCTCACTCTTACAACAGGAGGTCATTATGAAAAATACCCGCCAGTTATTATCCAATGCAATTCCCATTTATGTCCAAAGTGTTTTTCATGCATTAAATAATGGTGATGTATCACTTATTCACTTTTATTCTCATGAGCTATAGATTTATGAGACTTCTTGTCTTTTTTGACCTACCAAAAGAAACTGCATTGGATCGAAAAAATTATCGAAGCTTCCGTAAAGGCTTGATTCGCAATGGATTTTTCATGATGCAAGAGTCCGTCTATTGCCGTATGGTATTGAATCAAACCAGCCAAAAAACTGTAATATCCAACATCTACAAAATACGTCCTCCACGCGGTTTGGTACAGGTATTGACTGTCACAGAGAAACAATTCTCCAATATGCAATGCATCACAGTGGTGCTATGTCAAGATTTAAAGCAAATTAAAATGAGAACTTTTCAGCGTCAAACAAACATTTGTTTTTTAAGCAATGTTTGTGCCGTCGCGTAACGTCTTTTGATATAGCTTCTCAAATTGAGTCGGCGACATATAATCACAGTGGCTGTGGCGTGTTTCAAAAACCGCCTAAAACAGGTAACAACCCGCCTGTAACCAAATTATCTCAACTGCTGTTCAAATAAAACAAAAGCATACGTTCACCTCAAATGTCGTACAATGTGAGTAGATAAGGAT
>Ga0256405_10008968_pt1 | contig 13938 bp, 15 predicted proteins | sample RumenRJG_02DNA_FD_189096 | JGI IMG/M metagenome (GOLD analysis project Ga0256405, IMG submission 189096) | Bovine rumen microbial communities from Lethbridge, Alberta, Canada - RJG_02 | ecosystem: Host-associated > Mammals > Digestive system > Stomach > Rumen | place: Canada: Alberta...
TTCTGTTGCTGCTTGTACTGCACCAACATCACCGCGAACCATCACAGTTACCAATCCACTACCGATTTTTTCGGTGCCGATTAGTTGCACGTTAGCGGCCTTGACCATTGCATCAGCCGCTTCAATTGCTGCGACTAAGCCTCTGGTTTCAACCATGCCTAATGCTTCGAGTTGTGCCATAATCGTCTCCTCCTTTTTTATCTATCTATTTAGAAATGAACTTCTTGATATCCTTCTAAATCTTCAGCTTTTTGTTGATTTTCTTTCTTTTTAAGCCTTTGGGCGCTGAATTCCACAATCTTCCATGTCTCTTCATGGGGGGCAGCTAATACTAAGTGTGCTACCGGCTTTTTAATTGCTTGCTTACAAGCATTTTCTACAGCGGCAGTGACAGCAGCTACTTGACCTTCGACGATGATTGTTACTAATCGTCCACCTAGTTTTCTTTCCCAAGAAACTAATTTGACGTTTGCGCTTTTCGTCATGATGTCAAGTGCGTCGAGAGCCGCTACAACACCAGTAATTTCAATAAATCCTAATGAATTTCTAACCATAACGGACTCCTAATCGACATCAAATGCTGATAATTTAAGCATTTTTTCTGTGTCTTCTTCGACTTGAGGAATAATGTGATAAGTCACAATACCACTCACTTTTTTGGCCGCTTCTAAAGCTGCATCAACTGCGGCTTTTACATCGCTAACAGGACCTCTAAATTTCACACAAACAAGTAAGGGCACAGGTAAAGAATCAGCATTCGCGGGTTTGTTCTTATCGAATTTTTCGACAGTCACGTTCCCAGCTTTACAACCCGCATCACAGGCCGCAAATGCTGCTACTAGACCATATACTTCTACCATTCCTACTGCTTGGTGTAACATTCATTACTCCTTATTTATTAACAATCGCTACTTTAAAGCCTTCTTGTCTTAAATTAACACCCATCGCTTCATTAATTTGATCTAATGGGAATTTATGAGTGATTAATTCTTTCATGGGGATGCCAATCGCTTGGCTTCTCTTTAAGAAATCAAATGTGGTCGCATAGTCTCTTAAGGTATAAACCCAACTACCGACGATGGTGATTTCTTTAGAGCAAATATCAAAGTGGGGGTTAATGGTGGCATCTCCACCGTTGATGAAGAAACCTAATTCACATAAACCGCCACCATTGCGGATAAATTTATAGATGTTGCTGTGTCCACCAGGTGCACCAGTGCATTGGAAAGCGAAATCTGCTAAATGACCATCAAAGGCTTCTTTAACAGCGCCACTTAATGCTTCGATACCTTTATGTTCGGTGAAATTAACAGTCTTGGTCGCGCCCATCTTCTTAGCGAATTCGAGACGTTTATTATTGCCATCGACAACACAGATATTTTCAATACCCATGGTTCTTAAAACAGCAACACATATTAAACCGATAGGACCAACACCTTGGACAACAACTCTAGAGTTGAATCTTAAGATGCCTGTGGTTTTCGCTCTTTCCACAGCGTGAACTAAAACAGCACATGGTTCAATTAAGATACGGCTTTCTAAATCTAAATCACTGACGTTAAAGACGGTGGAACCACCTTTAATTAAGATGTAGTCAGAGAACCAACCTTTTAAATGGTTATTAGGATCATCATCTTTTAACAATCCATAGACATCCGCACCACCGACATTTTGTTTATTTAAGTCGAACATGGTGATATCGGGATTATCTTTAAAGATCATACAAGTGACGACTTTATCACCGATGTTTAATGGCTTACCAGCGCTGTCGAGTTTGACATTCTTACCCATCTTGACGATTTCACCGGTTCCTTCATGGCCTAAAACCACAGGGATTAAACCAAATGGGTCTTTTCTAAATTCGTGAGCGTCAGTACCGCAAATACCACAGCCTTCCACCTTCACTAAAATGTCATCGTCGCCCACAGGAGGAACATCGACTTCTTTAACTTCGAATTTTTCTAATGCGGTTAAATAAGCCACGTGTGCTTTAGTGGGAATTTGACCAGAAAAGGAAGATTTTGCTGGTGTTTTTGCACCATTACCATTTAAATCGCTTAATACTTTTTTAACTAATTCTTCGATTTGTTGGTTTGTGAGATCCATATTAATAGTTTCCTTTCTCAAATATTTCTTTGGCGTATTCAGCTAGTGATGTGTCCTGTTCTTCTGTTCCACCACTAATACCGACTCCACCGATCACTTTACCTTGTTTATTAAGGAGAGGTTCTCCTCCGCCAAAGATGACAATCTTTCCATTATTGGTAAATTGAATGCCATATAATGAACCATCAGGTTTAGCGAGTTTACTAAGCGCCTTAGTCGACATCTTTAAGGCCACAACAGTGTAGGCTTTATTGACGGCGATATCGTAACTAGCGATATAGGCGTTATCCGCGCATTCCACTAAGATGGGATGAGCGCCTTTATTAGAGATAGCAATTACCGGATTAACTCCTATCTCTTTAGCTCGAGCATGGACTTTCTTAGCTAATTTTTGTGCGGCGAAAAGAGTCATGTCATCGCTAGGGCGAAGACATTCTTCGACAGCTATTCTGACGGCCTCTTTAATCGCTTGCTCATTCATTTTATTTTCCTAAAGCTTCCATTACTCTCTTGGTGATTTCATTAACGATTTCCGCATCGTTACTAGAACCACCGCTCTTGCATGAACCACCACAGCCATGGCAGGATGGTTTGCCTTCTTTAAGTCTTAAGCAGACATTCGCGGGGTGTTTACCTTTCATACCGAATTTACGTCTGATTTCATATAAGTCTTCGACTTGTTCAGGGGTAAATTCTTTTGGTCCACCGATTTGCTTGGTTTGATAGAGAAGTTGGGCATAGAAGTCCACGGATTCCATCTTCATATAAGCATTTAATAAAGTATCAGACCAAGTTAAGGCGCCGTGTTGGGCTAACAAAACCGCGTCGAAATATGGTAAATATTCTTCAATTGAATCAGGGATTTCTTCGGTTGATGGTCTTCCATATCTAGCAAGTGGAACACAACCTAAGGAAATGACTGCTTCTGGCATAATGGGTTGTGTTAAAGCTTGACCAGCAATCGCGAATGTTGTCGCATATAATGGGTGAGCGTGAACGACCGCACCGACATCTTTTCTTCTTTCATAGACACGCATATGCATCTTAATTTCACTACTGGGTTTATAAGGTGCTTTTGCTTCTAAGACTTCGCCCTTTTCATTGACTTTACAAATCATATCTGGGGTCATGAAACCTTTAGAAACACCAGTAGGTGTGCATAAGAATTCGTGATCGTTTAATTTGACGGAGATGTTACCATCATTAGCCGCGACCATACCGCGGTTATAAATTCTTTTACCGATTTCACAAATCTCTTTTTTGATTTCGTATTCGTTAATCATTGCCATAAATTTTTCTCCTTAATTTATTCATAATCGTAATATCTCGGTTTATCGATCTTCAGATATTCGATAATTTCATCTACTCCTTCTCCCGTGATGGAATTCACATGGAAGACCTTTTTACAACCGGTTAATCTTAACCAGTTCTCCGCTCTAGTGGGATCGGCTAAGTCACATTTAGTGACTATCCCGATACATTCTCGGCTCACCATACCCACCATGTTAGGAGAGAATAATGAGTACCATTCATTTGCCGCGACTAGTAATCCGACGACATCTGATTCATAAGCGTATAAGCCTAATGCACATCCTAAGTTTTTGTTTTCGCAATATTCACCGGGAGTATCGATAATCCAATCATCCCATTGCACATATTGTGTTTTTTGATAATGGATTTTCTCTTTTCTTAATGCTTGTTTTAACGTTGTTTTACCAACACCACTTCTTCCGATAAAGATAATCTTGCGCATTATGTCTTAGTGATGTCGCAGACAGTGAAGTGGAGTTTGTAAGTACAGAATTCTAAGACTGCTTTTATAGAGGCTTCTACTTCTGATACTGTTCCAGTAATAATCACCGTTCCTGAGAATCTATCAACGAATCCCATTCTCGCTCCACTAGCCTTCATGCAGATATCCGCTGCGATGATGGCGGTTTCGGAAGGACATAAGGTCATAATGCCAATCGCTTTAGAAGCATATTCGACATTAGGATCAAGTCCGAGTTTGCGATAGAGTAATTCGTCAGGATTAGCAATAATGTGTGCGAGTGTTATTTGCTTACCAGGAACACTCTCTTGAATAATCCTTGTCTTCGTCTCATTTGATTGAAGCTTGTCAAAGTCCATCACTAACCTCCTATCTGTCCCTTTAATCCTTCTTGAGTAACGACCGCTAATAATTGGTTCATCAACTCTTTGGATGGGGGCTCAATTTCTTCTAATGTATAGGTTCTTCCGAGCCCATAATATTTATCTCTACCCAATCTGTGATATGGGAGGATATGCATTTCCTCTACACCTATTGATTTGGTGTAATGGGCGATTGCCCTTATTTCATCAACAGTGTCATTGAATGTCGGGATAACCGGTGTTCTAATGATTAATTTCTTGAAGTTTTTCGCGATTTTTGCAGCGTTTTCCAAGATTCTTTCATTTGGTTGAGAAGTGAATGCCTTATGCTTTTCACTATTCATGTGCTTGATATCCATGAGGTAGACATCGAGGTAAGGGATTAATTGTTCAATCTTGCTCCAATCCGCAAATCCTGTTGATTCAATCGCGGTATTGATACCTCTAGCTTTCGCTCCTCTTAATAGGTCTCTTGCGAAATCGATTTGACCTAAGCACTCACCGCCTGATAAGGTGATACCTCCACCGCTTCTGTTATAGTAGATACGATCCTTTTCGACGATATCTAATACTTCTTCGACAGTGACATCTTGTCCGACGATTTTCTTTTTCCCATTCATGGTCATCTCTTGAATTCCGAATTCTTGACCTTCTGGGTTACAGCACCAACGGCATCTTAAGAAGCAACCTTTTAAGAAGACGATTGTTCTAATGCCAGGTCCATCATGAACTGAGAATCTTTGGATATCGAATATTCTTCCTTTTGTGCGAAGATAATCTTCCATTAGAATTCCCCTTGTTCAGTACGATTAATGATGTCATCTTGTAAGGCGCGAGATAAGGTTGTGAATAAGGCACTATAACCCGCGACACGCACCACTAATCCTTTATATTTTTCCGGGTGCGCCTGCGCATCTCTTAATGTTTCTCTAGAGACAACATTGAATTGCATATGCGTACCTTTGCGATCAAAGTATCCTCTCACTAATGAGACAAAGTTCTCTAATCCTTGCACACCTGCTAAAGCAGTTGGGTGGAATTTCATATTGAACAATGTACCGTTAGAAGCGATAAAGTGATCTAAGTGAGAAACGGAATTACAGGCCGCAGTTGGACCATTAACATCTCTACCTGCTGCAGGAGATACACCATCAGCAACAGGTGTATAGCCTAATCTAGCATCAGGAGTAGGTCCGGTTTGTGAGCCTAATAAAACGTTGGCACTCACTGGATATAAACCCGCTTGGAAAATACCACCACGTGGATTTCTATATTGATCCATGGGTCTTGTGTAAGAATAGGTAATTTCACGAGCGAAATTATCGATTTCTTCGATATCGTTACCATATTTTGGTAAGGCTTCGATATCTTCTTTTAATTTTTGATAAGCAGCTTTCTTTTCTGGTGAACATTTATTGGCTTTCACCATGTTATAAGCCATGACAATATCTTGTTCGGTAACTTGTTTACCGGATTCAACGATTTTCTTGATAACTTCTTTGGTGAGTTTTTCTGCTCTATGAGAATCTAAGTCTTCACCATAGTTGTTATCGATAGCTTCTTTATAGAACGCTAAGGTGTATTTCTTTTGTTCGTAGACCAATGTCTTAATCGCCCACATCGCATCTGCCATATTAGCGACACCGAAACCTTGAGGACCACTAAAATTGTAAATTGCACCGCCTTCTTGCAGGGCTTTTCCGCGACCGATGCAATCTTCCACCATTGAAGATTCAAATGGTAATGGGCATCTTTCTCTATGCGCGTAATCGATCGCGTTAATACTATTAGCCAAACATTGAATAAAGAAACCGATTTGTGTTTGATAAGCTTGATTGAACTTTTCAAAGGTATCAAATTCAGAGATATCACCAGTTTTAGGTCCGATTTGCACGCCTTTATCAACACCATTAGAGAATACTAATTCTAATGGACGGCACATATTAAAGAATGCCGCATCGTGCCATCCTTCGGTTTTGAAGGCTTTTTGTGGTTCAACACAACCGATGATGTTGTAGTCTCTTGCATCCGCAACTGTTAATCCGCGAGAGATAAGTTGAGGAATGATAACTTCATCATTGTAATAAGCGGGGAATCCGATACCAGTTCTGGTTAATTCCGCGGCTCTAATTAATAAAGAGTGAGGAGAACCATTCCAAACACGGATGGAGAAGCTAGGTTGTGGTAAGAAAACGTGTTCTGTTGCGGTGATACACATGAACGATAAATCGTTAGTCGCATCTAAGCCGTTGACGTCTTGTCCACCGACGATAAGATTTTGGAATAATGAGTATCCGGCAAAACCTTCTGCACTAACGCAATCGCGGCACTTATTTAAGTCATTCAATTTAACCCACACACAATCTAATAATTCCTGTGCATATTCGCGTGTTATTAATCCCTTTTCTAAATCAGCTTTAAAGTAAGGATACATGTATTGATCAAAACGACCAGGAGAAATAGAATGGCCGGAAGATTCTAATTGTAATAATTGTTGTACAAACCAGAATGATTGACATGCTTCTTGGAATGATTCCGCACCATGTTCAGGAACCTTCGCAGTAATTCTAGCGATTTCATTTAATTCGGCTCTACGTTTACTATCAGTAGTCTCACTAGCCATCTTTTTAGCAAGATCGCTATAGCGATGTGCGTATCTAATTACGGCTTCTAATGACATAATGACAGCATCTAAGAAAGCAATTCTAGTTGGATAATCAGCATCAGAGAATTTAAGCTTTGCTTTAGCTTCTTTGGCTTCTTCAATAAATTTACGATAGCCATATTTAATGACTTTTGGATAATTTACGGTGATGTGTCCAACACCATTGAAGAAATAGTTACCAGTTGTATACATTTCATGTAAGAAGGCTGTATAGGCTCTTGGATCCATATAGGAAATAGCTAATTCAGATGTTGTTTTGCCTTTCCAATATTTATTGGCTTCTTTAAGAGCCTTTTTTGTTTCTTCAGAAATATAGAATGGATCTGCTACACGAGTGGCTAAAGTATCAAATTCGGCTTCTAACCATTCATAAGAGAATTCTGGATATGTTTGGCATCCCCTAGGAGCAATTGTTGTAGAACCAACGATTAATTCTTCATCACGAATAATGATGGGAATGTTATCAAGAATATGCGCAAAAGCTTTACCACGTCTGGTAATCATAGGTTCATTTTCAGTTTGCTTATAGGATTCAGTAATGAGAACTGCTCTGGCAGATTCCACTTCTGGCATCTTCTTAAATAAATTTTCAACTAATCTAGTGATTCGATCACTTTTCACAATCTTTTCTGTATAAAACTTTTGCATACTTGTACACCTACTATGCCTACTATATCACACGCAAACAAAGAAAGTAAACAACAAAAACAACAAAAAAACAAAAATAAACAACACAAAACAAACATAAACCAACAAAAATTAGAAAATATTGAGACTTAATATTGTTGTTTTGTGTTGTTTTGTGTGAATGTAAAACATATAAATAATTAATGAATAATAAGGAAAAATCTACGATTTTTAATATTTTTATCAAATATTTGTTTTATGTTGTTTTGTGTTGAAAGCAAAAGAAAACCACATATTTTTACATTTTATGAAGTATGTAACCAATCGATGAAATTAATCATTCAATAAAATGAGGATAAGAGTTAAAAACAACGATCCAAAAATTATGCAAAAAACATCTACTTTTTTATTCTGTATTTTTAGTCCAATAGTGGTCCTAAAAATCCATCCGATAAGCATGTAAAAAGATATCGATAAATATCAATTATGATTAGTGAAAAGCAAATTTAATTTGCTTGATTATACAAAATTCAATATTTTAGTTATTAATTTATCTTTTCATTTTTAGATGTGAAAATATAGAAAAACGGTGTTATCAGATTCACTACCTTTATAGATATAATGTAGGTTAATGAATTAATGATTTCTTTAGATTTAACCAAATAAAAAAGCCAGTTTTGACTGGCCTTCCTATCATTCCAATTTCTATTACATTTCTACATCGAAGTGTTTGTTGTTTTTGACTGTGATAGAAATAATAAAGTCATCTTTTTTAAAACATTTCGAATAATAAAAATCACCTTGATATTCCTTCAAACCATTTATCGGTAAAGCGGGAATTTCTTTGATTTTTGATCTAATTCCTGTTCCGATACATTTGACCATTGATTCCTTGGATGTCCAGATTTCAAAAAAGTCTTTTATATCGCCTATATACGCGCGTTCCACGCTCGTGCATATAAAATCACCTAAATCTTTATTTCGTTCCTCTATGAGCTCAATATCAAGGCCTATTTCATATTCTTTTGATATCGCAATAGCGACAAGACCATGAGAATGAGAAACATTGAAATATTTGTCTTTGGATAAAGGCTTACCATATTGGTTTAAAGAGAAATCACCAATATATTTCTTTTTGAGAAATAAAGAAGCGATTTTCTCTTTTCTCATCTTAGAGCATTTATATTTCTCCATCTCTTTTAAATCTTCCGCGGTTAAAAGATCAAGATGATATATATCATCAAGCGATAGTGGTCTCGTATCGAAAAAATATAATTTAACTGTATTGTCCATTATTTGTTTTTGATGAAATGAGTATAAGTAATCTCTTCTTTTTCCGGTAATCCGTATTTCTCTTTTGCGAGAGCAATACCTCTCATTAAGAAAGTCATATTTCTGGCGACAATTCTCGCATTTTGCAGGCCTTCTAAATCTTCTTCGATTTGTCCTTGTTCTCTACCAAATCCGTTATTCCAGTATCTACCAGAAGCGATAGGCATTTGATTTAAAGCAAAATATTTATTAAGTTCATCAAATGTCGCGGTTGTGCCTGCGCGTCTTGCGATCGCGAATGCTGCGCCGACCTTAAAGCGTCTATCAAAATGAGAAGAATAAAATAATCTATCTAAAAGAGAGATTACCGATCCATTCGCGGACCCGTAATACACAGGCGCGATTACGATTAAGCCATCGGCTTGTTCAAATCTCTTAGCGAGATCATTAACATCATCTTTAAATACGCATTCTCCATGAGTGTAGCAATAACCACACGCCATACAGCCTCTGATAGCTTTATTGCCTATTTGATACAAATCAACTTCGACATCTTCTTTTTCAAATACCGAAGTAAGTTCTTTCACTAAACGAGTAGAATTTCCCTCTAATCTTGGGGAACCATTAATAATTAAGACCTTCATAAATATTGTGTCTCCAAAAATGATTTATATATTGTTTGTTAACTTTTTTGTATTTTTTGTAAATTTAAAAAATATGAATAATAAATTTAAATGGTAAATCATTTAGAATAATATTGGTTTATGTCTTTTTCCAATTCTTTTAAACCATTCATGATTTCTTTAAAATCTGGCGCGTTGCCAAATATCATGCTAGTCATTTGTTTATAATCAGATTCCAAAAACTTTAATCTTTCATTTGAAGGGATTATTTGAATGTTTTCTAAGGAACTATTCTCTATATTAGACCAAGATGTTCGATAATATTTTGATTTAAATAATTTAACTTCTTGAAATAAATCTTTTTGTTTGATTATGTTTTGAAAATATGGCGATTTATAAATCATATAGACATCATAGTAATGCCTAGAGTACCTACTCGGTGTTTTCTTTTCGGAAGGTCTATTGCGCTCAGCGAAAAGAATAAGAAGTTTTTCCCAAAAAGTTCTTGCAATAGTCACTATAGTGACAGGTATTGACTCTTTATCATTATCATTTAATGCTTTGTAACAATAAGGTCTTAGATTTGATACTTCAATTGGTGTTTTTGACGCAACCGGTCCAATTTCTAGTTTAATCGCCTGCTGTATATACGGATCATTATATGAAGTTGGATAATAAACAAGCAAAACCATCGGATCACTAGAATCGCTTTCAATTCTCATTCCTTTAATGTATGGGACAAGATTATTAATTAAATCATCTTTTAATTCGTGTTGAATAAAAATCGCCCCTTTTTCATTCATTAAAGTTTCGAATTTATAATCTTGGTTCTTACTTCTCTCTAAATAAACATCTTTATCAGAAAATCCTATTTTGTCCCATTTGACTATCAAATCAATATCTTCAGAAAATCTATTTATCACACCATAACACTTAGATAGTGAGGTTCCGCCTTTAAAAATGAAAAAATCTTTATATTTGGATTCATTCATCAAATAGTTCAAAACAACGCAAACCCAAAAATCCTTTTCTACCACAACACTAGATACTTTCATTTCTCTAGCTGCCGCTTCAAAGAGAAGTTGTCTTCTTTCTTGGTTTAAATTAATGATTCTTTTCATAATTGACTATCCTTGCATACACGAACAATTACATCCCTAATCCATGATTGCGTCATAAGTGTTTCTTTTAATGCTATTTCTTTGTCTTGCAGAGAAAGCTTGTTTCTAATTAACTCAATTATCGAATCATTAATGTTGTCATTTCCTAAAGTTTTAATACATTGTATTAACAATAAAGTTTTATAAGAATAATTGACTATCTCTTGATTCTTTGTTCTTTTGAAGCGGACCTTTGTTCCATATATTTCATATTCATTATATGGGCCACTAGTAAGATAAACATAATTAGCGGGAACTTGTGTGGACAAACCCATTATGTTTAAAGCGAGATTACCAGAAGGGCAAATAAACCATCTGTGTTTTCTAGCTAAGCAAATTGCAATCTCATCAATGGATGGTAAAATATCTAATTTAAGCAAGTCATCTTTCGCGGACAAAGAATAAATACCTTGGATTATTCTAATAATTTCACCTTTATCCTCCATTCTTTCTAAGCTTTTGCTAATTGTTTTATAAGAGGCAAGGTCAGTGAAATCATAACAAGAAAAAGCTTTAAGATTCTCACTACTAATTTTTTTCAAGATTAAAGATTTTAATTCGGTTTTCATTGTCGCAATTATTGTATTATTTTTGCGACATTAAATCAAGAAACAATATAGTTATTAAATCCAAAAAAAGAACAAAATGTCCCTAACTGTGTATATTATTAGGGACATATTTACAAGACTATTTTAACAAAATAAAAGGAGCTTAAGCTCCTTGTATATTTTTGATATGTAGTAATTATTTTTTAACCACGCCGGTTCTAATCGCGGCTTCTTTAACTTTTTCCGCGACACACACATGAGCGCGTTTATCGTATGGGTAGGGAAGGATGAAATCTCTATTGAGTTCTTCTTTACTCACACAACTAGCGATACCTTCAGAAGCAGCAACCATCATTTCTCGATTGATGGTTTTAGCTCTCGCGTCAATCGCTCCTCTAAAGAGACCAGGGAACACTAAGACGTTATTAATCTGGTTCGCGTATTCGCTGCTCCCTGTACCGATGATATAAGCGCCAGCTTCTTTGGCTAAATCAGGATTGATTTCTGGAACTGGGTTCGCTAATGGGAAGACGATCGATTTCTCGTTCATCGATTTAATCATCTCGGGAGTCACACAGTTAGGACCTGAAACACCGATGAAGACATCCGCACCGACCATCGCATCTTTTAATAAGCCATGGACGTGTTCTTTGTTCGCACAGTGAGAAATATCTTCTTGAGCGGGGTTAAGTCCTTCGTCACCTTCGCAGATAATGCCTTTTCTATCGCATATGAGCACGTTTTGCGCGCCATATGATAAAAGATAACGACAGATAGAGATTCCGGCCGCTCCGGCGCCATTAATGACGATTTTGATATCTTCAATCTTTTTATCGACCAGTTTAAGCGCATTTATTAATGCCGCCACCATTTAATGTTAATGATGATATTGAATTACATAATATCAATACGATTAAAACGATATTGATTGCTCCCATTAGTTATCAAGATAAAATCAAATGACCCACTCATATTAAGTCCTTAGAGAAATATCCCTTTATCTTGTTAAACAAAGATATGCAATTTAGAGAGCATATCAATCAGTTCTTGAATAAATATAAAGCGAAAATCAATCCCGTCTATGAAATAGATAGTAGCTCTATGACTATTCCATTAGTAGAGAATGACTGTGGATTAACGTTTACGCCAAGCGATATGGCAGAACAATCAATTAAAGAAGGCAAATGTTTTGCGGTCAATTTAATTGAACAAGTCCCAGATAGATTTGTTTCCTTCGTCATCAAAAAAGATGCGAGTTATTCCAACATCATCTACGATATAAAAACTGCGATTATTACAAAATTTAAAGAAGTTAAATAGTGACAAAGTTCGGCTAATGAAAAAACCTTAAAAAATCGGTAAATTTAGTTAGTTTTTTGCTACTTTTTTGCGAGCAAAACAACCGTCTCCACGTGTACTGAAACTTAATATGTATAGTCTTAAAACTATCAAAACTAAGAATGATATGCCTTTTTATCTAGTGGAAACTTGTGAAAAAACATATCTTTTGATTTGTTGGAAACACAACTTTATAAATCAAGGCTGTTTTGATTCAGCAAGAATTCCTCAAGCGAAATAATTAAAATCCCATCTTTATTCGTATAACTTAATAGAGGTTTGTTAATAACTACGATTTTTTTAAAAGATCCTGGGACCGCTAATAAAGAGTCATATTCATTGTTGAGGTGTTTACCAGCAGGTACTTCGTCCATGACTTGAACGTAATACTCCTTGCTCCCTCTTCTTACTATAAAATCAACTTCGAGTTGGGCATAAACCCATTTGCCTAATTTGTTCTTAACTTTTGTTTCAACAAAACCAACATCAACAAGATATCCGCGTGTTTTTAATTCGTTATAAATCGCATTTTCAATCAAAAATCCTTCATTAGGTTCCCTAAAATTTATTCTCACATTTCTTAAGCCAATATCCTGACAATAATATTTGCTAGGAGTATTGAGATAAGTCATTCCTTTGATGTTGTATCGTTTTACTTCGTCAAACAAAAATGCATCTTTCATACCTTCAAAGAACTTGGCTACTGTTTCATTATCAATTTTTATTTGTTTTTCGCTCATCAAATAATTTGCCATATTAAGAGGATTTGTTAAATTACCTGTGACAGAGCATAAAGCATCAACGGTTGCGCTCAGTTCGTCAATTAAAGATGTATTAATATTTTTTCTAATATCATCCACATAAACTTTTTTCATTAAATTATCGAGGTATTTGATTTTGCCTTGTTCGGTACTTTCTTCAAATAAGCCAGGCATTCCACCAAACCTCAAATATTCTTGTAGAGCAAATCTTTTATCACCTTTAAATGCGGGATAATACTCCGAAAAAGATAAAGGCCTTACATTAATCTCTGTTCCCCTATCCTTAAATTCATCATTTATGTCCTTAGATAAAAATTTTGAATTGCTTCCGGTGACATATAAATCATAGTTTTTGTGCTTGTTTAAAGAATTAACTGCGCGAACAAAGTCTTCTACAAGCTGTATTTCATCAAGGATTATGTAATATTGCTTATTCTCGTCTCTAGCGACTTTTTCAATATATTCTCTAAGTTTTCCTTTTTCTAATAAACTATCATTCTTTTCGTCATCTAATTCAACGATAATAATTTGTTCATCTTTTACTCCGCTTTGTATTAAATGCTGTCTAAAAATTTCACAAAGTAAATATGATTTTCCAGATCTTCTTAAACCAGTAACAATTTTAATTTTTGATGAATGTTTTCTTTCTATAAGTTGATTTAAATAATAATCTCTATTAATCATATCTTCCTCCGCAATTTTCTG